>Ga0182027_10011944_pt1 | contig 12220 bp, 11 predicted proteins | sample 712E1DmetaG_FD_121300 | JGI IMG/M metagenome (GOLD analysis project Ga0182027, IMG submission 121300) | Permafrost microbial communities from Stordalen Mire, Sweden - 712E1D metaG (Illumina Assembly) | ecosystem: Environmental > Terrestrial > Soil > Wetlands > Permafrost | place: Sweden...
CATCCACCTCTTCCGCCCCCCCCGTCAAACCCAACCCGGTACAGGGCGTCTTCCTGGTGGACAAGGATCCGAAAGGGCGGCTGCGCGCGAAGTTCGTGCCGGTTACCACCGGCATCACCGGAGCCACAGACATCGAGGTGCTCTCCGGCCTCAACCAGGGACAGGAAGTTGTCTCCGGACCCTACAAGACGCTGCGCGACTTGAAAGGCGGCTCGCTGTTGAAGCGCGATACCGTCAAAGTAGTGCTTCAGTCCGGCAACAGTTCGTAAGGTCAACGGCGACAAGAAAAGCTGCGGAAGACAGACGTATTTCCGGTCAAACGGCAGTTGGAACCGAGATGGAAACCCCAGGGACGAAGGATGAGATTCGGATGGCAATGAACAGCTTAATCACCGATGAACTGGCTCAGTCCGCGGCTCCACCGTCGAGCGACATCATCGTCGTCGAAGATCTGTGGCGCACTTACGACATGGGCTCGGAGCAGCAGGTGCAGGCTCTGCGCGGTGTCTCGCTCCGCATCAAGCGCGGCGAGTACGTCGCCATCATGGGGCCCTCAGGCTCCGGCAAGTCCACGTTGATGAACCTGATCGGCTGCCTCGATACACCGTCCAAGGGAAAGTACTGGTTGAACGGCCAGTTAGTCAGCGAGTTGGACGACGACCAGTTGGCGCGCATTCGCAACAAGGAAATCGGGTTCGTTTTCCAGACGTTCAATTTGCTTGCGCGGGCCACTTCGCTGCACAACGTGGAACTGCCGCTGATCTACAACGGCACCCCGGCCGCCGCGAGGATTGCGCGCGCCAAGGAAGCTCTGAGAGACGTTGGTCTGGAATCGCGCATGAACCACAAGCCCAACGAGCTTTCCGGCGGACAGCGCCAGCGCGTGGCAGTAGCGAGGGCGCTGGTGAACCATCCATCGATTATTCTGGCCGACGAGCCCACGGGGAATCTCGACTCCAAGACGGGCCTTGAAATCATGGCTCTCTTCGACACCCTGCACGCCAGCGGTAACACCATCGTGCTGGTGACGCACGAGCCGGATATCGCGGAGTTTGCGCATCGCATTGTGCATATTCGCGACGGTCAGATTTTCTCCGACGAACCGTCGAAGCGATTCAAGTAACCCGTTAAGAAAAGAGTGAGCTGCAAAGAGCGGCGGGTGGCCCAGCCTTGACTTTCCCATGAAGTGGGTGCCCCATCCTTCGCCTTTTTTCTGGCGAAGGGTGGGCTGGCATGAACTTCGCTCGTCGGCGGGTATAGGATTCTCCCGTTGTGGCGAAGCTCGTCCGTTACCAATGCGGCTGTTTTCACTTTGTCACGTTCAGTTGTTATCGTCGTCAGGCGTTGTTGGGCACGGCGACGGCATACGGCGTCTTCGAGCGTGAGCTTGAGGCCGTGCGTGTGCGGTACGGCTTTGTGGTTGCAGGTTATGTTCCGATGCCGGAACACGTTCATCTGCCTGTCGGCGAGCCGAGCCGGTCGTCGCTTTCGATTGCGCTCCAGGTGTTGAAAACAGCAGACATCGCGCAAGCTGAAGCAACGTGGAGAGGTTCAGTTCTGGCAGCGCCGTTACTACGATTTCAACGTCTGGAGCGAAGAGAAGCGGGTCGAGAAACTGCGCTACATGCATCGCAACCCGGTCACACGCGATCTGGCCGAGGCGAGCAGAGCTGCTCCTAATGAACGGGCCGGTTTGGCTTCGTCGTATCCCACCCATTCGCCAGAAAAGGGGCGAATGGATGGGGCACGAGGGCTTTTGGCGTGGTCCGTCGCGAGTCAAGCTGCTCAGGCAAACTTCGAGATATCCATGCCGAGTTTGTAGGTCTCGCCGTGGGTCTCCAGTTCCTCCCATGTGGTTTCGTGGTGGCGCAGGCCGGCCATGCGGCCCATCATGCAACTCAGAGCAGTCTCGACGCCGGCGGCAATCTGGTTGTGAACCGGGCCGCTGACAATGCTGTCGATGAAGGTGCGCTCCTTGTCGCGGTGGGCGAAGGCAAGGTTGTCTTCGAAGTTGCCGTTGGCGGCGAACTTGCCGGAAGCGGATGAGGCGGCCGCATCTTGCCATGCCCACTTCTGTGCGCCGACAATCGCGACCGGGCCGGCGTAAGGGATTGTCGCAGCGCCCTCGGAACCGAACAGGCGCAAGCCGGCTTCGAACATCTCGTAGTCGCCGAATTGCTTGGAGGCGAACGAAACGCGGACGTCGTTGGGATAGAGGTAGTCGACCTGGTAGTTATCCCAGCAGTCGCCGGCGTGGGTGAGGATGTTGCGGCCTCCAGTGGCGATGGCCTTCAGCGGATGCGCGCCGAGGATCCAGTTGCAGAGGTCGACGATGTGGATGTTCTGCTCGACGAGGATGTCGCCGGAGAGCGCACGGTCCCAGAGCCAGTTGCGGAGGCGGTACTCGTCGTGGCCGGCGCCGGGACGAACTTTTTCCGTGGAGGCGGGCGCGTAGTAGTAGGCGCTGATGGAGGCGATCTTGCCGAGGGCTCCAGCTTTGATTTTTTCGGCGATGGCGGCGATGGGCGGAGCGTTGCGGCACTGGAAGCCCACGTCGACGCTTTGCGTGGGACGTACCCGCTTCGCGATTTCAAGCGCATGCTTGGTCTGCTTCACATCGATGCCCATGGGCTTTTCGCAGTAGACATGCTTGCCGGAGGCTACGGCGGCGCCAGGGTGCTCGACGTGGAAGAAAGGCGGCGTGGAGATCTGGATCATGTCGACGTCGGGCGAGGCGGCGAGCTGCTCGAAGGCGTGGGGGCCGCGGAAGAGCAGCTTGCTATCGATCGCCGCGCGGCCCAGTCTCGCGTTGACTTGGTTGAAGTGTGCTTGACCCGCTTCAAGCTGATTCGCGAACAGATCGGCGAGCGCAACCACCTGTGCCACCGTGTTCTGCGAGAACGACGTGGCGACGTGAGTGCCGCGGTTTCCGCAGCCGAGCAGCGCCATGCGCACGGCGGAGTTGGCCTGGTAGCCGAAGGCTGCTTTCGAATTGAGCAGGAACATTCCGGAGGCGAGTCCGGCGGTGGTCTGAATGAATTCTCTGCGTTGCATGGGGCGCCTTTCGTTGTTGGATGTTGCGTGTCTCGTTTTTTCCGCTGGCGCCCTCAGGCAAGAACTTCGCGCAGGATGTTTTCAAGATAGGTTTTCTCTTTGCGCACATCTTCGACCTGCTGTGGGCCGGAGGTCTCGCGCTCGATGGTGATGGCGCCGGTGTAGCCGATGCTGTGCAGCTTGGAGAATACCTTTTTGAAGTCGACGAGACCGGTGCCGATGAGGAGCTCCTCGCCAAGCTTGCTGGGATCGGTGGGCCAGCGGCCGTCCTTGGCATGAATGCTGCGGACATGGGTCCCGAGAATGTCGACCGCATCGACCGGGTTGGCTTTGCCGTAGAGAATCAGGTTGGCGGTGTCGAGGCCGACGGCGAGGTTGGGCAGGTCCACGTCGCGCAGCATCCGCGACATGGTGGTTGGCGTCTCCTGGCCGGTCTCCATGAGGAAGTATTGGCCGTTGCCCTGGCAATGTTTGGCGACGGTGCGGATGGCTTCAACGGCGCCGGGATAATTTGGATCGGCGGGGTCTTCCGGGATGAAGCCGCAATGGGTCTGGACCTGACCGATGCCGGCGAGCTTTGCGAAGTCGGAAGCCTGGCGCAGCGCATCGATGCGCGCCTCGCGCGTGGCTGGCGGCACCAAGCCGATAGTCGAGGGGCCGCGCAGGAAATCCCAGACCAGGGGCTTGGGACCGACGACCTCAACCGTGGTTGCGATCAGTTCGTATTTGTGCAGCAGATCGCGGAACTGGGGCGCAAGATCGGGCGTGAAGTGGCCGATGTAACCATCCATCGACAGGAAACAATTGGTGAAGCCCAGATCGTGTACGCGCTTGAGACGTTCTTCCGGCGCGCCGAAGGGTGAGATGACGAGTCCCAGCGCCATGGGTTTGAGGGGCGCGAGGGGGGCCTGGGCACGAGCGGCGGGCAGACTCTCAGCAAGAACGGCCGCCGATGCGGCCGCGATAAACTCTCTGCGATCCATAAAATAGCCTCGCCTGCATTCTCCGATTCGCACCCTCTTTTTGGCAACCTTTCACGGGGCTTCGCCGGCTTTGGGGGGAACCCTTCTCGGCACTTCCCCATCGGTCTGGAACGAGGACAAATGGGGGAGCTTGATTAATACGAAAGATAACTTGACTTCTGCACGAAACAGGATCAATATCCTCGCAGAAAGTGCGGGAAAGTAGACGCGCACGGCCAGGTTTTCGATGATTGAGTACCGCCGCTTGGTGCTGGCCTTCGTTGATTCCCCTCGGGTCCGCTTTAAATTCTGGTGAGGTCTCGATCCCTGCGGAATGCGGGTTTTGCTGCAACGGGCGTTGTGGCCCGGCGCATTCCCTCTAACTAGGAAATCGGTGGCGATGCGGGCGATGGAAAGAAGCAGATGCATGGTTGTTACGCGCAATCGATATTGGCCGTAACTTGGATTACCCATTCGTCCCGATTACCACTTAGTGACGCTGTGACCAGCAAGCTGCCCGCTGCGAGTGCGCTTTGCGCGCCCTCCAGCAGCAGAAGTCTTGGTTTGGCAGAGTTCCCTGAACCGGCCTGATTGGTCGATGTTTAAATGGATGGCGAGCTATGGTTGTGAAAGCACAATATAACGGATGCCGGGTTTCCGGATTGTATATTGGCGTCAATAATGTGAGGCGCTATTTTTCAAAGCGCATCGCGGCGGTTGAATTCCAATTGGACCACCTTCGGATTGAGTGCTGGCTAACGCCGCACTTCTGGGAGGGCCAGCCGGAGATTCACGACCCGCGGTTGTGCGAATGGCTGGCGTCAAAGAACTTGCATGAGCTGCCCTGCCGAGCCGCGGTTCCGCTGGCAATGATTCCTTCGGGGAAGAACTCGTTCAAGCTGGCGTCCCTCTCCCGGAATCGGAATGGCCGGGAACACGCCCCCGCGGCGCAGGGCCTGCCCGCTTAGACTGGGCGCTTGCACGAAGCCCGCACTTGATTGACGCCGCGCGCAGTTGTTTTGATGCCGAGAGCCGTGACGCTGCTCTAGTATGGGAAATTTATCCGCAGCCGGATCATAAAAGAGAAGAGACCAGGGAGGGTCCCATGAGAATGGTCAATTCCATGCAAACGGCGAGGAGCAAGGCCGCCGAAGCTCTGAAGGCAGTTCTTCATCAGGTGTCTCAAGTCAAACTCAAAGACATCAGTTTGCCGGACCCCGATCTCAAGACCGACATCGTCGCGTCTGTTGACGTGCACGGTCACAGGCGGACGCTGGTCTGCCGAGTGAAAGCCAGCGGGCGGCCCGAACATGTCCTCGTGGCACTGGATGAGTTGCAGAGTCTTGCCGGCCAGTTCGACGGCGATGCGATGCCGGTGATTATTGCGCCGCATCTTTCCGAGGAGGCGCAGGCGCTGTGCGGGGCGAGGAAAGCCGGTTTTCTCGATCTCGCGGGGAATGCACGCCTCGATCTGGGCGAAGTGTTCATTTGCAGGCGGACGTTGCCGCAGTCTGCCGAAAATTCGCCGGCTTCTTTGTCCAGCCGCGAAGACGTGCAACTTGCCGGAGTTGCCTAGATCTAGTTCTAGAGCTCCAGGATCACCGGCATGATCATGGGCCGGCGGCCGGTTGTCTTCTGGATCAGGCGCTTCAGGTCCGCGCGAACCTTTTCCTTCACCATGCCGTAATCGGCCTTTTGCTCTGTGCTGAGGCCGTCCAGTGTTTTGAGGACGGCTTCACGCGCCTGGTCGGTAATGTCCGCGCCACCAAAGCCGCGCACCACGACCTCGGGCTGCTGCTCCACCTTGCCGGTGCGCTTGTTGATGGCCAGCACGGCGAGCACGATGCCGTCTTCTGACAGTATGCGGCGGTCGCGAATTACCAAATCCTCGACAACATCGATCGAAGAGCCGGAGTCGATGAGAATACGGCCTGCCGTTACCTTGTCCTTTTTGCGGGCGTCGTTCTTGTCGAGTTCGAGCACGTCGCCGTCTTCAATCACAATGGCGTGCTCCACAGCGCCGGTTTCCATGGCCACCAGCGCGTGCTTGCGCAGGTTCCGATAGTCGCCATGCACGGGGATGAAGAACTTGGGCCGCACCAGGTTGATGAGCAGGCGCATCTCTTCCTGGCAGCCGTGGCCGCTGACGTGAATCAGCCCGTTGGCGCCGTCGTCGCAGATGACGTTGGCGTCGCGGCGATAAAGGTGGTCGATGACGCGGAAGATGCTTTTCTCGTTGCCGGGAATGATTCTGGAACTCAGCACAACCGTGTCGCCGGCGTCGATGTGCGCGTGCTTGTGGTTGTCGACCGCGGCGCGGCTGAGCGCGCTCATGGGCTCGCCCTGCGTGCCGCTGATCAGAATCATCAACTGCTCGGGCGCGTAGTCGCGCATCTGCCCGGGCTGGATGACGAGTCCCTGCGGAATATCGATGTAGCCCAGGTCCTGCGCAATCTCGGTACTCTCCATCATGGAGCGGCCCACGATGGCGACCTTGCGGCCGTGCGCCCGCGCCAGATCCATGGCGATGCGCATGCGATAGATGGACGACGAGAAGCAACTGAAGAACAGCTTCTTCTTGGTCCGCGAAAAAATCTCTTCGAGGCGGGGGATGACCGCGCGCTCGCTGGGCGTATAGCCGGAGCGTTCGACGTTGGTCGAGTCCTGCAGGAGCGCCAGCACGCCGCGCTTGCCGTACTCGGCAAAGGTGTGCAGGTCAAAGGCTTTCTCATCGAGTGGCGAGAGATCGATCTTGAAGTCGCCGGTGTGGATGACTACACCGACGGGCGTTTCGATGGCCAGGGCCACGCAATCGACAAGCGAGTGCGTCACGCGGATCGGCTCGATGGTGAACGGGCCGACGGTGAACTTTTGCCTGGGCGCAAACTCAATGAGCTCGGTTTCGTCGAGCAGTTGATTCTCTTCGAGGTTGCCCTCTACGTAGGCAAGCGTGAACTCGGTTCCATACACCGGCACCTTGAGTTCGCTCAGCAGCCAGGGCAGGCCGCCGATGTGGTCCTGGTGGCCGTGCGTCAGGATGATGGCGCGCACGTGCTGCTTGTTCTCGACCAGGTAGGTAATGTCGGGGACCACTACATCCACGCCCAGCAACTCCGACTCGGGAAACATGAGGCCGGCGTCGATCACGATAATGTCGTCTTCCCAGCGCAGTGCAAGGCAGTTCATGCCGAACTCGCCCAGCCCTCCGAGGGGAATGATCTTCAGTTTTTTAGTTTGCATCTGTCATCTTTGATGCTAACACCAGCGGCGGATCATCTTTTCTCGCAACCAGCTCCCGTGCCCCATCCATGCGACTTTTCTCTGTCGCATGGGTGGGAAAGCACAAGGCCAATGCGCATATTCATGCCGCCAACACCCGCGCTTACTTCTCCGCCTTCACATCCCAGTCGAAGTTGAGCGATGCGATGAGCGTGTTCAACTTGGCCACGGCGGCCTGTTTCTGCTGCTCCAGGTCCGCGGTCTGCTTGCGCGCTGCCTGCAATGTGTCCTCGGCGTGGTTTAGCTCGTCCACAAACCGTTTTGCCGCTTCGTTGCCCTTGAGCGCGGTCAGGTTGTCGCGATCGCGCGCCTCGTCCGCAGCGGCGGCCGCTTCGGCCTTCTTCGATTCGGCAATGTTCCAGTCGAGCTTGACTACGGCGGTCTGCGCGTCGATTACAGGCTGCAACGCATCGAGCGCGCCGGGGACGCGTTTCACCAGGTCCAGCAAGTATTGGGTCTGATTCTGGTTCGCATTCAAGTGAACGCGCACCTGTTCCGGCCCGTGCTCCCGCACTTCAAGGCTCGCCGTCGCATGGGCGGCCACCGGAACCTTGAAGCGGTAGAGGCTTGGCGCGGTCTCGTCTGGCTTCAGGCTGTCTTCGAGCGACCAGCCGTTGGTGCGCCGCGGATGCTCGAGCAGCACCACGCGATCTTCGTCGGCTGAGTTGATGGCGGTGTAGGTCACGGACGCTACATCCATGTGGGTCTCGATAATCACGCCCTTGCGAACCTCAACGTGGTGCAGCGTCCGCGTGCTTTGGCTGTCCGTCACCCGTACACGCACCGCCTGGTCGGCGGCGTAGGAGAGCAGCCGTTTTTCGCCGGGATGGATGGGATCGAGCAGGCCCTCACCGGCAAACTCGCCGCTTTCAAAGATGGAGAAGCTGCCGGAGTCGAGCGTGAGCTTGGAGGTGTTTTCAAGCCGCACCGCGCGCAGAGGCGTCGGCTCGTTCGGGCTCCACAGCGTAACGTGCTCGGCTGGAAGTTCCTGTTGCAGAATCGGCACCATCGCCGACTCGTTCTTGTGGATCGTGACGGGCTGAGTGAGGGCGTACTCGAAGAAGTCGTCGAAGGCCTTGGTCGAGACATCGCCTTGCTGGATTGCATCGCTGGTGCGGTAGACGCCGCCACCATAACTGCCCCCAACCCCGACTCCGAGAGCGCCCGTCAGACCCGCGCCTCTACCGGTTCCGCGACTCATCATCTTTGCGCGTGGAACTGGAGGCGGAGCAGCCATCACAGTAACCGTCTCACTCACTGATCCAACATTGAGCACAACGTCTACCGTGGACTCGTCATCACCCACGGAGATTCCCTCCTGCTCATACCGCTGAAAGCCAGGCATATTGACCGTGACCTTGAATTGACCGGCGGGCAGAGACCTGATGTCGTATCTGCCTTGGGAATTGGTCCTTTTCGTGGTGGAAGATCCGGTTTCCTCCGCGATTGCCGTAACCGTTGCTCCTGGAATCACCGCACCCGACTGATCGGTGACAGTTCCGGAGATTGCTCCACTCCCACCCATCGATGCCGCCTCATGCGTCTGCGGCGTCAACTGCGCCTCGGTGGCGATGGGAATCTCCGGCCGCCGCGTGTAGAGCGGCTGCGAGAGCGGCTGGATAAAGCTCTGCGGAGCGCCCGCCACCAGCGATAACTGCACGTTGTCCCAGTCAGCACCGACAGTGTTGTCCACCACCGCCCAGCCCTGCACGGTCGCTTTGCCGTTGCCCTCGCGCGGAAACACCATGCGATACGTCGCCTTCCACACCGGCACTTCGCTGATGTAGCTCACGCGCAATTCGCGCTGCCCCTGGCCGAGCGCGTTCAGCGTCAGGTGACGGAGGCCGTTGGCGTGTGTGGTGCTGAGCAGTTCGAGGTAGTGGTCGAGCTGGCCTTGCAGGCTTGCGTCCAGCGGCCGCACGCTCAGTTGCGGCGTCAGCTCGATGACCCGCACCGCACCCGACGAAGCCACCAGCGTCAGATAGAACTTGTCAATGGTCGCCGGCGCGGGGGTCGTGTCGGCGTCGCCGTTTGCCCCGCCCAGCTTCTCCGTCCGTGTCTCGATGGACATCAGCCGGCCGGTGATGGTGCCGCCGGGACCGCCCGTCACCTCGACCCGCTGCCCGCGTAGCGCCTGAAAAAGCTCGGTGGAATTCGGATCGTCGCTCATGCCCAGCGACAGCGACTTGAGCTGCTCGGCCAGCGGCGTGGTGGAGTTGTAGTTCACCCCGCCGATCCGCCCGCCCCCTTCATCGAGCACCGTGAGCGACTGTAGCACGTCGTTCAGTTGCGGCGATGTAAAGTCGATGGCGACCTTCTGGTTGCCGTTCACCGTGCCGGCGTGCTCAAAGTAGCCCACGCCGTTCTTGTAGAGCACAACTTTGCGCACCGGCAGGTCTTTTACCGCCGCGGGGGCTGCTGCTTCGGCCTGAGTAGCTGGCTTCGCCTTCGATGGCGGAGCGGTCGGCGGCTGCGCGGCCAAGGTCGTGGTCAAAACGGAAAGTGACAAGGCAAACAGAACATGGCGCATACATCCTCCTGAGGACTGCACTGGAGCAGCCTCGTCTTTAGGAACGGGATCGCTTGCGTTTCTTGCAGTAAGAATACTGTGTTCTTTGACTCCGCTGGACGGGAAAATGTTCCCTCCCCTCGCTTGAATCGCAATGTTCCCACGATCACAGACAGTTCGCCCGGCCCAGCCGGAAAATTGAAGGGCTGAAACTACCAGGTCTCTGACCCGAGTGATTTCGTACCTTGAGTTCATGCTCTCCCAGGTCCCAAAATCGGGACCTGGGGCACCCGCAATTGGTACAAAAACAAGCGTTCAGAAACCTAGCCGCGCACGGCAAAGCGCAAACACAAGGAGAAGAATCAATGGACGAAACCGGCGGCAATGGAAAGGCTATCAAGGTTGTTGCATTCAATGGCAGCGCCCGCAAGGGTGGCAATACGGCCATCTTGCTCAGATGCGTTTTAAAGGAGCTTGAGAACGAAGGCATTGAGACCGAGCTGATTGAGATGAGCGGGGCCAAGATCCACGGCTGCCTGGCCTGCCGCGAATGCTCGAAACGCAAGGATCGCCGCTGTGGGCAGACCGGCGACATGGGCAACACATACATCGAGAAGATGGAGCAGGCGGACGGAATTCTGTTCGGCTCGCCCACCTATGTCGCCGATGTTTCCCCCGAGATCAAAGCGCTGATGGACCGGGCCTGCCTGGTTTCAAAGGCCAACGGCGGCATGTTCCGCCACAAGGTGGGCGCCGGGGTGGTGGCGGTGCGGAGGGCAGGCGCGATGCACGCCTTCGATACGCTGAATCACTTCTTCCTGATCAGCGAGATGATCGTGCCCGGCTCGTCGTACTGGAACATCGGCGTCGGCCTCGCGCCGGGGGACGTGGAACGGGACGAGGAAGGCATCCGGACCATGAAGATCCTGGGGCAAAACATGGCTTGGCTGCTGAAAAAGATCGGCAGCTAGAACGGTTCCTGCGCGCTTTGGGATAGTGAGCAAAATGGGGCAGCCCGTCGGCGGGTGCCGAGTGAGAGTATCCAGAGAATAGGAGCCGCCGCGCAGAGATACAGGAGCTTCGGCTCGGAGCGGCATTTCCAACCAGGGTGGCCAAGGCGGACGTCGAGGACCATCCCTGCTTTGCCTCAGAGCGCACCCAGTGCGCCACCGAGGGTTTTCCGCCATGCCGGTAGGAACTTGTCTGTGATCTTGTGCGCCAGCTTGCAGATAAAGCGCCCTGTGTTGAAACAGGAGGATCAGATGGAAACAGCTGGATCCAATACTCCAATCGAAGACGACGTTTTGCATCTTGGCAGTGCAACCAAGCTTTCCGATGAAGAGATCGCGAAGGCTTTGGCACACCACAACCGGCATCATGGGGGCGACAAACCGCAGGATGCCTCAGCCCAGGCAGCGGCCGGCAAAAAGCCGCAAACCCGCAAGCAGGGCAAATAACGAGTCCAGAGCCCAATGCCGTTTCTCCTTTGGAGCGATGACTTTGGGCTCATCCGGTTAGACCCTTTACGACAAGGGAATTTTTGTGCGCGCACAGCTCGTGCTACTTCCCAGCCAACTTATGCAACTGGCCAAGGTGATTTAGATCGTGGCCAGCCATGGTCTCAACAATGGTTTGAAACGTCATGGTGCCGCGCTCGGGATGAGTGGCTGGACGATTTGTCGCTTCGGGCAGAGCAGTATGGATCAGGTGCAGGTTCCATCCGCGCATGGCGGAGAATACCTCAAACGCAAAGGTTGCGGAGAGGCCTTGGTAGGTTGGGGCCCACTTGTCCTGATCGAAAGGCTGGAGAGTGGGCGCGTCCTCGGCCAGTGTCTGGCGCAGGCGAAACGCGAAGACCACCTCGCAATCGGCCAGGTGGCACACGATTTCCGCGGGGCTCCACTTGCCGGGAGCGGGCCGGGCGGACACTCTCTCTGGGCCAATGGCCACAAGCACCGCGGCAAGCGCACCCGGCGTTGAAGACAGGATCTCCTGAGGCGAGCGGCCATCGAGGAAGCTGTCGTAGGGGTTCAGTTGGCTCATATGCAAACTCCTTTCGGTCGGATTACCTCTGAACAAGTGCAAAGGAATCGGCGAGATTCCCGCAGGGGCTAAATAGGCTGCGGAAAAAGGCCTTGTTTCGGTTTACGGCACGACTGAAGTCGTGCCCTTTCAAAGCAGCGGTTCAAATAGAGTTTTTCCGCAGCTTGTAAAGCCCACGTTCATTTTTGGCTGCTTGCGGCATGACTGAAGTCATGCCCTAAAAAGAAACAGAAATGCAAGTTCTACAAAACAAGGCGTCGTCATGGAGTTCTACGGACTCCCACCCATCGGACAAAAACAAAGACGTCCGATGGATGGGGCACCCAGTTTCATCCCCCGCGGGTCGGCGAAGACGATGGACGACTGATACAAA
>Ga0182027_10011945_pt1 | contig 12219 bp, 9 predicted proteins | sample 712E1DmetaG_FD_121300 | JGI IMG/M metagenome (GOLD analysis project Ga0182027, IMG submission 121300) | Permafrost microbial communities from Stordalen Mire, Sweden - 712E1D metaG (Illumina Assembly) | ecosystem: Environmental > Terrestrial > Soil > Wetlands > Permafrost | place: Sweden...
ATTATCTGTCTATCCCTTGTCTAGCTGCAAATTCTTTCTTTGCAATAACATTTTTTCCGAGACTGGACGTTGCCATATGTGTGGAATCCTTGGCTATACACACCGCTCGCGAGGACTCCCCCCAGGCGTTCTGAACGCCGGGATCGCCGCCCTGATCCATCGCGGCCCCGACCAGCAGGGCAGCTTTACTACTCCTCACGTTTCGCTCGGTGCTACGCGGCTCCGCATTGTCGATCTCGCCGGCGGCGACCAGCCCATGCGCAGCCCCGACGGCGACGCCGCCATCGCTTTTAACGGTGAAATCTACAACCATCGCGAACTGCGAACTGAACTTGAGGCGCTCGGCGCGACCTTCCGCACCAACTGCGACACAGAGGTAGTTCTCAGCGCTTTCCTTCAGTGGGGGCCCGCCTGCTTTGCGCGCCTCCGCGGCATGTTTGCCATCGCCATCTGGGTCGAGTCCAGCCACCGCCTGCTCCTGGCCCGCGACCAGATGGGCATCAAGCCCCTCTACTACCATCTCCAGGGCGGCGAACTCTCCTTCGGCTCCGAACTCAAGTGCATCTTTGCCAACCCCGCAGTGCCGCGCCGCATCGACATGGCCGGGCTCAATTGCTTCCTCAGCCTCAACTACGTTCCCGGTCCCTACACGCTCGTTGAAGGCATCTCCAAGCTCATGCCCGGCTGCCTGCTCGATTGGCAAAAAGGCCGCGTAACCATCGGCTCTTTCGTTCCGCCTGCCGAAAAAGTCCCTCCCCCAAAATCTCTTGGCGAAGCCTGCGAAGAACTCGACTCGCTGCTCACCCAGTCGGTCAGCGAGCAACTTGTCTCCGATGTTCCGCTCGGAATGTGGCTAAGTGGCGGCCTGGACTCGTCGGCCGTCCTGAACTACGCCTCGAAGCTGTCACCCTTCAGCCTGAAAACCTTCTCCGTCACCTTTCGGGGCAAATCCTTCGACGAGACCCGCTACGTCCGCGAGGTCAGCAGTCGCTTCGGCACCGACCATACCGAATTCGATCTGAACGACCACGCCGATCTCGCCGACGTCATCGGTGAGCTGGCCTACTACTCCGACGAGCCCAGCGCCGACGCCGGAGCCGTCCCCGTCTGGTACCTGGCCAAGATGAGCCGCAAGGATGTCACTGTCGTTCTCAGCGGCGAAGGCGCCGATGAACTCTTCGGCGGCTATCTCACCTATAAGGCCGACCGCTACAACCGTTATTTCTCCAGCCTTCCGCGTCCGCTGCGCCAGGCCGCGCTTGCCTGTGCGCGCCACATTCCCGTCTCCGACGAAAAAATCGGCTTCGAGTATAAGGTCAAGCGCTTCCTTGAGGGTTCGCTGCTCTCTCCCGAGGCGGCCCACGTCTTCTGGAACGGCACCTTCACCGAGGAAGAGAAGCGGCGCTTCTTCAAGTTTTCAAATGGCGCTCCGCTGGCCTCGATTCTGGAGGATATGCGTCCGGAAACCTCCCGCGCGCCCTCTCTGGAGCGCTTCCTCGACTTCGACCAGCGCTACTCCATGCCCGATGGCATCCTCTACAAGGTCGATCGCATGAGCATGGCGCATGCAGTCGAAGTGCGGCCGCCGTTTCTCGACCCGCGCATTGTCGCCTTCGCCGCGCGCCTGCCGCAGCGCTTCAAGATCGATGGCCTTGAAACCAAGGTCGTCCTGCGCCGCTTGATGAAGGGCGTACTGCCTCCATCGGTTCTTCGCCGGCCCAAGATTGGCTTCGACATCCCCATTCACGAGTGGTTTCGTGGCGTCCTGCGCCCGCTGCTGCTCGACACGCTCAACGAGCGCGCCGTGACTGAGAGCGGACTCTTCCACTGGCCAGCCGTCCGCCGCCTCATCGACGACCATTTGGATCGCAAGGCCAACTGGGGATACCACCTCTGGGGACTGGTTACTTTGATCCTCTGGATGCAGCGCTGGAACATTGAAGCTCCCGCCAGTCATGCGCTGGTCTACGCCTCCGAGAGCGAAGCCGTTTCCGCCGATCAGCCGCTGGAGTGGCAGCCCGCCGCCTACTCCGCGCGGACCTCAGAAATTCCCCTCAACTGAAGGACGATCCAGTTGGGAGGCGTTCCGCTTACTGTGCGTTCGCCAGCCGCTCCGCCACCGGCAAACCGCCGGCCCGCAGAATCCCCGGCACATTGAAGTGCATCAGGTAATCCACATCCGTGGTCATCTTCGGCTGCTCTTCCAGATGCAGCGAAACCGGCGTCCTGCTCACAGCCGCCGCAAACGTCGCCCACAACGCCGCGTCGCCCCGCGCATAGATCTCCACCGCGCGCCCGTTTCCGCTCGCGTACACAATGGCCGTCACAATATCCTGTACCCGCGCCGCATCGTCGCTCACGTTGTACGTCAAAAACTTTGGTCCGCCCGCCGCGATAGTTGCCCTGCGCTCAACATCGGTCTCATCCATGCCATTCACAGGCTGCACATCTTCCCGATCCCGCGGCGCCTTTGACTCTCCCGTCTGGAAAACATCCAGCGCCAGCATTGCCCGGCCCTCGCGCCTGAGCCGCTTCACCGTCTCGCTCTCCATTGCCACCGCCGACCCGTCCGGATCCACAACGATCGCCACCGGGCCAGCCCCCTTATTCCATATCCCCGGAATTCGGCTCCGCCATCCAGGCAGACTGAATAAAATCGTCTGCCCATCGATCTCCGAAATCACGTTTTCCGGAATCACTACCGCCAGGGTCTGCTGCAGCCGCCTGCGCAGAAATGCCGCATCCCGCATTTGTGCATTCTGCGCCTCTGCCATCGTCCGCCATTCGTTGAATAGCCCCTTCAGGTCCACCGCATTCGCGGGCAGTGTGCGATTATCGAGCGCCATCATCTCCTGCAGCATCGGCGCTTGTATGTTCTTCTCGGTCAATTCTTGTTGGTTGCTAAGCCCGGGATTTACCCCGGCGAAGAACTTGTAGACCGCCTCCCGGCTCTGCTGATTGAAGTTGTGCACCGCTTCAAACTGCGCCACGCTTACGTAGTCGCCCTTGCCGTACAGGTCGTAGATTTTTTGAATTGCGGGGAATTCTTCATGCGGAACATTGCGGGTCCAGTCCGTTGTGTCCGAGACCACCAGCATCGGCCTGGGCGCAAACATGGCCGCAATCTCCACGTTGCTTGTATTCACCCGAAGTCCCGGCGCGTTCTCGCACAGATCCCCGCCCTGCATCATCGCCGACACCATATTCACCGGCGCATCAAACTGCACGCGGTCATCGACGGCAGCCAGCAGAAATGTCTGTGTCGCTCCGCCCGAGGCTCCCGCCATTCCTATCCGGCTCGCATCCACATCGTCCAGCGAAGTCACAAAATCCAGCGCGCGGATCGAGTCCCACAACTGCAGTCCCAGCGGTCCAAACGACCACAGCCTTTCCGTAGCGCTGCCAAACCGGTGCGGCACCTGGATCGTGTCCGTATACCCCACCATGTCGTACGCAAAAACCACATAGCCCTGCCGCGCCAGGCTTATGCCGAACGCAGGTCCTGAGTCGACTGGCTCATTCTCCAGCCGCCCATACTGCCAGTGCCCATGCGGATTCAGAATCCCAGGATGCTTCGCCCTTCCATCGCGCGGCCGGTAGAGATTGCCGCCCAGATAGAATCCCGGTAGCGTCTCGATCAGGACCTTCTCAATCGTGTACCCGTGCCCTTCCGTCTTCCCGAAGATCTGCGGATGGAGCGGCGTTTTCTCCGGCATCGGCGACAGCCCTGCCGAAACCAGAATCTGATTGCGCAGAAACGCCTTCCTGTCCTCCCATGCCTTCACACTGCTGAACACGGGCAGAGGCATGTGCGTGTTGGTCGTCACGATGTCCCGATTGCGTGAGTCCTCGGCCGGAACCATCACAGCCTGCGCCGCCAGCCGAGCGCAGATTATCGTCATCAGCGCCGCAGCCCACACGCCCGCGCGCAGGCCCACTCCAACACGCTTCATCCCATGCTCCATTCGCGTTCCTTCGGGCTTTCTCGCCGGCTTACACAATCTCCGGCGGCGCCGCGGTAATCTCGAACTCCACCTGCTGCACGCCCAGGCGCGGATGAATCGCGGTCAGCTTGGCCTTGCCCGACATCTCCAGCGCCCTCACCCAGATCGCGCCCGTGCCTCCCACCAGCGAAAACGGATTGTCGCCAATGATCTCCGCTGGCCCAACCAACTCCAGCCGAATCGCGTCGTCGGAAAATGGCTGAACTGCGCCGAACTCATCCGTAACGCGCAACACCACGCGCGTCGTGTCCGCTCCATCGGCCAGCAGTGTGGTGTCGTCGGCAAGCACGGCGAACTTGCGGTCCACGCCTCCGCCCGAAAGCGTCTTCGAGATCGCGAGCTTGCCCCCGATGTATCCCTCAATGCGCAGATCGCCCCAGCCGTCGCGATATTTATCCAGATCGGCCGAGAACGGCGCGTACTTCAAATGCTTGAACTCCACGCGGTCCGGATTGGCCTCGGCCAGCAGCTTGCCGTTCACATAAAACTTCAAGTGTTCGCAGTTCGAGCAGACCACCGCTTTCGTGAATCCGACGCTCTCGTCCCCGCGCGCCCAGTGGAACGCCGGCTCCAGCACAACCTCTTCCTCGGGATCGCACTGTGATTTGTAGAAGCCCGCCGCGGGCTTAGGCTCGCGGAAGATGTCCGTCACGCCGTGGTAGCAGATGCGGTCGCCCGATCCAAAGTTGCCGTGCGTGTTGTAGTCGAACGCGCACCAGCCGATGCCGCCCGCGTACTGCGGATTCGATGCCAGTTGGTCGTGAATCCGCGCATGGCGCAGCGTGTGTTCCCGCAGCCGCTCGATGTTATCGATCGTCTTGGTCGGATACGTGTGCCCCACAAACTCCGTGTTCAGATACAGCGGGTGATTTGGTGGCCTCAGCGGGAAGCCGAAATCGTTCACCGTGAACACATCTTCGAGCAACTCCGATCCTGGGAAGTTGCGGATGCCACCCGTCTGCCGTGTGGTATCCAGTTGATGCGCAAGCGCATTGGTCCGCGTGAAGAAGTCGTGGTCGTCCTTCGACTCATTGATGCGCACGCCCCACAAGATTACCGCCGGATGGTTCCAGTCGCGGCGAATCATGCGGCCCACGTTGTCCACCGCAAGGTCTTTCCACCCCTGGTCGCCGATGTGCTGCCATCCCGGAATCTCTTCCAGAACCAGCAGCCCGATCTCGTCGCACGCATCCAGAAAATGTCGCGACTGCGGATAGTGCGACGTCCGCACAATATTGCACTTCAGATTCTTGCGCAGAATCACCGCATCCTGCCGCTGCACGCGTCCCGGCATCGCCTGGCCCACCCAAGGAAACGTCTGGTGCCGGTCCAATCCCCGCAGCTTCACCACCGTCCCGTTCAGGCTGAATCCCTGCGGCGTAAACTTCGCCTCGCGGAACCCGATCCGCCGTTCATCACTATCCAGAACATGCGCGCCCTTCAGCAGCCGCACCTCCACTCGATAGAGCTTCGGCGTCTTCAACCCCCACAGCTCGATCGTGCTCAGATTGTCCATGTGCAGTGTAGGAGTCCCGCTTCCATCTGTCGGCACTTCCTGCGAAGCCTTAGCCACCAGGTTTTTACCGTCGTAGAGCGCCGCCTCCAGTGTCAGCCCGCTCTCCAGGGTTTTGTTTGCGCCTTTAAGAAAGCACTTCACATCCAGCGTAGGCTTGCCGCTCAGCACATCCTTCGGCTGCGCGAAAATGTTTTCAATAAACGTCGGCGAAACCAGCCGCAGTTGCACCTCGCGATAGATTCCACCAAACGTCAGGTAGTCGATCTCATACCCAAACGGCGGAATGTCCGCGCGCTCAGTCGAGTCCACTTCGACCGCCAGCACGTTGTCCTTCTCCCAGTCCAGGTGCTCGGTCAGCTCAAACGAGAACGGCGTAAACCCGCCTCTGTACTCGCCCAGTTTCACGCCGTTCAGCCAAACAGTCGAGGCTGTCATCACCCCTTCAAAGTCCACAAACACCCTGCGCCCGCGCGCCGCCGGAGGCAGCCGGAACCGCCGCCGGTAGATCGACACAAACTCATAGGTCTTCTCGTCGAAGCTGTGCCACGGCAGCCGAACATTCGTATGCGGCACCGTCACGCGCGCAAATCCGCTGTCGTCGAAATCCCGCGCATGCGCCGCCTCCGTCGCCTTGGGGCTATAGCGCCAGCGCCGATTGATCGGCAGCACCACGCGCCCTTTTCCTCCGGTCGCATGGGGGCCAAGTTCGGCTGTGGGCAGCCCGTGGGCCACCGCGGTTGAGGCAATCAGCGTTCCAGTCGTCTTCAGAAAATCACGGCGATCCATATAAGGCTCCTTGGCCGAACAAAGCACGTTCGCGGCGCTGCCTCACTCCCGTGAAAGCACACGCGTCGCTGTATTGAAGGCCGCGAGTAGTTTATACCGTTTCAGATCGACTCGTCCGCGACGCAGGCGACCCGGTCTGAGACCCGCGCCCGTCTATACTTGAAGAGACATGTTCCCCTTCATTCACCTCGGACATTTCAGCGTGCCCACCTTCGGGCTTATGCTGTGGCTGGCTGCCGTTGCGGCCGCATTTATGATGGACCGCTCCTTCCGCCGTGCCGGCCTTTCGGCGGACGCGGTTGGCATGGTTGCCGTTGCCGTGGTGCTGGGCATTGTGGGCGCCAAGCTTTGGCACGTCATCGACACCCCCGCCGAGTTCCGTGACGAAGGCTGGCGCGTGCTCTGGGATACGGCCGGATTCGCCTGGTTCGGCGGACTCGTCTTCGGCATCTCCGCGCTGGTGTTCCAAGGCTGGTGGGCCAAGATCGGCGGCCTGCGCACGCTGGATCTGGCGGCGCCGTCCGCAGCCATCGGCTATGGCATCGGCCGCATCGGCTGCTTCCTCTCCGGCGACGGCTGCTACGGCCTGGAAACCAAGCTGCCCTGGCCCCTTGGCATGAGCTTTCCCAACGGGATTGAACCCACCCCGCTCGGCGTCAGCGTTTACCCAACGCCGCTCATCGAGCTCGTCGCCGGTTTACTCATCGGCTGGTGGCTATGGCGGCGGGCAGGGAAGCCCCATGCCGTGGGAGCGATCGTTGGCCAGTACCTGGTCCTGAGCGGAATAGCTCGCTTTTTTGTCGAAATGATCCGCCGCAACCCCAAGGTTCTGTGGAGTTTATCGAACGCGCAACTGGCCAGTGCAGGCTCGGTAATTGCCGGAATTCTGCTCATCGTGTGGGCTTCTCGCCGCCCCGCAACCGAACCGAAAACGGCCACTTCAATAGTCGAAAAGCCGGCCTGAAACACTCTTGTCCAATCTCAAGCGGCAGGGCTCTCAATCGGCTGCGAAAACCTTGGTAAGCCACTGTTTTGAAAGGGCATCGGCTTCAGCCGTGCCATAAATACAATCAGAACAACGAGGGCTTCACTGGCTGCGGAAGAACTTACCTTTGGCGCAAAACTTCAAGGCTCTGTAACAGGGCACGACTTTAGTCGGGCCGCAAATGCCCCATAATGAATCAGGGCTTTAGCCCCCGCAAATCCCCCCGCGCACAATTCCCCACGCAGCTTGTTAAACCGTGCCTTGCTTCAGCCAAGCCGACAACAGCCCTGCGACCTTCTCCTGCTGCTCATAGGCGGCGAAGTGGCCTGCGTCCGGCAGTAGATGGAATTGGCAGCCGCCGGGGGCGGCGCGGAAGGCTTCCATGTCGGCGGGGGTGACGGCGGAATCTTCTCCGCCGGCGATGGCCAGGACGGGCGCAGTGATAGTGGCAACAGTGGCGACAGAATCGGGGCGCGTCGCGAGACCGGCCTGAACGGCAACCATGCCTTCTGGCGTGAGCTTCATGCGGGTGCGAAGTTCAGACGCAATCTGCGGATGCTGCTTGCGCGCGGTTGCGCCGATGAGGGACATGCTGCCGTCAAAGAGAGCGTCAACGCCGGTGGCGCGTGCCTGGGCAATGGTCGCGACGCGCTTGGCTTGATTCGCTTCCGGATCGGGCTGGGGCTTGGAGCAGACAAAGGCGAGACCCCTCATGCGCTGCGGAGCCTGACGCCATAGTTCCAGCAGCACATAGCCACCGATGGAGCAGCCGGCAAAGACTGCTTCTTTCAATTCCAGATGATCGAGCAGCGCCAGGATGTCGGCGGCCAGCTGCGTCATGGTTAGCACCGGGGCATCCGGGACGCGCGCGAAGAGGCCGGCCGGCAGCGATGAACCTAGTTCGGAGGCGCCGTGGCCGCGAAGGTCGGGAACGATGGCGCGGACGCCGGGCAGGCGCTCTGTAAGCGGACGCCAATAATCGTGATCGAGGGGCGTGGGGTGGAGAAAGACAACCGGAAGGCCAGCCCCAGAGTCCGTGAAGGCCAGCCTCGTTGCGCCGGAGAGATAAGTACCGTTCATATACCTGGAGGATACTCTCCTGGATTTGCTCCAGGATACGGTCCTGGCAGACTCAAGGGCTCCTCAGGAATGCCAATCCAGCCGGCGAGGTAAGCGATGCCGACGAATCCGCCGGAGAAGATGAACCCGAGAACAGTAACGATGCGGATGACAGCGACATCCCAGCCATTGGCACGGGCCAGCGCGAGGCAGACTCCGGCAATCTGGCGGCCAACGCGAGGCCTTACCAGCGGCCTGCCGTGTATGGGATAGGCAGCGGGATTGACGGGAATCGTTGTGCCGCAATTCGAGCAAAAGCGCGCGGTAGGTGGCAACCCGGTTCCGCATTGATGACAATAGACGGCCATTGTCCGTTCCTCCTGAAAGGCCAACCACTTCGATCATACGGAAATGGGGCGGCCGCGGTTCCATTGTCAGGACTGATTCGGAAGGCGCTCAGTTTTCCTTGTAGGCGGTGCGGAGGTGCTTTCTGGCGGTGTCGGCGCGGGAGGTGTTGGGACCGGTGGCGATGGCGGTCTTGTAGTCGTTGACGGCGAGTTGGCGCTGGCCTTCAACGTCGCGGCACTCTCCGGCGGCCAGCAGGGAACGGATCTTGAGCTCGGGGCCAACTTCATGCGTCGCGGCAGCTTTTTCAAAGGCCTGGGCCGCCTCTTCATAATGGCGCTGGCCGCGCAGCGCGTCGCCCAGGCCAAACCACGCGAGTTCCAGTTGCGCGTCGGCAAAATAGTGGGGCCTTGCTGCGTCAGAGAGCAGGTCGCGGTAGGCTGTGACGGCAACCATGCCCTCACCGGCGTCGCGGCGGAGGTTGGCTTCTTCAAGCCAGAAGAGAAAGTCGTGGGGGTATTGGCTCTTGAGGCTTTCCACGACTTTGATTGCTTCCTGGTACCGGGACTCGCGGCGCAGGAACAGGGCCATCGCGGTGCGTGCTTCCATGCTGGTGTTGACGCCCCGGTTTCCGGCGTCGTTGAGCATGGCGAGGCCCGTCGATTTGGAGCCGGTGATGCCGGCGAAGCCGATGAGCAGTTTGAAAGGCCACGGCAGCGCGCCGACGACGTACTGATAGATTCCGGCGACCAGTTTGGCATCGACGTAATTGGGGTCTAACTTCAGGACACGGTCTACGTCGTCGCGGGCCTTGTTGGCCAGGTGGAAGCCGCCGCTGAAGTCGCGTTGCACCATGGCGAGGTAGGTGCATTTCAAGCTGCGCGCCCAGGCGCGGGCAAAGAGTGCATCCAGGTCGTTGGGATTCTTGTCTATGCGCCCGTCGGCTTCGCGCACGGCCTCGTCAGCGAGTCCCAGGATGCGGTCGCGGGCTTGCGGGTCTTCCCGGGTCGCGTGTCGGCCGGTCAGGAAGCCGTCGTTCGCGTAGAAGGTGGTATCGAGCAGATCCTGCCGGTAGAGTTCCTGGAAGAGAACAGCTTCAAGCAGATAGTCCGTTGCCTGCGGATCGTTGGAATGCGCCGCGTGAAAGCGCTCAAACCGACTCACCGCCTCAGGAAAGTCGAGGTTGTAAAAGTAGTGGAAGGCCTCGCGAACCTGGGGGTTGTAATTCATGGGATTGGTGTCGACATGTCCGTTGGCGCTGGAAGCCGAGGCAAGACTGGCGATGGCGAGGAATGCAACTGCCAGGGCGAGTCTGCGCATCGGAACCGATCCCTTCTCCAAGTGAATTCTCCTTTTCGGGGCGTAGCGCGTTCGCCTGTTTAACTCAAGACTTCAACTGAAGAGACCGCGAAACTCAACTTGATCCAGCTTAACGGATTTGGGCGGCGTGGCGGATTCAGCATCACAGCTCGGCTTGGGCCGTTCTTGCCGGAAGTTCGAAATACATTAAGATCGAGGTATGCCCATCCCAGAACGTCTTAATCCAACATTTGCTTCGACGCTACCTGCGGTTCCAGATAAGTTCGATCCGATGGAAGAGGCGCGGCAGCGGCTGATTGTGGCGCTCGATGTGCCGGATGCCGCCTCCGCCATCGGCCTGGTAAACCAGTTGGAAGCATGCTGTTGCTGGTTCAAGGTTGGGCTGGAGTTGTTTACGGCGGCCGGCCCGCAAGTGCTGGAACCGCTGGTGGCGCGCGGTCACTCGATCTTCCTTGACCTCAAGTTTCACGACATTCCCAATACAGTGGCGGGGGCTCTGCGCTCGGCGGCGCGGCTGGGCGTGCGCATGGTGAACGTCCACGCTTCCGGAGGCCCGGCGATGCTGACCGCCGCACGGAATGCGCTGGCGGAGTTTCCCAACCCGCCTCAATTGCTCGCGGTGACCGTGCTGACCAGCATGGACCAGGCGCAGGTAAACGCGGCCGGCATCGAGCGCTCGCCAGCCGAGCAGGTGGAACTGCTGGCGCGGATGAGCCTGGACGCCGGCATTCGCGGCTTTGTCTGCTCGCCAAAAGAAGTCGCCAGATTGCGCGCCATGACAGGCCCCGAGGGAGTGCTGGTGATTCCAGGGATTCGTCCGGCGGGCGGCGAGGCAGGGGATCAGAGGAGGATTGCGACTCCCGCGGAAGCGCTGCGGGCTGGTGCGAGCTCCCTGGTCGTGGGCCGGCCGATTACCCAGGCAGCGGACCCGCGCGAAGCGGCCGAGGCGATTCTCAGGGAGATGGCCGGGGCGCTTGCTGATTTTTCAGGCGCAGCGTAAGGCCAAAACCCTTGTATGCTGTTGGACATGGCAAAACAAGTATGGATGGTTCGTGCTGGACGCGATTCAGCCTTCATTGACGAGTTTCTTTCGCGCGGTATGGTGGCAATCGGGTGGGCAAAACTTGGAGATTTAACATCAGTCCGCAGTCGTGAACAGTTGAGCAAGATGGTTGAGCAGTGCTGGCCCGAGGATAACAAGTTTCAGCACGCGACCAGCGTTGGCCAGGTCTATCGCTTTCGCGAGGAGCTTGTATCTGGAAAAACCGTGGTAACTTATGATTCCAGTAGCCGCATCTATCATCTTGGGGCTGTAACTGGGGAATATGTCTATCACCCCGAGTTTGATGAAGAACTAGTCCATACGCGCGCTGTGAAGTGGGAACGTGAGATCCCACGCGATGAGTTGACTGCGGATTCAAAGAACTCCCTAGGATCAATTTCGACAATATTCTGTATTTCACCTGCTGCCGCCAACGAAATCCTCGGGTTAAACCGAAAAGGTGATTTCCCCCAAGCTGACAAAGGCATAACAGAGGAAATAGAAGTCGAAGAGGAAGCGGAAGTCCGGAAGGACACAGAGCAACGAGCGCTTTTGTTCCTGCAGGATAAATTGAACAAGCTAGGTTGGGAGGAAATGCAGGAATTGGTCGCAGGACTTCTGCGAGCGATGGGTTACAAAACACGAGTTTCGCGGGCCGGTCCAGATCGCGGCAGGGACATTATTGCTTCACCTGACGGTTTTGGCTTCCAGAATCCGCGTATTCTCGTGGAAGTTAAGCATCGGAAAGGCGCAATGGGGGCACCGGAGATCCGCAGCTTTCTCGGGGGCCTGCGACCAAATGACAATGGCCTGTATGTAAGTACAGGAGGATTCACAAAAGACGCTGGTTACGAAGCTGATCGCAGCAATCAGAACTTGACTTTGATGAACGCTGAAGCCCTCGGCGAGGCAATAGTTGAGCACTATGACCGCATGGATGCAGAATCACGTGCACTTTTGCCTTTGAAAAAGATTTATTGGCCAGTTTGACGCTCCGACCCTGAATAGGAATTCGAGTACTGAAAAAGCCCGGCGAGTAGCCGGGCTTTTCTGTGGATCAAACTTAAAGCAGAACTTAAAGTTTTTCGTAGAAGTCACATGCCGAGCATGAGATGTAGACTCCGCCGGGAATGCCGCGCTCGCGGTCCTTTACGCGCTTGAC
>Ga0182027_10011946_pt1 | contig 12218 bp, 12 predicted proteins | sample 712E1DmetaG_FD_121300 | JGI IMG/M metagenome (GOLD analysis project Ga0182027, IMG submission 121300) | Permafrost microbial communities from Stordalen Mire, Sweden - 712E1D metaG (Illumina Assembly) | ecosystem: Environmental > Terrestrial > Soil > Wetlands > Permafrost | place: Sweden...
CGCCACCGTGGTGGCCAGAGCAGCGACCTCCTTGCTGCCCTTGGATAGTCCCTCCGAAATCGAGGACATTTCCGTCGACGCTGCGGCCAAGGTCTGGGCGCCGCCACCGACCTCCCCGAGCATTTCGCGCAGGTTCTTGGTGAGCTCGCGCGTGGCGCGCGCGAGATCGCCGGTCTCATCCGTGCGGGCCATCAATTCAGCCGACACCTCGGCCGTGAGGTCGCCCTTGGCAACATCGGACAGCGTCTTCACCGTCGAATGAATTGGGCCGGAAATGCTGCGCGTGATGGACACGCCAAAGAAGGTCGCTAGCGCAAAGGCAAGAACGCCGACGGCAATCAGAATTCGCCGGGTCGAGATCAAGAAGGCCTGGGCCTTATCCTGGGTCTCCTTGACTTCGTCGGTGGTTGTTTTTTTCAGTTCCTCGAAACTCTTGACAACCTTGTCCATCTTGGGCGCGCCAACGGTAACGAAAAGATTCGCCGCCTCCGCGTCCTGGCCGCCCGCCACCATCCTCCCGGCCTTCACATTCGCTTCCCGCATTTCAGCGGCCTGCTCATCAATGCTGGTGATCAAGGCTGTGTCCTTTGGAGTTGGGTTTAATGCTTTGATCTCCTCCAGCCTTTTCAGGTAGTGCTCGCGCATCGTCTGCACTGCTTCGAGCCGCTCTTCTTTCTGGGCCTTGTCTCGACTCAGAATCGCAATGCCCAGGTTGCGGCCAATCGCATCCACATCTCGCTGAATCCTGGCGGCCAGATAGGCTCGCGTCTCGGTCTGGACAGCAACGTCGTTCATGTCATTCAGCGCGTTCTGCGCCCAGATCGAGACGCCCGTCATCCCGAGCATCACCAGGGTGACGACACCGAAACCAACCATCAGTCGCTTGCCAATTTTCATGTTTGTCAGCACGTTCATGGTCTTCCCTCTTCTCTCGATTCCTAGGCCCCTGCTTGCATCTCCTCGGCGTTCGCCGTCCCCGCAACCGGACTTCCCCGCCGAGCCAACAGCACGCGCAGCGATTCGAGCAAGTGATCACGGTCAAGCTTGATGTGGTACTCGTCCACTCCCGCTGCCTTGCCCTTGGCGATGTCCTCTTCGCTGGCCAGGCTGGTCAGGGCAATGATCGGGAGCTGGCTCAAGCGCGCATCCTGGCGCACACGCGCCGCCAGGCCGAGGCCGGTCAGGTTGGGCATCTCGATGTCGGTCACGATGGCCTGGACATCGGTGTTGTCTTGCAGAAGCTTCCACGCCACCTCGCCGTCTTCCGCCTCGATCACCGTGTATCCGTCCGACTCGAGGTAGCGTTTCACCTGCGCGCGAAAGAAGTCCGAGTCCTCGGCCAGCACGACCCGACACGCGGCGGTGGTCGCTTCAACCTTTTCGGCCACTCGTTGCAAATTCCACTCGGGGTACACCGTCTGGGCGAGCTCGAAGATGTCGGCGACCAGCACCGTGGTGTCGCGAATGATGGTTGACCCCGCGATACCTGTCTGACGGTGGGTCACGCCGTCGATGGTCACCTTGGTGTCGATCACATCCACCGGCATGGCGGCAAGCAAGCCCACTTCGCGATCGCCGACCTGGGCAACGATCACCGCGATGTCCTGGTCGTCCGCAATGCTGCCCACGCGCGCGACATCCGAAAGTGTGACCAGGGGCAAGAACGCTCCCCGGTATTGCATGGTACGTTTGCCACCGATGTTCTCGATCTGCTTGCGCGTGGCCTTCTCGACGCGAACCACGCTTTCCAGCGGCGTCGCACACAGCTCTTCGCTGGCGTTGTAGAACAGCAAGTACGATCGGCTCTCGACCAGCTTGTCAGTCTCGCTTTCCAGATCCATCGCGCGAGCCGCTCCCGCCGTATTCACCAACTGCGCCTTGCCCGCCAAGCCCGCGACGTCGACAATGAGCGCCACCGTGCCGTCGCCCATGATGGTGGCCCCGGCATACTCGGGCAATCCCTTGAGATGGCGACCGAGTGGCTTGACGACGATTTCCTCGCCGGTGTGGAACGAATCCACGACCAACCCGTACTTCATGGCGCCCATGGTGACCACGACGATCTCCATGTCGCTGTTCGCGCTCTGTCTGCGATCGCCGACCTGGCGTTGCGAACCGAATTTTTCGTCTGCATCCCCATCCTCGGCGCACTCGCCAGCGCCGCGCACGGGCGAGCGGCGATCTGCCAAACGTGCGCGCCGGTCCGGGCTGCTTTCGCCGCTGTGGGGATCGCCGTACTCGCGAACGATGCCGAGCACATCGGCGAAACGCACGATGGGAATCAGCTCGTCGCGCAACACCAGCACTTCGGCATCGCCGATGATTTCGATGCGTTCCTTGATCTTCTCCGCGCGAATGCGCAGAAGCTCGACCACGCTGATTTGCGGGATGGCGAAGCGCTCGTTGTTCACGCTGACCACCAGCGACGGGATGATGGCCAGGGTCAGCGGCAACTTGATGCGGAAGAGAGTGCCCTGCCCCACCTCGGACTCAATCTCGATCTTTCCGCCCAAACGCGTGAGGTTGGTCTTCACCACGTCCATGCCGACGCCGCGGCCCGAAACGTCGGTCACCTTCTCCGCCGTGGAAAGTCCGGGCAAGAAGATGAGCATCATCTTCTCTTGGTCCGACATCGCTTGCAGCGCTTCTTGCGACATCAGTCCCCGGGCGAGCGCTGCGGCGACGATCTTGTTGGGATCGATTCCCTTTCCGTCGTCCGCGATTTCGACGACGACCTGACCGGCCTCGTGGCGGGCCTCGATGCGCATGGTGCCGCTCGGGCGCTTGCCCAAGCGCAAACGCTCGTCGGTGCTTTCGATGCCGTGGTCGGCGGCATTGCGAACCATATGGGTCAACGGATCGGACAGCCCCTCGATGAGGCTCTTGTCGAGACCAACATCCTTGCCGCGAATATCGAGCTGGATATCCTTCTTCAGGGAATGCGCCATGTCGCGCACGACCCGGGGAAACTTGGCGAACACATTCCCGATGGGTTGCATGCGCGTCTGCATGATCGCGTCCTGCAATTCGGACGTAACCAGATTGATGCGCTGGAAGCTGGCCTGAACGCCGCGGAACGCGGATTGTGCAAGCACCGCGCGCAGCTGATTGCGGCTCAGCACCAACTCGCCCGCCAGATTCATCAGCGACTCGAGCAGGCCAACGCTGACGCGCAAGGTTCCCTCCGCGGCGACACCGCCCTCCTTCTCTTTGCCGGCAGCGGATGACGGCCCGGTAGGCAGACGCGGCGACATTGTGGCCGCCGTTGCAACCAGGGCTTTGGCCTGCGCGAGCGGAAGCGTCGCGGGTGAGGCATCGGCGGACGTTGCTGGGCGGCCGACCGGAGCGACGGCGACCTCGGGGCTATTCATCAGCTTGACCTTGCTCGCGTCCAGCACAAAAGGCTCTGCGCCAGGATCGATACTTGTCTTGCTGGCATAAACAATTCTTGTTGGCAGGCGTTTTCCGCCCGGGGCTTCGAGGCTCCCCGCAGTCTCGATGGCCACGTTGCAATCCAGGATCTCGCCGGCCCCTTTTAGGCCACGAAAGAAGTCGGTCAGGGCGCGCCCCCGCTCTTCCACATCCGCGCACAGGTCGATGTCCAGTTGGTAGATGAACTTCGGGCCTTCTGCTTCGGCCGCGGGTGGTGGATCAGGCAAGACATCCTGCCCCACCGCCTGCAGCTCGGTGCCGGTCGCGGTCACCATCGTCGTCACAGCGGTGGGATAGGCTGGCGCCTGAGCGGTCGCTGCCAAGTCAGTCAAGCTCACAAGAAAGGCGTCGGTATCCACGGTCTCGCTGCGCGTCGGATCATTCACCATTTCGCGCAACTTGTCGAAGGCTCCCAGAAGCAGATTCGTGATCTCCGCGTTCGGGCCGAGCTTGCGCGAGCGGATGAGATCCAGCACGGTTTCGGCCTTATGGGCCAGCTCCTTGATGCGATTCAGCCCAAAGAACCCGCTGGCACCCTTAATCGAGTGAGCCGCCCGGAAGACCTTGTTGACGAGGTCTTCGTCGATGTCGACGCCCGCTTCCTCGATAGAAAGAAGATCGGCTTCAATCGTCGCCAGGTGTTCGCGCGCTTCGGCGACGAACTCGGCCAAGATGTCATCGTCCATCTGTCCCATCACGAATTACCCGATTTGCGCGCCCAAGCGCTCGGCCAGTCGGAGAGCTTCAAGCAGCGAGAAAACCTCGCGCGGAACACAAACCAACTTCAGTGATTTGTTGCTGCCCGCATAGCTGTTGTTCGCTGCCAACAACAAGCGAATGCCAGCCGCATCCACGAGCGTGGTCTGGGAAAAATCCAGTACCAAGTCGTTCACCCCGTCTTCCTGAATCGCCCACAACAGCTCCCGCAATTCAGGGACAACTGCGGCCGAGAGCTCGCCACCAACGACAACCTTGACCTTGGAGCCCTCACGCTCGAGCACGAAGTCACTCATGGCATTTCCCTGCGACTAGCCTTGATGACGAAGGGAGCAACGAATACGACACCCCACTTCTCATCGGAATGCGGACCGAATCCTTAAGCAATCTCGGTCGCAGAAGATTTCACCGAAGAAGAAATGGGCAACTCAAGTTCTGGAAACTCGCTTCCGATGCTAGTTCCATTCGAGAGGCCATGCACGGAGGCCGACCATGGCTGGCAGGGATGAAACCCCGGAACAGGGGGACGAGACGCGCAATGAGCTTCAAATCCAACCCACCTCAGCTCGACTGACAGAAAACGCCATGCGAGGGAAGTCTGCGAGAAAACGTCTGACCGGTATACTTGCCGTGTGCCTCAGGGAGCTCATGGACGAACTGGGAGTCGAGCCTGCTTGGTTGCCGGAGTCCCGGTCGCGCGTGGAATTGAGCGAAATACTTGCCGCGTCCGTCGGATTCGATGGCGAAAATCTGCGCGGCACATTTACTTTGACGGGTCATCCACGTGTATTCACGCGACTCTATCCTTTCGCGATGGAACACGCGCAGCCTGACTTGGTGGACTGGGCGAAGGAGTTGGCCAATCAAACGATCGGACGCTTCAAGAATCGTATTTTCGCCTATGGACTCGCACTGTCGGTCAGCGTACCGCAAAGTATTCCGGCTGAGCAGCTACGCGTCGCTAGGACACGGAAGCGAATAAAGATTCCGGTGGCAATCGGAATCGACGACATGAGTCTCGACACGTGGCTTGAGCTTGATATCGGACCAGGTTTCAAGCTTGCCGAGCAACCGGTCTCCGTGAACGAGCCGGCGCTCCCCGAGCGCAGCCTCGTCCTCTTTCTAGAAGCGGATAACACACAATGAAAACGACCGTTCTTGTCGTTGATGACTCACTCACCGTCCGCCAGCAGGTGACTGCGGTCCTGGCGGCAGCTGGCTACGACGTTGTTGAGGCTTGCGACGGTCTGGCAGGCCTCGATGCACTGCGGGCATGCCCAGGGATTTCGATGATCCTGTGTGATGTGAACATGCCGCGCATGGACGGCCTTGAGTTTCTCGAGAAGCTCAAAGGCGACAGTTGCTGTACCGCACCCGTAGTCATGCTAACCACGAATGGCACGCCGGATCTTATCGCGCGTGCCAAGCGCGCCGGGGCGCGCGGATGGATCGTCAAACCCTTCCAAGCCCGTCTCCTCGTCGGAGCGGTTCGACGCATCGTGGGCGATCTTGCCAAAAGCATTGCCACCTAGACCGCACTCAATGCGGGCTGGAATGGCACTTCCGGGTTGAGGACACGCCGGGACACAGACCAAGACGCGGCCTGATGCTGGCTAAATTCCGATTCGGCGGCGCCTCGTTGTCCGTCCGTCAGACTTTTGACGTTCCGTGGGCTCGCCTTGCCGTCATATCGTTGACGGTCCGTCACACGTTTGACGGTCCGTCACGCATTTGACGGCGGTCACGGCTTTGCGCGACGAAGCGGCGGCCGGCGCCACTCACGCCGCCTGCGCGCGGGCTTCGTCCACCGTTGTGAAACAGCGGAGGTCCTTGGTTTCCTGGAAGCCCCGCAACGCCTTGGGAAATTCGGGCGAGGCGACGACCTTGACGGTGATGCCGAGATCGGCTGCTGTTTTGAAGGTATCGACGAGGAACTGGGCCACGCGCGCGGGCTGTTGTAGCGGCAAATGGGTGGCATCAATGACTGCGTTTTCGAAACAGGCCTCGCCCAGTTTCTGCACCACCGACTTCACGTCCACCACCAGCTTGGTGAAGTAGCGTTCCAGTCGGTCTTCCTTGCCGGCGAAGGGCGTAATCTGAATCAGGTCTTCCTTGGTCACGAACAGGTTCTCGTTCTTGGCCGAGTATTGCTCGATAAGTGCATCGATAGACTCCTGCGTGAATGGCTTGAGCATGGCATCGTCGAAGCCGAGGTCTCGCATTTCCTTGGCGACATTGTTCGCACTACGCAAAGCCATGCCCCAGATGCCGGCACCCGGCTGAAGTAGACGCAATTGCTTTACAAGCGGCGCTGGGCCACCAGCCTGAATCTCGGCGTCCACAAGAATCACGCGGAACTTTTTCCCGCGCGAAACCGTTAGTCCGTCCTGAACCGTCAAAGCGGTCTCCAACGTGATGGCCTCGGGCATCATGGTGCGCAGCTTCTTGTGCACGTTCTCCATGTCGTCGATAACGAGAATGATTAGCTTGCCATCGGCCGCATCCGCGGTGCCCGCGCCCGCTCTCTGTGCGACGTAGTCCGCCGGCAACTTGAGGGCCTTGAGTACCTTGGCGCGCAACTCGTCGCCCTTGAAGGGCTTGAGCACATAGTCCTGAATACCCAGCTTCATCAAAGCGGCGATGATCGACGTTTTCGATTCCGACGTGAGCATGAGGACCGGGGTCTTGTCACCACCCTCGCGCATCTTGGCCAGCATGCCTGGCCCATCGAGGTTCGGCATGGTGACGTCCAGAACAACCAGATCGTAGCTGCCCTCTTGCAGCTTCTTGAGGCCATCGTTCCCATCCTCGGCCTCGCCCACTTCGAACCCCATTTCAACCAGTGCCTTGGACACGATCATGCGAATTGGCCGACTGTCATCCACCGTCAAAATTCGCGGCATTACATTGCTCCTTGTCAATCAACCGTTGCAATTGTCCAGCTACGCGGCTTTGGCGTTCCACTTGAGGTGCCCGTCGCACGCCCACAACGCAATCCCCACCTCGCGCGCGACCAGCACGAGAGCCGGGTGCTGGCGTGCGATTTCTTCCAACGCTTCCTTGTGGTCGACAATCAGGGGCACACTGAGCGCCTGGTCCAGGGCCATTTCGCGTTTGAGGAGGCCGGCGGTCATGTTGACCAGCTCGCGAAGCGCATCATTGATCATGCTGACGTCCACGCCCTCGGCTTTGCAGCCAAACATCGCCGCGGTTAGCTTCGAGCATCCAGCCTCGTCGGAGGACAGGCCGACGCTCACCGGCCGGGGACCGGCAACCAACATGATGGCCGTCCTCCAGTTCAGTGCGGGGTGAGCGGCCACACTCATGGCTGGCGCGAACGAGATCCCCAACATGGTTTCAGTGACGTTGGAGACCAGGGCGGCCAGTCTTTCGGCTTTGGGCATAGGCTTCATGGTGTTCTCACTCCTTCATATCGACAGCCGTTCGCCCGAACTTGCGGCCAAACGCAGCATCTCGTGCGGAATTATTTCCAAGCCTAGAACCCTGGCGGCGGCCCCAAGCTCGATGGCTGCCCTGGGCATGCCGAACACGACACAACTTGCCTCGTCCTGAGCGATGGTCATTGCCTCGGCCTGGCGCATTTCGAGCAGCCCCTGCGCTCCATCCGCCCCCATGCCAGTCAAGATAACCCCCACCGCATTGCTGCCGGCCGCGCGCGCGACCGAGCGAAACAGGACTTCGACCGACGGGCGCTGCCGCTGCACCATGGGGCCCGACTTCACCTGAACGTAGTAGCGCGCGCCGGACCGTTTCAAGATCATGTGAAAATCGCCGGGTGCAATCAACGCAACGCCCGGAACGACCGAATCGCCATCCACCGCTTCCCGAATCTCCATATGCGAAAGCTGATTCAAGCGGTTGGCAAACTGCTTGGTGAACATCGCCGGCATGTGCTGCGTGATCACAATGCCGGGCGCATCCACCGGCATGCGCGACAGAATGTATTCGAGCGCGACGGTGCCGCCGGTGGAGGCGCCGATGGCAATCACCTTGTTGGTTGTCCGGCCGAGCGCGGCCTCGCGCTGCCCCACCTTGGATTGCGTCCGCCTCGCCACTTTGGCGTGCGCCGCCGCCTTGACTTTCTCGACCAACTCGGCCGCCATATCGCCCACCGTAAAGGCCGCCCCAGGCTTGCACATGACCTCGACCGCGCCGTCGGCCAGTGCCTCGATAGCCAGGTTGCTGCCCTCGGGGGTCAGCGAGGACACAACAATCACTGGCATGGGAAAGTAGTGCATGAGCTTGCGTAGGAACGTCAGACCATCCATGCGCGGCATTTCCACGTCGAGGGTCAAAACATCTGGTTTGCGCTCGACGATCATGTCGCGAGCGACGAAGGGATCGGGCGCGGTCCCCACAACTTCGATTTCGGGATCGGCACTGAGCGCGCCCTGTAGGATCTGGCGCACCACCGCCGAATCATCGACGACCAGAACCTTGATCACGCGCCTGCTCCCGCGCAAAGCATGACGGCAAGATGATGGCCCTCTTCGGTCAGCACAATCGTCTTGCAGGTTGTCGCCGCAAGCGCTGCGATGGAATCCAAAGTGGACTCGACTGCCACTTCGGGTATGCCGATATGGCAGATCGCCTCGTGACCGAACACTTCGACGGCCAGCGCACCGGCCACCATGTTGGCCAATTCGCCCAGGGCAGCCCCGGCCGACGCGCGAGCTTCCTCGGAATCAACTTCCGTTCCGAGCAGATTAGCAGCCAGGGTCGGCCCGAGTGCGGGCTCGGCTCGCAGCATGAGCTCCACACGCTCGCCGTGCTCCATGGCCAAGCGCGCGCACAGAAGCTCGGTCCCTTGCCAGTCCTTGGTTTCCGCTGATTCCACGAACATGAAGGTGGCGTCGGCCAAAATACCGGCGACGATTTCCGTCAATCTCTCGGCGCTCGGGAGCTCAAGCATGGACCGCTTCTTTCCGTTCGCGCAGCACTTCGCCGATGACCTGTTTGATTTGCTCGGGCCGGAACGGCTTATTGAGGTAGGCCTTGACCCCGAGCCGCTTCAGCTCTTCGATGCGCTTCGCACTCTTCTCGGACGAAACGATAATGACTGGCGTGGTGGCCATGAAATCGCGTGCCACCATTTGCTCGACCATTTCGGCGCCGGTCATGACCGGCATGTTGATGTCCGCCACGACCACGTCGATCCAGCTCTCTTCCATGGCCTGCAAGGCTTCGTTCCCGTTCGCAGCCTCGACGATCCGGCCCACGTCCAAGCCCGACATTTCGATGGCCTTGCGAACCATGTGGCGAACCACCGATGAGTCGTCCACCAAAAGAATACAATAGCTCACGCCGGTCCTCCTTGCGCGGGGGCGCGATTGAATTGCGCAAGGCCCTCGATTTCGGCAATGCAGCGGCTTGCCACCCGTTCCAAATCGGCCGCCTTCAATTCGAGGCGTTCCATAGCGGCCACGCGAAGCGTGCGGTGCAGCTCGCCGATATCGGTGCCAAAGCCGAGCGAGTGCGCGAGACAGTCGGCAATGTGCACCAGATCGACCATGATGTCGCCTTTGCCGCCGTTCACGCCATCGGGATCGTGATGGGCACCCGCCACCAGCGCCACCTCCTCGGGAAGATTCCACGCCCGGGCGATATCGGCGCCGATTTCCCCATGGTCCACGCCGAGCACCTCGCGCTCACTCTCGATGAGCGACTTGTTCCTACCTATCATCTCGTCTTGCAACGCGGCCTGCACCTTCGCCAAATACTCACTGATGACAAGCTTGCCAATGTCGTGCATGAGTCCCGCGGTAAAGGTCAGTGCTGGCGTGGCCAACTTCTTGTCCCTGGTCAACCGCTCTGACAGCACCCCCACCGCCACCGAATGACACCAATAAGCGGCAGCATCAATGCCATAGCCCGGTAACCGGGCAGGTACGACTGCTTCGACGGCCGCCATGGCGCCCAACTCGTAGACGCGATTGATTCCGAGCAGCGTAATTGCCTCTCGCACCGATCCAATCCGACGCGGCAGCGCGAAGAATGCGGAATTTGCGATACGCAGCAGGTTTGCCGTCAAAGCCACATCGGGCAGAATGATGGCCTCGAATTCACCCACGCTGGCATCAGGGTCGTTCAATACCGAAGACAGCCGAATCACTGTCGTGGAAAATGTGGGCAGCTTTTTGATGCTTGCTAGCAATTCACTCTTGGCAATCACAGCTCGATCTCCTCGCCCAGCGAACTGATAGTGCACCGGCCACCCGGCAGGAACAGCCGCGCAGTCCGTGACTTGGCGCCGCCGACATCCTCGGCGGCGATCATCACACCCACCTTCCAGAACATCTTGCGAAGGATGGTGTAATTGCGTTGTCCGATGGCAAAGCGTCCGCCGTCGTCGTACAAAGCGCCGCCGCCAGCCACCTTGACGACCAGATCCGGCTTCTTGCATCCGATTTCGTACATTCCGTGAAACAGCAGAGGGATCCCTGTGTCGGCGAACATGGCTGGTCGTTCCTTGGCTTTTTCGGGCGATGTTTCGCTGAGCGGAAGCATGTAGTGAATCATTCCACCGGCTTTGCGTACTGGATCGTAGACGATGACGGCAATGCATGAACCAAGGGCATAGGTAACCAATACTGCGTCTGGATCGGCTGTGATCTTGAGGTCCGCAATGTCCACCTTGACCAGATTCAAAGTGCGACTCCGGGGCCTTCCTCGGAATGCAGGAAGACAGAGGGTTTCAGCATGCGCAGGGACGTGCGCACGCCGCTCAGCGCCTCGGCGTGACCGATGATAAGAAGCCCGCTCGGTGCGAGCAACTCCTCCATTGCGCTGATGATGCGCTGACGAACGACCTGATCGAAGTAGATCATCACGTTGCGACAGAAGATAATGTCGAACGGGCCACGCATCGGATAGGGCGGCGTGGCCAGGTTCAGGCGCCGAAACACGACTTTGTTCCGGATCTCCTGGCGAACCCGCAGCTCATCCGTGCTGCCGGTGCGTTCAAAAAAGCATTTCTGCTGCGCGCGCGACAGAAGCTCGACTTTCGAGGCCGCGTAGACGCCAGCCTCGGCGCGTGCGAGCACCTTGGTGGAAATGTCCGTCGCCAGAAGCAACCAGTCGATATTGCTGCCGTCGAGGACCTCGGTAGTCGTAAAGGCGATGGTGTAGGGCTCTTCTCCGGTCGACGAAGCCGCGGACCACATGCGCAACCGGCGGCATCCCTGCTGGCGCCAATCACCAAGCGTCTTGCGCAGCAACTCGAAGTGGTCGGGTTCGCGAAAAAACGACGTGTGGTTGGTCGAGATGACGTCGAGGAAATTGACGATCTCTTCGGCGTTCGCCCGATTCTCAAGATAGGCTAAATACTCTCTTTCCGTCGCCAACCCGAGCGCCCGCATACGCTTGCCCACGCGCGCTTCGACCAGCGCTTCCTTGCTGTCACCGAGCGTGATGCCCGCTTGTTCATAAGCAATGCCGCAGAATCGGTGAAAGGTCGCAGCGTCCACGGATGATCCTCGAAAAATGCCGACTCGGAGGAATGATGCCTCGGGGATGCACAAACTTCACACCCCCGAGGCCAGACAATAGCTAGTCTAGTTGTAGTCTAAAAGCCCCCTAGAAATCCTTGAACGAAGCACCGTCGTCTTCGAGGGGAATCACATCCTGCGGCCGTTGCGACGATCCATTCTTGCCGTTGCTTGGCGTCGCGTGAGCCGACTTGGTCGCCGTCCGATGTTGGCCGGCGCCCTTCTTCTCCACGTGTGCGACCGTGGTGTGGCTACTCACCTGGCGCGCCAATTGGAACGCACCGATCATTGATGCCAGCTCTTCGGACTGGCTCGACAGCTCGGCTGCCGCCGACGACGATTCCTCCGAATTGGCCGCATTCTGTTGCGTCACCTTGTTCATGTCGGTGACCGCCTTGTTGACCTGGTCGATGCCTCCCGCCTGCTCCTTGGCCGACGCCGAAATCTCGGCCACGATGTCGGTCACCTTGGTGACACCGCCGACGATCTCGCCCAACTTGGTGGACACGCCCTTCGACGTGATTTCGCCCTCTGCGGCTTGACGAACCGATTCCTTGATCA
>Ga0182027_10011947_pt1 | contig 12218 bp, 12 predicted proteins | sample 712E1DmetaG_FD_121300 | JGI IMG/M metagenome (GOLD analysis project Ga0182027, IMG submission 121300) | Permafrost microbial communities from Stordalen Mire, Sweden - 712E1D metaG (Illumina Assembly) | ecosystem: Environmental > Terrestrial > Soil > Wetlands > Permafrost | place: Sweden...
AATGACGAATCGGTTGGACAATGGTGAATGGACGCTTCAGTTTTCGCGCAATAGCCTGCGGTCCTACCTGGACCAACATGGCGAGATGCCCCTACCTCCCTACATCAAACGCCCGAAACCGCAAGCCGCCGATTTGGATCGCTATCAGACAGTCTACGCGGAACAGGAAGGAGCGGTCGCGGCGCCTACAGCCGGTTTCCATTTCACGCCTCAGCTCCTGGAGCGCATCCACGCGAAGGGAGTGACGGTCCGGTCAGTAGTGCTGCATGTCGGTTGGGGGACGTTCCGTCCGGTTCGAGTCGGACGTATTGAGGACCATAAGATGCTGCCGGAAACTTATGAAGTGTCCGCAATTGTCGCGGACGATCTCAACGAGGCTCGCCGGGAAGGCCGACGCATCATTGCGGTGGGGACCACGGCCGTCCGGACGCTGGAAACGGTGTGCGATCAGGACCGTATCTTTCGCGCCGATCGAGGCGAAGCGAATCTTTTCATTTACCCCGGTTATCGTTTCAAGTCGGTGGATGCGCTCATCACCAACTTCCACCTGCCGGATTCCACGCCGCTGCTGTTGGCGTGTGCCTTCTATGGCGGCGATCCGTCAATCCCTTTCTCGCTTCGATTCGCCTATGAAGAGGCGATCCGTGAAGGCTATCGCTTCTACTCTTTTGGCGATGCAATGTTCATCCAATGAAGGTCCAGACGAAGCATTTTGAAGTCGTCAGCCGCTGTCCTGGCACAAAGGCCCGGACGGGGAGGCTTCACACGCCTCACGGGATCGTTGAAACCCCCGTCTTTGCCCCGGTCGGCACGCAAGGATCGGTCAAGACTCTCCTCTCTCAAGACCTCGAGAAGCTGCGTATTCAGCTGATCCTGGGAAACACGTACCACCTTTACCTTCGACCCGGGGTCGAGGTCATCCAGAAAGCCGGCGGGCTGCACAGGTTCATGGGATGGAACGGCGCTATTTTGACGGATTCCGGCGGCTACCAGGTTTTCAGCATGGAGCAGTTGCGGCGCATCAGCGACGACGGCGTAGAGTTCCGATCACACATCGATGGATCGCTCCACTCCCTGAGTCCGGAAAAAGCGATTGAGATCCAGCTGGCGCTGGGAGCGGACATCCTCATGTGTTTTGATGAATGCCCTCCCTACCCCTGCACCGAAGACCACGCGAAACGCGCACTGGAAACGACAACTCGATGGGCGAAGCGATGTAAGGATGCGTTCTTATCGTCATCCCCTGCGGCTTCTGGCAGGGGATCCATAGATTCCCCGCCAGCGGCTGCGGGGAATGACGGTCTCAGGCCTCTTCTTTACGGGATCACTCAGGGCGCCATTTACCCCGCGCTTCGCAAGGAGAGCACTTTGCAGCTCCTGGACCTCGACTTTCCCGGCTACGCCTTGGGCGGTCTGTCCCTGGGCGAGCCGCATTCCGCCACGATGGAGATGGTCGCGATGTCCACGGAACTTCTCCCTGAGGACAAGCCGCGCTATCTGATGGGCGTGGGGACTCCGGAGGATCTCTGGGAGGCGGTCGAGATGGGCATCGATCAGTTTGACTGCGTCCTTCCCACGCGCAATGGGCGCAATGGCCAGCTCTTTACCTCTACCGGAAAGCTCAATATGAAGAACGCCCCTTTTCGGGAAGACTTCAATCCGCCAGACTCGGACTGTAATTGCGACCTGTGCGAGCGCTATACACGGGCTTATCTGCACCACTTATTCCGGGCCGGGGAACTGAGCGCCTTGCGGCTGGCGTCTTTACATAACGTGGCCTTTCTAATAAAATTGATGCGAAAAATTAGACAATCTATTACGGATGGCACGTTCCTGAAAGAGAAGCAGAAGTTTTTCGTCGCCTACCGTAATCAAGGAGAATAGATTTTATGGTTCCAAGCGCTCAACCTGCACCCAACCCGATCATGAGCTTTGTTCCGATGATCGTGGTGATCGGTATTCTCTACTTCCTTATCATCCGGCCGCAGCAGCAGCAGGCCAAAGAGCACCGCCGGCTGGTCGACAATCTCAAAACCGGCGACCGCGTCATCACGCAGGGCGGTGTCCACGGCACCGTGACGGCGCTCAAGGGTGCCATCGTCCAGGTGAAGATCGCCGATAATGTCCGCGTCGATGTGAACCGGACCGCCATTGCCCAAGTCTTGCAAACCTCACCCAACGGGAGCGTTTCTCCCGTCTCAGGAGAAAAATCCGCATGAACCGATCACGTATTGTCCTTTGGACGACGCTCTCTCTGGTCGGTCTGTCCGCCTATTTCCTTCTGCCCACGCTCCGCTGGTACCGGATGGCGCCGGATGAGCGCGCGGACCGTGAACTGGACCGTGATCCGATCTTAAAGAAGACCCTTAATCTGGGACTCGATTTGAGGGGCGGCACCCACCTCGTGCTTGAACTGGACCGCAGCAAGCTCCCGCCCGACACTAAAACCATCGACGCCCTGGATCGCGCCATTGAGATCATTCGTAACCGCGTCGATCAATTCGGCGTGGCTGAGCCGTTGATCGCGCGGCAGGGGGACCGCTGGATCGTGGTTCAGCTCCCCGGCATCAAAGATTCGGAACGCGCCAAGGAACTGATTGGCAAAACGGCGCTCCTTGAATTTCGCCTCGTCGATGACTCCGGAATCATCACCAATCTCAGCAAAGCGCTTCTGGATAAGAAAATGAGCATGGATCAATACTTTGCTCTGCAGAGTTCCGGGACACTCCCCGCCGACCTGAAGAAAGCTGTCCCCGCCGGTTGGGAAGTCCTTCCAGAGCGTAAAGATACCGAACGGCTCGGCGGACGCTACCTGGTCGTGAAATCGACGCCGGAATTGACAGGGGCCACGTTGGTCGACGCGAAAGTCACGTTTGGCGGCGGTTCCAACCAGATGATGTCCGGCTATCCGAGCGTATCCATTGAGTTTAATGCGGAAGGCGCGAAGCTTTTCGGTCTGGTCACGGAAGCGAATGTGAATAAGCAGCTGGGCATCGTTCTGGACGGCCAGGTCCAATCCGCGCCGGTGATCCGTTCCGCCATTCCGGACGGTCATGCCGTCATTGAAGGCAACTTCTCAGCGGAAGACGCCAAACTTTTGGCGACCATCCTCAAAGCGGGAGCTCTTCCTGCTCCCGTCCGGGTCATCGAAGAACGTACGGTCGGCGCCACTCTGGGAGAGGATTCCATTAAAGCGGGAGTCCGCTCGTGCCTGATCGGTTTGGCGATGGTCATGCTTTTCATGGGGGTCTATTACAGTTTTTCCGGTCTCATCGCCGACTTTGCGATGCTCATCAACATGCTCTGCATCTTTGGAGCCTTGGCCTGGTTCCACGCGACGCTCACCTTGCCGGGTATTGCGGGAACCATTCTCAGTTTGGCCATGGCCGTCGATGCGAACGTCCTTATTCTGGAAAGGGTCCGGGAGGAACTCCAGTTAGGGAAATCCGTGCGCCTCGCGATTGATCTTGGCTATAAGCATGCCTGGCCCGCTATCATCGATGGTCATGTGACGAACTTTATTTCCGCCGTGCTGCTGTTCCAGTTTGGAACAGGTCCCGTAAAAGGTTTTGCCGTCACACTCATGTCCGGTATCGTGATTTCGATTTTCACGGCCGTCTTTTTCACGCACATGATCTATGACTACTGGATGGAAGGTCGCGACATCGCGACCCTGAATTTCTAAAGGGGATACCACATGCAAGTCTTTAAGAAGACGAATTTTGATTTCATCGGAATGCGCTACCGGGCGTATATTTTCTCAAGCCTTATTCTTGGTTCGGGAATCGTGTCGCTGGTCATGAAGGGCGGCCCGAAGCTCGGCATCGATTTTAAAGGCGGGAACTTGATCCAGCTGGCCTTTAAAAAAGATATTCCGATGCAGGACGTCCGTTCGGTTCTGACCCAGGTGGGGTACGCCGATGCGGAGCTTCAGGGCATCACCGGCAGACCATCGATCATTATCCGCGTGCCGAAGGGTCCCCAATCCGTGGACAGCCTGGCCAAAGACTTCCAGAAGGATATTCAGGACAAGATCCCGGGTTCGGAACCGATTATCGATCGCGCCGAATTCGTCGGGCCGGCTGTCGGGCGAGCCCTGGCGGATCAGGCGATGAGCGCAATTGCCTGGGCGTCGATCCTGATTATTTTCTACGTGGGGTTCCGGTTCAAATCGACGTTGTGGGGTGTTTGCAGCATTGTAGCTGTGGTCCATGACGTGCTGTCGATTGTCGGGATTTTCTCGATTCTGAACAAGGAAATTACGGTGACCGTCGTGGCGGGCATTCTGACCCTGGCTGGATACTCGATGAACGATACGATCGTGATTTACGATCGTATGCGCGAGAACCTGCGGCTCTCCCGCAAGGAACCGCTGAGAGACATCATCAATCGGAGCGTAAATGAGACGCTTTCGCGGACGATCATGACGTCCATGACCGTGGCGATCACGCTCTTGGTGCTCTTTTTCTTCGGCGGGGAAGTGATCCATGACTTCGCTTTTGCGATGCTCTGGGGCGTGTTCGTGGGATCTTACTCCTCCATTTTTGTGGCGGCGCCGATTATTTATCAATGGCAGGTGAAAGACAGAACGATAGGCGTGCCGCAGGGGCGTATGCCGGCCAAAAAATGACCAAAATTAAGAACTTCCGGATTCCACTGCGCGCTCGCGAGATCGCCCGCTGGCTGAAGAAAGAGCGCGGCCTCGAAGCAACGCCCGACCTTGAAGTGTCCATCGAACAGCTGATTAAAGAAGCAAAAGTCTGGATCGAACCCGCAGCGGTCTATTCCACCTTGACCCGCCAGATTGCGGAAAAGACCACGACCATCGCTTTCCCGGACAAAGCCATTGCCGTTTCCGTGATTGCCGTATCGATCGGAACGTCTATCCATCAGAAAAGGCCGGAAGCCGCGAGCGACCCGGTTCGCGAGGCTCTCCTGGCGGCTCTCGAGCAGGAAGCATTGTCTCAGGCCGTCCAGTTTGTCGTGCGCCTCCTTCAGGATCAGGCGAACGAAGAAGATTGCGAGATGTCGGCGCCCGTGTCCGCTCAGGAAAACGTCGTCGTTTCAGCGCTGGCTTCTCTCGTCGGAGTTCAGAGGATTGGTGTCGAACTCGTCCCTACCGCTCCTGAAGTTCCTTCTTGCGTCCGCGTGGCGTGGCTCTTCTGGACGCCCATCGGCAAGGGAGGTAGCCGAGCGCCTGCCTGCCGGCAGGCAGGCGCGGAAAAAGCGGTTGCCTAGTCTAGCGACGCCCGTCTTCTCCTTCCTGGCGGCCGCCTACATTCGTCTGGTGGGCAGGACCTCGCGGATCGTCTGGGTCAACCGTTTGGTTCGCGATGAACTCGAAGCGACGGGAAAAGGATTCATCTACGCCTTCTGGCACGGCCGCCAGGCGTTTCTCGTGTATCTTCACCGCAGGGACCGCCTCTATACCATGATCTCTCAAAGCCGTGACGGCGAACTTATTGCCCGCGTCTGCAAATCCTTCAAGCTGGGCGCCGTGCGCGGATCGAGTTCCCGCGGAGGCCGGGAAGCATTCCTGGAGATGAAGCATCTCCTGGAATGCGGGAACCGAGTCGCGTTCACGCCCGATGGTCCCAAAGGGCCGTTTCACCGAGTTCAGCCCGGCGTGCTCGCTCTAGCGCAGATGACGGGGCGGCCGATTGTCCCTGTGGCTTATGGCGCCAGGAAAAAGTGGATTTTTAAAGGTGGCTGGGATGAGTTTGTCGTTCCCAAACCTATGAATAAGATCGTCATGGCCTATGGAGAGCCTGTTGAGGTAAAAGCATCCGATAATCTGGACATGAAAGCCGCCGAGCTTGCGCGAGCGTTGGATGAGGTGACGCACAAAGCCGACAGCGTCGCAAGCGCCTGATGAAAAACCGCTGGATCTTTCGACTGTACAACCTCCTGGTGCTCCTGGCGCTCCCGTTTATTCTGATCGGGGTCATGATCCGTTGGCGCAAGCGTTTTGCTCGAGGTATTGAACGCTGGCCTGAACGCTGGGGACGGTTGTCGAAGGAAAAGCGGGACAAGTTCCAAGTGGGCAGATGGTGGTGGGTCCACGCGGTATCCCTCGGAGAAGTGAAGTCCATCGAGGTCTTCTTAAGGCGGATTCCGGAGCAGGCCGGGGTGCGAGTGCTCTTAAGCGTCGTGACGCCGGAAGCCTTACAGTGGGCGGTGGATAAGGATCTGGCCGATGAAATCATAGCCGCTCCTGTCGATCTTCCCTGGGTGGTCCGGCGGGTGTCCAGGGCCGTCCAGCCGGTCTTGTTCATCTCCGTTGAATCCGAATTCTGGCCGAACCTCCTGCGCGAAGCCAGGCGCGTCGGAGCCAAGGTGGCGCTCGTGAACGGCCGGATTTCTGCCCGATCTTACGGCCGTTATAAGTACATCCGGGGGATCCTGCCCGCGGTGTGGGAATGTTTTGATCTCGTGGCGGTTCGGCAGCATGAAGATGCATCGCGCTTCACGGATCTGGGTGTGCCTCAGCGATTTGTCTACGTGACCGGGAATCTGAAATACGACTTGCCCTTGCCTCAGCGGTCCTACGGTGCGTCCCGTGACCCTGCGCGGTTGACGTTGGTCGTGGGAAGCTCGCGTGAGGGGGAAGAAAAAGAACTCTTGCCGGTTCTCGAGAATCTGCGGTCACGAATTCCGGCACTGCGTGTGATCTGGGCGCCCCGGCATATCGACCGAGTCAACGAGATTGAAACGTTGTTCACGTCCCAGTCGATTGCTTTTGTGCGCAAATCCGCAGGGTCGTTTACTGAGACTTCCTGCGTGATCTGGGACACCATGGGCGATCTTCTGGACGCCTACGCCCAGGCTGATATCGCCATTATCGGGGGGAGTTTCGTCCCGAAGGGCGGACAGAACCCGCTAGAGCCTGCGGCGCTCAATGTGCCGGTGATCTTCGGGCCTTCCATGGAGAACTTCCATGGAATTGCGGAAGTCCTGGTCCAGCAGGGCGGCGCCAGACAGGTTACGCTGTCCCATCTGGGCGCGTGCTTGAGCGAATTGCTGGAAAAGAGCGAAGAGCGGATGGAGATGGGGCGGCGGGCCCGTAAAGCCATCGAAAGCCGCCAGGGCGCAACAGAGAAAACCCTTTCGCTGCTGAAAGAACTTGTTCATGCATAAGACGCCACACATCAGGCGTCCGACCGGTGTGTGTCGGATTCTCGTCATCCGAATGTCGTCGCTCGGGGATGTGGTGCTGACGCTTCCGGTTTTTAAAAGACTCCGCACCGCCTACCCCGATGCGCATATCGCCGCGCTGGTGAAAGAGTCGTATGCGGACGTGCTCCGGGGAGAGCCTTCCATCAATGAGGTGCTGACGCTGCGGCGTGGGGAGTCTCTTCTTGCTTTGGTCCGGCGCGTCCGCCAAGCGCAGTTCGATACGGTTCTGGATCTCCATGCCAATTTCCGGTCCAGGATCGTCAGCTGGTTCTCCGGCGCCGGCCGGGTTGTGCGGTACCGGAAAGCCGTCCTCGCGCGCCGTCTCTACGTGAGCTGGCGCCTGGGATCGGCCGAACTCAAGCAACATACCCTCGACCGTTATCTGGAAGCGGTGGGACGCCTCGATACGCAGCACCGGGTGCTTCTCACGGCTTCTCCAGCGAACATTCTCCTTATCCAGACCGCTTTTCTCGGGGATGCGGTCCTGACGACGCCGCTTCTGGGAGCGATTCATCAGCAGTTCCCGCAGGCGCGGCTGTCCGTCCTCTGCACGCCGGAGATCGCGGAGGTCTTTGCGCGGCATCCGGCCGTATCAGAAACCATTCTTTTTGATAAGCGGGGAAAAGAACGTTCGTTAGGCGCGCGGTGGAAGCTCATTCAGCGTGTCTCGGCGGCGCACTTTGATTTGGCGATCATTCCGCACCGCTCGCTGACCAGTGCTCTGATCGCCTATCTTTCCGCCATTCCACGCCGCGTCGGGTTTTCCTCCAGCCAGGGGCGGTGGCTATTGACGGATCTGGTGCCCTTTCAGTGGGGAATTCATGACGTTGATCGTAACCTCGCGCTTATGAACGTTTTTGGAGTCCAGAATCCCAGCGGTGAATTGTGGCTCAAGCCCGAACCGGCGGCGTCCGAAAAGATGATTTCCCGGCTGGCGTCCGTCGGTATTCAGGCGAAGGATGCGTTGGTCGGCATCAACGCCGGTTCCGTGTGGCCGACCAAACGCTGGCTTCCGGAAGGGTTTGCGGCGGTCGCGGACCGGATCATCCGGGAGTTGGGCGCGCGAGTTGTCTTTATCGGAGGCGTGAAAGATGCGGAAACGATCAAAACCATCCTTTCTTTGATGAAAGAAAAGCCGATTAACTGGGTTGGCGAGACCACGCTTCAGGAACTGGTGGCCGTTATCGCCCGCTGCCAAGCGTTTCTGACGAACGATTCAGGGCCGCTGCATATCGCTGTGGCATGCCGGGTCCCGACCGTCGCCCTTTTCGGCCCGACGACCCGGGAGCTCGGCTTTTTTCCTTATGGATCCGGACATCGCGTCATCGAAAAGGACCTCGACTGCCGTCCCTGCGGTCTGCATGGCGCGAACAAATGTCCCCTGGGCCATTTTAAATGCATGAAAGAGATTTCGGCGGATGAAGTCTTCCAGGCGGTGAAGAGGCAATTACGACGATGAAAATTCTGCAGATGGTGGACGTTCCCTGGGACAGCGGCCTGGCGCATTATGCGCTGGCGCTCGCGCAGGGTTTACAGAAGAAGGGCCATCAGGTTTTTGTCTCGGCGATTCCCGGCGAGAAGCCCTGGCATAAGGCGCATCGTCTGGGGCTCAAAACGATACCGCTCGTCAGTTTGAAAGGGCTTCGCCCTCTTCGCCGGTTCCTCCGCGATCATCATATTGATCTCATCAACGCGCATACGGGGAGCACGCATAGCCTGGCGGTGGCGGCGGCGTTAGGACAGAAGATTGCGGTGGTTCGGACCCGCTCGGATGCGCGGGCAGTCAAGCGTCGGCCGGGCAGCCGATTTCTTTATAAGCATACCCAGCGGGCGATTGCGGCGGCGGACTATATCCGCGACTCCTTTCTTAGGGAGCTTAAGCTTCCCCCGCGCAAGGTCGTCACGGTTTATCAGGGAATTCCCGTCGAGGCTTTCCCCGTTGAGCCTTTTCCGAAAACGCCAGTCATCGGCATCGTAGCTCGTCTAGACCCGGTCAAGGGCCATCGCTACCTGATTGAGGCCATGCCGATGCTTCTGGCGTCCTATCCGGACCTTCGGCTCCGGATTGTCGGCCAGGAAGAGAATATCAAGATGCGTGAACTTAGCGCCATCGCGGCGCGACTGCGAGTCTCCCATCATGTGGACTTTCTGGGATATCAAAGCAATGTGGGCAAGGTCATGAGCGAATGTTCGATCGGCGCGGTGAGCTCTCTGGGAAGCGAAGCGGTCTCCCGCGTCGCACTGGAATGGATGGCCTGTGGCCGGCCGGTCGTCGCCACGAAAGTGGGGTGCCTACCCGAGATCGTCCTGCCCAAAGTGACCGGCTATCTGGTCGAATCCAAAGATGCTCCCGCTCTGGCCGTGGCTCTGGCGAAACTGCTTCATGATCCGGCGAAAGCCCTGGCGATGGGACAGGAAGCGCAGCGGCAGGCGCGGGAACGGTTCGCCATGGGACTCTTCATCGACAAGACCCTGGAAGTCTACAAGGCGGCTCTCGGAGAACTGTTATAATTTCCGTCGACCATCGATATGATCACCTCTCTCAGCGCGTATTTGATCGTCAAAAATGAATCGCGGGACCTTCCCGCCTGTCTGGAAAGCCTGAAGGGCGTGGCCGACCAGGTGATCGTCGTCGACGACCAATCCACCGATAACACCGTGATTCTCGCCAAAGACTGGGGTGCGAAGGTTTACTCCCGCAAACTGGACGGTTATGGGACGCAGAAGCAGTTCGCGCTCGATCAATGCACCGGCGAGTGGGCACTTTCGATCGATGCGGATGAACGGGTGACTCCAGAACTGGCCCGCGAAATCAAGACGATTATCGGCCGGCCGGGAGGCCCGGACGGCTATTATGTGTCACGGAAAATGTACTTTCTCGGACAGCGGCTGCGCTTCGGCGGCGTCGGGAAGGACTGGGTTCTGCGCTTTTTTCGCCGCGAGAAGGGTCGATATCTCCCGAAAGAAATCCATGAACAGGTGACGATCAATGGCCCTGTGCGCCGGCTGAAGGGGCGTCTCGATCATTTCTCCTATTCAACGCTGGAAGAATACCTTGAAAAGATCCCGGCTTATACCACAATGGCGGCCCAGGCGCGCTGGGATGCAGGGAAACGATTTTCGTCCTGGTGTCATTTAAGGCCGGTCTGGGAGTTGTTTGCCCGGGTGGTTCTCAAAGGGGCCTGGATGGACGGCCAAGCCGGCCTGATCTATGCGGCGCTATCCGCCCATGCCGCCTGGCTGCGCGGAATCAAACTCTGGGATCTGGAACGCCATGCCTCCAAATAAGATTTTGATCGTGCGCACGGACCGGATTGGGGACGTTCTTTTGACGACGCCCGTTTCGACCGCGCTGCGTCAGGCTTTTCCTAAGGCCAAAATTTCGTGGCTCGTCCGGCCTTACACGGCGCCGCTTTTGGAGCATAATCCGGAGGTCGATCAGGTGCTGTTGGATAAGGGGCAGTCCGCGGGTGAGTTGGCGGCGATGATCAAAAGCGAGCAATTCGATGCGTCGATTGTGGCTCTTCCGCGCTGGCGGATCACCTGGGCGCTCTGGCGAGCTGGAATTCCGATCCGGATCGGGCCGGCCAGCAAGCTCTACTCGGTTTTATTCACGCATCGTTTGTATCAGCATCGTTCGGAGGGGGAAAAACACGAGGCGGATTATAATCTGGAGCTGCTGAAACCTCTTGGGGTCTCTTTTCGGCGCTATCCGACGCGGTTTGTCCTGACCGATGCCGCGCGGCAGGCCGCTCGCCAGATTCTGGAGTCCCATCGGGTCTCCTTTTCCAAGCCGGTTGTGATCCTGCATCCAGGCTCCGGAGACTCTTCCGCGCGCTGGCCGCTGGCCCATTTCATGGCGCTGGGGGACAAGCTGCAGACGGCGGGCTGCGACGTTGTGGTGACCGGTGGGCCGGGAGAGGACTATCAGTCCATAATGATCGATCATATGGACCGGATTCCGGTCTTTATCGCCGCTGGAAGCGTCAGTCTTCGGGAACTGGCCGCCATTATCTCCTGGGCGGATCTGGTGGTGAGCAATTCAACGGGTCCTCTTCATCTGGCGGTGGCGCTCGGGGTCCCGACGGTTTCGATCTATTCGCCCATTCCGACGTGTCATCCGACACGCTGGGGGCCCTATCCGGCTTATGCGGAAGGGAAAGATGACCACCGCGTATTAATGGCGAGAGATCTGTCGACTATATCGGTGGAGGAAGTCTGGAAGATTTGCGTGCAACGGTTGGAACGTAGGGGCAGGTCTCTGTGCCTGCCCGAGATGGCGGGCGGACGCGGAGGTCCGCCCCTACAGGCCCCGCCGGTTCAGGCGGCGTCTTCGTCAAACTCGTCTTCGTGATCAATAGGTTCGATGCGGCTCATCCCCATTTTGACCTGGGCGATAACGTCGCTGGAGGTCAGCTCGGCCAGGGCCTCGAAAGGCACCGGGCGGCCATCATCCATCTCCGTCTCGGCCTGAAGTTCGAGTTCGTGTTTGGCTTTCTTTTTCTTATGGGGCTTCATATCGGTTTCCTTGAGGCCAATCTAGCCCCGAAAGCATGGGTCTGCAAGTAAAAAATCTGTGAGTTAAGGAATGTATGCGGATTATGTACTTAACTGAATCGACAGGTTGGTCCGGAGGGGCCCAGCAGGTGCTCTGGATGGCGGGCGCCTTGCGCAAACGTGGCCATGACCTGGTTCTGGCCTGCCAGCCGGGAAGCGATATATTGTCAAAAGCGGGGGAATCCGGGACCCCTACGGTCGAAGTCCGTATGCGGCAGGACTATGACCTGCCGGCCGCCGTCCGGGTCGCTCAGCTTGTGAAATTCCATCGCACGCAAGTGCTGCATGCCCAGCATTCGACCGCCCATGCCATAGGCCTTATGGCGGCCTGGTGGGCGAAGGTGCCTGTCTTTGCTGTGACCCGACGGGTCGTTTTTCCTTTGAAGCGCAATATCTTCAGCCGGTTCAAGTACTTGTCCGGACGGGTGAACGGCTATGTCGCCATTTCAACGGCCGTAAAAGAGGAATTGATGAAGGCGGGGCTC
>Ga0182027_10011948_pt1 | contig 12218 bp, 5 predicted proteins | sample 712E1DmetaG_FD_121300 | JGI IMG/M metagenome (GOLD analysis project Ga0182027, IMG submission 121300) | Permafrost microbial communities from Stordalen Mire, Sweden - 712E1D metaG (Illumina Assembly) | ecosystem: Environmental > Terrestrial > Soil > Wetlands > Permafrost | place: Sweden...
CATCGAAGCCGCTACCGACACGGATATCTTCCTGGCCTATCTCGACCATGTGCTCTGTCCTGTGCTTGCGCCGGGCGATGTGGTGGTGATGGACAATCTCAGCAGCCACAAGGTTCAGGGAGTAAGTGAACGCATCCAGGCAAGAGGTGCGGAGTTGCTCTATGTGCCGCCCTATTCGCCGGACTTGAATCCCATCGAGAAGGCCTGGTCGAAGCTGAAAGAAATGTTGCGTGCAGCCAAAGCTCAGACCAGCCATGATCTCTACCAGGCCATCAGAAATGCACTACCGCAAATCTCCTCGGAAAACGCCACAGCATGGTTCAGAACTTGCCAGAACCGGGTACAGCTATCATGATATTGCTCTAAATAAAAAACACAACCTGTCGTGGTCACTTTACTAAGGAAGCTATCCCACTTAACCTTTTCGCAAGTCGCTGATTCCAGAGCATTTGCAAACCAGTAGCGGCTATAGCAGAATCGCCGCAAACTATTGATCTTGTTGGATTTCCAGCAAAGTTAATAGCAGGTTTTAGACGCCCACAAGTTCCTGCGCGCGGACGGGTACGGAAGTGAGGCATTGGACGCTGGTTCCGTCTTTGCCCAGAGTGTTTTCCACCACGCAAAAATCGAAGCCAGGCAGGATGACATCGTTCCAATGATCGCCTATTCCGCGCAGGGCGACATCGAGCATGGTAACGATCCGGTCCCCGAGGGGTTCATGGCTATCCAGCGTGATGGCGCCGAAGAACTCCTGGCACTCGGTATAGCCGGAGTTATGGGTGCCGGTGTAGGGCTTCAGCGAGGCCAGATCGACGGGCTTGCCCACGCGAGCCGAGACCTCGGCGGCGCGTCCGGCGAAGTAATTCACGAGAGCCTGCTCCTGAAGGCGGGCAGGCAGGCCCTCGGCCGCCACCTTGCGATAGGCCTCTTCCCCAACGCGATATCCCTCTTCGACCAGGTCCATCCAGAAGCGCTGGTCCTCCGTCACGCGGGAAGGATGGTCAACAGCCACGACGGAGCGGCGGACGCAGGCGGTAAGGCCGTCGCGCTGCGGAGCGACGCCGAGGTGAACCCAGTCGCCCTCGCGGATCGGCCGATTCAACGCGGGGCCGATCAAAGTCCGGTTGGCCTCGTTGGCGCCGACCATGATCCTGAACCCGTCGGCCTCGGAGCCCATCATACGGCCCACCCAGGCTCCCCAGGCGGCGACTTCGGTCTCCAGCCTGCCGGGGCGCAGAACGGCCAGCATGGCTCGCATCATGCAATCGGCAATGACGGCCGCATCGGCGATCAGCCGCATCTCGATGTCGCTTTTTTCGTACTTGACTCGCTGGTAAATCTCCTGCGCATCGACCACGCCGCCGGGGCCGAAGAGGTTTTCCAAGTATTGGACGATTGCGGCGGGGATGACCTGGCGGGGCGTAAGCAACGCGATGTGGTCGATCGAGCCGCCGGCTGCGCTTTCGATGACGTCCTCCATTCGCTCGGCCTGGATGGGATATTTCTCATCGGCGAGTTGCAGAATCTCCACCTTATGCACCACTGCTCCGGCCCGCCCGGCCAACTGCTCGGCCACGTAGCCGCCTTCCAGTCCCGCAGCCACGTGGAAGCCGTTCTTTCCAATCACACCGGCAACCTGCTCAATGGAGAGATTCGTGTTGCCGCCGAGGTAGGGAACATCGCCTCGATAATGCTCGTCGGAGAAGACGAATCCGGCAGAATGCCCGGCCTGCTGAAGGGCTGCGTTCACGCGGGCCACACGCCCCTCAAATTCCTCCCATGGCGCCATATATTCGCGGTCGATTGAGGGAGCCTCGGCAAGAATCCGCGCGACCGATTGAAGGTCGCGGGCATGTTCGGCGGACGGGAACTCGGACGCCTTCTTCACTCCGCTGTCTTTCCTACCCAACTGAGCCATCTTTTCCTTTCCATGGGCACCGCTTCTACAAGCGGGCTTCGGCTTGGTTCACTGCAACGGGGTACAGATCCGTTCCAAGAGCGCCGGGTCTTCCAGCATATTTCGAAAGGCCAGCGACGCGGCTCCCTTCAGCCTGATATCGAGCCCCAGGCCGCTGACCACGATTCTGACAACCTCCAACGACCTAGGCCGCGTTTGCAGGCGGATCTGTTCCCAAAGGATGGGAACCATCACGTCCTCGGCGACGATAAGGTCGCCGCCAAGGATGACGATCTCCGGATCGAAGATGCTGATGGCCGTCGAGAGCGCGGAGCCGAGCGCGCGCCCGGCCCGCTCAAAGGCGTAGTGCGCAAACTCGTCGCCGCGCCGAGCTCGCTCCAGCACATCGACAAAACGAAACGTGCCTTCATCCACGCCGGCACGTTCCGCATACTGGCGCACGATGTTCGCCCCGGATGCGATCGCCTCCAGGCACCCCTTTTGGCCGCAACTGCACAGATCCTCGGCGGCGGGAATGAACTTGCAGTGCCCGATCTCGCCCGAAAAACCTCGCGCTCCCATCAGGTGCCTGTGATCGGCCAGAATACCCATGCCAATGCCGGCTTCGGCGATCAGGAAAAGCGCGTTGCCGCAGTTTTGAGCCGCTCCCAGCCAACTCTCGGCATGGATGCAGGTCTCCTTGTCCCGTTCCATGAATACCGGCCAGGGAAATGCTTTTTTCAGAATCGAGAGGAGCGGAACTTTGGTCCAGCCCAGGTTGACCGCGCTGAGGCGCCCTTCAGAATCGAGCAGGCCGGGGTAGCTAACACCGACGGCCAGGACGCGGCCCAGTTGCGATGGGTCCAAATCTCTTGTGACTTTGCCGATTCCCTCAATGACCTTTTCGGGAGGGAATGGCTTGCGGAATTCAAGACACTCTTCCCAACGGCACCGCACGTCCCCGAGCAAGTTCGTAAGAGCGAAACGCAGGCGGTCGCCTTCCAGGTCGAGCGCCACAAAACAGCCGGCTTCGACGTTGAGCGCAAAAGACTCACGCCGGCGGCCAGTGCCCGCATTACAATCCCCCGCTTTATAAAGAACGCCTTTTTCCAGGAGATAGCGAAGTGTGTGACTCACGCTGGCCGCGTTTAGTCCCGTGGTTTCAATGATCTCGATGCGAGTGAGGTTGCGGCGCCTGTAGAGCAGGCGCAGAATCTGGCGAAGCCACTGAGTGGCAATCTTGATTCCGGGCTTGGGCACGGACGCTGGCTGGGCTGCGGTAGGCATTTCTCCGTCATGGTAACGTGGCCGAGGTTGACAGTCAAGATTTGTGTCACAAATCTTTTTCCGGATTCCGCAATTTATTATGCCGGAGGATGGCCCTGGAGTGCCTGCTCCGGCACGTTGAACGTCTGGAATATGCCAATATAACTCACTTGTATTGTGATGAGTACGGTAATCTCCGGACTGTATCCCGAATCGTATCAGTATCCAGGATTATAAAATGTTGCTTGACAAACCTAATGGCCAGATGCAATCTTTTTTGTGCCATGAACCTGGGTGCGAAATGGGTCTCTGGAGCCGCTCCTGTTCCCCGAAGACGGGTTGGGAAGCGCCGGCCAGACAATGCTCCGCAAGGTTCGCGCCCATCTTAAGGAACCCAACGGAAGAAAATATGGACAGGTTTCGAACTTCGTTTCTGACTCTTGTGGCAGGAACTCTTCTGCTGCCAATGGGGTGGGCAGCCGCGCCCCCCGATGCAGCTTCCCCCTCGATGAAGCTGACGCAGGGCTGGGCGATCCAGTCTTCAGACGACGTACGCGAGAATGGGGAGGCAATCTCTACAGTGGGCTTCGATGCCGGCCAGTGGTATCCGGCCACGGTTCCTTCGACGGTTCTGGGGGCGCTGGTCCAGCAGCGCGTCTATCCCGAACCCAGTGTCGGGATGAATCTGCGGGAGATTCCCGGGACCACTTACCCGAAATTCACTCCTTTTACAGACCTTCAGATGCCGCCGGAGAGCCCGTTCCGGCACTCCTGGTGGTATCGCACGGAGTTCAAGCTGCCGGACGAGTACAAGGGCAAGACTCTCTGGCTGGGCTTCGATGGAGTCAATTATCGCGCCAATGTGTGGATGAATGGCCATCAAATCGCTTCTTCCACGAAGATGGCCGGAACTTGGCGGCTCTTCGAATTCGATGTCACCGCGGTAGCCCGTCCGGGCGAAGCGAATGCTCTGGCGGTAGAAGTATTTCCCCCGCAACCCAACAGCCTGGCGATGACCCTGGTTGATTGGGCGCCCATGCCTCCCGACAAGGAGATGGGCATCTGGCGCAGCGTGCGCATCGCCGCTACCGGGCCCGTGGCGCTGCGCTATCCGGCCGTACTCACCAAGTTGAATCTTCCCTCGACCGATCAAGCGGAGCTGACCGTGCGGGCCGAGTTGAAGAACGCCTCGGACCAGCCCGTGGAAGGCTTGTTCAAGGGGAAGGTGGAAGCGATCGAGTTCTCGCAACCGGTGAAGCTGGCAGCCCACGAGACACAGGTGGTGCGCTTCACGCCGGAGAATTTCTCGCAATTGAAGGTGGCCAATCCACGGCTCTGGTGGCCGGCGCAGTTGGGGCCGCAGAACCTCTATCCGCTGGACCTGGAGTTTGTCGTTGACGGGCAGGTCTCGGATTCCAGCCATATTCGGTTTGGCATCCGGCAAGTCACCTCCGAGGTGGATGCGGCCAAGCACAGGGTCTTCCAGATCAACGGCAAAAATATCCTGATCCGCGGCGCGGGCTACAGCTTCGATATGTTGCTGCGCTCCTCACCGGAGCGGCAGGAAGCGGAACTGCGCTATGTGCGCGACATGAATCTGAACACCATCCGCTTCGAAGGCAAGCTGGAGGACGATCACTTCTTCGATTTGATGGATGAGATGGGCATTCTGGCCATGCCCGGCTGGTGTTGTTGCGACAACTGGGAGAGATGGAAGGCCTGGGGCGCCGAGGACGAACCGGTGGCAGTGGCCTCGCTGCGCGACCAGATCCGGCGATTGGAGCGGCATCCCTCGGTCTTCACCTTCCTCTATGGGAGCGACCGCACGCCCCCGCCCGAGATCGAAAAGAAGTATTTGCAAGTGATGAAAGAGAGCGACTGGCCCAATCCGGCAGTTGCTTCGGCGGGTAACTATACCACCACCACCGGGCCGACTGGAGTCAAGATGGAGGCGCCCTACGAGTGGGTTGCGCCGGTCTACTGGGAGATTGACACCAAGCGCGGCGGGGCCTTCGGGTTCGCCACGGAGATCAGCCCTGGGCCCGCGATTCCGCCCATCGAGAGCCTGCGGCGCATGTTGCCGGAGGACCATTTGTGGCCTATCGATTCCGTCTGGGAGTACCACGCCGGCGGCATGTCGTTCACTCTGAAGATCTTCACCGAAGCGCTGGATAAACGGTACGGGCCTTCGCATTCGGTGGAGGAGTACGCGCAGAAGGCGCAGATGCAGGCCTTCGAGGGGCACCGGGCCATGATGGAGGCCTACGGACGGAACAAGTACGGCTCCACGGGAGTCATCCAGTGGATGCTGAACAACGCGTGGCCCAGCATGATCTGGCACTTGTACGACTGGTATCTGCGCCCGGGCGGCTCCTATTATGGCGTCAAGCACGCCTGTGAGCCGCTGCACGTGCAGTACTCCTACGACGATCGCTCGATTGTGGTGGTCAATTCATATTACCGGGCTTTCCCAAATCTGAAGGTGACGGCCAAGGTGTACAACCTGGACATGACGGAGAAGTACGCCAAGGATGTCACGCTCACAGCCGGGGAGGACAGCAGCACGCGGGTCTTCACTCTGCCGGAGATCGAAGGTCTGAGCGGAACCTATTTTCTGGACCTGCGCCTGGAGAACGCGGGACGCCTGGAGAGCCGTAACTTCTATTGGCTGTCGAAACAAACCGAGACCGTCGATTTCGAAAACGAGCCGGGGAGCGGCGTATGGACACCGACCAAGACCTTTGCCGACTACACGGCACTGAATAGCCTGCCGGCCGTGGATCTGGATATAAAGGCGGCAAAAAAGACTGAAGGCGCGCAGGAGACGATGACCGTTACGCTGCACAATCCCAGCCGCACGCTTGCCTTCGGGGTCCGGCTGAAGGTGAAGAAGACCGGGCGCGACGCCAGCGGCGTCTACTGGTATGTCAGCCATTTCGACGATGAGGTTCTTCCGTCGCTGTGGGAGGACAACTACATTTCGTTGTTGCCTGGAGAGACGCGGCAAGTTACCGCGACTTACAACACTAAAGATCTGGGAGGAAATGCATCGGCGGTAGAGGTGAGCGGCTGGAACGTCAGTACCAAGTAGGCGCGGCCCTGAACCGGCCCCGCTCTTTACAATATGGCTGCAAACGATGAGGGCGCGTGATTTTTAGTATGAAGACAAGTTGGTTTGTTTCGATTTCTCTGACTTTTCTGGCAGGAATGGCACCGTGTCTCGGGGAGACAAGGAATCGTGTGGATCTGCGGGAGAATTGGACCTTGCAGAGTTCGTGCAAGGTCAATGCACCCGCCGAGGTTCTGTCCACCACGCGGTTTTCGCCGGACAATTGGTACAAAGCAACGGTCCCGTCCACCGTTTTGGCCGCCCAGGTCGCGGATGGAGAATTCAAGGACATCTACTTCGCCGACAATCTGCGCAAACTGCCCGGTATGGGCGGCCAGCCGGGAGAGAATCCATACGCTTGTTCCTGGTGGTTTCGCACCGAGTTTCAACTGCCACAGGAGTTCAAGGGACGAAGAGTCTGGCTTCGCTTTAACGGTATCAATTCCAGGGCCAACGTCTGGCTAAACGGGAAGAAACTCGCGGACGCGCATGACGTCGCCGGCGCTTACAGGATCTTCGAACTGGAGGCCACGCCCCTTCTGGACCCAGAGCAGAAGAACATGCTCGCGGTGGAGGTCTTTGCTCCTACGGATAAGGACTTCGGCATCAACTTTGTCGACTGGATGCCGACTCCGCCAGATAAGAATATGGGCCTATGGCGCGAGGTCTCTCTGTTGGCGAGCGGGCCTGTCCGGGTGCGCTATCCCGAAGTGATTACGCACTTCCCTGGGGATTCGCTGCGGCGCGCGGAACTGACCGTGCGCACAGAACTCTATAACGACACGGACCAGCCCGTCGAAGGCGTTCTGCGTGGGGAATTTGAAAAAGTATCTTTCGAGAAGAAAGTGACGCTTGCGCCGAAGGAAGCGCGTGCAGAGAGTTTTACTCCCGAAGAGTTCCCGCAACTGAAGATCAATGATCCCGAGTTGTGGTGGCCTGCGGGACTGGGCGATCAGAAACTGCATTCGTTGTCGATGAGCTTCGAGGTTGCCGGCGCCGTCTCCGACTCGGCAACCGCCAGCTTCGGCATCCGCGAGGTCACCGGGGAACTTTACGGAGCAACGCCCCACATGGGCGAGGTCTATGACAACAACGGCGACTTTACGCGGGTCAAGACCGACACGCGGCCGTTTCTGATCCGGGTGAATAAGCAGCCGGTGCTGATCCGAGGAGCAGGCTGGGCGCCGGAGATGCTCTTGCGCACCTCCGAGAAGCGGCTCCGCGCGGAGTTGACCTATGTGCGAGATATGCACCTGAACGCCATCCGGCTGGAAGGGAAGCTGGAAGGGAACGAGTTCTTCGACCTTGCGGACCAGATGGGAATTCTGATCCTGCCCGGCTGGTGCTGCTGCGATCAATGGGAGCACTGGAGTTCCTGGCAGCCCAACGACTACACCATTGCCACAGATTCTCTGCGCACACAGATTCTGCGCCTGCGTCATCATGCCAGCGTCGCCTTATGGATGAATGGCAGCGACAACGCGCCGCCCGCGAATGTGGAGACGGCTTACCGAAAGGTTCTCGCCGAGGCTGGCTGGCCTAATCCCATTGTCTCTTCGGCCAGTTCCAAGACAACAACCGTCAGTGGCGCCTCCGGGGTTAAGATGACCGGACCCTACGATTATGTTCCTCCCGGATATTGGCTGATCGACACGGACCACTTCGGCGGAGCCTTCGGCTTCAATACCGAGACCAGCCCTGGAGCCGCGATCCCGGAGTTGAGCAGCATCCGGAAATTTCTTCCCAAAGAGCATCTTTGGCCTATCGACGCGCTGTGGAAGATGCATATGGGCGCGGGTGATTTGAATGGGATTACGCACTTCAATGAATCGATGGACGCCATCTACGGGCCGCCGAAGGGGCTGGACGATTATCTCCGCAAAGCGCAGGCCATGGCCTACGACGGCGAACGGGCGATGTTTGAGGCTTACGGACGGAATAGATATCAATCCACAGGCGTGATTCAGTGGATGCTGGATAACGGCTGGCCTTCGATGATGTGGCATCTCTACGACTTTTATCTGCAACCCGCCGCGGGCTACTTCGGAACAAAAAAGGCCTGCGAGCCGGTGCACATTCAGTACTCCTACGACGACCGCAGCGTCGTTGTGGTCAACAGCGTGAACCGGGACTTTCGCGATTTGACCGCGGAAATTTCGCTTTACGACTTCAACCTGCGGCGGTTGTTCCACCGGAAGATAGCACTGGACTCCGCCGCCGATAGCGTACGCCGTCTCTTGAACATTCCTGACGATAACATCGACACCGATGTGCACTTTGTCCGCTTGACGCTTGCGGACAAGCAGGGCCGCATCCTCAGCACGAATTTCTATTGGCTGCCCCGCAAGCCCTCCACCTACGACTGGTCCACGGAGAGCGAAAAGAAGCATCCGTACTACACGGGCGTCACGAGTTATGAGGATCTGAGCCAGTTGAATCAGTTGCGGAAGGTTCATCTGGAGGCGTCCGCATCCGCTCATCGCAAACCCGAAGGCGTGGAGGTCCGCGTGCGCGTACAGAATCCGGCGGGCGGTTTGGCGTTTCAGATTCACCTTTCTGCCGTTGACGAAAAGAGCGGTGAAGAGATACTCCCAGTTCTCTGGGAGGACAACTATATCTCCCTGATGCCCGGCGAATCGCGCGAGATTTCCGCACGCTACGATCAGGCTGTGAACGCTGGTCGCTTGAAGCTGGAAGTGAATGGGTGGAACATCGACGCGGAGACGTTACCCGTCGAAGAAGCGAAGCCAGCCTCTGTAGGTGCCATTTCAGCCATTCACCATCGCGGTTCAATTCGCCAATAGGCTGGGAATGCCCGAATCCAGCATGGCGAAAGACAGACAGCATCAAAGGTGGAAGAGATGTCAACTGTTGCCGAGGAGCGCGAAAGGAACGGACCGAAGCTGAGACGCGCCCTGACGCTGTGGGACTTAGTCCTTTATGGCATCATCCTGATTCAGCCAACCGCTCCCATGCCGGTCTTTGGGGTGGTGAGCCAGGAAGCGCGCGGACACGTCGTCACAACCATCTTGATCGCGATGATTGCCATGTTATTCACGGCCATCAGTTATGGGCGGATGGCGCGGGCCTATCCCAGCGCCGGTTCGGCCTTCACCTACGTTGGCCGCGAGCTTCATCCGGGTCTGGGCTTTGTCACAGGATGGAGCATGACGATGGATTACCTGCTCAACCCGATCCTGTGCATCATATGGTGTTCCAAAGCCGCGGGAAATATCATCCCGGAGATTCCCTTTGCGATGTGGGTGCTCTTCTTCGCCGCTCTCTTTACCGCGCTGAATCTGCGTGGTGTTCGCGGGTATGCGAAGAGCAACGAGTATCTGGCCGCAGCGCTTGGCGTGGTGATTGTGATCTTTCTGATCGCGGCGATCCGGTATATTGTTTATCTCCCGTCTCGCGAAGCTGGTTTTTTCACGCTGCCGTTTTACAACCCGGCGACCTTTTCCACCCCGCTGATCTTTACCGGCACTTCGATTGCGGTGCTGACCTATATCGGCTTCGATGGAATCTCAACCCTCTCTGAAGAGGCGCATAATCCGCGGCAGAACATTCTGCGCGCAACGGTCCTGGTGTGCCTGATTACGGGAGTCCTCGCTTCAGTAGAGGTCTATGTGGCCCAATTGATATGGCCCTATGGCCGGTCTTTCCCGGAGGTGGATACCGCTTTCTCGTATGTCGCGGGTCAGGCTGCTTCGGCTCCTGGCGCGCCCGCCAACGTTCTGCGCGGCGTCTGGCTCTTTCAACTCGTCAACTTCGCCCTGCTGCTGGCGACCATCGGCTCGGGCAGCGGTGCGCAACTGGGAGCGGCGCGCCTGCTTTACGGCATGGGCCGCGACAACGCGCTCCCGCGATCGTTCTTCGGCGCCATCGACCGCAAGCGCGGCATTCCCCGCAACAACGTAGTCTTTGTCGGCGTGCTGTCCGTGATCGGTGCCTTCCTGCTCACCTTTCAGTTGGCGGCCGAGATGCTCAATTTCGGCGCATTCATCGCCTTCATGGGCGTGAACGCGGCGGCCTTCAAGCATTGTTTCCTGCGTGGGAAACGGACTCTCAGCAACGCGATTCCGCCTCTGGCCGGGTTTGCAATCTGCCTCTATATCTGGCTGAGTCTTCGCACGCCGGCCAAGATTGCGGGAGGCGCATGGCTTGCCGCCGGCATTCTGTATGGTTTGTGGAGAACGCGCGGCTTTCGCCAGCAAACCATCTCGTTCGAGGCGCCAGCGGACGAGTAACATTTCTTTTTGCGACGGACGGATCATTCATCAGCGAATTGAGAGCGGAGGAAAAGATGAACAAGATAGCAATGCGAGGATGCGGATCGAGCCATCTCAAGGGTGCTTTCACCGTGCTACTGTTTCTCGCCATTTGCGGTCTGCCGCTGCGCGCCGAGAACGGGACTCCGCGCAAGATCGAACTAGCGGCGGATTGGAAGCTCGCATCCGCCGTGGAAGCGCCCAATGGAGGCGCGGAGATTTCGGTTGCTGGGTATAGCGATGCAGCATGGCATCCCATCCACAGGATGCCCGCCACGGTTCTCGAAATCTTGCAGGAGGATGGCGTCTATACCGATCTCTATGTGGGAAAGAACTTGCTGGAGAAGGTTCCGCAGGATCTTTACCTGCAAGACTGGTGGTATCGCACGATTTTTGTCGCGCCCACCGGATTCTCCGTATACACGCTGGAGTTTCCTGGGATCAACTATCGAGCGGAGATATGGCTCAATGGGCAAAGGATCGCCGACAGCACGCAAGTTGCCGGCATGTACGCCGCGCACCAATTCGACGCGACCCCTTGGATCAAGCCGGGCTTGCCGAATGTGCTGGCCGTCAAGGTAACCCCCGAGCGGCTGATCCAGGACGTCAATGGCGTGGAGTTGGCGGACAGTTGGTTCGACTGGGTGAATTGGAAATACCTTGGCTACAAGGGCAAGAAGAAGCAGCCGGGATGGGGCATCTCCTTTGTGCCGGATCGCAACGCCGGTATCTGGAAGCACGTGTATTTGCGGGTGACGGGAAGTGTCTCGATTGATAAGCCGCTGGTGAACACGCAGCTTCTTCTCAAGGAGTTGACCGCCCGCCTCACGGTGTACGCCACTCTGTGCAACCACTCGTCGCGGCAGGCGACGGGCACGCTGAGAGGTACAATTTCACGGCCGGGGAAGCCAACGATTAAGTTGGAGCAGTCCGTCGATCTTGCTCCCGGCGAAGAGCGCGAGATTTCTTTCATTCCGGAGAAGTTTCCCGGCTTGGTCGTGACGCATCCCAACCTCTGGTGGCCGTACACGATGGGCGAGCCGGCGCTCTACAATCTGCGTCTGGAGTTCGTCGAGAATGACCGGCTCTCCGACCGCAGCGATTCGCGCTTCGGCATCCGCAGCATTACGCAGCATCGCGATGAGGATGAGCAATTCGCGGAGGTGGGCAAAGGCGGTAACTTCTACCTTCAGGTGAACGGGCGGGATTTCCGGGCGCGCGGGGCGGACTACACGCCCGACCTGCTCTATCGCTACGATCCCGAGCGCGAAGCAAACATCCTGCGCTACGTCAAGGATCTCGGCATCAATTTGCTGCGCTGGGAGTCGAAGATCTCCAGTGAGCACATCGTCGAGCTCGCCGACGAGGAGGGCATTCCTCTGATGTTCGGTTGGATGTGCTGCAATCAGTGGGAGAAGTGGGATCAATGGAGCGAAGAAGATCATCGGGTCGCTTCCGAGAGCCTGCGTTCGCAGATCACGATGCTGCGTCCTCATGCCTCCGTCTTCATCTGGGCCAACGGAAGCGACGGCCGTGCACCCGATCCGGTTCGGCAGGAGTACCGCCGGATTGAATCCGAACTGCATTGGCAGAATGCTTTGGTGGATACAGTTTCCTCGTTTGCCAAGGACGCGAACGGCGATCATTTATGGGACGGCATCCACATGGAAGGGCC
>Ga0182027_10011949_pt1 | contig 12217 bp, 6 predicted proteins | sample 712E1DmetaG_FD_121300 | JGI IMG/M metagenome (GOLD analysis project Ga0182027, IMG submission 121300) | Permafrost microbial communities from Stordalen Mire, Sweden - 712E1D metaG (Illumina Assembly) | ecosystem: Environmental > Terrestrial > Soil > Wetlands > Permafrost | place: Sweden...
GGCGGCAAACCTTCCATAATGTCCCGGATGGCGACCTGGACGGCTGCCCGCGCTTGCTGCTTTTTACGCCAGTCCAGACTTAATTTCTCCCGCTTCAGGGTTGTCAGGAGGTCCCGAGCCACTTTCTTTACTTCCTGGGTTTCTTTAGCGGATAGCTTCATTTCCGGTTTAGTCAGCAGATCAAAAATTGCCAGTTCCTCTTCGGTTAGGTTTTCTGCGATACTGCGTTTCTCTTCATGCTTTAATCCCTGGGCAAAATCAACCAGTTGCTTGAAGAATTCGTCAATATTAACACTGCCGGCGTTGTATTCGTCAATCATCTGCTGAAACCGCTGGTAGAAATCCATCCGGGTTTTATTGAGTTTCACCATGTTCTGGAGTTTACTATCGATGGCGTTCTTCAGATTTTCAGCCGTAATATGTTTACGGTTCTTTTCAAATTGTGCCTTTAATTTTTCAATGTCCAGTTGACTGAGGTCAATCGGCGCATCGTACTTACTCTTGGATTCCTTAATAACATACGCCTCCGCGGCAACCGAACGGTCCAGAAGGTCATCGACTTTGCCCATCACTTCATAGATATCGGGAGGGATAACTTTTGCATTAATCGCCCGCACTAACATTTCAAAGAGGATGCATTCCGGTTTTATTTGAGCGGCTAAAGGATCCGGTAATATCGCTCGATATAAACGGTTAATGTTATAGGCTTTTTCTAAATATTGTTTCTTTCTCTCGTCCGTAGTTACAATTATATCCACCGCATTGCCGAATAACTTTACTTTGGCAAGGGCATCCGCGCTGATGATACCCTGAGGAGCAAATCCGGCATCAATGCAAAAGGCGGTCAGGTCTGAAATAGCAGTTTTCAATATGCCGACCAGCACCTGTTTATCTTTAACCGGTGTGTCACCATCGGTGATTCCACCTCCGGACCCTTCCCCATAAATTGCCAGGGCTTTCTGCAAATTCCGGAAAACCCCAATGTAGTCCACTATCAAGCCATTGACCTTATCTTTGAACACCCTGTTGGCCCTGGCGATGGTTTGCATCAGGGTATGGTTACGCATCGGCTTATCCAGGTAGATGGTCGAACAACAGGGGACATCGAAACCGGTCATCCACATCGCACAGACGAAAACAATCCGGAAGGGATCCTGGGGGTCTTTAAATTTAGTGTCAAGGTCCTCTTTATTCATCCTGATGCGGTGAGGCTCAATATTAACCCCTTTTTTCTTCATATCCCTGATTTCGTTTTGAGAGGGTGATACTACTACCGCCATATCTGTCTCTTTGAGATATTTAAGCCAGGCCATCTTTTCTTCGACTTCTTCCGCCGGCGTATTAGCGGCAATGTCCCGGCTCACCTGCTCGATGTTTAGCTTCCAGTATTTTTGGACCTTGTCGTACATTCGAACGGCGGTGGCCTTGTCGATGCAGATCACCATGGCCTTTCCCTGGAATCCGCGGCCGGTAAAATGTTTCACAATATCCCGGGCGACAGTTTCCAAACGGTCGTCGCGGGTAATCAGGTGATACTGATGAATAAATTCCCTTTCTAACTTCTTTTCCTGGTCCTCTTTAAGCTCCGATTCTTCGATAATCCGGTAAATGTCTTCGTTAAGGTCTTTATTGGTCAACTGCAGTTCAGGGATGCGGTTTTCGTAATACAGCGGTACAGTGGCATTATCATCTACTGATTGTTTGAAATTATAAATACTGATGTAATCGCCAAATACTTCCCGAGTCTTTTCTTCGGTAACAATTAGGGGTGTGCCGGTGAAAGCCATAAAAGAAGCATTAGGCAGCGCCATTCTCATGTTCAATGCCAGAGTATCATATTGGCTGCGGTGTGCTTCGTCAGTAATCATAATGATGTCCGACCGGTCGGATATCGCTTCAGGGATGCGGAATTTCTGGATAAGTGTGAAGACATAGCGGTGGTCTTCCTTCAGCAACTGCCGGAGATGATCCCCGCTTTCCGCCTGTGCTTTGTTTTCCGTAATAACGCCGGCTGATGTAAAATTCTTATATATCTGGTCGTCAAGTTCTAACCGGTCGGTTACTATCACAAAAGTCCAGTTACCGGGAACTTTCCGCAGTACCTTCTGTGCGAAGAAAATCATAGAGACGCTCTTACCGCTGCCCTGGGTATGCCAGAAGACCCCTAGTTTACCTTCCCGGGTGCGGATTTTCTTCAATGCCCCGATGGCGTTGTTTACGCCCAAGTACTGGTGGTTCTTGGATACCAATTTGATTAAGCCACCCCTTACTTCCTGAAAGATAGTAAAGTTTTCTATGATATCCATCAGACGGTCCGGTTGACAGACGCCCCGAATTATCGTTTCCAGTGAAACAATTCCTTCTTCCCCTTCGCTGTTGATTTTCTTCCAATCAGCGAAGTTCTCCCACTCGGCAGTTATAGTGCCGATACGGCTGTCGGTCCCGTTGGAAACGAGTAATAACGCATTATAGGGGAAGATTTGCGGAATAGCATCTTTATAGTCGGTAAGGTTATCGTCGAATGCTGTTTTAAGATTCTTATGGACAGATTTAAACTCAACCAACAATAGCGGTAATCCATTGACAAAACCTACCAGGTCGGGGCGCTTGGAATACATCTCGCCGGTTACCCAGAACTGGGAGGCGATAAAGAAGTCGTTGTTCCCCGGATTTTCCCAATCAATGACCATAACGACTTTCGTATTTTCATTGCCGTTATCATCGGCAACTTTGACCTTAATCCCATCCTTTAGGATAGTATAGACTTCGCGGTTGGCCTGAACAGCACTCATCAGGCTGCGGTCGTGACTGATTTCCTCAATAGCCTGGGAGAAAGCCTCTGCCGGCAATGCTGGATTCAGTTTTTGTAGCACCGGGCGTAAGCGGGATTCCAAGATCACAGCACTTTTGGTTTGCCTCCCCAAAGGACTGCCGCCCGATTGCTCAAATTCATGGAAGCAGTTGGCATAGCCCCAACCCATGTCTCTGAATATGGCAATCGCAGTTTGTTCTACCAGAGTATTTTCACTGAAATCAGTATTTTCCGATGGAGTCATGTTTTATCTTCCAATGAAATATCAAAGTCAGTAGCCAAAGAGCTTCCTATAAGCGTTATAAACATAAATCTATCCCATCAATATTCACTAGTGAGTTGGCCATTTTAACCTATTCAAAAAGAGGAGCGGCTTTAACGAACCATTCAATATATTGTTTTTGTACAATCTCTCCTAAAATCTGGTTACGTTTTAAATTGTTCGCGGCGAGTAAATCGAAGGTATAAAGGTAGTTAGCGACACGCGTCTGATAATCTATGTCCGCAGGTATCGCAATCTCGAAAGTTTCGAACATTTTACAGGTAAGACTTCCCCTAATACTGTTTCCATCACTCCAATTACGAAGTAGAACATAATTGTTATTTAGATAATAAAATAAAAAAAGCGAATTCAATCTTTGAGGATTAACCCTGATGGCAATTATAGATTGATTGATATAGGTATCATGCTCACAATACGAAGTCTGGCCCCTTGTCTGGCCTTGACCCGCAGATGCTATAAGAACATCACCTTTCTTCGCTAATTTCGTACTCGAATTTGTTATCCCGTCCATAGTTATTTTCTTCTCTGTATCATGGATAAATCTTGATCGAGTTTCTCCCGATGATAACCAACAGTAATCCCCGTTCCAATATTCAGGTTTTCTAGTATCAGGAGTACCTCCGCTGAATATTGTGTCGCAAACGTCTTTAAGTTTTACCTTGACCATTTTTGGTCTTTCTTTTTCCCTATTATTGGCATTATTATCTCCATTACTCGAAATATGATTTTCGAGTATATGAGCTTCGTCGTTTTGTCTTTTTAGTTCATTATTCAGTTCTTCCAGCCGTTTTTTGTAGTCAAATTCGTCTGGTTCACCTTCGGATAAACCGACATAGCGGCCGGGATTGAGGCTCCAGCCTTGGGCTTCGATTTCCTTCAGAGAAGCGACCTTGCAGAGTCCTGGGACATCCTTATAACCGCTTCGGAATTTGTCTAACATCAATTTTGAGCTATCAAACCGATTTTCGGTCTCCTCGCCACGATATAGACGAACAATATTAGCCAGATACTCTATTTGCTGTTCAGTAAATTCGCGGTGGGCTCGGTCTACCTGCCGAAAAATATTCCGCGCATCCAGGAAAAGAACTTTATCTGCCCTCTTAGAGTTCTTTTTCCCTCGGTCAAGGAACCAGAGGGAACATGGAAGGACCACGGTATAGAAGAAGTTAGGACCAATAGAGACCATAGCATCTATCGCTTGGTCTTTGACCAGCGCCTCGCGAATCTCTTCTTCGGAGGCGCGAGCGTCTGTCGCAGAGTTAGCCATCACAAATCCAGCTCTGCCGTTAGCATTAAGCGCGCTGTAGAATATTTGAATCCAAAGGTAATTGCCGTTATCCGTTTTCGGTAAGCCTATCGGGAACCTGGGGTCATCCTTCAGGCGTTCCTTATCTATCTTATCGACATTGAACGGCGGATTTGCCATGACAAAATCAAATTTACCAGTGCTGTTGTGCAGGTCTTCATAATAGGTGTTACCTTCCCTGATATCCCCTTCAAGCCCATGTACAGCCAAGTTCATCTTACAGAGGCGTACTGTATCGCTGGTTTTTTCTTCACCGTAAACGGAAATCTCCGAATCCGGGCTTTTTTGATGGTTCTCAACAAAATGGGCGCTCTGTACGAACATGCCGCCGGAACCGCATGCAGGATCAAAAATCTTGCCGTGGAATGGCTCGATAATTTCTACAATCAGTTTTACAAGAGAAGTCGGGGTGTAGAATTCGCCACCCTTCGCGCCTTCACTAGAAGCGAAATTACCCAGGAAATACTCGTAGATTTTACCGAAGACATCCCCTTCCTTATCCACTGTAATTGAAGATATCAGTTTCAGCAGTTCCACTAAAGTAGTTTTCTCAATGGCGCTGTAATTCTTCGGCAGGGCATCTTTCAGATTCGAGTTCTCGGCTTCTATAGCCTTCATCGCATCATTGATGGTCTGGCCGGTGATAGTGCCTTCCGGCAGTTTCAGGATTTCACTGAACCGGGAGTTCTGGGGAACAAAAAGGATTCCTTTTGCCTGGTAATCTTCTTTGGTAACTTCATGCCGGCTGCCGCTCTTTCCTTTTAGCATTTGTCCCGCTTCTGTAAACTTATAATCGGCATAACGCAAAAATATCAACCCTAAAACAGGGGTGGAGTATTCAGATGCTTTAAGTCCGGAGTTGGCCCTTAATTCGTCTGCAGTGGCCCACAGTCGCTTTTCTATATCACCATTACCTGATGCCATAAACACTTCCTTTGGTTAAAAAAAGACAACATACATTATTTAATGTTTTATGCTGAAACAAACAGAACCAGATTCATATGAATTAGCAAAATTATACACCTGATTTTACTTTCATACAAGACATAATTCGAGCAAAAATCATGTGAACAAGGTTACCGCTCTCAGACCCGTTATTTGGAAATGAGTTCCATTACGAAGGCTGTTGTCAATAAGACAAGACCAATAATTGGAATAATCCGCACTTTACGCTTTTCCAAATTTTCCTGGATTCTTTGCTCGGTTCTATGATCGGCACGCTTGCCACGCGGAAGAAGCGGTAATTGCATCATGGTTTTTACCACAAAGCCATAATTTCTCCATCCTCTTGAATAAACGTGGTTTACCCAGCTATGAAATGCGTCGAGAATTAGAATCATACACCACAATATGTAAAAAACGATGGTGATAGGGAGCATCGCGGTTGTGAGGACAATGGCTGCAATTAATATTAGAATCAATACGGGAATCTTAAAAACCCCTAATCTTTTGGTCAATTTATTCCGGTTCTTCCACAAGGATATAAAGGGATAAAACGCAGTCATAGTTGCTAATGCTTGAAAATCTGTGAATTCCCTGACAAATTCAAACGCTATGAGAACCGTGCCAATATAGGTTAATATCTTAATGCCCATTCAAGCACCTGCCAGAAAATTGTTTTTACTTGGGGTTCTCAATCTTTGACCAAAGCACTGAAATCCTATTTTCCCAATCTACCCACTTACTCCCTGTGAATGGTTCCCGCCAGAGAAAAAATCCACCTTCGTCGATAAATATTGACTCAAATAATAATTAATGGACACTCCGACTATATCCGGTTTAGCTTTCTCCAATAAATATCATCAAACTGTACGGGGATGATATTACCCACATGCCTTTCTAAGATGAATTTCCTTACGATCGCTTGAATTGATTTGTACGTAGTCCCATCCACTTGTTCTATCGTATTAGGCCAAGAAACTATGGCAGATGGGTAACATGCCTTCAGCATCCCCATCATTTTTGTGTCCACAGCGGCATTGAGCCACCCTGAAATTTTCTGAGACTTTTCACAGTCGGGAAGATGGCAATAGTAAACCGCGACTTTCAGAACTACATCAAGCGTTTTTGCAACCTGGCCGAAACTTGCAGGTCCGGATTTTTTAATAACCTGGCCATTCTTCCTTTTTTCTGCCAATATTATTTGTTGGACTCCCCATTTACAAAAATGTAAATGAATTGTTTTGAAGTCTTCTTCAGACTCCGCTATGAATATTTTTTGAGCTTCAATAAGAATCTGCTCATGGAGCTTTCTATTCGAACCTTTGTCAAAAAGTCGAATCATGGCAGAGAAACCCAACCCCATATCAATTATGTTTTCTAATCTGATTGATTGGGGGTCGTCTTGCACAAAACGGATGTTGTTCACACCCAAATTGTATGCTTCACCATTGTGGGAGTCAATATGTTGCATTGTCAATTAGGAACCGCTCGACAGGCTTACCGACAGACTCATTTGACAAAAGCCCCTAATGTAAAATGGTTCGTTGTTTAAATTTCTTTGGGTCTTGACGGAAGTTCATCGATTTAAACAAAGCGATGAAACGTATTACAGTAATTACCATATCACCATAAGATAAATATGTACGCTCCCTCCGCTTCGTCCGGGCCACATCAGGTAATTATTTTAGAATTTTTTATCTTGTGATCTATCCAGAACCGCGCTGTATAGAATCCGAGACTGGGGGGACTCCAGGAAATTGCCCCGAATTGACCGTGGTAGCCCTTTAACCACGGCTGGTACAGGGAATATTGCATTGACGGCAACAACGAAATCGCGAAGTGCTGCTGGGCAACATATTCATTTGCTTGTCGGAAAATCGTTTTTACCTCTTCGATGCTGGCGGCGGCGATGGCTTTATTGTAAAAATTATCATAAACTGGATCGCTGATCATCATGTGCGCATTAGAAGAAGAGCCTGTCTGGAACATCGTCAACTGACGGAGAGGTTCGTGGGCACGGCTCAGGGACCCATCCGGGTGATATGCCAGCTGGTCATGTTTCTTTTCTGTATGTGTAAATTTAACCCAGGCAGCGGATTCCATCGTCCTGATTTCCATATCGATGCCAACTACAGTAAAATAAGATTTAACAACTTTGAGTAATTCTTGGTCGCCCGCGATATCCGCCACAATATTGGTCTTAAATCCATTCGAATAACCGGCCTCGGCAAGTAATTTCTTGGCCAATGCCGGATTGTAGACATACTCGTCTTTCAAGTCCTGAGGCCATTCATTATAAGGAAAGCCCCACCCTTTACCCCAGCTGCTCATCGCATTCGAACTGAAAGATGAGGGGGACGGGTCAGCCGCGTCGCTGTATAAGGTTTTAGAAATCGCCGGGAGGTTGATCGCCATCTGCATTGCCTTGCGCACCCGAATATCGTTAAAGGGTTTGACATCATGGCGCGGGTCGATACTGGCGCCGGTGGGCATGGGAATCTGTAATATTTCAGGATTTGTTTTCTTTATTTCCTGAGCTTTTTTGTAGGAAATAGAATCCATCGCGTCCAGTTTGCCGGTTCGCATGGCTTCCAAGGCTTCAGCCTCATCGGTAATGATCCAAACTTTAAGTTTATCAACATAGGGGAGTTTATTTTGCGGATAACGCTCATCACGGCCCCAGTAATCCGGATTCTTGACCAATGTTGCTCCAATCCCTGGAACGAAATCCTCCAAAATAAACGGACCGGTACCGATGGCATGGTGCCAGTCACTGACATCGCCCCATTTCTCCACGGCCTCACGGGCGATAATAGCCGCAGTGGGGTTATGATTTGTCACCATGGTTTCTAAGATAAACTCTCGATTGGGTATCTTCCATTTAAAAATAACTGTGTATTTATCGACGGCAGTTACAGACACCAGCTCTCTAAACGAGGCTATCGTTGCATGATGGGGAGCCGGTTTCGTGAAACCGCTGCCCAAACCGTACAGCCGATGATAGTGGAAAGCGACATCGTCAGCAGTAAATTCCCGCCCATTTACGGGGGGAATATTTTGCCAGCGAATTCCCTGGCGGAGATGGACAACAAGATTGTAGGGGTCACTAAATTCCCAACTTTGGGCAAGATGGCCTTTAAGAAAATGCTCGGGAGCCATGGTTTTAAAACTGAATACGGCCGGGTCTACGGTCCAATCCTCGGCAAACAACCTTTCCAACCAGCCTCCGTAAATCTGGGTGAGGTGCGTACCATAATATGGGTCGAAATTTACGATATTTCTGGCGCTGCGAAAATTTATTTCACCTCCGTATTGCGGCTCTCTCAGTTGGTTCCACCAGTTATTGATATTTCTCATATTTAATCACTCCCTGATAAGATTCAGATTCTTAACCAGGATTTTCCGATCAACGCCTTTTGATTTCACCGTCCACCTATTTCCAAATTTTTGTTATTCTAACCGGTACTTAATAAATCAACTGAATTTCTATTCGCCCAAAGACAGAACGGTAATCGCAAACAAACGAGAACCCACTTTTTCAATTCCTGACCGGCAAATGAATGTTCACTTCAACAAGTTATTTTAGACTAAACAGATTTACAACAATAGCATCTTTTTCAACAGGATATATTCGATATTTCATTGTAAAATCTGAGAGCAGCTATTTATGATAACTGCTCTCAGAAACCATATTCTTAATGTACCCGCCTGCGGGCTATCACGTATTGTACAGAGCCGATGTCAGATCACAATGCCTTTCTAAAACCATCCGTTAATGAGGTGTTATCCAGAACCGCGACCAGTATTCAAAAGCCATCAACGGGCCGGCCGTGCCGCAAACGGCACCGGACTGGCCACTGTAACCGTTGAGCCATGGCTGGTACAAATAGAAATTATTCGGGTCCACCAGACTGATCAGGTAATGTTGCTGGGCGATATATTGATCTTCGTCATGAAGTATTTGTTTCACTTGATCAACGCTAGTAGCGTTTAAAGCTTGGGCATACCAGCCGTCAATCTTCGGATCAGCAATCATCTCGTCGTTAGATGCCCCTCCAGTGCAAAACTTCATCAGCTCCCTGATCGGGTAGGATTGTACAGCCAGCGACCCTGAGTTGCGGTAATCTAAAGCATCTTCCATGTGGCCCGTCACCACGTAGGCAGAAAATTGGGAGTGCCCCATCAAGGTGATAGACATATTAACTCCGACCGAGGCGAATTCGGATTGGAGTATTTGGAGAAGATCCAAATAGGGAGCAGTGCTGTCGGCTACCAGGTCGGTATTAAACCCATTGGCAAAGCCAGCTGCCGCCAGCAGTGCCTTAGCTTGTGTGGGGTTGTAGGCATACTCTGCCTGCAAAGATGCTGGCCAAGTGCTATATGGGAATCCCCATCCCGTCATATAGTTGGAAGTTAAAGGCAGGGGAGATGGGTCGGTCCCGCCGCCGAAATATTGTGAGGCGATCTGCTGAAGATTAACCGCCATTTGTAATGCCTCGCGGACTCTAATGTCACTATAGGGAGCCTTATCAACTCTTGGATCAATTGTAAGCCCATTTGGAATCGGAGTGGCGATCCCGATGATACTGGGGTTCGTTTGATTCATACCAGCTGCATCTGCGGCAGGGACCAGATCCATCAGGTCAATCTTACCGGCACGCATTGCGGCCTCGGCCGTCGGGAGGTTCGGTATCACGAGAACCTTGACAGTATTGATGTAAGGTAATTTATTCTGTGGGTGTCTTTCGTCTACCGCCCAGTAGGTTGGGTTCTTGGTATAAGTCACCGAACTGGTGTCCACAAAATCCGTTACCAGAAACGGTCCTATACCGATGGAATTATGCCAGTTGGTGATATCTGGATTACTGGAGGTGGTATATGCCTGTACTGCCTCAGGATCCTCAATTGTGCTGTCGCAGCCGGGTGCCTCTATATTCTCAAGGATATACTCAGGGTTCTGGGTGCTAAATGTCATCACCACGGTCCAGTTGTCAGTCGCAGTAGCCGATTTGATGGTCGTCAGGAAGGCATCACCTGAGTAATACACCATGTTGGCGGGGGCTGTGTAGCCGTCGCCCAGGCCGCATGCCCTGTCAAAGTGGAATACCACGTCGGCAGCGGTAAACTCGCGGCCATTCACCGGCGGCACATTCGGCCAATAAATTCCCTGCCGTACGTGGATAGTAAGCACCCCGGGAGACGTAAACTCCCAGCTGTTAGCCAAATCTCCGGATATGAAAGTCTCATCCCAATACCCTAATTTGTAGTTCTGTACTGCCGGATCCTTGGCCCACATCGTCCCGAACAGAGAATCCATATTGGCAAAAATCAGGGTAGGAGAAGTTGTTCCTTGGTTCGGGTCCCAAAATATAGGGTCACTCGAATCTCTGACGATAAAAGTGCCGCCGTATTGCGGTATGCCAAGGCTGTCCCACCAATTTCCCGTGCTGGATGTGGTAACCGTGACTGCGGCGGAAGTGGTTACCGTCGCTATAGGTGTTGTCGTGGTTATTGAATTTGTCGTTGTGGACGACGGAGTGGTTGCCGTGGAGGATGGACTTGTTGTCGTTGATATAAGGGGTGTTGTCGAAGAACTGCAAGATGCCAGAACCAAAGATATCACCAGGATACCAGTTAAAATTACCCAGATTTTGCCTTTATTCATACGGTCCTCCTCAATTAATAGAATACTTTTGTGAAGGTGACAAAAAATCAACTTTTAAAAATATTTAAATCCTTTTCCTAAGGTAGGGCTTGCCACTAACCCCGATTACTCCCAGGGATCCATCACGGGAGGGGCCAACAACTACACTTAGCTTTGAGTCCAACCACGAAACTCTCAGTACCCTGGAACTCCCCTGGCAAGACCGACCTTGCGATAAGGAATTACCTGAACCGAACCTTGTTCTAATAAATTAAGGCATGATTATCATTTAACCTCCATTACTCCGATTGACACAGCGATTTTGCCATATATTATTGACAATCTATTTGTAAATCCATATGGATAGTCATATAATTTTACAAAATCCTAACATGAATCATTTTGTTTGTCAATAGAAATAATCAGGATGTAATGTTAAGCCATTTAGATTTCAAACTGGTACAATATATTGTATATAGACCAGCAGAAAAGAGGTAGATTTAAAGTATGAGAAAGGATTCCACTCCAGAATCGACTTTTGAATTGTGGCGATTAATTGGGCGGGTAAATCATTCAATACTTGTCCACAGGCAACGAGAATTGAGAAAACATCTTATCCCAGTTCGGCAACTTTGGGTATTAGTCGCAATTAAAGAACTTGGTAATATGGCAACATTATCCGAAGTGGCAAAAGAACTTGAAAGAGAACGTAACGTGATTTCTTTGCAGACAGCCCTGATGGAAAAAGACGGCTTAATAAAGAGAACTAAAAATACTCCCAAATCAAACCTTTTAAAATTAGAATTAACCGAGAAGGGCTTGGATGTTATCAAGGCTAGTAGGAGTAGTGAATCGATTAGCAAGATATTGGGATCTTTATCTAAAGAAGATGGGCAAAAGTTGGAATCTATTTTAAATAAAGTATTAGTTAAAGCGCAGAAATATCATCAAGACTAGGAGTTTGTCTGATTAATAGCCTCGAGTAGGCGTAACGAGTATAATAAAGGCAGTCTTAGCAAAGAGATACGCTGTGAGCAAGACATTTCGCCCTTATGAGCCCGACCAGGTTTCCCTCATGCCAGCATCAATTCGGGATTGGTTGCCATCAGATCACCTGGCCTATTTTATCTCTGATGCAGTGGACTATCGTCTCATTTTGTATGCTTTCCGAACCAGAAATTGTACGACATCGAAGCCGTTTGAAGACACGACAAACCCAAGACACAAAAC
>Ga0182027_10011950_pt1 | contig 12216 bp, 8 predicted proteins | sample 712E1DmetaG_FD_121300 | JGI IMG/M metagenome (GOLD analysis project Ga0182027, IMG submission 121300) | Permafrost microbial communities from Stordalen Mire, Sweden - 712E1D metaG (Illumina Assembly) | ecosystem: Environmental > Terrestrial > Soil > Wetlands > Permafrost | place: Sweden...
CAGGTTCTCCGGGTTGTAAATCTGCTCGGGCGACATGTAGAACTGCGATCCGATGATGACGCCGTCGTACTTTGAGGTGTACGATTTTACCCACCGCACCGTGCCGAAATCGGCCAGCTTCACCTCTATCTTCCGCGACCTCCCCGGCCGCCACCCGTCCACGTCGCCCGGGTGCGGCGGAACAAAGCTCCGCGGAAACAGGATGTTTTCCGGCTTGATGTCGCGGTGAAAGATGCCTTCGGTGTGGACGTTGCTTATCATTTCGGCAATGGTGAGCATGAGTTTGGTCTTGAACAGGAGCATGTCCGGCGAATCGACCATGTATTTCTTGTCTACAAGAAGACTCCTCAGCGTAGCGCCCATCTGTTCCATCAGAATGAACCGGAAGTTGTTCTTATGGTCGAATTCGCCGAAATCGAACACCTTCACCACGCTGCGCGACACGGTATCGGAAAGACTCTTTGAAAGGTCCCATTGCACGTAGGACTCGTTTGTAAACCGCTTCTTCATTTCCTTGACGCGCATTTCCTCTTCAAAAGGCTCGCCGTTGGGCCCTTTGCGGATCGTGAGCAGGTCGCTGCGCAGAATCTTGATGGCGAAATCGGTGACGCCGTCGTAGTTCGACGAGGCCTTGAACACGTCGGCGAACCCGCCGCTGCCGATGTGCTCTCCGATAACGATGGCCGGCGTGTGCTTTCGAAACGTTGAGCGGATCCGGTCGAAATGCCTGGTAAGCGCGGTACCGTTTGACGGACGCGAAAACGCCTGCATGGTGAGACGGATCGGAATTCTGCCGATTCGTTCGACAATGGAGTCCATGGAGGGCATGCTCCTCTTAAGCCGTCGAATTTTCTATGGAGTGCGGCAACGCCGCCGGAAGATTCGCTCTCGACGCCCAGTCCTGGGATAAAAACGCCGAGGGCCTGCTAGAGAAATACTTATTGCATTGTGATAAAGCAACAGCGGTCCGGGGCGCGGCCTATAATTCGGCCATGAGCTGCTTGAGCTTGGTCTCGGCGGCCTTGAGATTATATTCGATGTTTATGAGACGCGTGCGAGAGTCCTGATAGCTCTCCTGCGCCTGGCGCAGTTCCAGCGAGGTGGATTGGCCGAGCCGTAGGCGCGCCATCGAGATATCGAGGTTCTCCTTTGCGAGCGTGTCGTTGCCCTTTTCGATCTGCAACAGGGACCGCTGGATTTCGAATTCGTCGAGCGCATTCAGGAGCTGGCTCGCCACGTCTAGCTTGGTGTTTCTCAAATTGTATTCCGTTGACGAGAGCGATAGTTTTGCCGCGGCGATCTGCCGGGAGACGCTTCCTGCCTGGTACAGCGGAATAATAATGCCCCCGCCCACCAGCGGGCCATAGGTTCGGTTCAGGTAGAACGAGCTCTGAGGGTTGTCGATTTGCGACGCGGCATACCCGCCACTTACCGATATCCTGGGCAGGGCGAGAGCCCGAGCCTCATGCAAGCTGAGCCTGGCCACCTTTACTTGCTTCTGCACCGACTGAATGTCCATGTTGCTTGAGTAGAGCTTCCGCACCATGTTCGTCGTATCGGGCTCGTAGGTAAGCGGGATGGAATCCGAAACGTCGAATTGCTCGTTTGCGTCCCGGCACAAAAGCAGGTTGAGGTTCCTCTTGGCCGTAGTGATAACGACTTCCTGCGCAAGCGCATTTTCCCTGAACACATTGAGGTCGATCTGCGCCTGCAAGAGCGTTGTCTTGGGCGAAAGCCCTGCGCCAAAGCTTGTTTGCAGTATGGTCACCTGTTCTTGATTATAGGTAATGACGTCCCGGATGGAGGCAAGCTGCTGCTTCTGTCGAACAACATCGTAATACGCGGTGATCACGTCATAGGCGGTCTGGAGCACCTTGGTCTTGAATTGCAGCATGCCGAGCGATTCCAATTCGCCGAGCTTCTTCTTGGTGACAAACATCTTGCCGCCGTCGAACAGGGTCCAGTTGAGAAGCGCGTTTGCGGAAAAGACGTTGGATCCGACGTAATTGTACGTTATTTGCGCAGGAGGCGGAGTCACCAGCTTCTCTAAGCCGCTGTTGTCCGAATAGTTGTCCGACCCGGTCACGGCAACCGTCGGCAACATTCCCGCATTTCCGGGCGTGTTATTGACCTTAGCAATTTCCGCGTCATTGTGCGCTACTAAAATGTCGTAGTTGTTCTTGAGCGCAATATTTACGGCTTCGTCGGCAGTGAGCAGGTGCTGTGCGCAAGCGGCGGCCATGCAAGTGAGGCAAAGGAGAAGTGGGTGATACAAGCGCGCGCGAGTCATTGCTGTCCTATTTATGAGGATCGGATGTCGCCGTAGTCGGCACGGGTTTGCGGTCTTTGGCCATGAGCGTATACATAACGGGAATGACAAACAGCGTAAGAATGAGCGCGAACAGGAGGCCGCCGTCCACCACGACCCCCAGCGGCATGCGGCTCTCGGCGCCAGCTCCCAGCCCCAGCGTGATCGGCAGCGCGCCGCACACGGTGGCAAGGGAGGTCATGAGAATGGGCCGCAGTCTCGCGGCAGCAGCTTCGAACGCGGCCGCAGTCTTGCCCAGGCCGGTTGCGCGCTTCTGATTTGCAAACTCAACAATGAGGATGCCGTTCTTGGTAACAAGACCGATAAGCATGATCATGCCGATTTCAGAGAAGATATTCATGGTCATGTGGAACAGCCAGAGCGACAGCATGGCCCCTGTGATGGCAAGCGGCACGGTAAGCATGATGATGAACGGCTCGCGGAAACTCTCGAACTGAAAGGCCAGAATGAGATAGATAAAGAGGAGCGCCAGAATGAGTGCGAACGAGGTGTTGGAGCTGCTCTCGGCAAAATCCCGTGACGGTCCGGAAAGTTCGGTGTGGAACGTTCCATCCAGGACTTTCTTGGCGATTTTCCGCATTTCCACGATTCCTTCGCCAAGAGTCCTGCCCTGCGCCAGCGTTGCCGACACCGTAGCCGACTTGTACCGGTTATAGTGGTACAAGGTTGGCGGGCTGCTGTTTTCTGTCATGGAAACAAGGTTGTCCAGCTGGATGAGATTGCCCGCGTTGTTCCGGACATACAATGCCGTGATATCGGCCGGTTTGTTCCGTTCCGACCTGTCCACCTGGCCGATCACCATGTACTGCTTCCCGTTGCGCAAATAGTATTCGTACAAACGTCCGCTCAGGGCAAAATCGAGCGTGGTGGAAACGTCGACCACGTTGACGCCAAGGTCGGTGGCCTTGAGCCTGTTGACGGTGAGATCAACTTCCGGCTTATTGAACTTCAGGTCCACATCGACAGTGCCGAACACCGGGTCGTTGCGCGCTTCGTCAAGAAATTTCGGCAGATCCTCCTGCAGCTTGCTAAAGTCAAGGTTTTGCACCACGAATTGTACCGGCAGCTGGCGGCCCGCGGAAAGCGATGTGGTAATGGTCTGCTCCTGGATCGGCACGACGCGGGCGGCAGGAAAACGCTTGTACATTCTTGAAAGCCTGTCGAAAACCTGCTGCTGGGTAGCTTTGCGTTCGTTGGGTTCGAGAAGGAAGGTCTGAACCGTACCCGTGTTTGTTCCTCCGGACCCAAGGCCGGCGCCTGCGAACATCAACCGTGCCTCGGAAATGCTGTCCATTTCCATTTGCGCAATGCGATCCACAAGGGTCTGCGTGTAATCGAAAGCCGAGCCTTCGGGAAGCGTGATGTTGGCGCGGATGAGGCTATGATCTTCCAGCGGCGCCAATTCGGACTTCAGCGTTTTCCCGAAAACAACGATGAGCACGAGGCAAGCGCCGAGAATCACGAACGACAGCCATCTGCGCTTCATGAATCCGGCAAGGATTCTCCGGTAGTTTGATTCCAAACCTACAAAGAACGGCTCCGTTGACTTATAAAAACGCGAATGCTGCGCATTGATTTTTCCGAGTTTGAGATTGAGCACAGGCGTCAGGGTGAGCGACACGAACGCGGACACAAGCACCGCGCCCGCCAGGACAATGCCGAATTCCCGAAACAATCTACCGGTGAATCCCTGCAGGAAGATAACGGGGATAAAGACAACGGCAAGGGTCATGGACGTGGCGATAACGACGAAGAACACCTCGCGCGTCCCCTGTATGCACGCATCCCAGATTCCCATACCGCGTTCAATTTTCTTAAAGATGTTTTCCGTGACCACAATGCCGTCGTCGACCACAAGGCCGGTAGCAAGCACGATGGCAAGCAGCGTGAGCACGTTGATTGAGAACCCAAAGGCGTACATGATGAAAAACGCGCTGATGAGCGACACCGGGATGTCGAGGAGCGGCCGCAAAGCCAGCACCCAGTTCCTGAAGAACAGATAGACGATCAGGATCACCAGGAACAGGGCGATGCCGATCGTCATTCTGACGTCGCTTACCGAAGCCCGTACGAACTTCGACTTGTCGTATCCGATATACAGGTTGAGACCGGGCGGCAGGCCCTTCTTTATCTCGGCAAATCTCTTGTAAAACTCATTGGCAATCTCGATGGTATTGGCGCCCGGCAGGGGCAAAAGCGCCAGGGAAATTCCGTCCGCGCCGTTCAGCTTGACCCCGGTCTCGGGATTCTCCGGTCCGAGCACGGCTTCGCCGATGTCTCTCAGCCGGACTACCTGGTCGTTTGTCTGCCGGATGATGAGGTTGTTGAAATCCTCTTCGGTGACGAGCAATCCGAAGGTCTTGACAATGAGCTCCGTGGATTTGCCGGTGAGTTTCCCGCTTGGAAGTTCGACATTCTCCTTTGCCAATACCGCGTTCACATCCTGGGGAGTGATGTTGTACGCCGCCATCTTGTCGGGGTTGAGCCACAGCCGCATGGCGGGCCGCTTCTGGCCAAAGAGCGCCACGGAGCTCACGCCCGGAATAGTCTGCAGCTTCTCCTGCAGGATATTTTCGGCATAATCACTCAATTCGAGCGCGTTCATGGTGGTGCTCTGCACCGAAACCGTGACGATGGGGTCGCTGTTGGCATCGGCCTTGGTGACCACGGGCGGCGCGTCGATATCAGCCGGAAGATTTCGCCCTGCCTGCGATACCTTGTCGCGCACGTCGTTTGCCGCTTTTTCCAGATCGGCGCCGACATTGAATTCAACCGTGATATTGCAGCTGCCCGTTGCAGACGATGAGGAAATCGACTTGATTCCCTCGATGCCGTTGATCGCCTTTTCGAGCGGTTCGGTGATCTGGGCTTCGATGATGTCGGCATTTGCGCCCGTATATTTTGTCTGCACATTGATGGTGGGAGGGTCGATTGCAGGATAGAGCCGCACGCCCAGAAAGTTGAAGCCCACGGCGCCAAGTAATACGATCACGAGGCTCATCACGATGGAGGCTACGGGACGATGCAGGGAAAATTCTGAAAGGGTCATAAATTGCTACTGCACTACTTTCGAGAACTTGAGGTCTGTACCCGGTTTCAGGAAGAGCAACCCGGTTGTGACGATGGTATCTCCGACCGAGATGCCGTCGAGCACTTCAACCGTGGACGCCTGGCGCACACCTGTTGTCACGGTGACAAATTTCGCTTTGCCGTTTTTCGCAACTATCAATTGCTTGTTCCGTTCCTGCGGAATAATGGCCTGTGTCGGAACCATGAGGGCGTTCTCGTGTTTGCCAAGTTCCAGTTCGACATTGGCGAATGCGCCCGGCTTCAACGCTGCGTCCTTGTTCTTCACCACGGCCCGGGCTTTGAGGTTGCGGGTGGCAACGTCGATTCCTTCTTCCGTTGCCATGACGGTTGCGTCGTGCGTCGCGTCATCGCCCTGCACGGTAAATTTCACCTTGGTTCCGGGCTTCACGGCGCTGCTGTATTTCTCCGGCACGCTAAAGTCCAGCTTCAACTGCTGGGTGGAGCGGATCGTGGCAAGAGGGGTTCCCGGCGTCACTTCCGCGCCCACGCTCACGCTGCGCAGGCCGATTACGCCATCGAACGGCGCCCGGACTTCGGTCTTGCGTATCTGCACCTTGAGTATGTCGATATCCGCGTTTATCGAATTTACCTGTAACACCGCCTGATCGTAATCCGACTGGCTGATGCCGCTCACTTTTATCAGTTCACTCTGCCGCTTCTGGGTTTGCACCGCAATGTCCAATTGCGTCTGCGATTTCTTCAGGCTTGCCTGCAGATCGTCGTCGAATAGTTTTACGAGAAGTGTCCCCTGCTTGACAAGCCGGCCTTCCGGGAGGTTGAGCGCTATCACCCGGCCGGTCACTTCGGGCATGAGTACGGTCTCTTCAAAGGGAATAAGCGTACCCGAAATCGAAATGGCTTGCGTGATTTCGATCGGTTTCACCACAAACCCTTCAACCATGGGTGTGGTGTTGAACTTGTTTCCTGCGGCCGGGGCAGGAGTGGCGGGTTTGCTCGAGCATTGCATGCCGGCAATGAGTGCGAAGAACGTAAGGAGAAGAACGGCTTTTTTCATCATGATTGACGGCTCACTTGGAAGTATGTGAATCCCAAAGTTTGCGCATTACAGGCTGCTCACTGGAGCGTACATCCTGTTGTAATCGCGGTCCCCGAAGGTTCGCTGTCGCGTCTACTCCTGTAGTGTTGTATGCAGTCGTAGTCGTGGTGCTCCGGGGTTAGCAAACGACTTATAAAACTTCTTCTTCCTTAGGGATGGAAGATGTCCCGCAGCTTGCTGCGGGGTTCTTCACTGTGAAGCACGGCGCTTCTGAAAATGCCCAGTGTCATTTGCGGACTCGGGCAGACCCTAAAATTACTTCCTGTTTGTTAGAATCACGTTAATTCTCGGCAAATTAGTTGGACTTCGTGTGCGAGACATGTGTTACATGCTTGTCCAGGCATTCCCGCATTGCAAAAAACCAATCACCCTTCCGGAGATTCCAAGGTTTCGGGCACGCATGCGTTATTTGCCGCCGGCGTTTGCCCATGCCACAAAATCGAAGCCGGTCACCTGCATCAGTGCGAATTTGCTGAGCGTATAGCGAAACTCGCTCTGCACGCGGGCAAATTTGGCCTGCGTATACTTGTTCTCGGCATCGAGCAGATCGAGGTTGGGGATGACCCCCGCCTCGTACTGCAAAGTCGCTATGCGCCTGGATTCGCTGGCGAGCCGGATGTTTGTCGCCGCTTCGAAAAGATTTTCGCGGGCACTCTTGACATCCGCAATCGCCTTGAGCACATCCGTGCGAACAGTACGCCTGAGATCGTCGAGCATCGTTCGCAGGCTGTCGAGGTGAGATTCCAGCTCTTTGATGTGAAAGTGGGTTTTGCGGCCGTCGAATATGGGTACCGATATTTGCGCGGCAGCCACCCAGTCGAATTCCAGTTGATCAAGATTTGGGATATATCCGTTTTTTCCTCCCGCGGAGGCGTGCGCCGTAAGCGCCGGGGTCAGCTCCAGGCGAGCCAGGGAAAGCTGGGCTAGTCCTGCCTTGAGCGCAACGTTCATCAGATCGATTTCGGTTCTTTGTTTGAGCGCAGCCTCGATAAGTGAATCTTTTGCAGGTTCGTGATAACTCGAATCGAACGCGCCCATGCAATTTGCCGGCGCAGATTCATCGAGTCCAAGCAGCTGCCGAAAGCCAATTTGCTGTTTTGCCAGGTCGTTGTTGAGATTCGTGAGTTCGGTTTGCGCATTGGTAAGATCAACCTCCGATCGCAATACGTCGAATTCGGTTGAACTTCCGGTTGCCAGCTTCTTCTTGACAAAATCAAGATGCTGGCTCAGGTTTGCGATGTTTTCCTGTTTGGCTGCTATCATCTGGGCGCTGCTGAGCAGCGACTCGAATGCGACGATGGTCTGATAGCTCACGGCCTTGGCGGCCATACCGGTTCCGGTTTGAAGCGCCTGTTCGCCTATGGTTGAAAGGTTGATGGCTTTCTGGCGTTTGCCGAAATCGAAGAGCAAATAATCGGCGCCGAGGTGCAGGTCCCAGTTGTTGGCAGGATAGAGCTGAAAGACCTTCCCGCCGAATGGAATCGTCTCAAGTGGGTAGAGGTATGAATATAGGCCTGTTCCAGAAATCTGCGGCAGCCACGCGCTCTTCGCCTGGCTCGTTCTCGCCTGCGCCGCGGCCAGTCCCTGCTTCGCAGCATTGAGCGTGGCGCTGTTCTTGACCGCTATGGTTATGGCAAAGGGCAAGGTGATTGAATCGGGCGTCCCGCATAACGCGGTTGCGGCAGCAAGCCCGCACAGGAGCGCTGCAAGCGCATTAATCCTACTGATTGATCTTGTCATGGTCTTCCTTATTTTTGCTGATATGTCGCTCGCGATACTTCGACAATTTCCTCACTGCCGCAGGGCCGGCGCAGCCAGGGTCTTCTTTCGTGTTTTCAATATCACAATTGGAATGACGCAGGCCGCCGTGCACAACGCGGAAATGAGAAAATCATCGTTGATGCCCCAGACGAACATCTGCTGAGAAAAGTGGGATACCAAAAGCATCGAGCTTTGAGCAGCGGCATTTTGGACCGTTGAGCCGGCATCGTGCACGGCATGCGCCTGAATCATCTGAAGACTGCGGCTGAAAACCGGCGACGAACGGTTGAGCAACGCGCCGGAAACAGCCGTATGGAAAACGATGCGTTGGGTCAGGAGCGTTTGCAAAATGGCCACGCCGAAGCTGCCGCCGACCTGGCGAATAACGTTCATTAGTCCGGACGCCTGGGCCATTTCGGTCCTGGAGATTTCGGTGAGAGCCAGTGCGGAAAGGGGCGAAAAAAGCAAGCCCATGGCGACACCGCGCAAATACATGGGAAACATGATCTGCGCATGTTCGGAAAAAATGGAAAGCTTGGAATTAAGATAAAAGCTGAACGTAAACAGGATGATTCCCGTTATAATAGGAATCTTGGGATTTACCTTGTCGGAAAAGTATCCGGCAATAGGCCCGGTTACTGCCTGGATGATTCCTATGGGCAGCAGCACCATGCCGGATTCCAACGCCGTGTAACCCAGGATGTTCTGCAGGTACACGGGAATAAGAAACACGCTGCCGAACATGCCCACGCCGAACATGAACATTACGATATTGGTGAGCCCGAAGTTGTATTTGACAAGAAGTCGCAATTGGACCAGCGGGTTCTCGACGTTGAACTCGGTCACGAGAAAAACGACGAACCCCGCAGCCGCCAAAGCGTAGCACAGCATCATCACGTCCGACGTCCATCCGCCCGTGTTCCATTGCGCGTTGCCGCTCGCAAGGGCAAAGAGCAGGAAGCCCAAGAACACCGACAAAGACAGGAAGCCGGCCATGTCGAACGACCGCGCGTGCTGCGTCTTGTATTCGCGCTGGATCACCCAGGTTGCGAAAAAGCAGATGATGCCCACCGGAATGTTGATATTGAAGATAAGATGCCAGTCGAAATTGTCGGCAATGTAGCCGCCGAACAGGGGCCCCAGTGACACCGAGGCTGCTGCGGAAATGGACCAGAACCCCATGGCAAGGCCGCGCTTTTCCGGCGGGAATTCCCGCATGATGATCGCCATGCCGAGGGGCTGCAGAAGACCGCCGCCCAGGCCTTGACCGATGCGCATAACGATGAGCGAGTGCTCGTTCCACGATATGCCGCAGAGAAAGGAAAACAGCGTGAATATGGCCAGACCCACGGCGTAGGTGCGCTTGTAGCCGAAGCGGTCGGCGATCCAGCCCGAGCAGGGCAACATCACCGCGAAGGCGAGCATATAGCCGGTAAGAATCCACTGCGCCACGTCCACCGAAATGCCGAACGACGCCATGATCTTGGGCAGCGCCGTATTCACGATGGTTGAATCGAGCACCACCATGAACCCGCTGATCATGATGTTGGCAAGCACCCACCATTTGTACGAGTCGTGCTCATGATGGAGCGACGGGACGTTATTGATAAATCGCTGACGGAGCATAGGAGCCTATTTTGAAAGAATTCGTGTGTAGGCCGACAGGCCGGGCAGCAGCGACACCGTTGCCGGGCTTGACTCAATGGCGATCTTTACCGGCACGCGCTGGGTTACCTTGGTGAAATTGCCGGACGCGTTGCTTGCCGGGATGAGGGAGAACTCCGAGCCCGTGGACCGACCGATGCTTTCCACCTTGCCGAAAATCCGCTGCCCGGGAAACGCGTCTATGGAAATCTCCGCGCGCATGCCGGGCCGTATGGAGCGGAGCTTGGTCTCTTCGTAATTTGCCGCGACCCACACGTGTTTGTTATCGAACATGGAATAAATAGCCTGGCCGGGGGACACCACGTCGCCCGACAGCACCCACCGCCTCGCGATAAGGCCGGAGAATGGGGCGACAATCACAGTGTTGGCAAGCTGGGTATTGACAATTGCAAGATCGGCCTTGGCTCCCGCGACCTGCGCCTCGTCCCGGTCGATCTGCGCCTCGGCGAGTTTGCGGGCGTTTTCGGCGTGGCTGTACTGCTCTTGCGATACGATCTGGCTCTTGAATTGTTTTTCTATACGTTCGTAGTCGTCGAGGGCCTTGGCCTTATTGACCGACGAGATCTCCACGCTGCGGGTGATGATCCTCAGCGATGCCTGTGCCTTTGCAAGCTGTGCGCGCAGGTCCGCGTCGTCGAGCTTGACAATCGTGTCGCCGGCGCTGACCGTATCTCCCTCGTCGTACTTGAGCACGGTGATTCGCCCGGAAATCTTGGAGGCTATGGTGGCTCGATACGCTTCAACGAATGCGTCGTCGGTGGCTATGGAGCTGAAACGGGCGACATACCAGAAGAAAACAGCCACGGTAAGGCCTACAATCAGAAGAAACAGCGGGATGATGACGCGTTTGCGCTTGAACATCGGCACATCGTCGATGGGCTCGTCGCCGTTTGCGGCACCGTTACCGGCGTTTGGCGGCTGTTGCGGCAAATCGGCCCGCGGAGGCTGCTGAGAGGATGGTGGTGTGTTCATATTCTTTTGACTCCATTGCGTGAGTGTGAAATTCCAATAAGAAGAATGTCGAGAAAGCGCAGCACTTCGTCCCGATAGGCTTTGATATCGGCGCTCCTGGGTTCGCCGGGTGTCATCGTCTTGAAAAACCGGATTCGCAGGCCCTGGAGCACGTGCTGGATGAGCTGTGCCGTTTGTTCGGATGAATCGACGGAAAAATCGTTTCGCCGCTTGCCTTCGCTCAAAATGGCCGTAAGAAATCCGGTCTCTGTCGCGCTGAATTCGCGGAACAGATCCCGCATGATCGGCTTGACCGAATCGGTTGCCCGTCCAAGGTCAAGCACCGAGCCAAGAAGGGCAAGGTGCTGCTTGAAATATTCCCCGAGCTTTTCGGGCGCCCCGGAATCGCCGCCGATGATTGCCTCGATGCGTTTTACAAAATCCTGCTGTTCGGCGGCAACCACATTGCGGAAAACATCTTCCTTTGCCGGGAAATAGTAGTACAATGCCGCCTTGCTGATGCCAAGGTCGGCCGCGATTTCGTCCATGGTGACCTTGGCAAGGCCGAAGCGGGCGAAACGCCGGTGGGCCGCTTCGAGGATCTCCGCGCGCTTGTCGTGGCTGTGCTGGTGGTTCATGCCGAAACTCAATCCTGACTATTTTACCAAAAAAGTCGGACGTTAAAATAGTCCCTGCATCAAAGTTGTGCAACCTGCTTGAGTGAAACGGTCAATCGCTGCGGGAAAAGCTGAGTGCGGCAAGCCCCACGAAGACAAGTCCCGCCAGCGTGATAAGAGCCACCTCATGGCCGGCAGTGACAGGGATGCCCAGCACCGAAAGATCGAGGCCCATAGCCTTGCGAAGCAGCGGGTCCATGCCGCCGCTTGGCAGAAGGATCTTCTTGAAAAGGTCCACGGCATATGTCAATGGGTTAATCTTGACCAGAATGTTGAGCCACGGCGGCATGCCGCTGAGCGGGAAGAACACGCCGGATAAAAACAGCATCGGGAAGATAATCACCTGGACAACCACCTGGAAGCCCTCCGAGGTTTTGAGCTGGCTGGCGATGATGAGGCCCAGAGACGACAGCGTGAACGCCACGAGAAACATGGCCGGCACGAGCTGCGCGACAATAAGCGGCGTGAGTTTCGCACCCGCAAACGGCGCGAATACGAGCATGAGCAGCCCCTGGATCACCGCCACCGTGGACCCGCCGAGGATTTTGCCCACAGCTATTGACACGCGCGATACGGGCGACACCAGGATCTCCCTGAGATAGCCGAACTCCCGGTCCTGCACCACCGACAGCGCGGAAAACAGCGACGTGGTGAACACGGTCATGCCGATGATGCCGGGAAACATG
>Ga0182027_10011952_pt1 | contig 12215 bp, 9 predicted proteins | sample 712E1DmetaG_FD_121300 | JGI IMG/M metagenome (GOLD analysis project Ga0182027, IMG submission 121300) | Permafrost microbial communities from Stordalen Mire, Sweden - 712E1D metaG (Illumina Assembly) | ecosystem: Environmental > Terrestrial > Soil > Wetlands > Permafrost | place: Sweden...
CTCGGCATTGCCGCCATTGGGGCGAGCCTGGCCGCTTGATCGGGGGGCAGTCTCCGGTCGCGCAATCGCGGCTCCCGGCGAGGTCCACGCCGCGCAACATCCCCGCCATTGCCGGCGCCCGATACTGAGCAATACTCAGTGTGATATAAACTCCCGATGAAAGCCTCCGCTCCAGCTGGCGCGGAGGCGGAACCAGGAGAAGTCCATGTCAGCCACCGGCGCGAGCGCGAGCACGGTCGGACATCCGGTCGAGCTGGCCGACCTGCTGAGTCATGCCATGCGCCGGGTGCACCGCGGCACGCGCACGGCGCTCGCTCCGCTGGGGCTGTCCGGCTCGGACGCGAAGGTCGTTCGCCTGCTGGCCGACGGACCTCTCAGGATGTCGACGATCGCCGAGCGTCTTGCCGTCGTGCCTCGGGCCGCCACCGATATGGTCGACCGCGTCGAGGTGGCCGGCCTGGTGACCCGTCGGGCGGAACCTCATGATCGCCGGGCCGTGCTCGTGGATCTGACGCCCGCCGGGCGGCGGTTGCTGGCGCGGCTCGAGCGGGTGCGGCGGGCCAGCGCGGAGGCCGAGTTCGGGGCCCTGTCGCCGGCACAGCGGGAGGATCTGGCGAACCTGCTGCGCATCCTCTGCGAGCGCGGCGGGTGTCGCGCCTGCGCGGCCGACACCGGGGCGTCGGCCGCCGCCGCCGCCGAGGCCGCAATTCCGGGAGGCGCTCTGGCGGGGGGTGGGGCCGCCCCCGGCGCCACGAGTCGTGACCGAGCCCTCGCCGGGCGGCCCCCGGAGGAAAACCTGTGAGCATGCGCCGGGGCGGCATGGGCGGAGGCGGCAGCTGGGGGCTGATGCGCTCGTTCAGACGCGACGAGTCCGTGACCTCCCAGAAGCTCTCGCCTGGCATCACCCGGCGGATCGCGCGCTTCGCCGCGCCCTACCGGCGCATGCTGACCGTCTTCCTGGTCCTGATAATCCTGGATGCCCTGATGGGCGCCGCAAGTCCGCTGATCTACCGCGCCATCATCGACGACGGCATCCTGCCCCATGACTCCGGCCTCGTAGTCGAGCTGGCCCTCCTGCTGGCCGTGCTGGCCGTCTCGGACGCGTTGCTGTCGTTGTGGCAGCGCTGGATCTCCGCCCGGGTCGGCGAGAGCCTCATCTTCGACATGCGCACGCAGGTCTTTGCGCACTTCCAGCGGATGCCGATCGCGTTCTTCACCAGGACCCAGACCGGCGCGCTCGTGAGCCGGCTCAACAACGACGTCCTCGACGCGCAGCAGGCCTTCACCGACACCTTCTCGTCGGTCGTCGGCAACGTCATCACCGTGGCCATCACGCTGGCCGCCATGCTGCTGCTGTCGTGGCCGATCACGCTGGTGGCCCTCGCGCTGCTGCCGATCATCCTGCTGCCGGCGCGCTGGGTCGGCCGGAGGATCCAGGCGCTCACCCGAGAGAGCTACAACCTCAACGCCAAGATGATCTCGATGATGACCGAACGCTTCAACGTGGCGGGAGCGCTCCTCGTGAAGCTCTTCGGTGAGCCGATCCGCGAGATCCAGAGCTTCGAGGAGAAGGCCGGTCGAGTCCGCGACATCGGGGTAACCCAGGCCATGTACACGCGAGTCTTCATGGCCGCGATCCTGCTTACCGCCTCGCTGGCGACTGCCCTGGTGTACGGCTGGGGTGGAGTGCTCGCCGCCGGCGGCGCGCTGCAGGTCGGCACGGTCGTCGCGCTGACCGCCTACCTGAACCGCCTGTACGGTCCGTTGACGGCCCTCTCCAACGTGCAGGTGGACATCATGACCGCGCTGGTCAGCTTCGACCGCGTCTTCGAAGTGCTCGACCTCGAACCCATGGTCGCCGAGAAGCCGGGGGCCGTCGCCATCCCGGACGGCCTTGCGACGATCGAGTTCGAGCACGTGAACTTCAGCTACCCGAGGGCCGAGGAAGTCTCCCTGGCCTCGCTGGAGTCGGTCGCGGTTCTGGACCAGGCGCCCTCCCAGCAGGTCCTCTTCGACGTGTCGTTCGTGGCCGAACCGGGCCAGCTCGTGGCCCTGGTCGGCCCGTCCGGAGGCGGCAAGACCACGATCAGCCACCTCATCCCGCGCCTTTACGACGTGCGCTCCGGCGCGATCCGGATCAACGGAGTGGACCTGCGCGACGCCACCATGGCCTCGATTCGCGGCGAGGTTGGAGTGGTCACCCAGGATGCCCATCTCTTCCATGACACGATCCGGGCCAACCTGCTGTACGCGAAGCCGGACGCCTCGGCCGAGGAGCTGGACGAAGCCCTGCGAGCCGCGCAGATCATGCCGCTGGTGGAATCGCTGCCGGCCGGCCTGGACACGCTGGTAGGGGATCGAGGCTACCGGCTGTCCGGGGGCGAGAAGCAGCGGATCGCGATTGCCCGGCTGCTGCTCAAGGCGCCCAAGGTCGTCGTGCTCGACGAGGCGACGGCCCACCTCGACTCGGAGTCGGAGCTGGCCGTCCAGCTGGCGCTGAAGACGGCGCTGACCGGACGCACCTCCGTCGTCATTGCGCACCGCCTCTCCACCGTGCGCGAGGCCGATCAGATCCTAGTCGTCGTCGAGGGGCACATCGTCGAGCGCGGCACCCACGGCGACCTGCTAGCCGCCGACGGCGTCTATGCTGAGCTTTACCGAACGCAGTTCTCACGCCAGGGATCGGCCGACCAGGGCGTGCCGGCAGAGGCCGGCCCGGAGGAGCCGATTTCACTCGCCGCGCGAACTGGGCGCTCAATCGCGAGCTCCCCGACCCCATGATCGCCCCGACAAGAAGGAAAGGTGCATGAGCCAGAACCACTCGGACAGGGACGCAGGCACGGTCGCCCTCGGCGGCGCGGCCCCGGGCGACGCCGTAGCCGGGGGGACCGGTCTGGGGCGTCGTACGCGCAAGCACGATCCGAACTACAAGTGGGTCGCGCTTTCGAACACGACGCTGGGTGTCCTGATGTCGGCGATCGACGGCTCGATCGTCATCATCTCCCTGCCCGCCATCTTCACGGGCATCAAGCTGAACCCGCTCGATCCCGGGAGCACGAGCTACCTCCTCTGGATCATGATGGGCTACCTGCTCGTGACGGCCGTGCTGGTGGTGGCGTTCGGGCGCCTCGGCGACATGTTCGGACGGGTCCGCATGTACAACGCGGGCTTCGTCATCTTCACCGTCGGATCGCTCCTTCTCGCCCTGACGCCGTTCACCGGACCCGCCGGGGCGATCTGGATCATCTTCATGCGCTTCGTGCAGGGGATCGGCGGAGCCTTCCTGTTCGCGAACTCGCAGGCGATCCTGACGGACGCGTTCCCGCCGGAGCAGCGGGGCCTGGCCTTCGGCGTCAACGGCATCTCCTTCCTCGCCGGCCAGTTCGTGGGCCTCGTGGTGGGCGGCGTCCTAGCGGCGATTAACTGGCGGCTGGTCTTCTTCGTCAGCGTGCCCGTCGGGCTGATCGGCACGGTCTGGGCGTACATGCGCCTGGAGGAGCTCGGCACCGTCACGCACGCGAAGATCGACTGGCCGGGCAACCTGACCTTCGGGATCGGGCTCACGGCGCTGCTCATCGGGATCACCTACGGAATCCAGCCGTACGGCGGGCAGACGATGGGCTGGACCAACCCGTTCGTGCTCTCCATGATGATCGGCGGCCTGATCCTGCTGGGGTTCTTCGTGTGGATCGAGCGGCGGGTGGCCGAGCCGCTCTTCGACCTCGCGCTCTTCCGCATCCGCGCCTTCACGGCCGGCAACCTGGCCGGGTTCCTCTCGGCTCTCGGGCGCGGCGGTCTCTCCTTCATGCTCGTGATCTGGCTGCAGGGCGTCTGGCTGCCGCTGCACGGCTACTCCTTCGCCGACACGCCCCTCTGGGCCGGCATATACATGCTGCCGCTCACGCTGGGCTCGCTCGTGTTCGGGCCCATCTCCGGGGTCCTGTCGGACCGGTTCGGAGCCCGGCCGTTCGCCACCGGCGGCATGCTCATCGCCGCCGTTTCGTTCTTCGGCCTGATCCTGCTACCCGTCAACTTCCCGTACTGGCAGTTCGGGGGCCTGCTGCTGGTCAGCGGCATCGGCGGCGGGCTCTTCTTCTCGCCCAATATGGCCGGCATCATGAACAGCGTGCCCGCCCGCCAGCGCGGGGCCGCGGCCGGCATGCGGGCGACCTTCCAGAACTCGGCCACGGTCGTCTCGATCGGCGTCTTCTTCTCGCTCATGATCGCGGGTCTCTCCGCCTCTCTCCCCGGCGCGCTGTACAACGGACTCACCGCCCACGGCGTCCCGGCGTCCGACGCGGCGCAGATCTCACACCTGCCGCCGGTGGCCAGCCTCTTCGCGGCCCTGCTCGGCTTCAACCCGATGGCCGCCCTGCTGCCTCCGGCGGTCCTGCACGCCCTGCCGGCTTCCCAGGCCGCGATCCTCACCAGCAAGGAGTTCTTCCCCCAGCTGATCGGGGCTCCGCTCCAGGCGGGGCTCGCGATCGTGTTCTTCGCCGCGGGCGCCATGGCGCTGGTGGCCGCCTGGGCATCCTGGCTCCGCGGCGGCCTGTATCGCCACGACGAGTCGGCTGCCTACCCGCCGTCTTCGGCGCCGGGGCGCCCGGCTGCCGCGGCCGCCCACGGGCTCGGGTTCGATGCCGGGGCCACGGGCAGCGCGGGACCGGCGGGCGTGCCGGCAGGCCGGCCGGACGACGCCCCGGCGGCGGCTTCGAGAATCGAGCCTCCGGCGTTGGCCGAGACCCAGGATCCCTGAACCCGGCTCGCTCCGGGCGCAGTAGCGGGTCGTTCGACCGCCCTCGGCCTGGGCGCCCGCCCCTCGCCGATCAGTGGCGGCTCTTGCGCGCGAACCGCCCGCCGGTCAGTGACGGCCCTTGCGCGCCTCGTGCTCCGCGACGGCCTCGTCGAGGATCCCGGCCAGCTCGCGGGCGAGATTGACGCGATCGTAGCGACCCTCGGGATCGGTGGGACCCGGCGCCGGCGGATCGTCGAGCAGCCGCTCCAGGGCATCGGCGACGCTGCCGGGCTCCACGTCGGCCGATCGGCCCAGGGGCAGCGAGTCCACCAGGCGGCGCCCCTCACTCGGGGGCATGACCGCAAGGATGGGCCGGTCGAAGGGGAGGTACTCCAGCAGCTTGCCGCCGACGAAGATCTCCATGCCCGGCGAGTCCGGCATCAGCTGCAGCAGGGCGTCGGCCCCGGCAATGCGGGTCAGGGCGGTTGAACGGGGCACGAAACCCTCGAAGCTCACGACCTCGCCGAGCCTCTCGGGTCTCGCGAAATCGGCGCCGGTACGCTCGTTCGCCTCGTTCACGCGGCCGACGAAATGGACGCGCAGGCGATCGCGGAACTCCGGCCTGCGTCGCAGCAGGCGCTCCACGCCGGCCAGGAAGGCATCGAGTTCCTGCGGCCGGTACAGGCTGCCGGCGAACAAGATGTGGAACCGCCCCGGCTCGTACGGCGCGGGTTCGATGCCGACCAGGTCGGCCCGATCGTAGCCGTTTGGTATGTAGACGAACTTGGCGGCGTACTCCGGGTAGCGCGCCACGTACATGTCGCGCAACGCGTTCATGGCGAAGACGACGCGCGCGGCGCGCCTGACCATCCACCGCTCGGTGCGGCGCCCCAGCCAGCGCTTCGGTCGCGCCGGCTGCCCCATCAGGGGATTGTCCAGCCACGGGTCGCGGAAGTCGGCAACCCACGGGCGGCCGATCATGCCCGACAGGATTCCGCCGGCGAGGTGGGTCGAGACGGGCAGGGCGGTCGAGAAGACGGCATCCACCGGCTCCCGGCGGTGGGCGCGCCAGCCGGCGAAGACCGCGAAGGGAACCCAGGCCACGCTGGTGTCCGGGAAGAGAAGCGCAGCCCAGACCCTGTTCCAGCCTATGGCCAGCTTGCGGAGGACGCGCAGGACCGGGCTGCCGCGGGTCGCGCCCGAGGTCAGGTCCGTGGCAGTTGCGGCCGAACCGCCGCGGCCCCGGTTCACCAGATGCTCGGCCGCGACGGGCAGCTTCCCGGGCTCGGCGCTTGCGGTCCGATGAACCTCCAGGGTCGAAGACAGAGCGGCCATCAGGGAGGCGTCGCGGAGCCCGTAGGCGGGATTGCCCGGGGCGATCACGACGGGCTCCCAGCCGAAGCGCGGTATGTACGTGACGTACTTGAGGACGCGCTGGACGCCGACTCCGCCGACCGGCGGGAAGTGATACGTGATCATCAGGGCACGGCGGATCGGTCGGCTGTTCATCGGGGCTTCACGGGCGTTCGTGCGGCGCCGCCGCGTCGGAAGCGGCCGGTGAGACGGCTGCCACGGGCCTCCCGCGCCTGGTGATCGCGGCCCGCGCGGCGAGAACGGCCCTGCGAGCGGTGTCGATCAGAAGCCGAACCTCCGCCCGGCCGGGCACGATGACCGCCAGCGGGGAGTTGTGCGAGAGCCGGCACGCGACCACGACCATCATCGCCGCCGTGGCCGAGTAGGAGAGGAGCGACGCCAGGGCCGCGCCCTCGATGCCGTAGATCGGGATCAGCACGAAGTTGGCGGCAACGTTGATCACGAGCGCGGCCGTGGCGCCGAGCGAAACCGCGCCCGGCCGGCCCCGGCCGCTGATGAAGCTCGTCATGACCTTGGCCAGGCTGAGGCTGACCACCGCCGGGAGCAGCACGAAGAAGGCCGGCAGGCTCGAGGTGTACTGGGAGAGGACCAGGTGAATCCCGATCCACGCGACCGGAACCAGGGCCAGCGCGCTGCAGGCCGACAGGAGAACGGTGAGCCTCGCCACTCGGGGCAGCATCGCGTCCGCGTCTTCCCTGGAGGCTCCGGCCACGCGCGGCAGGAAGATGATGGTGACCGAATCGGGTATGTAGAAGATGAGCTCGGCCATCGTCACGGCGATGCTGTACTGGCCGAGGGCGGCGGGGCCCAGTATCAGAGCCTGGATCAGGAAGGTGTCGATCCTGTAGTTGAAGTAGCCGGTGATGCTGGCCGGGATGAATCGCAGCCCGTATGCGGTCAGGGCCTTGTACCTGACCGGGTCGCCGGCCGGACTGCTTCGGGTCAGGCGCCACACGGCAACGACGACCGCGATCGCCAGCAGATAGATCGTGACCAGGCTGGCGGCCACGGCGCCCGGGACCCCGTAGTGGAGCGGGCCGACGAGCGATATCGACAGGACAGTCGTGGCGACCGCCTGGGCGACCAGGATCGAGGTGTATGTCTTGACCCGCTGTCGGCCGTACAGGATGGCCGCCCCGAAGGTGGAGAGGATGTTGGCCGGAACGGTGAAGACGATCACCCGCAACAGATCGTCCGGAGCGTCGCGCAGGAGGCTCTGTTCGAGCAAAGGCAGCAAGGCCCACACGATGACCATCGTGAAGACCGAGATGACCGCGGTCAGGATCATGCTCGCGCGCAAGAGGCCGTTCACGGAGGCGCCCCTGGCGCTGAAGTAGTTGATCGCGCCGGGCAGGCCGAAGACGCCGATTGCGCCGAGCATCCCCGGCAGGGACACGACGGCGACGTACGCTCCCTTCCCCTTCGGCCCGAGGATCTGCGAGACGACGACGGTCGTCAGCAGCGCGAGAACGAAGATCACGATGTTGGTCGAAAAGACCGCGGTGACCCTGCGCGCGAAGGTGCTCGTCTGGCCGGCGCTCGACGTCATCGCATCTCCCGTGGCCGGCGTGGCCCCTCGTCGACGTTGAGACCCTGCCGGAAGCAATGGCCTGCGGCAGCCATCCTGACGGCCGCGACGGTCGGCGGCCGGACTGGTAGGCGGGACATCGTGGCGGATTGTATCCGACTGCCCGGCTCCACACCTCGCCTCGGCCGGGCGACCGAACTTCAGCCCGCCCGCCGCAGCCCTGGCGGGGCGGCTTGACGAGGCCGGGGGGCTGTGACAACCTCGTCCGGCCGATGAAAGTCCTGTTCCTCGCTTTCTGGTACCCGCAGGCCGGTCGACCCTATTACGGCATCTTCGTTCGGGAGCATGCCAAGGCCGTCCGGTCGGCCGGTCACGAGGTCGTCGTGCTTCACATACCCGGCGCGCAGGGCGAGGCCCGCCGTCTATGGACGATGAAGAAGGACCCGGACGAGACTCTGACCGAGGGAATCCCCACATATCACGTGGAGTGCCGCCGGGTCTCGATACGGCGATTGGGCCGGCTGTCGCACTGGATCTCGTACTCGATCTACCTGTGGAGTTCGGTCGCGGCCTTCAGGCGCCTGAGGAAGGCGGGGTTCCGACCGGACGTCATCCACGCCAACGTCTGGAACTCGGGAATCCCCGCCGCCCTGATCTCCAGGCTGACCGGCATCCCGTACGTGGTGACCGAACACACGACCGTCTTCCCGCGGCACACGCTCACCGGGCAGGCCCGGCGGCAGGCCCGCTTCGCCCTGGAACGTGCGGACATGGTGATGCCCGTCTCGGCCGACCTCGAGCGAGCCATCTCGGAAGACGGCATCAAGGCCAGGTTCAAGGTCGTGCCGAACGCCGTCGACACGTCGATCTTCTACTCCGCGGGCCGGGTTGCGCGGACGGGCGAGCCGAAGCGAATGGTCTTCGTCGGGAATCTAGAGCCCACCCAGCACAAGGGTTTTCCGACCCTCGTGAAGGCGCTCCAGGTGCTGCGCGAGCGCCGCGCGGACTGGCGCCTCGAGGTAGTCGGCGACGGGCCGTCGCGGGCCGCCTGCGAGCGGATGGTGGTCGAGGCTGGTCTGGACGGGGCCGTCGCGTTCCACGGCCGCCGGCCCAAGACCGCCATCGCCGCCATGATGCGGGAGTCGGACCTCTTCGTGCTGCCGAGCCGCTTCGAGAACCTGCCGTGCGTGATCATCGAGGCCATGACCTCGGGCCTGCCGGTCGTCTCCACCGCCGTGGGCGGCATCCCCGAGATGGTGACCGAGCGCGCAGGCGTGCTCGTCCCGCCCGAGGAGCCGGCCCTGCTGGCCGACGCCATCGATCGCGTTCTCTCGAACCTGCCGGCGTACGACCGCGAAGAGATCGCCGCCCGGGCCCGCGACCGATACGGACTGGCGGCGGTCGGAGCGCAGTTCGACGCGGTCTACAGGTCCGTGCTGGCGAAAAGAGGAAGGCAGGCGGTGACGCCCGGACCGGTCGAGCCGTAGCGCGGAACGCTGCATCGACAACGCCGCAGTCGCCCGGCCGATGCGCCGCCGACTTCTCGAATTTGCCCTGCTTCGGCCGGCAGCCCACCAAGGCCGTTGGTTATGACGCTATTCACCCCGCCCTTGGATCCGGCTTGGACCCGTCTCGTTGGTGGCCTGCGGCGATGCGTCCGCTTCGCCGGCCGCCGGATAGAGCCCCGACGCCGCCTCGCCGAGGTAGACGACGCGGTTGCGACCGTCCGTCTTGGCCTGGTAGAGAGCGTCGTCTGCGATCCGCAGGAGGCTGATCCGCTCAAGCGCCTGGACGGGCGCCACGGCGACGCCGATCGAGACCGTGATCCGGTCGGTGATCCCAGGAGCCAAAGGCACGATCGTCGACTCGGTCCGCGCACGGATCCGCTGGGCGATCGTGACTGCGGCCGCAGGATCGACCCTCGGGAGCATGACCGCGAACTCCTCTCCGCCATAGCGGGCGGCAAGGTCATCGTCGCGCATGCACGAGCGCAGGACCTCGCCGAATGTCCGGAGGGCCTCGTCGCCCGACGGATGGCCGTGGCGGTCGTTGAAGTCCTTGAAGTGGTCGAGATCGAGCATCAGGACCGCGATCGGCTCATCGGCGGTCCGCGACGCAAGTGCGTTCTCGAGGGCGCGATCGAAGGCGCGGCTGTTGGCGAGGCCCGTCCGCGCATCCGTGCTCGCCTGGCCTCGCAGCGCCATGAGGAGACGGCGGTTGCTGATGGCGAGCGCGGCGTGCGCGGCGAACTGGGCCACGCTCCGGCGGATCTCTACTGGCAGCGCGCGGGGACGCTCCCAGCAGAGATGGATCGCGCCGATCGCCTCCCCGCTAACGAGTGGCACGCACGCGAGTGTGCCGTGCTCGGCTGGGTAGATCGGGCAGTGGACGCTCAGTGGGGCAGCGAGATCCGAGGAGACGTACATCGAGCCGCGCATCATCCCTGCGCACGTCGAAAGCGTCTGGAGTGCGAGGACCTCGGCGACCGCTCCGCCCACGATCGCCTCAGGGACTGCCCGATCCTTCGAGTAGTTCAGGACATGGGTGACCCCGGCGTCGGGATGAACGAGCAGCGCGAGCGCCTCAAGGTTCGCCTTCGCAACCGCGGTGTCATCGCCTGCGAACGAGATCGCCTCGGTGAACTGATTGAGGATCCCGCTCCGCAGGGCATCCTCCTCGAGGGCGCGGCCGGACTTGCGGATAAGCCACAGGCTGAGCATCGCGGAGAGAATGAGGACGGCGAGGCCGAACGCGGTCGCCTCAGTCCGGGTGACTGACAGGGCATCCTCTCGGAGGCTGAGGTCGCCTTCCGCGAGGTCTAGCTGGACGGTGAGTTCGGCGAGCGCCGCGTTGACGGGCTCTTCGTCCGGGGAGGATCCGCCGGTGAACGGCGCCAGCGCCGTCCCTCCCCCCGCCTCGACTGCGGCGATCGCCGGCCGGGCGAACGACGAGCGCCAGGTCGCCGTTGCGTTTTCCAGCACGGTGATCGCGCTGTCCAGGCCCGGCAGGTCGACCGCCCCGGGTCGCATCTGGGCTGCCACGGAAGTCTCGTCCGCGGCCGCGGCCTCGAACCGGCTCACCGCTTGTGGATCGGCCGAGAAGAGGTAGTCGTCGATGGCCGACTCCTGGACACTCGCGTCGCTGGCGAGTCGGTCGGCCGCGGCCCACAGATCACTCGTCTGGCTGCTGTCGTGCTCGATGTCGAGTCGCTCGGACTCCGTGAAGGCATAGGCAAACCCAACGAGGAGGATCGCAAGGGCCGAAATGCCCGCAATCGCGATCAGAAACCGGTTGTTGCGTGAGATCCCGTGGCGCATGGGGTCAGCGTAGAGGCCGCTGCGTGGTCGCGCACCGGACTGGTTGTCTGCCGAGCGCGCCGTAAGTACCGGCGAGGACTGGCGAGCCCTTGACGGCGTCGTTCTTGAGTCGGCATGGCTCGCCCGTCGAATGACGGACTGCGGCGAACGCGCCGGAGCGGAGCTTCGTCTGGTGATCGCGGCGGGCCCGCCCGGGCCAGTTTCCCGCGCGACGACCATGATGGACTTGTTCTCGAAGCAGATGCCCGCCGCTTTGCTGTCGCGGGCAGGCCGCTCTTCTCCACGGCCTGGCCGCTGCTACCCCAAGGCTGGGGACTCAACCCAGAGTCGGCCGGGCGCAGCATTCTGAACGTGGTTTGACCCTATTCTTGACCCCGCTTTTTCCACTACGTCTGCACGTCGTTTGATCAGCACGAGCGGCGCCTACCGGTCGCGACGGGCGGCCATTGCGAAGGCGAAGAAGTAGGCGTCGAGTGACTCCGCGGTCGAGGCGTAGTCGTTCTCACCGACAAGGAAATCGCAGACGACTTCGCGCGCGCGGCTGATCTCCCGTCTCCTCGGCCCTCGCCATCGTTCGTCTGTCACTGTCAGGTCGAAGAGTTCCAAGGCCCGATCAAGAGCACCTTGAAGGCGCACGTCGTTGTCTTGCTCCTTGGCCCTGATAGCCCGGCCCACGTCGCTGCCGATGTTCCCGAGTTGCTCGGCAAGCGTGAGAGTCTGCCAGCGGCCGGCGGCTAGATTGGCGTGGAGAGGTTGGTCTCCCACGCTAATCCCTCACGAGGCTGTCAACGATTGCCACAACCTTCTCCTGCGCAGCCCGGTCTTCGACACCGCGGGAGCGATTGCCCTGCTTGGGCCGAATGTTGATCATCGAGTCGAACTCGATCCAGTCGCTCTGGCCGTATTGCGACGGGTACAGATTGATTCCCCACAAGTCGGCCTGGCTCGACCCGAGCCCCAGCAGGGCGGCCTCCTCGTCGGCGTGCATCTCACCGCCGATGGCCATAATTCCCTGCCCGATGTCGACGACGGCCTTCACGAGGTTTCCGAATCCCGTCTCGGCGAGCTCGACGAGGTGTTCGAGCGTCACTGACTCGCGGATCACTTCCATGTCGTCTGGCGGCATCTCCACTCCTTTGAGGCCACTATAGCGTCGGCCCATGTGAGGGCGCCCTTCCTCACGAGTTCCGGCTGGGTAAACTGACCTCGGCCCGCGCCGCGGAGAGGTGGCAGAGCGGTCTATTGCGGCGGTCTTGAAAAC
>Ga0182027_10011953_pt1 | contig 12215 bp, 11 predicted proteins | sample 712E1DmetaG_FD_121300 | JGI IMG/M metagenome (GOLD analysis project Ga0182027, IMG submission 121300) | Permafrost microbial communities from Stordalen Mire, Sweden - 712E1D metaG (Illumina Assembly) | ecosystem: Environmental > Terrestrial > Soil > Wetlands > Permafrost | place: Sweden...
CCATGACACATAAGCTAAATGTTATTTTCGTAGCTTTTTCGATTGGTTGGGCCCCTCGGAATAATGGTAAGATAAATCCCCATGATTGACACATCCTTTTACCTTGTTACCTTTCTGCGTCACGGGGAATCAGTTGGAAATGCCGAAGACCGTTTCCAGGGGCATGCCGATTTTCCCCTGACCGAGAAAGGGCGCAACCAGGCTCGTTCGTTGGCGGAGCGTTGGCAGGTCGAAGGGGTTTCGTTCGATACGTGCATTGCCAGCCCCCTGCTGCGGGCCTGCCAGACCGCAGAAATTGTCTGCGCTACGCTTAATATTCCCGTGGAATTGGACACGGACTGGATGGAAATTGATAATGGCCTTGTCAGCGGCTTAACGCCTAAAGAGGCTGCCAGCATAACTCCGCGACAGGATTTCATGACCCCCTACACCCGTTTTGGAGAAACCGGCGAAAGCCGCTGGGAACTATACCTGCGCGCTGGCAGGGCCATCCAAAATATTCTTGATCGTCCCCCGGGCAGGTACCTGGTTACTGCCCACGGCGGGGTGCTGAATATGGCGATGTATGCCATTCTGGGTATCCCGGTACAGGCCGATTCGAACGGGCCGCGCTTTTTGTTTCACAATACCACCTTTGCAACCTTCACATATGAGCCTGAACGCCACAATTGGCGCATGCTCCACTTCGATGATCGCAGGCACTGGAAGCAGGATTAATCGATCCCTTTGAAAGAAATTATGAACAATAAAATCCAATCTATCACACCCAGCGATTCCGTGGAAGTGCACCTGCCGGACGGGAAAGTGCTCTCCGGGCCACGCGGCACACGCGCAGGTGATTTTTTAGCTTCCGCGTATGGATCAGAGACCGCCCCTTTGATGGCTGGTATCGTAAACAGTGATCTGCGCGAACTTACGTATTCCATTCAAATGGAGGCACGTCTCGCGCCGGTGACGATGGCTGACGCGGACGGCGCACGCATTTATCGCCGTTCCCTGACGTTCTTGCTTAGCGCCGCTTTTGCTAATTTGTTCCCCGGAAACCATATGACGATCGACCACTCGGTCTCATCGGGTGGGTATTTTTGCCAGGTGACTGACCGGGCTCCACTCAGCAACGATGAACTTGCCTCACTCGACCGGTATATGCGCGCATAGGTTAATAAGGATGAGCCATTCTGCCGGGAGGAAGTGTCCCTGGCAGAAGCCAAAGCTTATTTCGAAAGCAAGGGCTATCATGACAAAGTGCAGCTGCTGTCTTACCGGCAGAAGGATTATGTGACCCTTTATCAGCTGGATGATTATCGCGATTACCACCAGGGCTATATGGTACCCTCCACAGGCTATCTCAAGTGGTTCGAGATCGTTCCGGCAGGGGATGGGTTCATCCTGCACTATCCTCAACGTCGCACCCCTACCAGTCTTCTGCCCTTGCCTGAATATCCCAAGCTGCTGGCCGCTTTTCGCCAATACGGTGGGTGGTTGGAGCGCCTGGGAATCGGGTCTGTGGGGGCTTTGAACGATGCCATCCAGGCAGGACGCAGCCGGGCAGTCATCCTGGTTTCGGAAGCATTGCACGAACAAAATATCGCCGAGATCGCCCGCCAGATCGCCGGGCGCGGTGAACATGCGCGCGTGGTGCTGATCGCTGGGCCATCCTCCTCCGGAAAGACCACCTTCTCCAGGCGGCTAGCTGTGCAATTGCTCGCCCTGGGCCTTTCCCCCTTTGCCCTGGAACTGGATAACTTCTTCGTCGACCGGGAGAAAACGCCACTGGGCGAAAATGGCCAGTTCGACTTCGAAGCGTTGGAAGCTCTCGACTTGGAGTTATTGGGAGAGGATTTGTCCTGCTTGATCGCCGGGGAAGCCGTGCAACTGCCCAAATACAATTTCAGAGCCGGGAAACGGGAAGTCGGAGAGACGATTCAATTGGGACCGGAGCATATTATTATCCTGGAAGGCATTCACGGGCTGGACCCTCGCCTCGTTCCCGCATCGGTGGCTGATCGCGCCTATCGCATCTATGTTTCTGCCTTGACTCAACTCAACCTTGACCGGCATAACCGTGTTTCCACCACCGATACCCGCCTGATCCGGCGGATCGTGCGGGACACCTTTGAGCGCGGTTATACTGCGGTACAGACCATCAGCCGGTGGGAATCGGTGCGGCGAGGCGAGAAAAAATATATCTTCCCATACCAGGAAAATGCGGATGCGATGTTCAACTCGGCATTGGTTTACGAACTCTCTGCCCTTAAACCACTGGCCGAACCCATCCTGCGGCAGGTGCCATACGGTACCCCGGAATATATCGAAGCCAAACGCTTGCTGGCTTTCCTGGAATGGTTCCTGCCAGCGGAGTTGGATTTAATCCCGGATAATTCCCTCTTGCGCGAGTTCGTCGGGGGTTCCATTCTGCACGATTTTACCGTGTGGAAAGCATAAGATTCTAGTGGGATTGATCATTCTCTTGCCCCATTTCCTTGGCAGCCTGTCCCAACCTGAGCCGAAATGAGTTTTTTTGAGATTCTTCTGATCGCCCTCAGTATGTCCATGGATGCTTTTGCAGTCTGCCTGGCAGCAGGGACTCAGGAAGGCACTTCCGGGCCGCGCCCCACCTTCCGACTGGCATTCCATTTTGGCCTTTTCCAATTCCTGATGCCGGTAATCGGCTGGCTTGCTGGGACGAGCATTCTGCGCTACATTTCTGCCTATGATCAATGGGTGGCCTTTGGCTTGCTGGCTTTTGTCGGAATTCGGATGATCCGTTCTGGTTTTGAACAGAATAATACTGTACCAAAGCCCAACCCATCGCGTGGCTGGACGCTGGTTTTGCTGGCCTTCGCCACCAGTATCGATGCCCTGGCGATCGGCTTCAGCTTGGGGCTGGTTGGGGTAAGAATCTGGTATCCAGCGGTCGTCATAGGGGTGGTAACAGGGTTGATTTCGTGGCTGGGCATCCTGATGGGGAACCGCCTGGGGGTCAGGTTCGGGAAGCGGATGGAAATAATTGGAGGATTTATCCTGGTAATGATCGGAATCTGGATTGTATTGTCTCATTTTCTGGGTTAGAAACAGAACAGAGATTGCACTTGCCGGATGTTAGAAGAAATAAATTCACCCCGCCATTCTTCCCGGCGGGGTGAGCTTTTATTTCGTAGATGGTTTTATGCGTAAAGTTGCCGGCGGATTTGCCCGACCTGTGTGCGCAACCGGTCATCGCGTTCCAACAAGTCGGCCACTTTTTCGCAGGCATACATCACCGTGGTGTGATCGCGTCCGCCGAGCGCCTGCCCGATTTGCGGCAGGGAAACATTGGTCTCGCGCATCAGGTACATGGCAATTTGACGCGGCAGGGCCACATCATGCGAACGATCCGGAGAGAGCAATCGGTCAACGGAAAGGTTGAAGGCTTTGGCAACCATATCCACCACAGCGCCTGGTTTCACATCCCCGCGCTGTGGTAGCAGGTCAGCCAGGGCCACATCAGCGAGCTGAAGGGTCATTGCCATGCCGCTCAAGTCAGCAAAGGCCACAATACGGTTCAGGGCCCCCTCCAATTCGCGGATGTTGGACTGGACGCGCCGGGCAATCAAATCCATGATCTCGGCAGGTACCGTTCGACCCAGGCGTTCGGCCTTGGAACCCAGGATCGCCAGGCGGGTTTCCAGGTCGGGCAATTGGATATCAGCCGTAAGACCCCATTCGAAGCGGGAACGCAGGCGTTCTTCCAAGGTCACCAAACTCTTGGGCGGTCGGTCGGACGAAATAATGATTTGCTTATTTTGTCCGTGCAGGGTATTGAATGTATGGAAAAATTCCTCCTGAGTGGATTCCTTGCCGGCAATAAACTGGATATCATCCACCAGCAGCACATCGGCCGAGCGATATTTTTCCCTGAAAGCTTGGTTGGTATGGTTGCGGATGGCAGCGACCATATCATTGGTAAATTCCTCTGAAGAAACATACAGCACATACTGCCCATGTTCCTGGCAATAATTCCCAATGGCATGCAATAAATGGGTTTTGCCCAGACCGACGCCACCATACAGGAAGAGTGGATTGTAAGCCGTTGCCGGATTTTCGGCGACTGCCTGCGAAGCGGCATGCGCCAACCGGTTATTTGGGCCAACCACAAAGTTTTCAAAGGTGTAACGGGGATTCAGGGAAAAACTCTTGGACCGGGGTGCCGAGATCTCATCTGTGACCGCGGCAGTTTCTCCCGATGGTGGAGTTGGTTGAACATCTGGACTGGTCTCGTTTGAGCGTACGACAAAGGTTACCTCAACGGAGCGGTTCATGATGCCCATAAGCAAACGTGTTACCGTACTGGAAAGACGGCTTTCCAGCCAGTCACGCGCATATGCGTTGTGCACGGTAACAGTAAATAACCCGTCCACATACGAGGCAACCTGGGTATCACGTACCCAGGTATCGAAGGATGCTTTTGGCATCTCCATCTGGAGTTGCCCCAATGCTGACTGCCAGGCCTGCTCGGCGTCCATCTTTTCCTCCTCCAGAGAACATAATTCCGACGTTGAAGTACAGGGACAGAAGCCCACTGCCTACGCAGTGGGAAATCCCTTCATTCCATAAATTGATATTCTTTCCGTCTCGCCTGTGTCAGGAGGATAGTACCCACTATCCATTCACGTAGAAATATTCTAGCAGAAAAAATGGAATTATTCCATACGTACAACCTACGCAACCTTAAAAACATTTGAATCTTTAAGGCAAGCTAAATCTTAAAAAAGGAGAATTGGAACAACCTCATAGATAACCACCCGGTGGAGGATTTCTGCCCCCATAGCCATGCTGCCAATTCGTTTTGCCGCCACAGGTTGGGCTATATCCGGTCCACTTCTACGGCTACTGGGAAAATAGCAGATGAACCTTAAAATTCACTCTTTGTAATAAAGCTTTGGCCCAGCATATGTGAAACGCAGAAAATTGGGCTTCGTTCGTTGCGTGGAGGATGCTTAGGCGGCGTTTTGTGGTTGTGTGCGCGGAACCCAGGCGAGAATGGTAGTTCCCTCTTTTGGAGCGGTGATAATGTCCAGATCGCCGCCTACATTGCTGACGCGCGTTTGCATATTTGCCAGACCGTGCCCGACGGTTTTGTTGGCCTTCTCCAAATCGAAACCGAACCCATCATCGTGAATCTCGAGCAGTGCACGGTCCGGCGTGCTCCATAGATCAATTGTGACTTTATTGGCATTGGCGTGCTTGGCAATATTCGCCAGGGCCTCCTGGCAGATGTGAAACAATGCCATTGCATTAACTTGCTGCAGGTCTGCCAGAGGCTCTTTTGGTCCTGACAGGATCACATCGAGCTTGGTATTTAGGCGGAACTCCGCGACCAGCCGGCCGAGGCCTTCAATCAGGCTTTCTCCGTGTAACTGCCGGGGACGTAAATCGAGGATATAGGTGCGGATGTCCCGGATGGTGCGGTTCAGATCATCCATTGCTTTCAATAAGCGGCTATCGGCAGATTCAGGATCTTCGCGCAGCACGGCGCGGGCGTTCTCAAGTGCCAATCCCACCCCATAAATAGATTGGATAATGCCATCATGCAGATCCATGCCGATCCGTTCCCGCTCCTCTAGAATGGTTACCCGGCGGACGTTAGAATGCAGGCGGGCGTTCTCAATGGCCGTCCCGGCTCCTGCGGCAACCGAGACGAGCACCTGGATGTCACTTTTGGAAATTGCCTTTCTGTTGCGCGTGGCAATGGTAAGCACACCGACGATATCGCCATGCGCAGTCAACGGGATACAGGCAATCTGCCTGAACCCGGCCTTGACAACTGCCTGGCGAGTGACACGGTCATCTTTTTCAAGATGGTTGCTGACCACCGGTTGCCTGGTCTCGGCTGCCTGGCCGACCATGCCCTCGCCGAACTTATAACGATTGCGTGTCCAGAAGGCTTCGGCGGCTTCCCCACGGTGAAGTACCAGGCGCAGAGTCTGGCCATCTTCTTCCCGCAGGAAGATTTCCCCGGCTTCCACCCCGAAATGCGCCATCAACAAAGCCAGGGTTTTATTCATGATTTCGTCAAGCTCAAGCGAGGAGGACAGAGCTGTTTCAATTTTATTCAACAAGGCCAACTCATCATTACGACGAGTGAGGGCCTGATCCTGCTGACGCAGGTTTTCATAAAGACGGGCGTTGTCAATGGCGACCCCGGCATAAGCAGCCAGCATTTCGATGATTTTTTCATCATCCAGGCTGAATTCGGCCGCGCTGATTTTTTCGGTCAGGTAGATCTGGCCCAACTGCCGGTCGCCCTGGCGGATGGGCACACCCAACAAAGAATGCATTTCCGGGTGGCCCGGAGGATAGCCTACCGAACGCATGTCAGCGCTGATCTCCGTGATGCGAATGGTGCCGCTATCGCCGCGCATCAGTGCGCCGATCAATCCAAACCCACGCGGCGGGTGAGGAATTCGTTTGATTTCTTCGGTGGTCATGCCAACTGTTATAAACTGTTTGAGTTTACCTTCATCGTCGAGTACGCCCAGCGCCCCGTACTTTGCCCCGGCCTGTTCGCAGGCGATCGAGACAATCCGCTCCAATAGTGTTTCGAGCGAAACGTTTGTCACCAATTCCAGGCTCGCCCGATGTAATGCAATTAATCTGTCTTGAAGGTCTTCGCGTGTCAGGAGCATTTTGTGGTCACCTCGACAATCTAGACAATTTTACTCCAGATGTAGATATTATATCAAGTTTGCGCGCCTGAAATGCATGGCTATCATATAATTGGCCATATGGCAGCCCGTTCCAGCGAATCCCTGATTAACCGGCGAGTTTGATAGCTTTTGCCAGAACGGTACGATAAAATACTTACTATCTATCTGAAAATTATAGAAGAACCGCATTTTGAGAGTGCCTGTACTTTCAAAATGCGACCTCCTCCTTAATTTACGGATAGACACTTCCTGAAACCTATAGCAAGGGACCAGAGTAAATGACCACTTCCCGCATTCCCGGATTTTATAACCTGCCACTGGATGAAAGGCTGGACAAGCTGGCTGAGGCCGCCGGCGTTGCCCGCGCGGATATCATTGCGCTGCAAACGGCCCATGGATTGATGGATGAGCAGGCTGATCACATGGTTGAAAACGCCGTTGGGACCTTCGCCCTGCCACTCGGCATTGGACTGAACTTCATCGTCAATGGCCGGGAGGTGCTCGTGCCGATGGCGATCGAGGAGCCCTCCGTGGTGGCTGGCGCCTCGTTCATGGCGAAACTGGCGCGGTCCGGCGGCGGCTTTACTGCTAGCATGTCTGCTCCGGAAATGATCGGGCAGATGCAGGTGCTGGATATTAAGGATTTGATGGCTGCCAGCTTGCGATTGTACGAACACAAGGCCGAACTGCTGGCCGAAGCCGACGCGGTGGACCCGCTGTTAAAGAAGTTCGGTGGCGGGGCGCGCGACCTGGAAGTGCGCATAATCGAAGAATCGCCAATCGGCGCATTTCTGGTGTTGCACCTGATCTACGATGTGCGCGATGCGATGGGTGCCAACGCGGTTAACACGGCTTGCGAGAAACTGGGCGCCCATGTGGAGGAATTGACCGGCGGGCGCGTGCACCTGAAGATCCTTTCCAACCTGGCGGACCGCAGGCTGGCGAAAGTGCAATGCACGATCCCGGTCAAGGAACTGGCGTTCGGTGAGGGCGACCCAGCGGGTCATCCTTACAGCGGGGAACAGGTACGTGATGGAATCATCGAGGCCTGGGCTTTTGCGGCGGCGGACCTCTACCGGGCGGCCACGCATAACAAGGGCATCATGAATGGCGTGGATGCGGTGGTGATAGCCACCGGTAATGACTGGCGCGCCATCGAAGCCGGGGCGCACGCCTATGCCGCCCGGGATGGCCGCTATACCAGCCTGAGTACTTGGAGCCGGGACACGCAGGGCAACCTGACTGGCGAACTGGAAATGCCGATGGCAGTCGGTATCATCGGCGGAGCCACCAAGGTTCATCCGGCGGCCATAGCAGCGCTAAAATTAATGGGTGTCCAAACGGCAGCCGAACTGGCCGGGATCATCGTCTCGGTGGGATTGGCGCAGAACCTGGCGGCCCTGCGCGCACTGGCTACCGAAGGCATCCAGCGCGGGCATATGTCGTTGCATGCCCGCCAGGTGGCGATTGCCGCCGGTGCGGTGGGGGACCAGATTGAGCAGGTGGCCGCGCAAATGGTGGCGGAGAAAACCGTGCGGATTGATCTTGCAGAGCGAATTATGAAATCATTGCAATAATGGAAAGGGGCGGACACATAGGTCCGTATTTACAGGAAGGCCAGGATTATATATAGGCCCAACAGGAGAACAAGCATGATCGAATCCAACACACTTTTGAAACCTGCACGTGCCGTAGGCATTATAGGCTACGGGGCATATGTACCGCGTTACCGCTTGCCTGCCAAGGAAGTAGCGCGGGTCTGGACCGGCGGAAAAACCTCAGGGTTGCCGATCAAGGAGAAAGCCGTCCCGGGGCAGGACGAGGATGTGGTCACAATGTCGCTGGAAGCGGTGCGCAATGCCATGAAGCGCGCCGGGATCGACCCGGCTGAGATTCGGGCGGTCTGGATCGGTTCTGAATCGCACCCATATGCCGTCAAACCCACCTCCACGATCGTGGCCGAAGCCATTGGTGCCACGCCAAACGTGCAGGCGGCGGATATGGAGTTCGCCTGTAAGGCCGGCACCGAGGCGATGGTGATGGCGATGGGCCTGGTGGGCTCGAGGATGGCGCGCTATGCCATTGCAGCCGGCCTGGATACCGCCCAGGGTAAGCCCGGGGACGCGCTGGAATACACCGCGGCAGCCGGCGGGGCGGCCTTCGTGATCGGCCCGGCCGAAGAGAGCCTGGCTGTCATCAACTCTTCCTACTCGTTCGTAACCGATACACCGGATTTCTGGCGGCGCGAATACCAGCGCTATCCGGAACACGGCCAGCGCTTTACCGGCGAACCGGCCTACTTCAAGCACATCAGCGAGGCCGGCAAAGCCATGATGGAAGCGAGCGGCACATCCGCCAGGGATTACCAGTGGGCGGTCTTTCACCAACCCAATGCCAAGTTCCCGCAGCGGGCGGCCTCCCTTCTCGGTTTTACGGCGGAGCAGATCGCGCCGGGGCTGCTCTCGCCGGTGATCGGCAATACGTACGCCGGGGCGGCCATTATCGGCCTGACGGCGATTTTGGACGTGGCCAAACCGGGCGACCGCATCCTGATGGTCTCGTTTGGTTCCGGAGCCGGTTCGGATGCGTTCGACCTGCGCGTGGCCGATAAGTTGCTCGAACGGCGTGACAAAGCCCTCAAGACACAGGATTACATCGCGCGGCGTACCGAGATCGACTATGCCACGTATTCCCGCATGCGCGGGAATATTGCGATGAAGTAGGTTGTGTCGCTGCGAGGCGGTATTCTTCCGCCGATCGCGGAGCATACCCGAAGGGTAAGCAGTCTCCCAATTAGCTTGGAGATTGCTTCGCCACCCAAAAAACGGTGGCTCGCACCTGTACCTGCGGTACTGGCACAGGCAATGACACAAAAAAGGTGAATTTATGACTGATGTTGTTATTGCTGGAATTGGACTGACCCCGGTGGGGGAGCATTGGGAGGTATCCTTGCGTTCGCTGGCAGTGAAAGTGATGCTGGCTGCCATTAAAGATGCCGGAGGATTACGCCCGCAGGCGCTTTATGTGGGCAATATGCTGGGCGCAATACTATCCCACCAGGCGCACCTTGGGGCGCTGCTGGCAGATTTTGGCGGATTGCACCTTGGAGATGGCGAGAACCCGCCGAGCCGGCTTAGCCGGGAACACCGGGCGGGAATAGAGGCGGAGACGGTCGAGGCGGGCGGAGCTTCGGGCGGCGCGGCGCTGCGCCAGGGCTATATGGCAGTGGCAAGCGGCCTGGTGGATTGTGCGCTGGTGGTAGGGGTGGAAAAGTTTACGGATATGGTGGGGGCGGAAGTGGATGCGGCCTTGGCCACGGCAACGGACGGCGATTTCGAGGCCATCCAGGGAATGACGCAGACCGCTCAGGCAGCCCTGCTGGCGCGGCGCTACATGCACGAATTCCAGGCACCAGAAGATGGGCTGGCCGGTTTTGCCCTGACCGCGCATGCCAATGCGGCCGGCAACAAGAACGCCATGTTCCGCAAGGCGATCAGCCTGGAAGCATACCATAAAGCCGAACCGGTCAGCGACCCGCTGAATATGTTCGATGTGGCGCCCAACGCAGACGGCGCGGCCGCCATCCTCCTGACGCGGGCGGAACTGCTGCCAAAGGATTTCTCCCACCCTTTGGTGCGAATCGCGGCGTCGGCCAGCGCCTCGGATACACTGGGCTTGCACAACCGGCCCGACCCGCTCTGGTTCGCGGCGGCGCAGGTATCCGTGGAACAGGCGCTCCGCAAAGCCGGGAAGCAGCGGGAGCAGGTGGACCTGTTCGAATATCACGACGCTTTTTCGATATATGCGGCGCTCAGCCTGGAAGCGGCCGGTTTTGCGCTGACCGGCCAGGGTTGGAAGCTGGCTGCGGATGGGTCGATCGGCCTGACCGGGCAGATCCCGTGTGCTACTATGGGCGGCTCGAAGGCGCGCGGCAACCCGGGCGGGGCAACAGGGGTATACCAGGCGGTCGAAGCGGCGCTCCAGTTACAGGGCCGGGCGGGTCCGAACCAGGTTGCCGGAGCCAAAATTGCCATGATCCAGTGCCTGGGCGGCCCGGCCGCGACGGCGGTCACCCATATTTTGGAGAGAATAAGGGATCAGGAAGCCGGGGTTAGGTGATCAGGCAACCGGGTAATTAGGCGCTTTGTACCAATAAATGACGAATTTAGGCCTGGACACCCTTTTCCCTAATCCATAATTGCCTTATTACCCAACCTGATAGTTCCTGATAGTCCCTAAGAATAGAATTACGGGCGAAGGTAACAAGGAGATACTATGGAAATAGCCCGTCATTGGCGATTGAAACAACAACGATATGGTTTGGTGGGAGAAGTGTGCCCGCACTGCTCGGCCAAGATCTTCCCACCCCGGGATGTGTGCCCGAACTGCGGAGGCGAGGCCAAAACGGCCTTTGCATTCAGCGGGAAAGGTGAGGTATTTTCATACACCACCATTTACGAAGCACCGGCGGGGGTTGACGATACCGCCCCCTATACTGTGGCGCTGGTCAAACTGGAAGAAGGACCGATGGTGACTGCCCAACTGACCGACCTGGGCAGCCAGCCGGAGGAGATTGGCATGCCGGTGGAGATGGTGACTAGAAAACTGCGCCAGGATGGGGATGAGCGTGGTATGTTAATTTACGGGTATAAGTTTCGGCCGCGGTTGTAGACCAGGGAAGAAACAGAATAAAAACGCCTCCCGGAAACGGAAGGCGTTTATTTTTTAAAGCATTACCTTATTGAAGCAGGAATTCCCAATCGGAGTCACTAATATCAAGCAGGCTGGCCACCACGCGATCGGCCTGGCGTAGATTTTCAGCAGGATGGGTATTGGTCACTGCTAGGCAGGCCATTCCGGCTGCTTTGGCCGCTTTCACCCCCAACACTGCATCTTCGATCACCAGGCAGTCACGCGGCTCTGTGCCGATCGCCCGGGCCGCGGCTAGGAATACGTCCGGGGCGGGTTTCCCGGCCATCGCATATGCCGATACGACGGCTTCAAAGCGGTCCCGGATATGCAGTTCATCCACCAGGACAGCTATGTTTTCCGGCGGCGCGGAGGAAGCAATTGCCTGACGGATGCCTCTGGAGCGTAGATATTCCAGCGTCGCCATTACGCCAGGTAGTAGCTGCACGTTGCCTCGAATCACCTGCCGGAAAGAATCTTCCTTTTGGTTACTGATCCTGGTATATGTATCCTGGTTCAGTTGCGGCCCCAACAGAAGGACAAGAATACTCCAGTTATTCATTCCAAAGGTTTCATTGAATTGTTCGCGCGAGAAAGGGATTTTATATGGATCCAGTGTATTCGACCAGGCCTGGTAGTGAAAATCGCCGGTATCCACCAGAACGCCGTCCATATCCCATAGTACACCTTTAATTGTCATTGAAACCTTTTCTCGGCACGGTTCAGAAATGGTAAATATGACCTTTACAAATTAGAAGACAGGTAGTCCCTAAACTGATAAGATTAAGTTGACACAAAAACCTATTCAGAAGGGAATCTACCTGCCATGACAGTTTA
>Ga0182027_10011954_pt1 | contig 12214 bp, 11 predicted proteins | sample 712E1DmetaG_FD_121300 | JGI IMG/M metagenome (GOLD analysis project Ga0182027, IMG submission 121300) | Permafrost microbial communities from Stordalen Mire, Sweden - 712E1D metaG (Illumina Assembly) | ecosystem: Environmental > Terrestrial > Soil > Wetlands > Permafrost | place: Sweden...
GGAGCGACTGGATAAACTGGTGCCGGGCTCGGTCAAGGAACTGACGGTCGGCACCTTTCACGCGATATGCGCCAGGATACTGAGAATCGACGGCAAGGCGATAGGCATCGAACCCGAGTTTGTGATTTACGATGGCGACGACCAGATAGCGGTAATCAAGCGTTGTTTGCAGGAATTGAATCTCGACCCCAAACAGCATTCTCCGCAAGCGATTGCGGCGGCGATTTCCAACTCGAAGAGTAAATTGATCTCGCCATCCGATTATGCAAAGCGGGGACGCAGCTACTTCGAGGAAGTGGTGGCGCGTGTCTACGAACGGTACGAAAAGGCACTGGGTGAAAGCAAGGCGCTGGATTTCGACGACCTGCTGGCGAAGACCGTACTTTTATTCCGCAAGCACCCGGAAGTGCTCGCCCGATATCAGGAGCGGTACATTCACGTGATGGTGGATGAATTTCAGGACACCAATCTGGTCCAATACGAATTGATCAAACAAATCGGAGAGAAATACCGCAATATTTGCGTGGTAGGCGACCCCGATCAGTCGATTTACTCCTGGCGCGCGGCCGACCTGCGCAATATTCTCAGTTTCGAACACGATTATACCGACGCCAAGGTGATTTTGCTGGAGCAGAATTATCGATCGACGAAAACGATCCTGGAGACGGCCTCCAATGTCATTTCGGTCAATCAGAAGCGCAAAGCCAAGCGACTCTGGACGGAAAATGACGCCGGTGAGCGGGCGGTCGTTTTCGAAGCCTATACCGAGCAGGAAGAAGCCCAGTTTGTCGTCCGCGAGATTGAACAACTGGTGGCCAAGGGCACGTTCCGACTCGGCGATTTTGCGGTCATGTATCGCACTAATGCGCAGTCGCGCGTGCTGGAAGAAGCCTTTATCCGGTACGGCGTGCCGTATCGATTAGTGGCCGGAACGCGTTTTTACGAGCGGCGCGAAGTCAAGGATGTCATTGCCTATTTCCGCCTCATCCAGAATCCGCAGGACAGCGTCAGTCTGCTGCGAATTATTAATGTGCCGGGTCGGGGTGTCGGACCGACGACCCTCGCTAAATTGTCGAGCTGGGCGCAGTCGATGGGCATTTCCGCTTACGATGCCATGCAACGGCTCGTCGAGGCCAAACAGAAAAAAGAGACCGACCTGCCATTCGATAATCGATCCGGCGATGCGCTGGCGCGATTCAGCCAGATGCTGGCCGACTTTGTCGAAAAAAGCCAAAACACCAATCTGGTGGAACTGTTCGATTTGGTGGTGGAGAGCAGCGGGTATAAACAGTTTACGCTGAACGACCCCGACGGCGCGGAACGGTGGGAAAATATCCTCGAACTGCGCACCGTGGCACAGCAATATCGTGATTTATCCCCCCGCGAAAGTCTGGCCGCTTTTCTGGAAAGCGTGGCGCTGGTATCCGACGTCGATGGGTATGACGCGTCGCTGGACAGGGTCACGCTGATTACCTTGCATCAGGCCAAAGGACTGGAATTTCCGGTAGTCCTGATTGTGGGGGTCGAGGAAAAGCTGCTGCCGCATATGCGGTCGATGGACGACCCCGACCAATTGGAAGAGGAGCGTCGACTTTTCTACGTGGGAATCACCCGCGCCAAGAAACGTATTTATCTGGTGCGTGCTTTCCGCCGCACTTTTATGGGCCAGAGCACCATCAATCCGCCGTCGCGCTTCCTAGACGATATTCCCAAACACCTCATCACCACGCCCGGCTGGTGGCAGGGAGAAGACAAGAAAGTGTCCGACGTTGTGTTCTCGTGGAACCGGGTCAGAGTCGATAACGCCGCAGAGGAAAAGGATACGTCGACCGGCGGCATGCCTGCGGTCGATTTAAAAGCCGGCGACCGCGTGCGACACAGCCTGTTCGGCGAAGGTGTGGTGGTCAGTAATAAAAAGGTAAAGACCGATAATGAGGTCACGGTGGCTTTCAGCGGTCAGGGTATTAAAAAACTACTGCTCAGCCTGGCCAAACTGGAAAAAATATAATCGTAAGACCCCTTGACAAAATACACGGAAGCGTGTAGGATAAGTTGATGTCGATAAAAGTACTCAGTCCTCAGGTAGCCGCAAAAATCGCCGCCGGCGAGGTAGTGGAAAGACCGGCCTCGGTGGTCAAAGAACTGCTGGAAAATGCGCTGGATGCCGGCGCCGGACAGATCGCCATTGAAACTAAAGGCGGTGGACTGGAATCGATTCGTTTGACCGACGACGGTAGCGGGATTGCCTCGACCGATGTCGAGACCGCCTTCGGTCGCTACGCCACCAGCAAGATCAGTCGCGTGGAAGATTTAGATGCCATCGCCACCCTGGGTTTTCGCGGTGAGGCGTTAGCCAGCATTGCTGCCGTGGCGCATATCGAGTTGACGACCAGTGAAGTAGATTCTACGGTCGGCGATTTACTGGTGTTAAACGACGGCCTGGTAGCGCGACATATTCAGCAAGCGCGACCGCACGGGACGACAATTACGGTTAAAGATTTGTTCCGGAACGTGCCCGCCCGACTCAAATTCCTGAAATCGACCGCCACCGAGAACAGTCACATTGCGTTAGTCATCAGCCAGTATGCGCTGGCTTATCCCGAGGTTAAATTTTCCCTGAATATCGACGGTCGACCCACCCTGCAAACATCGGGTAACGGCAAATTACTCGATGTCGTGATTGCGGTATACGGACCGGATACCGCCCGACGCATGTTAGAAGTCAGCGGCGGCGAGGTCGGCTGGCAAGCCGGCGAGGCGGTACCGATTACGGTCACCGGTTTGGTGGGCGCGCCGACCTTGAACAAGGCGGGACGCGACTCGCTCAGTTTCTTTGTGAATCGACGTGTCATCGGGAGTCGATTGCTCACCCGGGCAGTCGAAGAAGCCTATCAGGGATTATTAATGCAGGGTCGACACCCCATTGCCATCATTAATATCGCCCTTCCGCCCGCGGAAGTGGATGTCAATATTCACCCCACCAAAGCCGAGGTGAAGTTTCAGAACGAACGGGCAATTTTCAGCGCCGTGCAACGGGCGGTGCGCAGCGCCCTGGTGGCATCCGCACCCGTGCCCAGTATCGAGGAGTCGAATCGACCCTACACCGGGCAGACGTCGGTTGGTACCCAATCGTTATGGTCGACGCCGGCGAAATCGACCGGTTCCGCGCCATTGCCGGAAAATTCGCAAACTCCGCGACTTACCCTGCCGGTCTTGCGCGTCATCGGACAGATAGCCAATAACTACATTATTGCCGAAGGACCCGACGGTCTGTACGTTATCGACCAGCATGCCGCCCATGAACGTATTATGTATGAACAACTGACCGCGCAGAAAGCCACCCGTGGAATCCAGGTTCAGGGAATGCTCGAACCCTATAGCCTTGAGGTCACACCGCAGCAGGACGAGATGTTGAAATCCGGCACCGGGAATCTACGGCAGTTCGGCTTCACTATCGAGCCTTTCGGGGAAAGAACGCATCTGGTACGAGCCGTACCGTCGGTGTTGAAAGACAACTGGCTGAAAGCATTGCAGGAGATTCTGGACAGTCCGCGCGATACGACCAATGTCGAGGATAATATCATCAAGTCGCTGGCCTGCCACAGCGCCGTCAGAGCCGGCAAGACACTGACCGACGATGAGATGCGGGAATTAATCCGGCAATTGGAACAGGTGCAACTGCCCAATACCTGTCCGCACGGTCGCCCGACCATTCTGCATTTGAGCATCCGGCAACTGGAAAAAGAATTCGGCAGAGTTTAAAAGAGAAACGTCAGTCAGCAACTCTTTCCTAACCTCTCCCTGGAAGGGAGAGGTATTTCCCCTTCTTACAAACGCGGGGATAAAGGCTGTAGGCCAGAGGCCGGAAGTATTTTGCGTGAGCGAATGTAGAGAATTATGTCTCTTTCTTGAGGAAGATTTTCATCGTGCCGATTTTCCCCACGCCTTTCAGACTATTCGTCATCCCCAGCAGAACATTGATGACGAACTCTTTAGTAAAAGCATTTAATGCAATGGGTGTATCATTAACCAAAAGAACAAACCGCTCTTTCTGGGGTTTGATGAAACCCTCTTCTATTAAATCGGCGATACCCTTGACATCCTCCAGCGTGAACTGTCGGACTTTAGTATCCAGCGGTTCGTCAGTGGCGATGGCAAACAATTTTTTTACACCGGTAAGCGCCGGACCGTTTTGGCGACGGTGCACTTCGATTTTCGGGGCATCGCCGTGCTTAAATCCTTCTGCCAGAATAATATCGCAATCCTCGCCGATGAGCCGGGCGATTTGTTCCAGCGTAAGTTCTTCTGTTATCGGCTTGGTTAAAAATAATCCATCGGGAGAGCTGACCACGGCGATCTCGCTGCCCGCTTTCAGGTGACGGTCGCTGTCTTTATCGGATTCAGGATAGGCTATTTTGCTATGAGTGTGTTTGATGGTAGCGATGCGGTAGCCTCTCGATTTCAATTCGGCAATCAGTTTTTCGAGTAATGTGGTTTTACCCGATTTTCCCTTCCCGACGATAGAGATAATTGGCGGCATTTCTACCACCTCCTCAAATTTATTTCCGCCGATACACTTTTTTCCACGGATCTTTTTGCAGGGTTTGATAATCGCCGATGGCTGTCTTTAGCGTATTAACTGCCAGTGTAACACAATGATAATTCCCCTCCGGTAATCCGCCAAAGGCTTTGATAACATCATCTTCATTTATTTTCAAGGCATCGGCAACATTTTTACCGTGAACCAGTTCGCTGACCATACTACCGCACGCAATAGTCACGGCACAACCATCCGACCAGAAACGGATGTCTTCGATCCGATTATCTCTTACATGCAACCAGATTTCCATGTTTTCCCCGCAATCGCTATGTAATATCGCAAAGCCGTCGGCGTCAACCAGGCTGCCGACATGGCGCGGGTCGGTGGCATGGGCGATCACCGTGTTCGTATAAATCTGCTTCATGTCGCCCATCAATATATTATGCAAGGCTTCAAAACCGGAGTCCGTCATTGTCATTTGCCTGCTTTTTTCTCTAGCGCCGTCATTAACGCTTTCCCCAGGATCGACTCACCGGTGTAATGTTCGATATCGCCGTTATCACAAAGCCGGGCTAACTCGGGGTCGATGGGCAGTGTTCCAAGCAAAGGCGCTTGCGCGACCTTGGCCAGGGCTTCACCCTTGCTTTCCCCGAAGAGTTCATACCTTTTCTTGGTGTCCGGCGCGTAGAAATAGCTCATATTTTCCACGACTCCTAATATCGGTTTGTTCATCTTTTGCGCCATATTGACGGCCTTTTTCACAATCATTTCCACTAATCCCTGAGGCGTGGAAACGATGATCACGCCGCTAATCGGAAGCGACTGCATAACGGTCAGAGGCGCATCGGCAGTCCCCGGCGGCAGGTCGATTAACAGATAATCCAGCTTCCCCCAGAGAACATCCGTCCAGAATTGGCTGATGGCTTTCGACATTAAAGGCGCACGCCAGATAACCGCACTGTCTTCCTGCGGCAACAATAAGTTCATCGACATTAGTTCAATCCCCGATTCCGATAATACCGGCATCAATCCGGTATCGCTGCCGATGGGCCGTGCATTAATGCCGAACATGCGCGGGATACTCGAACCGGTAATATCGGCGTCCAGAATACCCACAGCATTACCGTATCGTTTTAAGGCAATAGCCAGCAGCGCTGTAACCAGCGATTTACCCACGCCGCCCTTGCCGCTCATCACCGCAATGATATTTTTTACCTGGTTCAATTCTTCCGGTTTAGCTTCGATAAATTCAATCTGAACATCGCTGATTTGGATGCTCTGCAAAGCGGCTTTGACACCGGCAGTAACGAACTCCTGTGCTTCCAAGCTCAAAGCTGTCGACGCGAGAGTAACGGTAACCTGTTTTTCCGCGATGGTAATTTTACGTACCAGATTAAGGTCGTTTACGCTCCGCTGGAGCTCCGGCACGAAGACTTTTTGCAAGCTGCGGTTAATCTGTTCTTCTGTTATCATGACTTCACCTTCTTAGATTAATTATAGAGCCGGCTAAAATTCTCCGCCAGTTGATAAGATAAGAATCTCTCTAGCGCTCGCCGAAAAGCAAAGTACCAAGCCGTACCATATTCGCGCCCTCTGCTAAGGCGACCCGATAGGAATTAGTCATTCCCATGGATAAATATTTCATCTCAGTACCGGGTATTGCACGCGATTTCAGTTCTTCCAATACTTTTCTGGTGGCGATAAAATATGGACGGGACTCTTCCGGATCGCCCAACTGCGGCCCCATCGTCATCAAGCCAACCAATCTGACATTAGAGAGTGTGGCAACTGATTGAGCTAAAGAAACAACGTTTTCGGGAAATACGCCCGATTTCTGGCCTTCGCGACCGCTATTAACCTCGATCAGGATTTCCATAATTTTGCCGGACTGAGCGCATCTTTTATTTATCTCTTCCGCGATCTCCAGAGAATCGACGGTTTCGATCATGTCGAAGATTTCAACGGCCTTTTTAACCTTATTTTTCTGGAGATGCCCGATGAAGTGCCACTGCGCCAGATTGTCGACGACCTGGTGAGCCTGTTCGGCTTCCTGAACATAATTTTCCCCGATTATTTTAACCCCGGCTTGAATCGCCTGTACAATTTCATCGGGTGTGCGGGTTTTTGCCGCCGCTACCAGATGCACACCGTCGGGCAGTTCCTGCAATACTCTTCGGACATTCTCTGCAATCGCCATAGTTATTATATTGTACGATTTTTCCGCTGGTTTTTATACCGTAAGAAGAGTTTGTATCGATAGGCTGGAATACTATTCTTACAGCGCCGAAGTCCGTCAGGAGAGAAGTCGCGTTAACTCGATAGGCTGATGATAACCACTCCGGTGGTTATCAGGGCAATGCCGATGAGTTTAATTATAATAGCACTTCTATTCAATTTTTCATTGATGAAATTCGGATAGAAGCGACTGATTATCAGGGAAAACAGGAAAACAAATACCGGCCTGATGTTCATAATAGTGGAAACAAGCGCCACCGGACCGCTGGCAAAGGCAACAAATCCTATAGCGGCACCGACGGCAGCGATAATCTGATTACTGAAGATTAATCCCATGGTTTGAGTCCGTTGCTTGAGTTTCTTCAATTCCAGAAAAGTCGATTTACGCAGGGAAAGTGGTAGTGCAACCACGGCGACACCGATTGAATTAATACTGACCATATTCCAGAACGAAAGTGTTTCCAAAGCATACTTGTAACCTATGCTGGATAAAGCAGCCATTAATGCCGCGAGCAGTAGCAGGAAAAACGACTTCTGCAGTCTGGTTTTCGCAGCGCCTTCATCACGCTGTAAGGAAATCAATACTGCGCCGACCACGGTCATAAAAACCGCCAGCCATTCCCAGAAATTCAACATTTCCCGTAAAATCGGCATTGATAATAAGGCAACAAAAATCGGGGAACTGCAGACGACCGGAACGACACGGGACACCTCGCCTTTCTGAAAGCTATTAAGCATGATAATGAGGGTGGCGGCATTGAGTAATCCGGCGCCGATAGCTACCAAAATATGCATAACACCGGGATTTTCAGGGAATGTGAAGATGCCCAGTAGCACGGCGGCAATCATTAATTGGGTAATACCGATTGTCAGCAGGAAGGATGCCAGACTGGGCATTCTTTTAGAAATAACATGACTGTCAATAATATTAGCAATGGTAAAAATGATGGCGGTACCAAGAGAGGCAATAATCCAAGCCACAGTTTGTGTAAACCCCTTAGTATTTAATAACTATCAGTTATCAGCTCTCAGCCTTCAGATGTTTTAGTGAAGATGTTTTAGTGAAATTGTAAATGATTTACGCAGACGTTTTCTAGCCTTTATAGAGATACAACGGTTTATCGTCCGTTATAAGTCTGCCGCCGCGTGCGGTAGCTTTGCGCATATGTTTCGAAAGAGTGAACATCGCCATATGTGTCAGTCCATCATAAAACTTCAGGTTATTTAATGATCGTGCTTTGAGTCTTTTATCGACTTCGGCAGGCGTGAGTGCGGCGACATCCAGGGTCATCGACGCCACACAGAATCCCCAAGGGCCGCCGAAAGAAGGAATATCCGCCTGATAAATACTGACGATGGGGAAAACACTCTTCAACGTATGGCTGACCGCTTTCAGGTTCAGCAACTCGGTATACGAGGCACAACCTGACTGTACGGAAATAACGCCATCTTTGGTCAGTTTGTTTTTAACAATCTGGTAGAACTCTTTGGTATAAAGGAGATACGCCGGTCCTTCTTCGACGGGCTCTGTCAGGTCGATAATGATAACATCGAATTTCTCTTTGCTCTCCGCCAGCCATTTCCGGGCATCGGTATTGTAAACTTTGGCGCGTTTGTCATTAAACGCGCCCGCATGGTATTCCGGTAAATATTTTTTACAGATTTTAATAACATCTGCGTCGATATCGACCATCACTACCTTTTTTACGGTGGGATGTCTCAGAATCTCCCGCAGAGTAGCACCTTCACCACCTCCGGCAATGAAAACCTTTTCCGGATTAGGATGAGCGAGCATCGGCGGATGTACCAACAGTTCATGGTAAATAAATTCGTCCACTTCGCTGGACTGGATCTTACCATCGAGCACCAATAGTTTCCCAAAGCTGGGACTCTTGAGGATTTCAATCGATTGAAACTTCGTCCGTCCGGTATACAACGCACTATCGATGGCGTGCAATTGTAATAGATGCGGGTTTATTTCGTCAAAAAACCATTTGGATGAATTAATTTCCATAACTTTTTATCCTTTTACTCTCTGCTCGACATCAATCATTCCACGATACATTTGAATAATGGAATGGGTTTTAGGTTTCATTCTGGCGATAATAACTTCAGCGGCTTTCTCCGGCTGGACACGGGTGCCGCAGGTAAAAATATCGGCGCCGGCATAGCCATGTTCAGGCCAGGTATGAATGGTGAGGTGTGACTCGGCAATGATCAGGACACCGCTGACACCCTGAGGGCTGAACTGGTGGAACGATTCACCGAGAATAGTAGCGCCGGATGCAGTGGCCGCCGCGAGCATGACTTCTTTAATGAAATTAATGTCGTTGAGAATTTTGTGATCGCAGTTATTCAGTTCCACAAGTAAATGTTTTCCTAGAGCATCCAATCACCCGGCCTCCCTGAAAGATTTACGGTTTATCTCTACTCTATATTGATAATCGAGACATAGACTTAATTCTAATTAAAATACAGAGTTTTAGCAACAGGGCAGGTTTAGAAAATTATATCGGGTTACTTGACATTATGTTTGGTTGAACCTACAATCTATTTGATAGAAGCAGAGGTAATAAAGATGATATGCCCGGTCTGTAAAAAGGATATGTTCGTAGTGGAATACAAACAAGTAGAACTCGACTTTTGCCATTCGTGTAAGGGAGTCTGGTTCGATGCCGGAGAGTTGGAGTTGTTATTGGAAACCGGGGGGTTAAAAGATGCCAGACAGGCTCTCGGTGATGTACTACGCTTGCCGGAAGCACAAACATCAGAAAAGAAACGACGGTGTCCTATCTGTTCTATGAATATGAAAAAGGTTAAAATCGGTGGTGAAAAAGGGGTAATGATAGACGCCTGTATCCGTCATGACGGTCTCTGGTTCGATGGCGGAGAAGTAGCCGATTTGATAAAGATTGTGTCAGAGAGATCAACGGTTAAAAAAGAAACCGAATCTGAGATCATGAGCTTTCTAAAGGATATTTTTCCGGGTTATTAAACATCTCCCCAGCTTTTTTGGGGCGAATTCGTTATAATAAGAAGTAATGGAGGCGTATATATGTTAATTGGTATAATCATAGCTGCGATCGTGGTAATCCTGCTTCTCTTCTTGTGGGGTTCCTATAATGGGTTGGTCAACGCCCGCAATGTGGTCAAGAATGCATGGGCGCAGATCGATGTTCAGCTGAAACGACGTTATGACCTTATTCCTAATTTGGTGGAAACAGTCAAGGGTTACAAGAATTTTGAGCGTGATACATTGGAAGCTGTTACTAAAGCCCGTACGGCGGCGCAAACAGCTTCAACATCCAATGATATTGGCGCGCGCTCCGCAGCAGAAGGCGAATTAACCTCGGCTTTAAGCCGTTTGATGGTAGTGGTAGAGAAATATCCGGATTTGAAAGCCAACCAGAACTTCCTGGCCTTACAGGAAGAACTTACTTCTACGGAAAATAAAATCAGTTTCTCCCGTCAGGCTTACAATGATGTCGTCTTACAATACAACAACAAGACACAACAATTCCCATCGACAATTGTGGCCGGGATGTTCAACTTCAAGAAAGAGCAGGAATTCCTGCAGGCAACTGGAGCTGAAGCTGAAAGACAGGCACCCAAGGTCAGTTTCTAAAATTTTTATTGTGCTGTAGAATTACAATTCCGAGTCCTTCGTTTAGAAGGACTCGGAATTGTAATGGTAAGAGATTATGTGGGAACAAATTCGAGCTAATCGCGTCAGGTCAATGATCCTGGTAGTTTTGATGGGAGCTGTGCTGGTATTAATCGGCTGGTTTATCGGCTTGGCTTTTGCTAACAATGCAATTGTCGGCCTCGTTATCGCATTGGTCGTCTGGGGAATAATGAGTCTCATTGCCTATTTCCAGGGAGACAGCATTTTACTGGGAGTGGCCGGCGCAAAAAAAATTCAGCCTTCCGACCATCAGCGTCTCTATGACGTAGTTGAAGAGATGAAAATCGCATCGGGGTTGGAAAAGATGCCGGATATCTATATTATCGATGACCCGGCGCTTAATGCCTTCGCAACCGGGCGAGACGTCAATCATGCCGCGGTAGCCATTACTTCCGGTTTATTACAGAAATTAAACCGTGATGAACTGCAAGGTGTTATCGGCCACGAAATCTCGCATATTAAAAATCGTGATGTTTTGTTAATGTCGATGTGCGGTGTGTTATTAGGGACGATCGTTATTCTTTCGTTTTTTGCTTCGCGGATGATGATGTTTGGAGCCCTAACTGGTGGTAATCGACGTAGTTCATCACGAAATAATAATGGCGGCGGCGGAGCGATAATAATAATGATATTCGCGATTCTCCTGATGATTCTGGCGCCTATTTTCGCGCAACTGATTTACTTTGCCATTTCGCGTAAAAGAGAATATCTGGCGGATGCTTCTTCCGCTCTGTATACCAGATATCCGGAAGGACTGGCGTCGGCGCTGGAGAAACTGGGTCAATCTACCACTCCCGTTAAATCCGCTAATCAGGCAACGGCTCCGATGTACATCATTAATCCTTTCCGTAACAAGAGCATGAGTGTCAACGACTGGACCAGTACGCACCCGCCGCTTCAAGAGAGAATCAGGATTTTACGCTCCATGGCTGGCGGCGCTTCTTATGCCAATTATGACCAAGCTTTTCGTAAAGTGAAGAATACCCAGAGCGGAATCATCTCGAACCAAACCGCCGCGGCGGTTGGCGCTGTCGGTTTACGCGCCGCTGTGGCTGAGGGACCGGTTGAAACCGCACCGGTAGACGACAAAGTATCACGCACGCGTGAAGTTAACGACATGATGTACCGCATGAATGATTATAAGGCAATCCAATGCGAATGCGGCGCCAAACTGAAAGTGCCGCCTTCCATGCAGGGTACCATGATCAGATGCCCGCGTTGCGGCAGACCACACCAAGCATAGCTAAATAAATACTAATATCTAAATTCTAAACACTAAATTTGATTTGTTTTTATGTGCTTTATTTCTCAATAATATTAATTGCCCTGAAGTCCTGCATATTGTTATAATAGTAATTCACGGGGCTGTAGCTCATTCGGGAGAGCATTTCCTTTGCAAGGAAGGGGTAAGGGGTTCGAATCCCCTCAGCTCCACCAAAGGGAACTTTCACACAGCATAATCTGCTAGTGTTTTTCGAACTGATCTGATCTCAATAGCTAACATGGATTAAAATCCCACTCTAAGCTTACGTTTGTGGTGGAGATGGGCGAGACTGTCTCAGTCAATCTCCACTTGATAGAATTCTTTTTACACTTAATCTTCCAATATAAAACGCTCCTTATGGTAGGTGCAGCTAGTGTAATGTACCAGTAATAACTAGACAATGGCGTATTCATTACATTATAATAAGAGCATGTGGAAAAAAGCGGATGCCTTAGTTATAACGCAAGAACAACAAATAATCATGGATGCA
>Ga0182027_10011955_pt1 | contig 12213 bp, 10 predicted proteins | sample 712E1DmetaG_FD_121300 | JGI IMG/M metagenome (GOLD analysis project Ga0182027, IMG submission 121300) | Permafrost microbial communities from Stordalen Mire, Sweden - 712E1D metaG (Illumina Assembly) | ecosystem: Environmental > Terrestrial > Soil > Wetlands > Permafrost | place: Sweden...
ATGCTGAACCTTGTGCCCGAGCACCTGGGGAAAAAAGACGTGCAGAAGATCCTGAACGAGGAATTGAAGCATGTATCGATCATCACCGAGGAAATGGGAAAACTGAAATAGTAATCAATTCATGCAAAAACCCAAATCCAATGCTGACCTCATCCTGCAGCACCTTGACAGATACGGCATCCGTGACAAGGATGCCATGGCGCAATTGCAAAAAAAAACGCGGGAGAAAAAACCGTCAGCAGCGGTCGAATCCAAACGGGGCGTTCTGCGAAAACGGCTCGATCTTCACGGCATGACCATCGAGACTGCACTGCCGGCCCTGTCGCGCGCAATCGATGACTGCAGGGAAAAGGGAATCGGCGAGCTGTTGGTAATCCACGGGTACGGGCTTCATTCCCAACCCGTTGGCGAGGGAGTGTTGAAAAAAGCGGTGCTGGAGTACCTGGAGCAGAGGGCTGTCTCGCGAATCAGGGATTATTCGCCTGCCATGACCCGCGACGGCGGTCCTGGGGCGACCTTGGTGCGGATTGTACGAGGTTAGGGATTACCGCGGGCCGGTTATCTTGGCGGCGGCAGGGTGGTCCGACGAAGTCGCGTTCACGAAAACCGAATAAACGCTGTCAAAGACAGTCGACGAATAGAGGAGAAGCTGATGGGTGTTCTGTTTGCTAAAGGTGAGCGACCCAGAGCCCGCTCCTCCGGACACCGATAACGAGGTCGCCTCGCGCGGTATGCTGAAGGTGGTGACGTAGTCGTAGGTGCCGTTGGGAATGCCTTTGATCGTTGTGCCCTGTCCGCTGGCAATGTCGTATTCGGTTGCGCGGAAATTGATCAGAAGCATACTCTCAGCATCGTTTTTGATCACGATCCGATTGTCATTCGAACAGCCGATCATAGCCACGACCGCCGCCGTAACCGCAACTGTTTTCCACATAGGATTTCTCCGGTTTAAGAGGAACCGAATCCTCTTGGAGTGAAAATAGTTTCTCTACTCTCCGTCCGAAACTTCTTTGTTAATTATACAATTATGTCAAAGGGACCGCACCGAAAAAGCAGTGCTACGCTCCCAAAGCAAACTCACCCCTCCTCGCGTTGCCCGGTTTCACTCCAGCCAGTCCTGCGAATCGCTGTTGACAATGCATTCGTCGCCCGTGCCGTCCGTATTTACCCAGAAGATCCGTTTCGTGCCGTTGAAAAACTCACGCGTGTAAATTACCTTCATCCCCTTGCCGTAGGGAATCAACGCCGGACTGCTCTCGCCGTATTGCTTTGGTCCGGCAGAGGCGATGAACGGCGACCCGATTTTTGTCTCCAGGGCAAATGAGACAAGCGCGCATGAGTCGCCCCCGCAGCTGGCCAAAACCGTTTTGTCGTCGAGCCAGCAGAAATTCCCGGCCTTTGCATTATGCGAAACCTGGGACAGCTTCGACGTTGCAAACTCGTAGACCCACAGGTCGTACGAGCCGCCGAAACTCGTCTTGTTCGAAAGCAGGGCGATGTGCTTTCCGTCCGGGCTGTAGGACGGGGACAGAAAATCAGATGAATTGTCCGTGATGCACACCGGTTTCCGGCCGTCGGGGTCGGACACGAAGAGCTGCCACTTTCCGTTGGCGTTCGAACCGAATGCCATGCCGGTGCCGTCACGGGAAAATGCGATCGCACCTTCGTCGGAGGTCTTCCAGGCGATGACCGGGGAAATCACCGAACCGTCCGGTTTCATCCGGAAAAGGTCGGACGTGCTGTCGTTCAGTTTTGCCGAGAAGTAAAGCCAGGATCCGTCCGGCGTGAACGCCGCGCTATGCGGGCATGTCACCAGCGGTATCCTGCGCTTGCCCGTGCCCGCAAGGTCCATGATGCACAGGACCGGGCACAGCGAGTCCGGGTTCTGCTCCACATACGCGATCCTGCTTCCGGCAAACGACACGACCGGCCGGCCGCAGCCGTTGGTGCCGCTTGTCAAAGGAAAATCAGCGTTTTTCGGTACGACCTTCAGGTATATGGACTGGATGTCGTTTCTCTTGGAGCAGAACGCAAACACGCCGCCGGTCGCGCTGCGCGAAAGCGCGGCCTCCTTTATTCCCAGGGAATCGAGGTCGAGTTTACCGGCGATAATCCTCGTCGCATTTCCGATCGACGTATCGGCCGGAACGTCTTCGGTCAGGGCCACGAGGTGGTTTTCACAGGAAACCAGGGTCTTATCCGAAGAAAATCTCAGGACGCAATAGCCGACGTATTTGCCGTACTCGCCCGGCGAAAGCACCAGGGCGCCGCCGGCCTTCATGGGCGTAGCGAATTCCTGTTTCAGGCTTGCCGCAATGATGATGTCGTTGGGCCGCAGAAGCGGACCGTACGAGGCGATGTTTTCCCAGGTGTCGTGCAGCACGATGATGCGCGCGTTTGCGTTTTTCGCCGCGGACATGGACAAATTGTGCGTCAGTTCGTCCTGGGGTACAAACAACTTTTCACGGTCTGCCGCTGAGGCGAGCATGCCGGGCGCCATCATTGACAAAACAAAGAATTGGTACCCGTTCTTGGCGATCGTCTTTTTTGCCGCCACATTGCCCAGCCCGAAGCGGCTAATCAGGTTGGAATGCACGAAATCGGTCTTCATCCTGTTGATCGTGGGGTATAATTTCGATAGCCCGTACCTGGTCTCCATTTCGCCGACCGACACGGCATCGTACTTCAGTTCGTCATAGAATTGCTGCGATAATTTCGTCTTGAGCGGGTGCGTCTTCTCAGTCACGATATTGCCGCCGTCGATGATGATATGCGTGGGGTAGAGCCGCGAAAGCTGGCGGATGACCGTTGCCTGCCTCGCCAGGCCGCCGATAGTGCCTTTGTCAAGAGCCAGGGGCAGAAATTGGCCTTTGGTGTTTGCCGTGTAGATAAGCGCGACTTCAAGATTCTTTTCGCGCCGCTGCCGCTCGTTTGCCATGGCAATGAGCGCGTGTGCCTTCCACATGTTGGGATTGAGTTTCAGTGCCTTTTTGGCGTTGTAGACGCACAGACGGACCTTGTGCTTGGAATAATAGTTCTCCGCGGCCTTGTAATACTCTTCCGCGGTTCGCGGCGTGACTTCCCTGATATTCATTTTCACCGTGATTCCCCAAACCGATCCCAGATCCTCGGACACGTCTTTCCACCCGAAATCCGCGCCGTACGCGCCCAAATCGACCCCGGCGCCGGCACTCAGGCCCACGATTGACGCATGTGAACCTGCCGTGTAGTCGTATCCCGTGCGCACGGTGAACTGGCGGAACAACGTAACTTGGAGTCCGCCGCCCGCGTTGATCGCCTGGTCGCTTACCTTCCGCACGCCGGCGCCGATGGAAAAATTAATGATGTCGCTGGTTTCTTCCCGGAGCGCAAACGGCCGGAATTCGGCAGACAGGTCGATTTGCGCAGGAAGCGGCTCCTTTGTCGCGACATAGGTGATGGGCGGGCCCAGGTTCTCGATGCCGGCGTGAATGCTGACAAGCGGCGACGGACGGACCGTTGCGTCGATGGTCGCGATTGCGGTCCTGCCCGCGGTCGCATCGAGCCTGCTTTCCACATACGACACGGCGGCGCCCAAGGCCAGGGACTTGTCGAAGAAGGAGCGGCCGTAGGACGCGCCGATGCTGTACTCGATCATTGACGGGTGGGACGGTTCCTGGTCGATGTCGCGCGCATTGGAAAACGTGCCGGGCGTGAAAAGCCTGAAGTAGCCGCCGAACGTGCCCACGTCGATGACGGGGAAGCACGCGCCCGCGAATTCGGAGCGCGTGTCCATGAGCCATTCGCAGTGGGTACCGGCAAGTTTCTGGAAATCGAACAAACCGGTGTTGGCGGGACGCAGGGGAATGTCGGTCGCGTCCATCATGCCGGTCGTGCCGAGTTCTCCCATGCCAAGATTGCCCGCGCCGATCGGCAGGGACAGGAAATTGGCAACCGTGTGCCCGGTGTTCTCGCCCTTGAGGTCCGTGAACCAATCGCTGGCAGACGAGGTCTGGCCCATGCATGCGAAACAGCAGCAAAGGATAAAGGGCGCTAAACGCAAAAGGACCTGTGCCATGGAACGCCGTATCCGTGCGCGAAAATGGGAAAGGAACCGATCTATTTTATTATATCGGTCTGGGAGGGCAAAATCATCATAAACTTGCGTGAAGTGCACTACGCACTTTACTGTGGACGTTCCGACAGCTCTTCCCAGCGTTGGTACGCGGTATTCAGGTCCTTGTCGATCCGGGCAAGGCGCTCCAGTGAAGTTGTTATGAAACCCGGTTTGCCGAACCATGCCGGATCAGCCATTTGCATGCTGAGTTCTTCATGCTCATTTTCAAATTGCTCGATGAGAGCAGGCAGGGATTCGAGTTCCCGCTTTTCCTTGAACGAAAGCTTTTTGATCTGGGGTGAATCGCCCGGCAGCACCGGTTTTTTCGCGCCGTTTGCGAAACCCCTTTTTTTCTCCGGTTGGGTAATCGCCTTCATGGCCTGCCAGTCGTCGTAACCGCCGACGTATTCCTTCACCATCCCTTTGCCCTCGAACACGAGCGAGGCAGTGACGACATTGTTCAGAAATTCTCGGTCGTGGCTGACCACAAGAACCGTGCCCGCGTAGGAGAGCAGGATCTCTTCAAGCAATTCCAATGTCTCGGTATCAAGGTCATTGGTCGGTTCGTCGAAAACCAGCAAGTTGGACTCTGTCGTGAACAGGCGCGCAAGCATGAGCCGGTTGCGTTCGCCCCCGGACAACTGCTTCACCGGGCATTTCGCACGGTCCGACGTAAAGAGAAAGTCCTGCAAATAGCCGATGACATGCTTGGCCTCGCCGTTGACAAAAACGGTATCGCCGCCGCCCGGCGCCACGTTTTCCCACACGGTCTTTTCCGGGTCAAGGATCTCGCGCAGCTGGTCGAAATACACGGGAGAAAGCTTGGTGCCGAAACGGATCGTACCCGACTGTGGTTCCAATTTTGCAAGCAGCAGGTTCAAAAGCGTGGTCTTGCCGCAGCCGTTGGGCCCGATGACGCCGATGCGGTCGCCGCGCATGATGGTCGTGGTCAGGCCCGCGATGATCGGGGTTTCGCCATAGGAAAAACCCACGTTTTCCGCCTCGAGCACCCGGTCGCCGGACCGCTTGGCCGTGCTGATCGCCATGGATACGCCGCCCGTGCGCATGCGCCGCTTTCTCCGTTCTTCCCGCATCTTTTCAAGCGCGCGCACGCGTCCCTCGTTGCGGGTCCTTCGCGCCTTGATGCCTTTGCGTATCCACACCTCTTCGGCCGCGAGTTTCTTATCGAAACGGGCCCACGCCGTTTCCTCCGCGTCAAGCACGGACTGCTTGCGGATAAGAAACGTCGCATAGTCGCAGGACCAGTCGACAAGCCGCCCCCGGTCCAGCTCGATGATGCGCGTGGCGATACGCCGTAAGAGCCTGCGGTCATGCGTGACGAAAAGCACCGTGAGCCGTGCGCCGAGAATGAACGATTCGAGCCAGGCGATGGATTCGATGTCCAGGTGGTTTGTCGGCTCGTCAAGCAGAAGCAGCGTCGGGTCGACGGCCAGGGCGCTCGCAAGCAGCACGCGCCGCCGCAAACCACCGGAGAGGGTTTCGAAATCCAGCCCACCGTCCAGCCCGGTCTGGTCCAACACGCGCTCAACGCTTGTCTGGATCCGCCACCCGTCGTGCTGGTCGAGGTACTGGTGCAGCTCGAAGAGTTTCTCCTGGTCAGCATGAGTCGCGGTCAGGTGATGGAGTTCCGCGAGTTTGGCGCCGGCCACGCCCGCACCCCGTGCCACGACCTCAAAAACGCTTCCGGAAATGCCCACCGGCACCTCCTGCGGCAAATAGGCGATGCGCGTGCCTGGGGCGGCAATGATTTCGCCGGAATCCGGGGTAGTTTCGCCCGCGATGATCTTCATGAACGTTGACTTGCCGGCACCATTGCGTCCCAAAAAGCAGATGCGCTGGCCTGCTTGAATGTCCAACGACACGTTCTCAAGAAGCAGTGGGCCGCCGAACGCGATGTTGATATTGTGAAGACTGATCAATGCCATGGAGGATAAAATACTTGCTGTCGCCCGCTCTAGAACGCGACTTCGATCCTGAGGCCGTAGGTGAGTTCGCCCGTGGGAATGGGCAGAAGCCCGTTGATCGCCGTCGGGTAGTATTGCACGTAAAGGATCGTGTTCGCGTTCTGCAGAATGTTGTAAAAATATTGAGCCGTGAGAATTCCGGATTTCGCGGCGATGTCCGCTATCGCACTCGCCGACACATTCATGATGTCGCTTATCTTGTACCGGGCCGTGAGAAAACCGTAGTGATGATGGACCATCGGAATCGAAGTCTGGACTATGGAAAATGAAGCAGGCGCGCTTGATTGTCCTGTGTCCGCGCGCTCGTTGTACAAATACTCTGCAGTAAAGTACCAGGCATTCTGGATCGAGTAGTCAGCTCCCAGCATGCCGACAAAAGACCGGTCGCCGCCCTGTTTCCAATGCTCTACGAGTTCACTGTAAACGCCTGCGATCAGGTCTCCTTTGAACGTGACGCCGGTGATGAACTCCCCGGACGAATTCTGCTTTCCCTGGTACATTCCCACGCCCGCAAAATCGAAGCTCCCCACGTGGCCATATCCCTTGATCGCAGCAGCCGTGCCCTGGGCGCGCGAGGCGATCCTGGCAATCGCGTCGATACCGGCCAGCTCGCCCAGGGGCACGCGCACGCGTGCCACGTCGCTGCCGTGACGCCGCAGTGAGAGGTCAAGGATATTTACTGATGAAAACACGTCGATTGGAGAGAAAACCAAACCCTGGCCGAATGAAATGATCTGGCGGCCGATGGAAAAATCCGCAAACGGAAGAAACAGGGATCCGTAAAGTTTGCGGATGTCGAGCAAGAACGCCGATGAGTTCGATTGCAGTATGGAAAGGGCTGTGGAGGAATCGCCGCCCTTGAACGCGTCGGCGTACACCCCGCTCAGGAGCCATAGATCAAAACTTCCTTCAATCTTCGCAGTCGTGGTCCTGGTGTTCTTGAAATCAAGGGTAAGAAGGTTGGCGCCCCCAAAGTCAAGCTGGTCCTTTACGGGTTGTGTGTTGTCAAGGGTCTCCACGCATACCAGGTCATTTCGCGACACGCCGGAGATGGTGAGGCCGGGTTCCTGTTGGGGTTGGGCGGCAACCAACAAGGCGAATGCAAATAGTAGGACTAATGCCTCTGTTTTCATCGCTGTAAATTCTGCAGGCTGAAAATCGTCTTGTCGACTTTCACGTCAAATGCCACATCGCTCATTTCGAAAATCGTTTTGGTGTCTTTGCGAAGCATGTTGACCATTTCCAGTTTGACGGGAAAATTCCGGATGCCGATTTTCTTGACATCAAGCACATGCGAAACCTTGATAAGCGTGCCGCTCTTGGCAAACATTTCCTCTTTCCATTGGATAAACAGTTCTTTGTCGACCCACATTTTCCGTTTGTAATATGGCACATCCTTGACTGTCGCGGCCAGGGTCAGGATATGGCAGGCATGGCCGTCAAAGGTCTCTTCGCCGGTCAGCGTTGCGGTGTACTTCTTCTTCAAGGCATCGGCTTCGAGCGCATCTTCGTACGACACGTCGCTTCCCATCATACCTTCTTTGAGCATGTGCCCGGAAATCTTGACCACATCCTGCTCGGACGGAAAATAGATCCAAAGTTCCTTGTTGATCTTAAGGTATTTCGTGCCCTTGTCCTGCGCATTGGTGAACTCGACCAGGGCCTTTTCCGTGCCTACCCCTAACACCTTCATTGCCTTGGTCCGCACCTCGCCGCCGATATGGATTTCCATTGAGCCGATGTACGAAACCGTGCCGTAATCGCGGTTCTTGTCCATGGCGGCAAGGATCTCGGTGGGGGAGAGGGGGAAGGCGGATGTGAAAAAAATGGTAACAAACAGACCAGCGACATTAACGAAAAAATTCATGGCGTCTCCCGTGTAGGGGCGATCCTCGCGGTCGCCCCATTCGAAAATGGACATTGATCTGCGGGCGACCGCAAGGGTCGCCCCTACAAACAAAACCGTTTACACGCTCTTGATCGCATCCACCACATTCATCCTGGCTGCCTGGCGTGCGGGCGCTATCGACACCAGGGCCGACAGCACCGTACCGAGCAGAATCGAATAGACCAGATTTGAAGCGTTCAGCGTGGTGTATATCACATTGTCAAGCGGGATACTGATCCGGCTCATATACGTGGTCAGGTCGATGCCGTGCACATGGAAGAATGCGACCAGACCCGCGCCCAGGCAGGCGCCGGCCAGACTTCCGATGAGCCCCAGTACCATTCCTTCGAACAAGAACATGATGAGCACCTCGCCTCTCCTGAATCCCATGGACTTGAGAATGCCGATTTCCTTCCGGCGTTCCAAAACGACCATCATCATGATGTTGCTGATGATGAACGCCCCGAGCAATGCGATGATCACGTAAATCCAGTTGTAGACCCTTCCGACAAGCACGACCGTGGTGTAGGTGTCGCCGACCTTTGTCCACGGTGTGACGCTGATTGACGTGTCGGGAATCAGCGCCCTGATGGATGCCGCCACCTTGTCGGCCTTCCGGAAGTCGTTGAGCATGATGATGATCTGCTGTGTTGCGCTGCCCATTGCCAGAAGTTCTCGCGCATCGGCCATGCCGATCTGGAACATCATGTCGTCAAAGACATTGAGGCCCGTGTTGAAAAGCCCCACGACAACGAATTTCCTGAGATGCAGCGCGAAGTCGCTCCCGGACGTCATGACGCGCACCGTGTCGCCCACCCGGTAGTGCAGGCTCTGTGCCAACGTGCATCCCATGATCAGCTCGCGTTTCCCTGAAAGATAGCGTCCCGGAGCAAGTATTGACTTCTGCAAGTATAGCAAACGCTCCTCTTTGACAGGATCGCCAGCCAGAGCGATTGCCGACCGGTTATTGCCGCCCTTGCTCAGAAGCACGCCGAACGTGATCCGGGGAGTGATGATCGCGATTTCCGGCGCGATGGCCGAATTCCTCGAAACTGCCGCGATGATGGAATTCGGGTCCGGGACCGGATACGTAACGGGAAAGAACCGGGACCGTTCCTCGAATTTTGTCGTTGCGATGCGGATGTGGCCCGCGTCATTTTTCGTGGCGTTCTTGACAAAAGATGCAACAAACCCGGCTATGAACCCTTGCGCAAACACAATGACCGTGAGCGAAATGGCGACCGACAGGGCTGCCAGCACGGACCTGCGCTTGTTTCTACCGATGTTGCGGATTGCCAGTCGCATAAGCGGGAACATATTTCACCTCATCAATTAAAGCGCAATGCCTGCGTGACCTGGATTTTCGATGCCCTGCGGGCAGGAATGATGCCCGCCACCGTGGCAACGATGATGCCGAGGCAAAACGCAACGGCCATGACCTCCAGATTCCATTCTCCGTACACGTTGCCCGAAATGCCGTACGATGCCGTCGCGATCTTGCCGGCGATCTTTTCCATGGGAATGCCGCTTGTCACCAGATACATGTTGACAAGAGATCCGAAAACGAGCCCGAGCACGCTGCCCAGTATGCCGGTGATCATGCCCTCGAGCACGAACATGACGCTGATGTCGGCCGGCTTCATGCCATGCGCGCGCAGCACGCCGATTTCCCGGATGCGCTCGTACACGCTCATGAAAACGGTGTTGAATATCCCGACCACTGCGATCACGAGAATGATCGCCATGAAAATGATGCCGCTGATTCGTTTCGCATGCGTAATCGCCAATACCCCTGCGCCCAGTTCCAGGAACGTGTTGACCTTCAGAAGGGGGAATTGCGGCTGCAGCGAAGCCTGGATTGCTTTGACGTCCCGGGAAAAAATCGTGAGGTTACTGTTCCGTTCCATGGAAACGTCGAGTTCTGACACCGCGTTTTCAAGGTCAAGAAAGTCGTTTGCGGCCGCGTACGTGATAAAGACGCCGCTGTGATTAATCGTCGGGTCAGCGGTGTTCAGCAGCCCGGCGATACGGAACTGGTCCGCGTTGCGGCTGTCATATTTTGTCAAGGCGTACAAGGTTATGTTGTCGCCCACGCCGACGCCGAGATCAAGCGCAAGTTGTTTTCCGATGAGAATCTCCCGGCTGTTGTCCGGCCCGAAATACGCGCCGCTCAAGTACGGTTTGAGTCCGAACACCAGCGTGTCCGCGACGTCATCCACAACCGTTCCGACGACAGGCACGGTTTCCGAATAATTGGACAACTGACCCAGAAATTGCGTCCGCCTGGTCACATGCGCCACGCGCCTGTCACGATTGAGAGCGGCCTGCAATGCCGAAAGCGAACCGTTGATACTGTCGTTGAGCGGATAGGTGTTCTTTTCCTTGTCGTAGGCGACGGTCTGGATCTTGAGCGCGCCGGTTGTCAGGGTGATCATGTTGTCGATGCTCATTCGGTCCACGCCGGTGAGCATGGAATCCATCATGATGAAAACAGCCAGCCCCGCGGCAATGGTGATTGCCGACAGTATGGTGCGGCGCTTGTGGCGCCCGATGTTGCGTAATGCGATTTTGAGTATCATACCCATGGTTAACGCTTCTCGTCTTTCTCGATCGCCCCGTCTTTGAGCGTTATGATTCGTTTTGCGTGTTGTTCCATGCGTTTATCATGCGTGGAAAACACGAACGTGGTGGAGCGCTCGGTATTCATCCGTTGCATAATGGAGATGATGTCCTCGGCTGTCTTGGAGTCGAGGTTGGCGGTCGGCTCGTCGGCGAGCACCACGAGCGGATCCTTGACAAGAGCGCGGGCAATGGCCACGCGCTGCTCCTGGCCGCCGGATAATTCCCTCGGCAGGCGGTCGGCCATGCCTGAAAGGCCCACACTTTCGATGACCGCCATTGCCTTACCTGCCATTTCAGATTTCGAGAATTTTCGCTCGATGACCAGCGGCAGTTCCACATTTTCCTGCACCGTGAGTACCGGTATAAGATTGTATGACTGGAAAATGAATGCGATGTTGTCGCGGCGGTAATCGGACAATTGCCGTTCGGTAAGGCCTCCGAGCTGGCGGCCGTTGTAGAGTACGCTGCCGCTCGAGGGTGTGTCAAGGCAGCCCACGATATTAAGCAGCGTGCTTTTGCCCGAGCCGGACGGTCCCACGATGGAAAGGAACTCTCCTTTTTCAATTGCGACGGTCACGCCCCGCAGGGCCTCGACTTTCTTGTCGCCCTTCAGGTATTCTTTGCGGATATTGTTCAGATCGAGGATAGCCATTGAGCTATTCCTCCTTTCTTGAAGTTCTACGTTTGATCGGCGAAACGCCACCGGAACGCGGTGAGTTACTTCCTCAAGTTCTTAATCAACGAATCCATTTCCCCGATATACCGTTTCAGCGCCGCACTCCCTTTTGTCGTAATCGACGCTTTTGTCAACGGCTTGTTGTCCTTGAATTCCTTTGTTATGGCGATGTATCCGGCTTCCTCCAGGGTTTTCAATTGTATCGAAAGGTTGCCGGCTGAAAAATCCAGCGATTCACGCAACAGGCTGAATGCAACGGCACGGACCTCGCTGCTTGCCAGGTAGGTGAGGATCAAGAGCCGCGCACGCTCGTGGATGACCCTGTCGTTTACCAGGGACCCAAAATCAGTTTCGGCCGCGGTCATTGCTGCACTCGATTCTTCTGCAATGGAATGTACCATATGGCCGAAAGCAGGAGCAGGCCGAAACCTAATGTCAAGCACAAACCCAGCAGTGGAGAAACGGAATTGAACACCACAAGAATGCAACCGGTAGCGACAAACCAATATCCGGTCCAAAGGAATTCATCCAATCTCAGGAACGTGTCGAACGCGTTGTACAGCAACCCGACGCCGATGGAAAGCAGGGGGACAATGAATCTGGAATGGTCTGTCGCAGCGGCATAGATGCAAAAAAACGCAACGACAAGTCCTGTGGGAATGAAATGATGGTACATACGGGCGGAATAATATTCCCGTATCAGCCGAAAAAGCGAAATCCCCGGATCATAAGCGCGGGCGGATCTGAGTACTCCTACGTTCTTGAAAATGCCCAAAGCCCCGGCATCCAGGGCGATTGCGCAAAATGCGATCGCCTTGAGGGAGCTCGGAATCGCCGTAAAGCTCCCGAAGTGCCTGATGAGCACATGAAACAGGCCGCAAAAGAAAAAGACCGAGAGTGCCGTCAGCAGGACAACCGCGCGCAGCGACCTGCGAAAATCGATTTG
>Ga0182027_10011959_pt1 | contig 12212 bp, 9 predicted proteins | sample 712E1DmetaG_FD_121300 | JGI IMG/M metagenome (GOLD analysis project Ga0182027, IMG submission 121300) | Permafrost microbial communities from Stordalen Mire, Sweden - 712E1D metaG (Illumina Assembly) | ecosystem: Environmental > Terrestrial > Soil > Wetlands > Permafrost | place: Sweden...
GGCCGCTCGGTCGGCGAGATCATCGCCATGCGCCTGCCGATCTCAGTCGCGCTGGGGGCCTGTTCGCTCGTTCTGTCGCTGGCGCTGGCTTTTCCGCTGGGGGTGGCCGCCGCCACGCGCCCGGGGCGCTGGCCCGACCGGCTCAATGCCCTGGTCGCCGCGGCCGGCGTCTCGATCCCCTCGTTCATCCTGGCGGCGCTGCTGCTTTACGTGTTCGCTTTCCGCCTGCGCTGGCTGCCGGCGTCGGGCTGGCGCGGGCCGGCCGATGCGGTGCTGCCGGCGGTGGCGCTGGCCGCCCTGCCCACGGCCTACATGGCCCGCCTGATTCGCAGCGAACTGCGCGAGGTCCTGGGCAGCGAGTTCCTCCTGGCGGCGCGCGCCAAGGGGATCTCCCCGCTGCGCGTCATCGCCGTCCACGCCCTGCCGCACACGCTCGCGCCGGTGCTGGCCTACCTGGGGCCGCAGGCCGCCGCCGTGATGACCGGCTCGTTCGTCGTCGAGCGCATCTTCAACATCCCCGGTATCGGCCAGCAGTTCGTCACTTCGATCGCCAACCGCAATTACCCGATGATCATGGGCGTGACGCTCTGCTACACGCTCATGCTGGTGGTGTTCAACATCCTGGCCGACGCGGTCGCGCGCCGGCTCGATCCTCGACTGGGCAGGCGCCCATGAGCCGGTCCCACCCAATCCCGCCGACGTCGCTTGAGCCGCCTCCCCTCGCTCGACCCGAGCCGGCGCTGCCCGAGTCCGCGCCGCGCTGGTGGTTGCGGCTGCGGCGCAACGTCGGTTTTCACCTGGCGGCCGCAGCCCTGCTGATCGCGATCGTCCTGGTCACCGTCGGCCCGTGGCTGAGCCCCTATGGCGAGGCCGAGCAGCACCTCCTCGATAATTATGAAGCGCCCAGCGCCGCGCACTGGCTGGGCACCGACGCGCTGGGACGCGACCTGCTGACGCGCGTGCTTTACGGCGGACGGATCTCGCTGGCCGTCGGGCTGGTCGGCGCGCTGGTCAGCCTCTTGATCGGCGTGGCCGTCGGCGGGCTGGCCGGAGTGGCCGGCGGCTTGCTCGACGCCTGCATCATGCGCTTCATCGATTTTCTTTACGGCGTCCCGCTGATGCTGGTCGTGATCGCGCTGATGGTCGTGACCGGCTCGGGCCTGGCCAACGTCTTCATCGCCCTGGGGCTTCTGTATTGGCTGGGGATGGCGCGGGTGGTGCGCTCGCGGGTGGCCGAGCTGCGTTCGCGCGAGTTCGTCGAGGCGGCGCGCGCTCTCGGCGCCGGGCGGCTGCGCCTCTTCCTGCGCCACATCCTGCCCAACACCACCGGCGTGATCGTCGTCACGGCCACGTTCATGGTCCCGCAAGCGATTTTCGCCGAGTCGTTCCTGAGTTTCCTCGGCCTGGGCGTCACCTTGCCCCATGCCTCGTGGGGCACGCTGGCCGCCGAAGGCCTGGACGCAATGCGCTCGCACCCGCACGTGCTCGTCACCCCGGCCCTGGCGATCTGCCTGACGATGTTTATCTTTCAGACGCTCGGCGAAGCCCTGCGCGCCGCGCTCGATCCACGCCAAAGCGAGTTTGATTGACCAGAATGCGGAATGCGGATTGCGGTCTCGAAGGCCCACTGGGCCTTCTCACTTGGAATGAAGATCAATTCAGAAGGCAGAATGGAATCGTGCTCGTGCTCGTCATCGTCATCGATTCGACCCGCCATCTTGACCACCTTCTGATTGACTATCGATGCCAAACGAGAGTATGAGAGGGATGGAGATCGTGGCGGGGGCGCTCGTAAGCGTGTCAAGCCCCGTGGACAAGGAAACGGCATGGAACGCGATAGCTTGACGGAACTGCTGGAGGCCGTGCGCACGGGGTCGGTCAGTGTTGACGAGGCGCTCGGCCGGCTCTCAAGTCTTCCCTTTGAAGACCTCGGTTTTGCCAAGGTGGACCTGCACCGCTCGTTGCGCCACGGCCGGCCGGAAGTCATTTTCTGCCCCGGCAAGACCCCCGAGCAGATCCTGCAGATCATCCAGACCTTGCGCCGCCACGACCAGCGGGTGCTGGCGACGCGCGCCGGGCGCGATATTTACGAGCACGTCCACGCGGCCGTCCCCGAACTCGTCTTTTATGAAGAGGCCCGCATGATCGGCGAGCCGGAGCTGGCCGATCCGCAGCGAGGCCAGGGGCTGGTGCTGGTCATCTCGGCCGGCACGTCGGACCGCCCGGTGGCCGAAGAGGCCCTGCTGACGGCCCGCTCGTGCGGATCGCGCGCCGAGGCGATTTACGACGTCGGCGTGGCCGGGCTGCACCGGCTGCTGGCCAGCGTCGAGCGGCTGCAGCAGGCGCGGGCGCTGGTGGTCGTGGCCGGGATGGAAGGGGCGCTGCCCAGCGTGGTCGGCGGACTGTGCCAGGCGCCGGTCGTCGCCGTGCCGACCTCGGTCGGATACGGGGCCTCGTTCCAGGGCCTGGCCGCCCTGCTCGGGATGCTCAACTCCTGCGCGTCGAACGTGAGCGTGGTCAACATCGATAACGGCTTTGGCGCGGGCTATGTGGCCTCGCTGATCAATCAAACGGCTGACAAGTGAGCCACCCATGCACGAGGCTTTCCGCCCCATCTCTCTGGTCGTGGCGTTCTGGCCGACCCAGGATTTCCAATTTCCCGGCGATCTGAATGCGTTCGGCGAGCGCTTGCGCCAGCAGGCGCCGCTCTTCAGCGAACTGCGCATCAGCCCGCCGGGGGGACCCGAGATGCAGCCGGAATGGCCGCGCCTGATCGTGCTCGGCGACGAGCGCCGGCTGGCCTTGGAGCTGGCGCCGGGAAAAATCAGCCTGCGCGTGGCGCTCAATCAACCGGCCTCGCTCGACCAGATTGTTGACTCGACCCATCAGACGCTGGCCCCGGTCCTGGCCTGGCTGGCGGAGAACTTCGATTTTCGCGTCTATCGGCTGGGGACGCTGATCCAGTTATTTTGCAACACGCGCTCGAGCGCCAACGAAAAGATCGCGCAGTATTTCCTGCAACCGCGCGCGCTGCAAGGCCAGCCGCCCCACGAAATCCAGTTGGGGATCCTCTCGCGGGTCAATCTCTACGACGACGTGCTGGTCAACCGCTGGCTGCGCGTGCGGCCGCTGCGCACGATCGATCCGCGGCGGGTCGATTTCGCCGCGCAGATCGAGGTCGACATCAATACCCTGCCCGAGGACACGCGGGTCAAGAACGCGCGCGACATTCTCGATTTTTTCCTGGCCATCGCCCGTTACCTGGACACCCAGGTCCCCCTGCTCAACGATGGCGAGTTCGTGGATTAAGGGCATGGATGGGCATGAGTCAGTGCGGTTCTTGAAGGTTTTTTTCCAATCGTCCTCGTCCTCGTTCTCGTCCTCGGAATGTTGAATATCCCGCGATGACGATTACGAGCATGATTACGAGCACGAGCACGAGCACGAAAAATCATTCGCATGAATCAAACCATCACGCCCCCGCCAGCGCGCTCCCATTCCGCATTCCGCATTCCGCATTCCGCATTTTTTCTGATCCTCCTCGTTGCCGGGCTGCTGCGGTTCGTCGGCCTGGACCGCTGCCCTCCCGGGCTTTTCCGCGACGAAGCCGAAAAGGGCTATAACGCCTGGGCGCTGGCGACCACGGGCGGCGCGCTCGATTTCTCCGGCGGGTTGGGGCCGGGTCCGGCGATCCGCTGGCGGCCCTGGCCGTGGATGATCGACGTCATGGGGGGCAAAACCTCCGCAATCTATCAATACGCCGCGATTCCCTTTGTCCGGGCCGGCGGCCTCGGCGTCGCCACCACGCGCATGGCGGCCGCCGCCGTCGGCACGCTGACCGTCGCGCTGCTCGGCTGGCTGCTCTGGCGCGCCTGGGGCGCCTGGCCGGGTCTGGCCGCGGCCGCTTGGCTGGCGCTTTGCCCCTGGCACCTGGTCTTCAGCCGCTGGGCGCTGGAGGGGATTTTCGTGCCGTGCTTCCTGGTGCTGGCGCTGGCCGGACTGTGGGGGATCGAGCGCGGCCGCCGTTGGGGCGAGCCGCTGGCGGGGGCCGGGCTGGGCTGGCTCTTTTACAGCTATTCCGGCGCGCAGCCGTTCGTCATCGCCTGGGGGATTTGCCTGCTGCTGCTCTACGGGCGCAAAATCCATTGGAAGGCCTGGCCTTGCTGGCTCGGCTTGGCTTTGTTTCTTTTGCCTGTCATCCCGACCGTGCTGGTGCGCCTCGAACCGGGTGGCTCCAGCCGCTTGGCGCGCATCGCCATTTGGAGCGAGCCGGGGGGCACGCCCGCGCGTGTCGCGTGGCGGTTCATCCGCAATTATTTTGCTCACCTGGACCCCCGTTTCCTGTTTTTCTCCGGCGATGCCCTACCCCGCCACGGGGTCCCGCACATGGGGCAATTGCTCCTGATCGACATGCTTCTCCTGCCGGTGGGGCTCTGGCGGACGCTGCGCGGACGCTGGCCGCTGGCCGGGGCGCTGGTGGCGGCATTTCTGTGCGGCCCGATCCCCGCCGCCCTCACCCACGAAGGGATTCCCCACGCCTTGCGCTCGTTTGCGATGGTCGTGCCGGCGGCGGCTTGGAGCGGGCTCGGGCTCGTCGCGCTGGCCGAAGCACTGCTCCAATGGACGGCGCGCCGGGGAGTGCCGTCCGCGCGCCGGAGCATTTTTGTGGGTCTTTTTGTGGCGGCGGCGCTGCTGGTTGGATTCAACGCTTTCAAAATCTATTGGCAAAACGGCCGGACGAATCCGCTGATGCTCGTGGCCTTCGAGGCCGGCGAACGCCAGACCTGGGAAACGATCGCCCACCAGCGCCGGCCGAGCCAGCGCGTCTTCATCAACGGCAATATTCTATTTATTCCGTATTATCAGCTCTTTTTTCTGCATCCGGCGCCGCGGCGCGCGGCCCTGGAGGGACTCGACCCGCAATCGTTCATTTATTTCAGCCCCGAACAAAATCCCCCGGACCAGGTAGCCGAATCGATGCGCCCGGGCGATTGGATGATCGGCGCGGTCAGCCCGGCCTCGCTGACCCTCCTCCCCGATGACCACCCGCTCCTCACCCCTGAAGAAGCCCGCCGCGTCCATGAAGTCTGGGTCGTGGTGAATCAGAAGCCCTAAGCACCGAAGCTCACAGTGGGTCTGGAAAGTTTTGTCCGGATTTTTCGTGCTCGTGCTCGTCATCGTAATCGTAATCCTAATCGATGGAAATTCAGCATACCGAGAATATTCCGAGGACGAGGACGATTTAGAAAGTGGTGAATCTACGAAGACAATGGCTCGATCCGAACTTGCGGCATGAGCGTGCGAATCCGGGGCCAGGTGGCAAAGCGGGTATCGGGCAGGGCGGCGGTGGCGGCGCCGCAGGCCAGGCCCAGGCGCAAGGCATCGGCGAACGGGCGTCCGCGCAGCAGGGCGGCCACCAGGCCGGCCATCATGCTGTCGCCGGCGCCCATCGGCCCGCCGCCGCTTTGGATCGCCGGCGGACGGGCGGCCCACGCTTCACCGCGCTCCAGCGCCAGGCATTCTCCCGCGCCGTGGCTGATGACGACCGCTCCCACATCGCCACGCAAAAGCCGTCGCGCGGCGGCGAGGATCGCCCGGCGCGAAGCGCCCGCGACGCCGACCGTTGCGGCCAGTTCGGCCCGGTTAAGCCTGATCAAATCCGGCCCTTCGGTCAAGGCCGCGCTAAGCGGCGCTCCCGCGCAATCCAAGGCCACGCGGGCGCCGGCGCGGTGGGCCAGGCGGGTCAGCCGGGCATAGGCGTCCGTCGCCATACCCGGCGCCAGTGCGCCGGAAAAAACGACCCAGGCGCGGCCGGGGAGGAGCGCCTTGAAATCCGCCTCGATCCGCCGCCATTCGCGCGCGGTCGCCCGTGGGCCGGACTGATTGACCTTGATATTCTCGTGGCGGCGCTCGCAGGTGAGGGTGACGTTGGTGCGTGTCGCTTCGGCGATCGGGCAGGTGTGAAGTTCAAATTTGACGCCGGCGAGCAGCGCGCGAAAGACCTCGGCGTCGGGTCCGCCGAGCACGCAAAAGGCCGTGGCCGCCACGCCCAGCTCGGCCAGCATCCGCGCCACATTGATGCCTTTGCCGCCCGCCTCGCGCCAGACGCGCGTCGCGCGCCCAACATCGCCGCGCGGCCAATCCGGCACGACCAGGTTTAGGTCGATCGCCGGGTTGAGCGTGACGGTGAGAACAGAGGGTGAAGTCACAGCCATACGGGCCAGTTGTAGACGACCGCCAGGATTTTAGACCTCAACCCCGCATCGAATGGCGGGGGGATCGTGACTGAAGCGATGACGAGCACGAGCACGAGCACGAATTCCTTCTGACTTCTGAATTCCTCTTCATTCCAAGTGAGAAGGCCCAGTGGGCCTTCGAGACCGCAATCCGCAATTTCTCATTGCCCCTTCAAGTCCTCGATCCACTTTGTGACTTCGTCCTTGCGGGCGCCCTTAAGCTCGACATACTTTCGGAAGCATTGCAACTCCAGGTCGCGGTTGTGCTCGATGTCGCCGGCGATGATGCCCCGGTTCAAGTACGCGTTGGAATACTTGGGGTCCAGCTTGATGATCTCATCGAGCAGTTTGGCCGCCTCGACGTATTTCTTCTCCTGCATGTCCAGGACGGCCAGGTTATTGTAAGCCTCCACGTATTTGGGGTCCTTCTCCAGGGCCTTGTGGAAAAACTCACGCGCGTGGTCGGGCTGCTTGAGATCCTGGTAATAATTGCCAAGTTTGAGCAGCGGGCGCGGGGAGGCGGGGAAATCCTCCATCGACTGTTCGTAGTAAATCCGCGCGCGCTCATAGCGTTCCATCCGGCGCATCATGTCGCCCAGGTCCAGGTGGGCCTGAAGCTGTTTGGGATCGGCCTGGATGGCGCTCTGGTATTCCTCGGCGGCCTTGTCCCACTGCCGATGCGAGCGGTACGACTCGGCCTTCTGGTAATGGTATGGGTAGGTCCCCAGAATCACGTCCTGGTCGCTGGCATAGACCGGCTTGGTCGCCGAGGGAAGCTTTTCTTTATCCCGTTCGGTGGAGAAGAGCGCGGCCTGGATCTCGGCCGGTGTCGGCTGGCGCTTGCTTTGGGCTTCCGTAAGCGCCTGTTCGCGCGCCTGGCGCTGCTCTTCGAGCGTCCCGCTGGATGAGGCGTCCGGGGTCTTGACGGCGCGGGCCGCGGCCAGTTCCACATTATGCTTGGCGGCCCACTGTTCGGCCCGGGCCAGATCATCCTTGCTCGGCGGCGCGCCGGCCGGGGTATAGCCCAGCGCCAGGATGGCCAGGCGGGCATCCTGGTAATCGGGAGCCAGTTCCAGCGAACGCTGATAAGCCGTGGCCGCTTTTGGCGACTCGCCCTGGAGTTCGAACACATGGCCCATGCGGTACCAGGCGTCGGGGGTGCTGTTGAGCTGGGCCGACCGGTCATAGCGCTCCAGGGCCAGCAGCGGCGAACCCTCGCGTTCGAGCTGCTTGCCTTCCGCGATGAGTTGGAGGGCCTCTTCGCGCTTGGACAGCCGCTCGCGGGAAAGGAAGTTTTGCCCGCGGCAGCCGGCCAGGGCGAGGGCGCCACAGACCAGCACGATCAGATCCAACCACAACGGGGCGGACCAGCGGCCATGAACCTTCATCATTAGTTGCCCTCTTTCGATTGAATCAAGGTGCCGCTGTCAAAGGAAAACTCCTCGATCAGGGGGGAAAAAACACGCGTATAAACAAGCACATCGATATTGGTGCCGGTTTCGGGATAATCCGTCTCCACGCGGTCGGGGTATCCCCGGCTGAGCAGGATCTGCTCGTAATCGGTCAGCGGGCCGTCATAAACCAGTTGCCCGCCGACGAATTGGAAGACGCGCCGCTGATCGATGTAAAGCCATTCCTTCACCCGTTCGCCCTGCAGGGAAGGGAACGTCTTGCGGATCCAAGTCGGCGGCCCCCACTGCTTGACCACCGCGGTCTGGTCCGAATCCGCGACCGGCATAAACGAATCGGGATTGGTCTTATGATAGACCGTGCGGACGAAATGGTGGAAAAAGTCGCGCTGGGCGCCGCGCTCGACCCGCTTGAAGGATTGCGGCACGCCGGCCGCGTCAATGCGTTGGGGCAGGCGGGCATGCTGCGTCGCGCAGCCGATCAGCACGATCAGACTTAAGGCGAGCAGCAGGGGCAGCCCGCCGCGGACAGGTTGGCTGGTTATGCGCATCGGAAGATTGCCTTTCATCGCGATTCGCGTCAAAATGGCGTGGCGCGTCCATCTCCCGTCAAAACGCCCAGGAGATCGACGGCTTTCCTATTCAATATTCGAAATGCCCGTGGCTCTGTCAAGGAGAGTTCGAATTCATGAGCGATCCATTTGCGCGTCCGTCCGAGGCTTATGCCTGGCTCGACGGGCAGGTTAATTACGAACGCACGCTCGGCAGCGTCGCTTACGACAGCCAAACTTTCGCGTTGGAGGGCTTCCGCCAGCGGCTGCGCGCGCTGGGCGATCCGCACCGCGCCTTGCGCGCCGTCCACATCGCCGGCACGCGCGGCAAGGGCTCGGCGGCGCTTGCGCTGGAAGCCCTGCTGCGCGCCTGCGGCCTGCGCACGGCCGTCTATACCTCGCCCCACCTCCACGAGTACCGCGAGCGGATCCGGCTGGACGGGGCATGGGTCAGTGGCGCGATGTTTACCGAGATACTCGGCCGGATCGCCCGCCTCGCCCCGCCGGAGCCGCCCGAAGCGCCGCCGGCCGGCGACGGACGCGCGTTTAAGACGGTCTTTGAAACCCTGACGGCGCTCTTCTTCCTGATCGCCCGTGAAAGCGCGGTGGATTGGGCCATCGTCGAAACCGGCCTGGGCGGCCGACTTGACGCGACCAACGTGCTGGGGCCGGGTCCCGTCCTGCTGACCCGCATCGGGCTCGAGCACACGCACTTGCTGGGCGACACGATCGAAGCGATCGCCGCCGAGAAGGCCGCCATCCTCAAGGCGGGCGGCTGGGGCGTCGCCGGCGCCCAGGACGCCGGGGGGGGCGCCGAGGCGATATACCGTGGCCGCGCGGCCGCGGTCGGCGCGCGGTTGGACCACGCCCCGGCGCTTTGCCCGCTGCGGCGTTTCGAGCCCACTTCCGAGGGATCGCGCCTTGAAATCCTCTTCGAGGGTCGCCCGCTGAAGCTGGAATTGGCCATGTACGGTGATTTTCAGGTCGAAAATCTCCAGAATGCGCTGGCCCTGTTCAGTCGTCTGCGCGCCGAGAGGCTGATTCCGCTCATTCCCGATGGCGCGATCGTCGCCGCCCTCGAGGGGCTGCGCCTGCCGGGTCGGATGGAGCGGGTTTGCGTCGCACCGGCCGTTTTCGCCGACGGCGGCCACTGCCCGACGGCCGCCGCCGCCCTGGCCCGAACCATGCGCGACCATTTCGGCGAGGCCCCGGCCGGGTTGCTGGTCGGGATGATGCAGGAGAAGGATCACGAGGGATTCTTCCGCGCCCTGGCCGAATGGCCCGGGTGGCAATGGGTCTGGTGCTACCCCCCCCGATCGCCCCGGGCGCTCGACGCGCCGTCGCTCGCCGCGGTGGCGCGTCGCCATTTTCATAACACCCGTGTGTTTCAAAATTTAGATCAGGCCCTTGAGTCCATCGAGCGCCTGACCGACAAGAGACTTAGAATTGTCGCCACTGGGTCGCTCTATAGCATTGCCCGGCTGGAGGAATGGGGAGTCCATCATGGACCGCACGGGGTTCAAACCAAAGTCACCCAGGCGCAAGCTGAACCGGACGCAAGTCATTGATATTCTGGAGCGCAACATCGCGCTCTACAAGGATGATGCGGAGTTCGTTCATTACCTGGTTGAACTCGCCGTCTACCTGATGGAATACGAGTACGACTGGTCGCAATCCGAGGGTGCGCCGCCCGCGGCCAAAGCCGATGTCCCCGAAGGCAACAACACCCCGAGCGAGGAGCGCACCGCCGCGCGCCGTATCTTCTCCACCGTCAATCCAGGCTTCCTCGCCCAACCCCGCAAGGCGTGCCCTTATTGCGGCGTCGCGGTCGGCAACCTGCTGGTCTGTCCTTCGTGTCATAACCTGACGCGCTAATTTTCCATTAATCATTGCAAACCCCCCCGCCGCCAGCGTATCTTATGGGGGTTTGCGTGCCATGGTCCGGTGACGCTCAACAGACCCCCAATGGGAAGGAAACGTGCGATGCCGCTGCTTGTGGTTTTGGGATGTCAATGGGGCGACGAGGGCAAGGGTAAGATCGTTGACCTGATCGCCGCCGAATCCGACATGGTGGCCCGTTACCAGGGCGGGAACAATGCCGGGCACACAATCATCGTCGGCGATGAGAAAACCGTGCTGCATCTGATTCCCTCGGGGATCCTCAACCCCGGCACCGCCTGCCTGATCGGCAATGGCGTGGTCGTCGATCCGCTCGTCTTGAAGCAGGAAGTGGAGCAACTCGAAGCCGCGGGTGTCGAGGTTCGCAAGTACCTCTACCTGGCCGAAGCCGCCCACGTCATCGTGACCTACCACAAGCTGCTCGACGTGGCGCAGGAGCGCATGCGCGGCAAAGGCAAGATCGGCACGACCGGGCGCGGCATCGGCAGCGCCTACGCCGACAAGGTCGCGCGCCAGGGCATCCGCCTGGGCGACTTCCGCTATAAAGACCGCCTGGCCTGCAAAGTGCGCGCGCTGCACAATTTTTACCAGCCGATCTTCGAGTTCATCGTCAACGAACCGCTCCCCGCCGCCGACGAAGTGATCGATCAGCTCTGGACGGCCGAGCCTCTGGTCGCGCCGCTGCTCTGCGATGGCGTGACCCGGATCAACGACTTCCTGGACCAGGGCAAGAAGGTCCTGGCCGAAGGGGCGCAAGGCATCATGCTCGACATTGATTTCGGCACCTACCCGTACGTCACCAGCTCCAACCCTTCGACCGGCGGCGTCTGCACCGGCCTGGGCGTGCCGCCGCAGCGGATCACCGACGTGCTGGGCGTCAGCAAGGCCTACACCACGCGCGTCGGCGAGGGGCCGTTTCCCACCGAGCTCGACAATGAACTGGGCGAGTTCATCCGCCAGGCCGGGGGCGAGTTCGGCGCCACGACCGGCCGGCCGCGCCGCACCGGCTGGTTCGACGCCCCGGTGCTGCGCCGGGCGATCCAGGTCACCGGCGTCAGCAAGATCGCCCTGACCAAGCTGGACGTCCTTGACGGGCTTAAGGAAATCCAGGTCTGCACGCATTATGAAGGCCCCGGCGGCGAAAAGATCGAGCGCATGCCGCTCGACCTGCGCCAGCTCGAAGCGAGCAAGCCGGTCTATGAAACGATCAAGGGCTGGAACTGCCTGACCGCCGAGTGCAAGGTCTACGAAGAGCTCCCCCCGGCGGCGCAGAATTACGTGGCGCGCCTGGAAGAGCTGACCGGCGTGGCGATCCCGATCGTGTCGGTCGGCGCGCGGCGCAAGATGACGCTGCTGCGCCAGCCGTCGTTCTTTTAACTGGAGGGTTCTTGAACGTTTTGTCCCATTCATCATCCTCCTCGTCCACATTGTCCACGATGTCCATGTAGTCCACTTCGATGACGAGCACGAGCACGAAAAACAAGGAAAAAAAACGCTTCACGCCTCGCGACCTCGTCCCGCGCCTCTTCGATCGCATGCTGGCCGCCGCCGGGCCGCGCCACTGGTGGCCGTGCGATTCCAGCGCCCCCGGCTGCGGACGCGACGAAATGATCATCGGCGCCGTCCTGACCCAGAACACCGCCTGGGTCAACGTCGAGCGCGCGCTGGCCAATCTGCGCGCGGCGGGACTGCTTCATTTATCCAAACTAGCCTTGCTGGAACCCGAAGCCATCGCGCCGCTGATCACGCCGGCCGGATACTTCAATCTCAAGGCGCGGCGCTTGCGCGCGGTCTGCGACTTCTTCGCCCCCGAGGGTCAGGATCGTTTCGAGGCCCTCGCCCTATGGCCCGATGACGCCCTTCGCGCGGGCCTGTTGGCCGTCTGGGGCGTGGGGCCTGAGACCGCCGACTCGATCCTGCTTTATGCCTTCAAGCGGCTCAGCTTCGTGATCGACGCCTACACGCTGCGCATCGGCCGGCGCCACGGCCTGTTCGACGCCGCGACGACTTACGAGCAGGCGCGCGCGCTGCTGACCGCCCACGCCCGGCCCGAAGTCTCCTACTTTAATGAATATCATGCCCTGCTGGTCTGGATCGGCAAGCATTTCTGCAAGCCC
>Ga0182027_10011961_pt1 | contig 12211 bp, 14 predicted proteins | sample 712E1DmetaG_FD_121300 | JGI IMG/M metagenome (GOLD analysis project Ga0182027, IMG submission 121300) | Permafrost microbial communities from Stordalen Mire, Sweden - 712E1D metaG (Illumina Assembly) | ecosystem: Environmental > Terrestrial > Soil > Wetlands > Permafrost | place: Sweden...
AATTAGAGGATACGTGGCGACGTTTGAATTGTTCCAAAAGCTTATGCCTGGGGTAGATTTAAACACGCTAACTATCAAAACTCTAAACGAATTCTTCAAACGCCTGGAACAGCGCGACAGAGTCGTCGGAAAAGGGGAAATAAGGAATGGCGTCAGGATTAGCACCATTGGTACATACCGGTCAAAGTTAAACAGCTTCTTTGATTGGCTGGTACAAAATAAATACCTGGCTGATAATCCGTTTAAGCATATGCGCTACCCTCGGATTATTTACAGCGACAGAAAATTCCTGAACAAGCAGCAACTGGAACGGATTTGGCTAGCCGTAAGCCTTAACATTGATTGGCATAGCCCATTCATACAAAAAAGGAGTATGGCACTTATTGGCACTCTGCTTAACACCGGCGTTAGGAGAGGGGAATTAATTCAGCTTAAGGTGCTTGATTTGGATTTGGAAAAACGCGAGCTTCATGTGCGGGGCGAAACTTCCAAGTCCAGACGGGATCGCTTTATTCCCATAAATTCGGCCGCGTATAAATTATTAGTTGATTACCTGAAAGCCCGTAAAGAAAAAGACTATAAAAATCCGTACCTGTTTGTGTCCAACAGCCGGGACCAACGCCTAAGTTTTGACGGCTTCAAACATTTTGTAAACAAAGTGATTGAGGGTTCGGGCGTGAAATTTCATGTTCACCAATACCGGCATACATTCTCCGTAAACTTTTTGGCGAACGGAGGAAGTTTGGCCGCGCTTAAGCAGTTACTTGGGCATACGGATTTGCGCATGACGGAAGTCTATCTGCGCTGTCTGCCAACCCATACCTTGCGGCCCGACGTGGAGTCTTTGGCCAATATGGAAAATTTAATTTAGTGTGCTATGATTTAAATAGAACATTAAAAAAGCACTTAAATAAGTTTGTTGCAGTAGCTTTTATTCTTGGATTTCGTCCCTGAATTTTGTGCAGGGAGTTGCTCACTGTAACGGCATAACTTTTTAAATCTTTTTTCCAGTAATCCCTTACCATCTAGGGTAAAATCGGATATTATTTCCATCTTACCCTAATGGTAAGGAGCAGGTGATCGGTTCAAATCCGATAGTGGGCTCCACTCGACTCGTTTTAATAAATTAAAACTCGCTCGTGGTCTGCGTCCTAAAGGACTTCGACCAGCCCGCGGAATTGAGACAAGTCGAGTGTCCCAAGCGACCCCGAACGCAGTTGAGGGGGAGTCGAAGGGCAGAAAATGACACTGTGACTAAATAAACAGTGTTTTTATTTGGCTTAAAAAGTGCTAAAATACCTCTAAGAAAAGCTTTTAATCCCATCATATATGAGCGAAACCCAGGAAAGTCAAAGAAGCCGGCAAATTCAAATACTTAAAGGACAGCTTGCGGGAATTAACCTACAGATATCCACGCTGGAAGTACAGGCAGGGCGACAAATTGAAGAGGCTGCCCATTTAATGGAAGCAGACGGGGGCGCTAGCGTAGAACAAGGTGTTTCAAATATTTCCACGTCCCTGGGAAATTTAGAAAAAGAAAAAACGGATTTGTTAGAAAAGTTACGCAGGTTAGTTGAATAACATAAACAAGTTATGCAAAAAAAATCTACTTCTTGGGGAAAAGTGGCAAACTGGTATAACCAGATGCTGGAAGAAGGGGAAGACACCTACCAGGAAAAACTGATAAAACCAAACCTATTAAGAATCCTTCAGCCTAAGCCGGGTGAGGAAATTTTGGATGTCGGTTGCGGACAGGGTTTTTTTGCGCGCGAAATCGCCAAAGCGGGAGCGAAAGTTGTAGGAATAGATATCGCCGGAGAACTGATAAAATTGGCCAAAGAACAATCGGGGAAAAACGAAACCTATTTGGTGCTGTCGGCAGAGAAAATGGTGTCGCTGATTAATAATCGTTTCGATGCAATAATTTGCGTTTTGGCTTTGCAAAACATAAAAAACTTGCAAAACGCGATCTCCGAGATCTCGCGTGTGCTAAAACCCGGAGGACGATGTGTTTTGGTTTTGAACCATCCGGCTTTTCGCATCCCCACTGCTTCTTCGTGGTCTTACGACGAAACAACTAATATCCAATATCGAAATATCTATAAATATCTTTCCGAAATAACTCAAGAAGTAGACATGACGCAAGGCGTAGCCGACCAAAAAAAGAAAAAATTCACTATGTCCTTTCATCATCCTTTGCAGGTTTACTTTAAAGCTTTTGCCAAAGCCCGGCTTTACGTAGCGCGTTTGGAGGAATGGGTTTCGCACAAAACTTCCGATAAAGGTTTGCGCAAATTGGCGGAGGACATTGCCCGCAAAGAAATCCCACTGTTTATGTGTTTGGAGTTAAAGAAAAATGTTCATGCTTAAAAAATATAAAATACTCCTGTTGGTTTTGTTGCCGCTTTTGTGGCTGGCCGGAACTTCTTTGGTTTTTGCCCAACAGGTGCCCCAGGAAAAATCCATGTCCAACCGCGGGGCGGTGGACGAAAAATATATCATAAACGCCGACGGCACCGTAACTTCACAGTCTACCGAAACCATACATTACGTGGGGTCTTACCACCGCACGATCATGAATTTTAGCCGGCATGACCAGGGGAATTTATCCAACATAAAAATTTGGGATTTAACCGATAATATAGAATACCAACAGGTTCCGGCTCCGCTGGATGCCTTGGACCCCAACAGCTGGGGCAAGTTTGCCGTTTATCAGCAGGGCGATACCCAATATTTTGAATGGTATTACCACGCCCAGGACGAGGACAAGCAGTGGAAAATCCAGTATGATTTGTCGGGACTGCTTACGCCTTACTACGACAAATTATTATTAAATGTCGGCAATACCGTTGGCTTTCCCATAAGCAATTTGCATATTACCGTTAGCGCCCCGGTAATATTAAGCCTATTGGACGAAAGCCGCAGCAGCGGCCAACCCATAACCACGAAATCTATAACGCCGGACACAAAAAACCCCCTGCTTTCCGATGCTTACTCGTTTGACTTAAGCAATCTCCAGCAAAACGAGAGCTATAATATTTCCGTGACCGTGGCCAAAGACAGCGTTAAGTTAAATCCGCTGCCCGCTTTGGCGGCGGGGAAAACGGATTTCACCCAAATCAGCGATACCTTGCAAATTAATCCCGACTCATCCGTAAACGTCATAGAAACCCTGTCGCCGGTTTTCACGGGGGACATAAGCTCGCTAAACCGGGTAATAAATTTAAGCCCGAACGCCCAAATTTTCAATATCTCCTTATCCGACACGGGCACAAACGCCAATTTCACCCAAACCGACTCCGGCCAGACGCCAAACACTTTTACCGCCGTGCCCTTTGGCCAGGCGGAAAATATTACCTGGTATTTTGCCAGCTCCACTGCCGCGAATTACCTTTTAACTTACAAAATTTCGGGCGCGGTTGCTTTAGGCCAAACCACCGACACTTTAAATTTAAAGCCTTTTTCGGGATTGCCGGGCTCTGCCGCGGTAGCCCAAATAACCGTTAATTTTCCCAGCGCGTTAAGCGTACCGGCAGACAGCTTGGTGACCATATCCCGGACCGGCGGAGGCAGTGTTACCCGCACTTCCGAAAGCCCGACCGGCATAAGTTTTTCCTTGCCGTGGCTTTCTTACGACGAAGGCGTAAGCCTTACGGTAACTTTGCCCAAGACCCAGGTTAGCCAAACTGCCTTATTAAAACAAAGTTTTATCCAAATTTACGGCGTGGCCCTTTCTTTGGCCGTGATAATTTTAACCCTGCTGGTTTGTTTTATTTTCTGGCTGGTTACGCAAAAGCTTCCCAAGGGCAGGGGAGTGGTGGTGGCCGAATACCAGCCGCCCCAGAATTTGCCTCCGGCTATAGCGGAAATTGTCTGCAAGGAAAAACTGACCTTTAGGGGACTTGCGGCCACGATAGTGGATTTAGCCCAGCGTGGATATTTAAAAATAGAGCCCGACAAGAACGTAATCCTTTGGCTGCCTGTTTTAGGCAGGGTCCTTGTTATCCTGGCTTCGATTTTCTTTTTATTCATAGTGGCGCTGGTTCCCGCGGTGTCGGGCTATAATTCTTTTGCCTTAATCACGAGCGCCATTTTTGCCCTTTTGGGAATTTTGGCCTTTTGGTCGCTGGTGGAATTGTTTACGGCCAAAGAATTCAAGCTGACCAAACTGAAACCGGCGGAGCAGGGCGACAGTCGGCTTGAGCCTTACGAATATTTGCTGCTGTGCGCGCTGTTTGGCGGCGGGCCGTTTGCTTTTAGCCGCGATGTCTTTTCCACCGGGCAGGAAAAAAAGTGGGGAAGCGCTTCCGATTTATTGGATAACCTAAACAGCGTTAAAAATTCCCTTTACGAAAAAGCCAACTTACAAACCCAAGCCTTTGCCGTAGACTTATACCGGGAAGCTACGGGGCGCAAGCGGTTTTGGGGCCTTATAGGATCTGTCTTTTACATTGGAATCCGGGTAGTTGTTACGCTCGCAAAATCCAACGTTACTTCGGCGGTCCCCGTACAAGCCATGCTATTAGGCATAGTAACGGTAATGTGTGTGTTGGCGGCTTTTGGGTATATTGCATTCCAGGCGCGCTTGAACAAACAGGGCAGGATATTAAAAGAAGAGTGGCAGGGGTTTGCCTTATTTTTGACAAAAACCGAAAAATTCAATAATGCTGATTTATCATCAAACGTGTTGGAGCCATACTTGCCTTACGCCATAGTGTTTGGCGCCAAAAACCAGTTTGCGGCAACTTTTGGGGAGATGATGAGCAGGCTGCGCCCTTTAAACCGCCGTGGCCATTAAAAATGCTATTTATGTGTTTGGAATTAAAGAAAAATAACCATTAAATAAAATAATATGCGAACAACACGAGGCAAGGGTCCGGATCAATCACGGGACCAATTAAATTTATTTGAGTCTGAACAAGGACCAAAACAAGAGGTTAAGCCGGAAACTGCCGCACCTCCGCCCGGCAACACAGCTCCGGCTGAAATCAAATCCATGTTTTCAGGAAGAACAAGAAACCCCGGATGGAAAAACAGAGGGAGCGAACCGGCTGAACCTCATTAAAACAATTAATTTTTCACAAACTAAAAAATTATGGAAACCTACAAAAATTGCCAAAGCTGCGGCATGCCCATAAAAAAAGATCCCCAGGGCGGGGGAAGCAATGCCGATGGCAGCAAAAGCACAATGTATTGCTCTTACTGCTACCAAAACGGCGCGTTCACCAAGGATTGCACAATGGAAGAAATGCAAGCCTTTTGCAAAACTAAATTGCAGGAAATGGGTTTTCCGGGCTTTTTAGCCGGCTTTATGACCAAAGGCATTCCAAAGCTGGAACGATGGAAAAATAAACAGGTTTAATTTTTAATGACCTAAATTTATGCCTACACTTAGCGAATTTGATAGAAAACAAGAGGAATTAGACTGGCGCGTTGAGAATTTAAGACGCCAAATACCACCTAAAGACGATGAGCCAAAAGATGCAAAGCCTCTTTCCGCCGGCAAGCGTCTTGAGCTTGAGCATAATCTAGAAGGGTGGCGTCGTCCTCAAAGGGAACCAGAGAGATCTAGCCCGTTCGCCGCAAAATCGACAGAAAGTTCACCTCTTGCCGAACCCGGGCCGATGCTGAAGCAGGAAAGAAAGAAAAGTGTAGCGGTCGCTACGCAAACAGAAGAGGTTCCTCTCGAAGATTAATAATATTCTTAGTTATTGTGATATTTTAAATAATCCGGGCCGGCGAGAAGTTGCATCCACTCAACTTCCCGCCGGCTCTTGCTCTTTTGGCCATTTCGTTCCCCCTCAGACGAGTCTGAAGAAAACCCGAAGGGTTAGTCCTGCTGCGAACGCCCACATCATGGCTTTGGCGAACCTGGCAAAGTGGCGACGGGCCATTTTGCCGAAATTATCCGGCGAGGTCATGTCTGGATCCAAAACCGGTAAATCCGGTACCCCGCCCGGAAAGAAAAGCCGGAAGGCCTTCTCTATCATCATTATGGCTACGCCGCCGACAGCATGCGCCGCTAGGAGCAGAAGCATGGCGGACAGCCAAGAGTATGCTAGCGAGGCTGCTATTAGCCCTATGGCAATACCAAATACAACCACGGCCTTGCCGACCTTGCGGTCGAATGGCCAAAATCTTTGATAATCGTTCATCGCGATCGCGCCTCCTTTGCGTTTGCGATTAGCTTATTATTGTCTTAAAAAACCCCTTTGTCAATCAGGTATTAGTCAAAGACATCAGTTCTCAAGACTTAACTAAATTTTACTCTGCTTTGTGGATAACTTTTAAAAAATGCCTAAAAACAAGGCGTTTTTTTAATGCTTGCCCCGTTAGAAAGGCCAATAAATACAAGGTAAATATTAATTTCCGAACATTTTATTTAAAGATCCTTTCTAACGAGGTTGACGTATGGTGAACGATTGTTTACTATAATAACATTATCATTATCCTTAATTAAAAGGAGGAGAAAAATGAGTAAAATATATAAGTTTGCGGTCGCAGTTGCGCTGGCCGGTTTAATTATGCCCGCAACAAGTTTTGCCGCCGCGGCAAAAACTTTTACCGGCACGGTTATTGGCATAAACGGCAGCCAAATTATTTTTTCCACGGTCAGCGCGGCCAAATACGCGGCCGACGCGGGCAACGCCCAGCTCACGCGCAAAAACGGCGCAATAATGCAATTTTTAGAAATTTTAATAGGCGATAAAGTCCAGGTCACGGGCACGCTTTGGGCGGACAACAGCATTAGCGCCGCCGCCATTAAAGATATGTCGCTTTACGCGCACAGCGGCACCTTTACCGGGAAAATCACCGCCATCAACACGGCTGATTCCAGTTTTGTTATTGAAAGTAAAACTTTTGGCAGACAAACTATTCACACCAACAACTTTACGTCGTTTAGCACAAACGGCGCCAACTCCGGCTTTTCGGATTTGCAGTTAGGCTATACCGCCGCCGTAAAAGGCGTGTGGGACCGAAGCAGCGCAAACGTTGTCGCCTCTGCCGTAAACGCGAGCTTTAGGATGATAGCTATTTATTTTACCGGCAGCCTTTCCGCGAAAAACGGATTGGCCTTAACCGTTGTTGGCAACGGCAATGTTATTTACGGGGTGGATGTTAGCAAAATTTCCGTCTTAAACAAAAACGGCAAACCAATAACGCTAAACCAATATAACCTTGGCGATGTTTTGCGCGTATGGGGCAAGCATATTTCCGGCATGGTCGCGGTTGTCGCGACCGAAGTCAAGGATAACGATATAACAAAATAGCCCCTTTAGTTCCCATTATTCCCTTTAACCCTTTTAACCCCATATACCCTTTTTCCCCATTTCACCCATTTGTCCCTTAATCTTAATTTGTCTTATTCGTCATATCTGTCCTATCCGTCCTATTTGATTCTTGCTTATGAAACCAAAACAAAAACTTTACTGCTACGTAGACGAAACCGGACAGGATGCCGGGAGCAAAATTTTTATAACTGCTGCGGTAGTCAGTTCGGATGACCAGCATAACCTTCGTATGGAACTGGAAGCCATAGAAAAGCAAACGAAAATTTTCAAAAGGAAATGGTATCGGGCAGGCCGCCGGCAACGGACAGATTTTATTACCCGAATTATGGAAAGCGGTCAACGGTTTGGCAAAATTTTTTATATCGTATATAAAAAGCCTATACTGTTTTTCCTTTCTTGGCTTGAGGTGATTGCTTCGGCTTTGGAAAGTGTTGTCCAAGGCGATTACAGGGCACAGGTCTACGTGGATGGTATTGACCATAAAAAGGCGGCTGAGCTTACTAATACTTTGAGAGCCAAAGGGGTTAAGCTTTCTTTTGTTAAAAGCGCGCGTGATGAGACGGAAGCTTTCATCAGATTGGCGGATAGAGCCGCCGGCCTGGTCCGATCGGCGAGTGAACAAAAAGGTGAATACGCCAAGCTATTGGCCGAAACCAATACTTTAGGGGTTATTAATGAAACAAAAACAACCCCTTGGAAAGGGGTTGCAGGTTTTCGGCTATTCTAGATCTTACGACCCAGACCAATCTCCACCTAAAAAGGGTAGGCCTTCACCGAATCTGTATTGTCATTATAGCACTATAAAAATTCATGTCAAGCGGCCGCGTAAAAACTATTGATTTTTAAAAAATTTTTGTCAATTTTGTCAATTTTATTATTTTCGTCATTTCCATTTATGCCCATCAAAAACTTACACAAAATAGAAATGCCCAGGGAAAGACTTTTAAAATACGGCCCGGGCAAACTTTCCACTTCTGAACTGCTCGCGATTATTTTACGCACAGGTCCCAAAGGAAGCAATGTCTTGCAGGTCGCGGAAAACGCGCTTCGTTCGTATAAAGGAACCAGTTTGGCGAATGCTGATTTTGAGCAGCTGAAAAAAATAAAAGGAATAGGGCCGGTCAAGGCAGGGGAGCTGATTTCCTGTTTTGAACTCGGCCGACGGATGCTTAAAGATAAGCCCGCGATGTTAATCCTTTCGCCGCGAGAAGTTTGGGAAGCGTTAAAAGATATCCGCGAAAGCAAAAAAGAACATTTTGTGGTGTTCTTTTTGGACACGCAAAACCGGGAAATAAAACGCGAACTCATATCCATCGGCACTCTTAACGCCAGCTTAATTCACCCGCGGGAAGTGTTTGAACCAGCGATTAAACATCTCGCGTCCCATATTATTATCGCTCACAACCACCCCAGCGGCAGCCTGGAGCCGTCCAATGAAGACCTCGCCATCACCAAACGCCTAACCGACTCCGGCCGCCTGTTGGGCATAGAAGTTCTAGATCACGTCATAATCGCTCAAAACGGATATTCAAGTTTAAAAGAAAAAGCCTTGCTCTAAAGCATCGGCCTTATCCGTCATATTAGTCCTATCTGTCCTATTTAACTTATCCACTTGACGTTATATTTAGATGTACGTTATTATGTACATATGGAAACCATTCATACAGAAAACTTTCGCATCCAAGTTTGGTTTAACTGCGTGCCGGACAAAATCCTCCTGGGCACGGTGTCTGTTTGCGCGGCGGACGAAGAATCCGCCCTGCTTTTGACCCGGGCTCATATGTCTTATTACCTGGTCGGCAACGACAAGCTTAATTGGCAAATAAAAGAACCCATAGCAATATATAATTATTAACGACAAACTGAACAAAATTTTTGACCGTGCTTTATTTTTGTCATTTTTGTTCATTTATGTCAATTTTGTCATTTAATCTATGGACTCAAAAAATACAATGTCTCTAACCGAGGCGAGAAAAAGAATATTTGAAATTTGTGACGCGGTTCAACAGCCCGGCGTTTATTATACCTTAACCGAAAATGGCAAACCCAAGGTGGTTATTCTTTCTTTTGAGGAATACGAATCCATAATGGAAACTATGGATGTTATGGAAGAAATGCCTGAGTTGGCCGAAGACATAAAGAGGGTAGACAGGGCTGTAAAAAGCGGGGAATATAAAAACTGGACAACGCTTGAAGAACTATTAGCCAAACAGGGTTATGTTTTGGCGGAAAAAGCAAAAAAACCTTATGGCGTTTCGACTAAGGCTAGAGTCAAAAGCCGAAAAACAGCTAAATAATATCCCAAGCCCATACAAGGAGCGCATTACAATAACCTTAACCTCCATAACGGCCAATCCCTGGATAGGAAAAAAGCTTAAAGGAGAGTATGAGGGAAGCTATTCGGTGCGGGTATGGCCTTACAGGATTATTTATAAAATTTATAAACACGAACTTTTGGTTGTAGTTTTCAAAATCAAACACCGCGGCCAAGGAACCTACGCCTAAAAAAATTTAACATATGGACGTAAAGCCAAAATTTAATCTGGAAGAACTGCGAAAAAAATACCCGAAGGCGGGGATGAAGTGGGATGCCGAGGAAGATGAAAGGCTTAAAACAATTTATGCCCAATACCGCCAAAGTGGCGGCGATTTTGATTTGTTCATAACGGAGCAAATAAAACAATTTCAGCGCGCCGCGGGCGGGCTAAAAGCGCGCTTGGCCATGCACTTTAACGATGTCCCCGGATGGGATTATGAAGGGGCAAAACAACGGGAGGAACGCCGCCGCGGGCAAGCATTGGCAGAAATGGAAAAGCTGGCCAACCCGGAAATTGATCGCATATTATTAGACAAGTACCAAAAATATAGTTCCGCCAAAAGAGAAACATTTAGAAAGTTTACTTTAAGAATGTCGCATCTGGTAAACCGCCCGCGGAGTTTTCTTAGGTCGCGATTGCTTTATTTAATTCCTGATTTGGTTGAGTATGCCGCAGATGACGTTAATCCGTATGGCCGCGCGCCTAACCAAGCTTTGCCCCCGGAACCGGCCATGTTTAGTTTTGCAAACAACCCCGAGGCGCAAGAAGCTTTGCGCCTTATGGAGCAAACAAACGATAATTTATTTTTAACCGGCGAGGCCGGCACGGGCAAATCAACACTACTGCAATATTTCCGCCATACCGGTCAAAAGAATATCGTAGTATTGGCGCCCACTGGCGTGGCAGCCATAAATGTTGGCGGCCAAACAATTCATTCTTTTTGCGGTTTTGGGCCGGATATAACTTTAAACAAAGTCAAAAAGCTGGCTCCCAGTTCCGGCAAGTTCCAGTTGCTGCAAAAATTGCATACTATAATCATCGACGAGATTTCCATGGTGCGCGCCGATCTTTTAGATTGCGTGGATAAATTTTTGCGAATGAACGGCCCCGTGCCGGCAGTACCATTTGGCGGAATTCAAATGATTTTCATTGGCGATTTATATCAACTGCCGCCGGTGGAAAGGGATTTTATGCCCGGAAATAGTTTAATTAAAGAATACCAATCACCGTATTTTTTTGACAGCCGGGCATTTAAGGGAGCAAAATTTCAACACATCCAGCTTAAACAAATCTACCGGCAACAGGACCGGGTATTTATCGACGTCCTAAATGCCGTGAGAAATAACGCGGCTACGCAGGAGCATCTATCTATTATTAATAAACGGTCGCAAGATGCCGGCGCAAAATTTACTTTTGAGAGGTTCGCGATTTATTTAACGCCTCACAATTTTCAGGCCAGAAAAGTCAACAATTTTTTTCTGGAAAAACTTACCACCGTCCTTAAAACTTATCAGGGGCTGGTGCAGGGCAGTTTTGAGGACCGTGAGCCGCCGACAGATTTAGAGTTGCGGGTTAAAATCGGCGCCCAGGTTATGATGCTCAATAACGATATGCGCAAACGCTGGGTTAACGGAACTATGGGAAAAGTGGTGGGGTTTGAAAAGAATAACGATAGCAATAACGATGGCGCTGATGAGGCTTGGAGCCCTTCTCCCCCGCCTGCCCGCCAAAGCCTTGGCGACGGCGGGGCAAGGGGAGATGCCCCGAGTGCAACCGAGGGGCAGAGAGGCCGAATTTTTGAAAATGACGGCGATAACCAAACATCTTCCGATGTAATTTTTATTGAGCTCGAAACCGGCCAAACCGTTTATGTCACTCCTCATACCTGGGAAATGTTCCAGTTTGTTTTGGACAAGCGCTCCCAAAAAGTTGACAGCCGCACCACGGGTACGTTTACGCAATATCCTTTTAAATTAGCCTGGGCCGTAACCATCCACAAAGCCCAAGGCAAAACTTTTGATAAAGTTTATATAGATCTTACCACCGGCACCTTTGCCCACGGCCAGCTCTACGTGGCTTTATCGCGCTGCCGTACATTAGAAGGGCTTTATTTAAAGCGGCCCATTACCCAACAAGACATTATCCTGGACAACCGCATCGTAGAATTCCTCCATAGCCTTAACCCCTCCGAACCATATTATTCTACAGAAGAAGAATAAAAACCCTTTTCACCGTTTTCTTCCATTTCTCCTTTTAAGCCCTTTTAACCCATTTCTAAAATTTATAAAAATTAATTTATTTTTGGAATATAATCAAATATAATCTTATATATCTAAGCTATATTAGCCATTAATATCGTTAAAAATACTAAATTTTCTTATATTATACTACGATGCGTTTAAAGAATTTCAGATTCAGGGAAAAACAAAAATAATGGAAACTATTGTTGCTAAAGCTCTTACCAACAGCTACCATAAACGGCTTGCGTATTTGGAAAACAAAACAATTATGGACTTGTCCGATTACGCAAAAAAATTCAAGCTTTCCCACGCGAATTTAATAAACAAAGCCAAGCGCCAGACAATAGAGGCGTTTATGGAA
>Ga0182027_10011963_pt1 | contig 12211 bp, 11 predicted proteins | sample 712E1DmetaG_FD_121300 | JGI IMG/M metagenome (GOLD analysis project Ga0182027, IMG submission 121300) | Permafrost microbial communities from Stordalen Mire, Sweden - 712E1D metaG (Illumina Assembly) | ecosystem: Environmental > Terrestrial > Soil > Wetlands > Permafrost | place: Sweden...
AACATCGACGCGTACTTGCGGGGCGCGCTGCCGGACCCGACTCCGACTCCGACACCGGGCGAGTCGGTCGCGGAGGCCGCGGCGGCCCACTGATCGAGTTCGAGCGGGGTCATCCGCCCGAAATCGCTAGCCCGCGGCCTCGAATGTCGCAAGTGGAGCGCGGCCGAACAGCCCTCGAACGTGCGTCAAGTTGAGGTAGACCAGCACCGACAGGTGAGCAATCACGCCAACCGGGTCCAGCACTGATTCCGAGCCCCAAAGGATCACCGAGACAACGATCAAGCCGATCGAGGCGAGGCTCAGAACGTTGGCCACCGGCCAAGCGCTGGCCTGTAGCTTCCATAGCCGTGAGACGAGGCTGAACGCGGTTATCGTGGTGGCGATGTATGCGAGCCCTAAGGCGCCGTCGACCAGTCCCCAGATCACGCCGGCAGAGCCATCGTAGGTGAAGCGCCAGTCGGCCCAGTAGAAGTAGTCGTAGATCACGTAAAGCCCGATCAGGCCGACGACGATCTCGACGAACACCAGCATTGCAATCCCGAACGGGCGGCTGGTCGGGGCAGCGGCGGGACCGTTGGCAGGCGGCACGTAGGCTGGCGTCGATGACGGCACATAGAACTGTGTGGTCTGCTTCGTGGCCTCCCTGCCAGGCGGCACGTATACCGGCGTCGGGTCGGGCACCCACGCACTGGCGGGTACGGCGAGCCCGACGACTGGCGCGGCGGGGGCAATGGGGGCAGCGGGTGCCGCAGGCGGGGCGGGCGTTTCGGGTCCAGGCGCGGGTTCCGCCTGTGCGGGGCCTGCAGAGACCGGCTGGACCGCCGCCAGACTCTGGCCGCAGACGTAGCAGAACGGCGTCCCGGCCCACGATCGCGTCCCACAGCGGCCGCACACGGATACTTCTGCCAAGTGAGTGTCCCTCCTTCCAGCCCTCGGAGCCTGGCCCGAGTGGCCGCGCCGGCGAGGGAGGTCCTGCGCAATCCTAGCGTGCCCGACGTGCCGGATTCAGACGTGGCCGCACCGGAGCGCGCGACGCCCGCAAGGCTTCCGAGGTGATCGAGCACGCGTCATTCGGTCAGTAGAATGCGGATGAGACGGTCTTCGATTCGTTCGTCGGCCTGTGCCATTGACACAGGTCCGCGTTATTACCACGATCGTCGAGTGTCCTACCTCGACCCAATTGGGAGGCCCGCCATGCAAAATTCGCCCGAATCCGGACAAATGGACGACCTCGTGGCGACCTATGAAGCCGGCGACGAAGACGCTCGAATGGCCGATGAGAGCAACCGCGTGGAATGGGAACGGACACTCGACCTTCTCGATAGATGGTTGCCGGCTGCCCCGGCTCGTGTGCTCGACATCGGTGGTGGCCCAGGCCGGTATGCACAGCGGTTGCAGGGTTGCGGCTATCTCGTGACCCTGCTTGACCCGGTACCCAAGCACGTGAGACAGGCTCGGGCCAGGGGCGTTGCAGCTGTCATTGGAGACGCCCGCAACCTGCCATTCGATGACGAGTGCGCCGATGCCGTTTTGATGCTCGGCCCGCTCTACCACCTGCCATCCGCCTCGGACCGCGCCCTAGCGCTTTCGGAAGCAGTCCGCTGCGCTGCGCCAGGAGCCGTCGTTATAGCCGCGGCAATGTCCCGTTGGGCCAAGCCATGTTTGCGGGCATCGAGATCACAGTTGGGTGATCCGGGGGTGTGCGCGCATCTCCTTCGCATCCTCGAACACGGACAAGACATCGAGGGGAGCACCTTCCACAAGGTGTCATACAACCACGACCCCGAGGAATTCCGCGAAGAAGTGGCGAGGACCGGACTTGCAGATGTCCTTGTCATGGGAGTCGAGGGGCCGCTCGGGACGGAAGCGCGTGTTGATCCGTCGTTAGCGGACACGGCGATCGCCGCCGCGCGTATTGCCGAGGCCCGCGCCCCGCACTTCTCGCTTCATCTGTTGGCTCGCGGCGTTAAGGGCGTGGGGCGTTGATCAAGGATGCGGTGAGTATCGCGGCCATGAGCCGACCGGGAACCGCCCATCGCGGCCGTCACGCGGCCGGTCCTGCTTGACCACCTCTCACCTGGGGCAAGTTTGACTAGATAGCTGGGCGCCAACTACTGGTCGACTACCTCGACCGACGGAGTTCCGCCGGCGGCGTCGAGCCGCTGCCAGCCCGATATCCAGATGATCGCCATCACTAGAACGGCAATGCCCACGCTGCTAAGCCCCGCCCACAGCGAGATCAAGATCATCAACCCGGCCACGCAATACACGACGACGAGCCAGGTCCGGGCCGGCTCGCGTATCCCCGTCCCGAGCCCGCCCATCGTCCACAGGATCGCCGGCAGGGCCAGCGCCGCCTCGTAGTTGAGCGAGTGCGGGCTGACCGCCAGCCCAATCAGACATGCCCCGGCCGCCGCCTCGACGATCGGAGAGCGGAGCAAGCGCGGAATCGTGGCCACCACCAACACAGTAGCCAGTCCCCAGGCAACGATCGGCGGCGCGCCGTTGCCGACGAGCACGCCGGGGATCGAAGTCGCTCGGATCGCATTGAAGGACGTGTTCGGTCCGTAGTAGACGGCCAGGGCAGACAACAGATGAATCGGCCACATCCAATCGCCTGCAGTCGCCGCCACGCTCGCGATGTACCACCCCGCTGCCACAAGAGCGGCGACCCCGAGCGCCCGCCAGCGACGGCGGAGCAAAAGCAAGACCAGCAACGGTATCGCGACCGTGGGCTTGTACAGCAGCAGGCCGACACCGAGCCCCACCAGCGCATCGCTGTCGCGCCGCAGGCCTTCGAGCGCCAGCACCACCAGAAGGAGCGCCAGCGGTGCGTTCTGACCGAAGGCGACCGCGACCATGCACGGTCCCCACGCGAAGGCGACTATCAGCCCGACTCGCCCCTGCAATCCGAAGGTGCGTCCGGCCAGGAACCCCGCCACGCCGACCAGCGCCGTCATGACGGCTGCGTGGAGCCAGAACCCCGCGGCCATCGGCAAGATCGAGAACGGGGCGAAGAGCCAGGCCGTTCCGGGCGTATACGGAAAGAGGTCCGGGGCAACGCCGTTGGCAGCCTCCCAGGCGCCGTGCAGGCCACGGTCGAGCAGATTGGCCGTACCCACGGTTCGGCCGGCGGCCCAGAACTGCGGGAAGTCCACGTAGCCGGCAGACGGCGAGTTCGACGAGATCGCGGCGCCGATCACGCCGCAGACCAGGCCCCACAGCCAGAACCGGCGGCTTGCGATTCGGAGCGGGACCCGGAGCGGGCGGGCCGCGATCCAGGCTGAAGCAACGGCCCGGACCGAGGAGCCGGCCCTGGTCGAGGCGGCGGCTCCAGATGCCCCGCTCGATCCGATCACGCGGCGCCGGGGCCGACCACCGCGTCGGCGACGCCGCTCCCGCCCGTGGCGGCGATCTCACCGCCATCCGCACCCGAGGTTTGCGCCGCGGCACCGTGGTTCACGTGCGGATCAGTTCCGAACGGACGCCAGCGCCAGAGCCACATCGCCGTGGCCGCGATCACGACCAGGGCCACGCCGCTCACGACCGTGTAGGCCGACACGAGCCAGAACAAGCCGATCGGGATCGCCAGGAAGACGAGCCGCGTCCGCCACGGCTCGGAGAGTCCGCCGGCGATCGCCCAGACCAGGATCGGCAGCATCAAGCCCGCCTCGTAGCCCCAGACTCGCGGGCCGATCGCCACGGCCAGCAGGCACGCCGCGGCCGCGGCCTCCACGATCGGGGCGCGGCGGAGTCCGCGGAGTGCGAGCAGGACCAGGGCCGCGGCGGACAGGTTCGGCAGCCAGGAAGGAATCTCTGGCACGCGGCCGAGCAGCCCCGGGATGCTGACCGCCTTGTCTGCGTTGCCGACCAGATCGTTGGCCAGCCACGGCTGGAGCCCGGACCACCACGCCGCGGGCCAGCCCCAATCCCCCGCCGCGGCCGGAACGCTGATCAGATAGCCCGCCGCCGCGACGCTCGCCGTGACGACGATGGCCCGCCAGCGGCCGCGCAGGACGAGCAGGCCGATCAGCGGCAGCGCGAGGGTCGGCTTGTACATCAGCAGCCCGCAGGCCAGCCCAACCTCGAGCTGGCGGTCGCGACGCAGGGCGTCGATCGCCCAGAGCGCCAGAACGACCGCCAGGGGTGCGTTCTGGCCCATCACGGCTCCGGCCGTGCACGGCGTCCAGGCAAAGGCGACCAGCAAGGCCACGTCGGTCGGGAGGTCGAAGGCCCGCGCGGCGAGCAGCCCGGCTACTGCCACCAGGCCGAGCATGATCGCGGCGTGGATCACGAAGCCGAGCCAGATCGGCAGCGGCGCGAACGGCGCGAAGAGGTACGCCACAGCCGGCGGGTACGGCCAGTCGACCTGGACGACGCCGTGGGCCGCCTGCCAGGCGATGTGCCGCGCCGGGTCGACGAGATCGGGCGTGCCGACCGTGGCGCCGGCCGCCCAGAACGCGGGCCAGTCCGAACCGCCGTTGACGAGTGCGGTGTCGATCGGCACGAGGCCGATCACGGCCAGCGCCACTCCCCAAAGACGGACGCGTTTGGGAGGCAGCGGCAGCGGCCCGAGCTTCGTTCGAAACGGCCAGCCGAGTGCCCCGGCCGCTTTGGCCGGGGCTGCCGGTACGTCCGCTGCGAGCGTGCTCACGACGGCCCGAGCCTGGCTAGGCGCGAGCCTTGGCCAGCCGTTCCAGGATGATCGGCTTGACCTGTGAGAGATCGACGCGGATCTGCTCCATCGAGTCGCGGTCGCGGATGGTGGCCTGGCCGTCTTCGAGCGAATCGACGTCTATGCAGACGCACCACGGCGTCCCGATCTCGTCCTGGCGGCGGTACAACTTGCCGATGGCGGCCGTGTCGTCGTAGACGGCCATCGTGTCCTTGGCGAGGTCCTCGCGCAGGGCATGGCACTTCTCGACGATCTCGTCGCGCTTCTTGAGCAGCGGCAGGACCGCCACCTTGTACGGCGCCAGATCCGGGTTGAGCGCGAGCACGACTCGCTTCTCGCCCCGAACCTCTTCCTCGCGGTAGGCATCGATCAGGAAGGTGAACGCCGCGCGGTCGCCGCCCGCAGAGGTCTCGACGATCCACGGCACGTACTTCTCTTCCGTGGCCGGGTCGAAGTACTCGAGGTTCTCACCGGTTGCTTCCTGGTGCCGGCCGAGGTCCCAGTCGCCGCGGTTGTGGATGCCCTCGAGCTCCTTCCAGCCGAACGGGAAGCGGTACTCGACGTCCCAGGCTTCCTTGGCGTAGTGGGCGAGCTCGTCGGGCCGGTGCTGGCGGAAGCGCAGCCGGGCTGGGTTCACGCCGTAGCGCACGTACCAGGCCAGGCGTCGCGGCTTCCAGTAGTTGAACACCTCCGCCGCAGTCTCGGGCTTGACGAAGTACTGCATCTCCATCTGCTCGAATTCGCGCATCCGGAAGACGAAGTTGCCGGGGCTGATCTCATTGCGGAAGGCCTTCCCGATCTGGGCGATACCGAAAGGGAGCTTCTTGCGGGAGGTCTCGCGAACGTTCTTGAAGTTGACGTAGATGCCCTGGGCGGTCTCGGGTCGGAGGTAGACCTGCGCCGCCTCCTCCTCGACCGGGCCCATGTAGGTTTTGAACATCAGGTTGAAGCGGCGCGGGGCGCTCAGTGGGCCGCCGTCGGCCGGGCACTTGAGGCCCAGGCGCTCGACGACCTCGGGGTCCATGAGTTCCGTGTTGGTCAGGTCCTCGGCCCCGGGCAGCTCGTCGAGCCGGTAGCGCCGGCGGCACGTGGTGCATTCGACGAGAGGGTCCGTGAAGTTGGCGACGTGACCGGAGGTGACCCACACCTGCGGCGCCATGATGATGCTCGCGTCGAGGCCGACGATGTCCTCGCGCTCCTGGACCATTGCCCGCCACCAGGCACGTTTGACGTTGTTCTTCAGCTCGACGCCCAACTGCCCGTAGTCCCACACGGCATTGATGCCGCCGTAGATCTCCGAACTGGGGAAGATGAAACCGCGCCGCTTGGAAAGCGAGACGATCGTGTCAAGGTTGGCGACTGACGGTCCCGGATCGTCGGCCGGGCTTGGCGGGTTGGCGGCTGTCACTGCGGTCTCCTCGGGCAGGATCTCGTGAACCTGCGGTGGCATTGCTTCTGGGCTGGCGTGCAATTCTCGCATGCTCCACGAGCGGCGGCTGGGCCCGGGGCCGACGGCGCCCCTGGTTGTTCCGTACACTTGACGCCGCGTCCTCGGCCCGAAGGAGACAGGATAGTTGTCAGGAAGACCTCTACTGCGAATCGCGGTCACCGGATTCGGCAAACTTCGAGGTTGGGCGCAACCGAGTCGTATCGCCCTTGGACTCTGCCTCGTGGCGGCAGTCCTGGTCGGCGGTGGCTCGGCGATGGTGGCTCGGCCGCTCGCGACGCTCAAGCCTTCGCCGATCGCGGTCGCCACGGCAAGCCCTTCGGCCACTCCCTCGATAACGTTAGTCCCCACGCCGAGCCCAACTGCCACTCCTACCCCAGCCCCTCCGTCGAGCGCGGCGGTGGCAATGGCAATCGCTTCGAGGTCGTCCTGGATCACCTACAAGTCGGCGACATTCAAGTTCATCGTGGCCCATCCAGCCGACTGGACCGTCTCGGAAACCCAGGTCCCCGGCTGGGCGATCATCTCCAGCCGGGACAGCACCCCGCTCCAGATCACCTGGCGGACCGTCCCTTCAGGTACCACCCTGGACACGGTTTCGGCCGAACTGTGGAAGACGATGCACGACCTCGGATACACCGTGGTCGACACCAAGTCCGCCACCGTCTCCGGCCGCCAGGCAAGCATCCTGACCGTTGATGGGCCGGCGTCGGCCGCCAAGCCGCGCCACGGCCTGGTCGCGCTCGTGGTGACCACGACCGGCCGCTATCGGATCGAGCTGTGGACGAGCCCGGGCGGCGACGCCGCGGCCGCGATCCTGTTCAACGAGTTCCTGGGGACTTTCACGATCCAGTAGCGGCGCGGCTCGGAGTGGCGGCGCGACTCAAGCCTCGGGCAGCCGGGAGACCGAACGCGCGGATCGTCTGACTTCGTCCAGGAATCCCAGTGAGCGCGCGTCGCGGTCCATCGAGACGTGCAGGAAGTCGCGCATCGCGCCCTCGACCTCGCGCTCGACCGCCGCCTGGAGCCGCAGCCCGGCCAGGGCCTCGACGTCCATCTTCTGGTAGGCCTTGAGCAACTTGAGCGCATCGACCGACAGTCCGGTCCTCTGCTCGGGCGGACCGGGGCAGCGCGAGCACAGGACGCCGCCCAGCGGCGGGACCCAGCGGAACTGCTCGTCGGGCTCGAGCATGCGGTCGCATTCCACGCAGCGATCGACCTCCGGCCGCACGCCCATCTCGTCGGCGAGATGCATCTCATACCAGCGCGCTACGCGGTGTGGAGCCATGCCGGCATCCAGTAGCTCGTAGGCATGCTTGAGCAGCGCGTACAGGCCCTCGGTTTCGTGGCGCTCCTCGATCGACCGATCGGCCAGCTCGGCGAGATACCAGGCCGTGGCCGTGGACTCCAGGGAGTCCCGGAGCCGCAGCCAGGCGTGAGACACCTCGACTTGCGTTACGACATCGAATGTCCGGCCGCGAGCCAGCGCCACTCGCAATTCGGCGAGGGGTTCGAGCGATCCGCCCAGCCGGCTGGTGGTCCGGCGCACGCCCTTGGCGATCGCCTTGAACTTGCCGTGTTCGGGCGTGAAGAGCGTCATTATCCGATCGGCTTCGCCGTAGTCGAAGCGCGATAGGACGATGGCATCGGTGACGTACAGGCGCGGAACGGGCACGTCCTCACGCTACCACGCCGGGTACCGCGGTCTCGGCTATCCTCCGTGAATGAGCGACGAAACCGCCCCTATCCCGGACCCCGCCACCGACCGAACCCACATCCGCCGCCACGCCGACCGCGCCGTGCCCGAGCGTATCGAGGAGTTCCTGCTCGCCGGCCAGGTAGCGCACGTCGCATTGGTCGCAGACGCAGCGCCGCGGCTGATCCCGTTCCTGTACCACTACGAGGCGGGCCACATCTACATCCACGGCTCGCCGGCAAACGCCACGCTGGGCATGGCGCAGGATGGCCGCGAGGTGTCCGTGGCGGTGACCAGGCTGGTCGAAATCGTCGCCTCGAAGACGGCTTCGAACCATACCGCCAACTACCGCAGCGTCATCGCCTACGGACGCGGCCACCGGATAGACGACGTGGCCGAGAAGCGCCGCGTGCTCGACGCCATGACCGACCGCTACTTCCCGGGTCGTCAGACGCCCGCGGACTACGCGCCGGCCACCGACGACGAGTTCCGACGGATGGTGCTGGTCGACATCGCCATAGACGAAGCCTCGGCCAAGATGCGCGACATGGGTCCGATGGGTCCCGGCGACTCGGACCCCGATGTTCCGGGCTCGGCTTTCGTCAGACCAGCCTGAGCGTTACGCGACTCGGCCGGGTTCCTCCAAATAGGGTTGCTATGATCCGCGCGTGCAAATCTCAGTGAACATCCCAGACCTGGTCTCGGACACGGAAAGAGAAATCCTGCGGCTGGTCTCAGATCGCGACGCGCCCACGTCCGGTCTGTACGCCATGTGCCGCTACCACCTCGGCCTGGACGGCAGCGGCTCGGGCGGAAAGCGGATGCGGCCGTTGCTGGGTCTGCTGGCGTACGCCTCCATCACCGGCGATTACGAGAGCGCGCTTCCGGGTGCGGCGGCCGTCGAACTCGGCCACAACTTCAGCCTGGTCCACGACGACATCGAGGACGGCGACAGAGAGAGGCGCCATCGCCCCACCCTCTGGACCCTCCACGGCGTCCCGCAGGCGATCAATGCCGGCGACATGCTGTTCACCCTCAGCCGCAAAGCCCTCCACCGTCTGACCGACCTCGGCTTCTCCGACACGAAAGTGCTGAGGCTCTTCCGCCTCCACGACGACACCTGCCTGGCGCTCTGCGAAGGCCAGTATCTGGACATCTGGGCCAGCGAGCGATCGGAGCCCATGTCCGTCGAGCTGTACTTCGACATGATCGGCCGCAAGACCGCCGCGCTGATCGCCGCGTCCGTGGAGTCCGGTGCGGTGCTGGCCACGGACGACGAGGCGGTGATCGCCCGCTATCGCGCCTTCGGCTGGGCACTCGGGGTCGCCTTCCAGCTCAACGACGACCTGCTCGGCATCTGGGGCGATCACGCGGCCACCGGCAAGGTGCCCACGGACGTCGCCCGGCACAAGATGACCCTGCCCGTCATCTACGCCTTCGAACACGCCTCCGCCGCGGATCGCGAGCGCCTCGAGGCCGTCTGGAAGACCGAAGCGCCCGACGACGGCCAGGTCGCCGAAGCGGTTGAGTTGATCGAGAAGCTGGGCGGGCGCGACTACACGCGCGACAAGGCCCGCGAGTATCGCGACAAGGCCCTGGCGGAACTCGACGCCGCAGGTGTCGTCGACGCCGGAGCGCTGGAGTCGCTGCGCGATATCATCGTGGGAGTGATCAAGGCCTAGTTCAGCTCGGGCTGGGGATGTAGCTCGGTGCGTTGTCCGCCTGGTTCGCTATGACGCTGCCGGTGGCTGCGTCCACGAGAACGATGCCGCGCGCCTTCGGCCCGGTCGGCAGCGGGTTGTCGCTCGGCGGCGTCCAGGCGAAGGAGACGGCCCACGCGAGTTTGGAGTGGCCGTTGTTGGTACAGGTATTGCTGTAGGTCACGAGCAGGACCTCGCGGATGTACCCACCCGGATAGGCCTTCAGCGCGGCCTTGACGGCGGCGTCGGCCGTGGTCGCCGGCGTCCCGCTGGCCGGCTCCAGCCGGACGCACTTGAGGTTGAGGTCAAAGGCGCTCCAGCCGTCGAACTGGACCGTGCCGATGCCGACCATGATCTGCCGGACCGGGCTGCGGTAGTCGTAGAAGAGCCAGAGCGACCCCCACAGCACTGCTGCCAGGCCGACTATGACGACGGCGGTCTGGTGTCGGCTCAGCCAGCGCAAACAGATACTCCTTCGATGAAGTGGCGGCGCAACTCCATGACCTACCGAGCCGCGCCCTTGGTCGACTCGCCGCCGGACCGGTCCTCGTCGACCTTGCCGCCGGCCTGATTCCGGACGGCCAGGACCTTGCCGACTCGACGCCCATCGGTAACTTCCACCGTCAACGTCAGTCCCTGACCCGGCAGATCCACCCTGTCGCCGGGTTTCGGAACGCCGCCGATGCGATGGTAGATGAGTCCGCCCACCGTGTCGTACTCGTCTGCGTCCTCGAGCGCGTCCAGCTCGACGTCGAACAGCTCGGCCAGATCCTCGAGCGAGGCGCGCCCGTCGACCCGGGCTTCGTCGTCGGATAGCCGCACCGTGAGCGGCTCCTCGACGTCGTACTCGTCCTGGATGTCGCCGACGATCTCCTCGAGCAGATCCTCGATCGTGACCATGCCCGCGGTGCCGCCGTACTCGTCCAGCACGATGGCCAGGTGGACCTTGCGGCCCTGGATCTTGTGGAGCAGGTCGTCGACCAGCATCGACTCCGGTACAAAGAGCGGGGTACGCAGCAGCTTGCGCAGGTCCGGCTTCTGGCCGCCCTTGAGGAAGGGCAGCAGGTCCTTGGCATAGAGCACGCCGACGACCTCGTCGATAGTCTCTTTGAAGACCGGGATCCGACTGTGACCTTCGCGGATGAAGGCGTCGATGGCCTCATCGATCGTGGCAGTGACCGGCAGGGCCGTCATGTCCGTGCGCGGCACCATGATCTCGTGGACGCGGTGCTCGCCGAGCTCGATGACCGCGCTGATCATCTGCTCCTCCTCCGCCTCCAGGACGCCCGTCTCCCCTCCCCGCTCGACGATCAGCTTCAATTCCTCGGTGTTGATCTGGGCCTGGCGCGCCACCCCAGCACCGAAGCCGCCGGCGATCTTGCGCGTCAGCCAGGTGAGCAGGTTCACAAGTGGGGCGAAGATGTGGCCGACGAGATCGAGCGGGCCCGAGAGCGTCAGCGCAACGCGATCCGGGTATGCCAGGGCCAGAGTCTTTGGCACCAGCTCACCGAAGACGATCGTGAAGCAGGAAAGCAAGATCGTGATTATCAGCAGCGCTATACCGGCGGCGGCGTTCTGCAGGACGGGGACATCCTTGAACGACTCCGCGAGCCGATCGGCCAGGTTGACCGCGGCGTATGCCGACGCCAGGAATCCGACGAATGTCACGCCGATCTGCGCTACGGCCAGGAACCTCGCCGGGTCGTTTACGAGCCGCTTGACGCGGCGCGCGTTGCGGTGGCCCTCGTCGATCAGCTGGTCGATCCGGCTGTGGCGCAGGGTCACCAGCGCGATCTCGGCCGCAACGAATACTCCCTCGATGGCGACGAGTACGAGTACGACCAGCAGCTGCAGAACGACGTCGCTCATCGACGAGTACGCTCGGCGGCCCCCCCGCCCGATAGCTTGCCGGCCTCGTCGGAATCGGTCGCGGCCGACTCCGTGCGGGGTTTGCGCAAGCGGGCCGGAACGCCCAGGGCCAGCATTCCGGCAGGAACGTCCTTTGTCACCACGGATCCGGCGCCGGTGCGGGCCCCATCACCCAGCTCGATCGGCGCCACGAGCATCGTGTCCGAACCCAGGAAGACACCCTTGCCGATGACGGTCTTGTGCTTCTTCACGCCGTCGTAGTTGCAGGTGATCGTCCCCGCTCCGACGTTGGTGCGCTCACCGACCTGGGCGTCGCCGATGTAGCTGAAGTGGTGCTGCTGCACGCCCGGGTCCAAGCGGCTGCCCTTGACCTCGGCGAAGTTGCCGAGCTTGGCCTTGCGCCCGATCGAGGACTTGGGCCGCAGGTGCGAGAACGGCCCGATCTGGACCTCGTCCTCGACCTCGGAGCACTCGAGCACGCTGGCCCAGATGAAGCAGTCACGGCCGACGACCGTATCGATGATCTGGCTGCCCGAGCCGATCCTCGTGCCCTCGCCGATCTTGGTGCGGCCGCGCAGCACGACCCCCGGCTCCAGCACGACGTCAACCGCGAGCTCGACGGTCGAGTCCACGTAGGTACGCAGCGGATCGACCATCGTCACGCCGGCGAGCATATGCCGCTGGTTGATGGTCATACGAAGCCCGAGTTCCGCGTCCGCCAGCTGCGAGCGGTCGTTGATGCCGGCGAGAGTGCCGTCGTCCTCGACCTCGAGTGAGACTACCGGCCGGCGGTCCTCGCGGGCAAGGATCACGAGTTCCGGTAG
>Ga0182027_10011965_pt1 | contig 12209 bp, 5 predicted proteins | sample 712E1DmetaG_FD_121300 | JGI IMG/M metagenome (GOLD analysis project Ga0182027, IMG submission 121300) | Permafrost microbial communities from Stordalen Mire, Sweden - 712E1D metaG (Illumina Assembly) | ecosystem: Environmental > Terrestrial > Soil > Wetlands > Permafrost | place: Sweden...
AAAAAAATCTCAAAACCAGAAATCAATCCAGAATCTCCTAAAGAAAACGCATCAACCCAAAAAGTAGCTCCAAGTTCATGCTTAAAGAAGTAGTGGCGGTACGGGTCGGCAAAACGCGTTTTTTGGAATATTAGAGTTGGATTAGAAGATTCTTCCCACAGGGGAGGGCTGTGGGAAATGCAGAAATTCCCACACCCCCCTGTGGGAACGTCGATTCCTTAGCAGACGATTTTTAAAGGGCGTCCTTCAGACTTTGGTATACGTAGGGCATGGAAACTCACGTGGCCTTTAACAATGACGTTGGGTTCTGTAACAATGACGTTGGGTTCTGAAAAATCTCAAAATCTGATGCATCACACCACCCTCCATATATGGGGGGGTATTTTATGTACTTAAGTTGCCGTCCTTTCTTCATAACAAATTCTTTCAAGGGCCCAATCCATCGGGAGAAGCGGTTGACCTTTGACAATGGAGTCGCATCCTAGCCAACAAGTTGGTGGTTGTCTCGAGTCTGGCGGGCGATTTATTCGTCTACTAACTGATCCAGAGTTTCGGAAAAGCCAGTCTATGGCTTATATATTGTTAAAAAACGGGCATATTTTTAAAAAAACAGGCTTAAAACCGTCTGTTTTTTTAATAGTTTCTACAGTGTATTACGCTAACTGTACACGATCTGCACACGGATTGCACACGCAAAACAGGAAAGGCGCTCTAATCTTAGGGAAACCTGACCTTGATATAATCAGGAAAGACATTCAGCTCTTTTTTCTGGAGGATTACAAAGAATGAAAAAACGTTTTTTACAGGACATGGCTTTGTCAAATACACAGAGTTCAAGTTTTCAGCATGCTAACGTGTATGCAGACAACATATCACTTGATCGGCGCAAAAGTTTTGTACAGGAATTCAGGCATAAATTGGAAGGGCTTGAAAAAATTTATGGACAGACAGTTTCATCAGAACAACATCCGAAAAATATTGAGGGATTTGCAGATAGCTTGACAAACAGTTTTCCTGATGTTTTATACGAGAAGAAAATGCGAATAGGTATTGCCCAAAAAGCAGTGAACTTGTATTTGAAATACATGTGGTGTTTTGGATGGATTCCTGAACCGCCGCATTGCCCAATTGATCGAACAGTTCTTGAAGCAGTTGATGATCAGGACGATTGGACAAAAATGGACGGCATCCGAAATTATTCAGAAAAAATCAGGAAGATTGAATTAAAGAAAGGAGATAAATCCTTTTCTGAATGGGAATGTGAGTTGTTCAACAACCGGGCCAATGAGGAAAACTAAGCGAATTAACTGAGTAACTCATTAACGAGAATTTAGACGTTTCTAAATCATATGAGCTATTAAGCAGGGTAGAATCGAAGGCATGGAAAACAAATGTCTCGGCATCATATTGCCTTCCAGTACCCCGTAGGCTAGGATATAACCTTATTGTTAAAACCATTTTTCAAAATGCCTGGAATCGGCTTAATCGCGAAAAAATGGCATTGTTAAAACAAAATTTTCAGGATATAACGTCATTGTTATTTGCCACATCTACCAATACCGGCGGATTGAGACATGGAGCGACAAGAATGTTTGGTATTAAGCCTGCATGGATTATTGAGATCGTACTTGTTTTCATTGTGAGTGCATGCGGGACTCAAGCCACTCCGGCAATCGATCCAGGGCAAGTCCAAGCCTCCGCAGCCGCTATGGCTAGCACAATGGTCGCTGTAACCAATGTGACTTTGCACGCTCGGCATCCTGCGTTGATTATTCTATTTTCAAAAATTGGCTCGGTATTCCATAACAAACAATTGCTAAGGTGTCTCTTGCTCTAGTGCAGGCAACGTGAAAAAGACACTTTTCTTTCCGCAAGCTAGCGATAGAATCGGAATTTTCTATATCTGGATACAACAACGGAACTATCCCAGCATTTACACCGGCAATAATTACATGATGAAACTCTAGCCCTTTAATACGGTGCATTGTGGCTAGTCGCACACCGGAGTTCTCACCCTCAGGAGTATCAGGGTTTAATAAGACATAATTAATTTTTGCGCTTATTAGAGCAGGAATATAGTCATCAAACAGTTGTCGGTTTGTTCTAGCTGTTAGGCAGATCGTTTCTGCGTCTGCCAATTCCAACAAGGATTTTATATGATCGATAATATATTTTTTTTCTTCAGACAAGGAAGAGAATTTTTTTACATCTGGCTTCCTACCATGAAGCAGAGATTTATATTCTTTACTTGTATCTATTCCGCCATCGAGATCATCCAGTTGTTCGCCACTAAGAACCTGCAGAGACCAATCTCGGATCTCTTCTGTCGTCCGATAGTTAATTTTCAACTTAAACGAGCGCCCTTTAATATTAATGCCGCAGCGGCTCAATGTAACCGGTTTTCCGTATATCCTTTGATGCGAATCGCCAACAAGAAAAAGATCATTCATACCGAAGGGTACTATTTGACGAATTAGCTTTAATTCCTCTTGATGAAAATCTTGCGTTTCATCGACTATAACCGCTTTGTAAGGCTGGCTAATATTCTTCGTTTGAAGATAGAGCCTTGTTTGGCGGATCATGTCTATCCATTCCAGTTTTCCGAGAGCATTTAAGTTCCGTTTGTATTCGTCAAACACATCCCACACCTGATCTCTTTGTGGTCGGGTTAATCGAACATACAAGCCAAGCCGGGGAACTTTCAGATACTCATCTCGGTTCGAAATGTTATTGGCCTGAACTACATCATCCCATTCGTCTTTAAAGAATTCGTGACTCCAATCGCCAGTCCCCACAGCGCTGAAAGCATCGGACCAGCATTGATCAATTTCCTCGCTGGATGCGATTTCAAATGAAATTCCCTGGCTCCTTAAAAAATTGGCAGCCCAACTATGCAAATGAACCACTTCAATGCGCTCAATCTCAGGTCCGCAAAGACTTTGCAGGTTATTTCTCAAATTGATCGCAAGTGTCTTCGAATAAGTCGTTACGAGAATTCGGTCTGTCGGTTTTGTAAAAACTTTGACAGCCAGATATTTTGCTCGATGCATGGCCACCACCGTTTTCCCAGTGCCAGCTCCACCCAGAACCCGGACTGGACCATTAAAATTATCTTTGTTCACCAATGCCGCCTGGCTAGGGTGAAGAAAAATTCTCCATTTTGCAAGGGGTGCATTTAATATTTCAACTAATTCATCCACATTCTGGACAGACACAAACCTTCTTTTGCTATCTGGATGTGAAAGAGCTTGTGACAGGTTGTCGGTATCAATATCTTTTTGTGGCTGGCTTGTCTCATTGATGGCCTGTTCGATCGAATAACCAAGGTTTGCAATCCAGAACAGAGCCTCATATGTCTCGGCTGGCAAATACTTTTGGATCTCATCCAAATCCCCAACTGTTTTGAGTGCACGGATCGCTGGAAGCAATCCTTTGGGCAATCCAGTGCGCAATAAATCAGGGTCGGAGAACGCCGAAAACAGGGAATCCATATCTTGAGGAGTTTTTGATGGTAGAGTATTAATAAACTTTGTGTCGAGGATTTGCAGTGCCCCGGTTCGCGGATTGATGTCAAAGACTTTGTTTTTCGCCCAATCCATAGCCTCGTCATGGTGATCCACCCATAACAGCACATAGGCGTCCCCTTTTTCAGGATGAAGGACGATTGCACGATATTCCAATCCTATGCGGACCGTTCTGACCCGTGAGTCTTTTGCATCAATGAGCGCTTCGTAGTTAATCGCTGACGATTTCGGGTTTTCCTGAAATCGTGTAACAAACTCACGAACCTTTTTTTGTTGCGCCTGAGGAATCTGAGAATAAGCGGTCAAAAAATCGTCTGAAATTGCAATAGTGGTCATCGTTATCTCGCTTGATACTGTTTGATTAGAGAAGAAGAATCACTCGAAGAGAATGCGGTCCAGCCGAGTTCCTGGAAAGCCGGAATATTTGTTTCAAGATCAGCTACTAGAACGACAATTTTCTTATCTTCCCAGGCTGCTTCTGCCGCTGCAGAAATCCTGCCTGTATTATTCATGAGTTCATAACCTATGATCGGCGCGGGGAGGTTGGCCTTTTGACAATCCAACAGCAGACTGGATATTTCCGGAGAAGCAAACCTGAATGCCTGCATCCATTCTTGACCGGCTGGTTCTGCCTTCGCTGGAGAGGATGTGATTTCATCTATTGCGAAGCGAATGTACTCAGTGCTTACTGGAACAAATCCTGGCAAGAATTGCAATAGGTTTGTCAACAGCCAAAATCTATTCCAATCCTCTTTGAAATCAAACTGGTTTCTTGCAATATCAAAATCATTTAATCGTAAGGCTACGGTGAATTCATCCACTTTCTTGTTTTTAATGGATTCAGGCCTCATAAAGCAAAAGAACGTTGTGTACCCCTTAAGCACAACAGAATATAGATTGCCTTCTGGTGTATTAACAGCTGGCATTGATAAATCTACTTCGCTTTCTGATTTGCAAAAATCGTGCATTTTGGATTGCAGGATTGACTCTTCCAATGGCGGTCTTGGTGGACGAAGCGTAGCCAGAGAAACAAAAGCCGCTACCTGTTTCCACACGTCATCTGAAGGCTCTCGCAAATATTGGATGAGCTGGGCCACTGCATTTTGCTTTAATAAAGGACCTTCAGATTTTGCTAGCAAAGCGGAGATATTTTGCTCGACAAACCTCGTTTGTTCTGGCGAGAAAAAGCGCCAATCCACCTCTTTGTTCTTATCTTCAAACGCTTTTACATCGTCCCATACGATAGACCATACCCAAAACTTGTTCGTGTCAAGAACTGACCGGCGCTTTCGGATATCATCTGCAACCCCGCCTAATGATTGACCTGGTTTGACATGATAAGAAAAGCCATCTGTGAATACCGCCACCGGTTTTGACTGTGTGTTTTGGGGCCAGAAAACGAAATCCGCGCGAGAAGCGGAGCGCACACCCTGCGTGATTCCAAGATGTACTTGTGGTTCAATGATCCATTTGGTTTCGTCCAGTCGAAGATCCCAAGCTTGTTTTCCGTTATATATAGTGGGCGAGAGCGCATGTCTTGGCTTGCCTTTGACAAAATCTCCGAGGGCATAAATAAAGCGTTGTTCCAGTTCACTTTCCAAAAGACTATCAATATGAATCTGCGATAACGATACAACCTGCTCGTGACTATCTCTTTGAGCAAGAATCTCGCTCAACATTTCTGCGCCCAGTCTTCGGGAAATAAGTTTCAGGTCATGCTGAACCCTATATGAATAAAGGCATCGATAACAGGCCTGCTTTTCGGGAGTTAAGCGACAACGGCAGCTTGTCAAGGAATCCAATGCGAGTTGGAGCATGTCAAAAAAAACTTCGGGCTTGGCAAGTTCTTTTAGAAACCCCGTACCACCCTGTACACTATCGTAGATCACCAAAAAGCGCCTGCGGCTTCCGTCTACCGCTGGTTCATTATGGGACAAAATATGGAGGTGATCCGGATTGCCTTTGAATTTCTTGCGAAGCGCCAAATCGAGACATGCCTCAAAGGTTGCCATTTTTTCTTCAACCAGAGTGGTGGAGACCGGCAATAGAATACGAATTGCTTCCGATGTAACCTGACGATAAAGATAAAGGTTTTCCCACTCGATCTGTTGAGCGCTGGTTGCGTAAGCACAATTACGCTTATGCTTGGGTGCTGTTTGTCCTGTCTCTACGTTGTGAGCAGTTTCGATAGTTAAACCGCAATCGCGGCAGGTCTTGAATCCTTGCTGCGGTTGTTCTTCGCCTGCGATGGGGATGGTTTGCCCTACAAGATTTTTAGGCGCAAAGTTGATTTCCCTAAGCGTTACTTGATCGTGATACTCGAAACCAAATGGAAGAGATGGCAGGATGGTGGCAACACCGCTGTTCTCTGGCGGCATTTCAAAATAATGACTGGTTTGGAATTGTGCTCGTTCTCGGTCATCGCCCTCATCACCAACCCTGCTCTCTTGAAGATCAACATAAGCCATCGCCTTGCTAAAACGAACCATGTCATGCAGTTGACCCTGATCGGACCACATGCGCGATCCGCATACGGGGCAAGCTGCACTGAAATGGCTGGCTTGAACCAGTTCCATGTGAGAGCATTGGTCACAAAACTGCCATTTCTCAATTGACTTTTCGCGCCCGGCAACATCAATATGACTGATTGTTAACTTGCGTCCTTCGGCATAAAAGTGATTGGAAGGTGCTAGTTCTCGAATTGCCAAAGCGGCGGGGCGAATATATTTTTTCACTTCATAATTTTTGCTGTCCTCGGTTTTTTGGTCGAATCCAGTAATTACTGCGTCAAATTTGACACCGGTCTCAGGGAATGCATAATTAGGTAACAATCCGGAATCTGTGAAGAAATTCAAAATATATTGTTCGTCAATATCTTTGATCATATCGAGGAGCAGGTGCATATCTTGTTGTATATGTTTGATCTCCAGCTCAGGATTTTGGAACTGCGCTGGATCTAACTCGATTTTATCGCGACGGGTTTTAAGCGCCTTACGGGCAGATCGCAATTCCTCGCGTTCGCTTTCTGTATCAGAAACAGCAGTTCGGATTGTTGTAAACATTTCCTCGCTGGAGAAATAGGCGCGTAACCGGTCTTGATTTTCCAGTGACATCTCTGCTCTGAAAATTTTCATAAATCCATCAATGAGTTGCAGGCGATTTCCTTCGATGAAGGAAATTAAATTCTCCGGGAATCCGCCTTTGCTTATGCCTGCGAGCATATTGGATACATTTCGAGGAAGCAAGGTGACCCGCTCATAAGTAGCAGTCCAAGTATCCATGCAGTACGCAAGATATTGGCGCTTAAGCATATCAGGGGCGTCGAGGTAACATCCTGGCGGTGCGATAATCCCAGTCATCATCTCCAACGGTTCTTCAAAGAAATATAGGTCATGAGGCTGGGCATTTGCCAGCGTTAGAATTAATGAGTTACCGGTTTTTCTACCTGCGCGCCCAATGCGCTGTAGGTAATTTGCTGGCGCGGGCGGAACAGAACATGCCATTGTGGAAGACAGATCACCAATATCAATACCTAACTCCAGAGTGGGAGTGGCTGTTAGCAGGTTTGTGGCATCGGCACGGGTTTGCGTTTTAAATTCCTTTTCAACCTTTTCGCGAGTTGATCTGGTCAGCAGCCCAGTATGTTCATGGGCGAAGATTCGCTCGACTTGACCGCGACGATAAATCTCTCGGTAATAATGCTGAGATGACGAAGCTTCCTGTGAAAAATGACCAGAGCATCGGAATGTCATGCAAGGATAGTTAAGCCATTCATGCTTTTCGCTGGCAGGAACGGTGTGAAGGTTCCCGCATTGATCGCATTTTAGGATGATAGCTTGATTGGTGATCCAAATATGCTGGGGCTCAATTCCGTATGAGTGGTCATTTGCTCTGGAATATTTTTTCAACAAGCCTTTCTCATCCAGTATTGTGATGACCATTCGGTACAGTTCATTGATCTCTGAAATCTGCAACTTATCGCCAAATGTCTTTCTGCACCAGTCAATGTACCAGGTGGGACGAGTGCCCGCTGTGACAAAAAGGTCAAAGACCTTACCGTCAGGTGTGTCGCTTAGAAAGCGCGGAAAGCGAGGTGAGTTTTTGTGGAAAGGCGACAACAATGGTTGTTGTTTTTTCGTAAGGTGGTACCAGTTCCCTTGATCATGAACATATTGATCAAGCAGAGAATGAACAATCCCACCACGTATTCGGGTCCTTTCAAGCAGTCCAGAAACAAAGTGACGAACAGCGTCAGTAGATAAGTTATCAGCCAGACCAATTTCCTCAGGTATACGCAAAGCGATAATTTCGGCAATTTCAGTGAGCAATCGTGGATCAAGATAGGCGACTGAACTGCCAACCTTTTCAAGGGAGCGGCCCACGCGTGCTGTGAAGCCATACTCCATTGTTATTTCCCATGACAATCTTTGTTTTAGTTCGCGTTCCAAGTCTTGCGGAATGGGAGAGTCGCTATTATCTTTTTCGCTCTTCTCTGAAAGATCCATATATTGCTTGTAATTTTGTAGTTCATGCAGGTCAGGCGGCATGAAGGTTGCCACAATGCGTTGATTGAGATGTTTGTTGCCACTCCAGGTTTTTTTCCAATAGGACAAGACTTTGTCAGTAAGCTCATTCAATCGCACAGGTGAATCATCGGGCAGGGCGGCTTGAAGCGCTGTACGCAAATTAAATCTGTAGGTGCGCGCCTCAAAGAATGAAGCGCGGTGCGAAGCGTCCTGCACACTGTCGGTAAATGCAAGCAGTTTTTTATCCAGATTGAGCGGAGAAGTATAAAGATGACTAATTGCCACCGAAGATAAACTGGCTGCTTGCGAACCGACAATACTTAATGCGCCGTCTGTTCCACAAGCAGGACAACGCTGCAGATCGTTAGGCTGTTCCTTGGGGGATTTTGGAGTGCTGGTTTCAATATAAATACGAACAGGGATGGTTGACTTGTTGCATGCCTTACAAATCTCATCCGATGAAACAGTGAGACATGAACCACAAACACGGAAGCCATCCACATCTGGATCATTGCTTTTTGGGGAAGGATACATATAACGGATATGCCTTGAGCGCGCAAAATATTCGTTGTAGATTTTGCGATAATCATCCACCAAGTAGTCATCCCCTTCGCGCATGTAGGTAAGCCAGCCAGAGTGACCACATTCGCGGCAGAAGTAGGCAGGGAAACCGCGCCGCTCAGATACAAGCGGAACATCGTCGCGCCAGAAAAAGTGTGGCTCAGCACTCAGTTCGCGCATCAGGCGGCTGATCTCGCGAACCCATAATTGCACCTGACAGGTTAGGAATGGTCGCAGTTCGATGCCTTCACGTACACGCGCATGAGCAACCAATGCCAGAAAGGATTGGAGTAGGATGCTTTGCTGATCCTGTTCAATGTGGGCAAAGGTTGGATCCCAGTGTTCCAATTTCTCGATCAATTCGCTCAACGGCAGGATGGAGTTACCCAACTGAACAAGGAGGGCACGCAGAAAGGCATGGGAGCGCAAGGCTTCGGCGAGGTCAGGTTCTGAAAGCGTTTCACCAAACCATGCAATCGACTGGCGGTTGACATACTCTTCATAACTTTCGCCGTCGACCTCTAGCAGCGCGGAGATGTTAATGGGAAAGGCTTCGTGCGTTGACATCGCTGGAATAAATTCGTCTAGGTTCAGGCGATCCTCGATGATCACAGAATCGAGTTCAAAAGTTTCGGCGAAAATTTGCTTTGCATACTCGGTTAGCAGGGAGCGAGTATCGCCCTTTTCACTGGTGACTGTGGCGGATGTACCAATCGAACACAGAAAACCTTCTGGAATATGGAGACGCGCTTTCAAGCGTCGAATGAGACAGGCCACATCTGAGCCTTGTGCACCATCATAGGTGTGCAGTTCATCCAGCACTAGGAATCGCAATGTTTCGGGAGTATTCTCTGCCCACAAGGTCTTATCCTCGGGGCGGAGTAGTAAGAAGTCAAGCATTTTATAGTTGGTGAGCAAAATGTCGGGCGGACGTTTGCGCAGGACTTCGCGATCATCAATTAGATGGTCTTCGCCCATGCCGCCATGCAATTGTTCACCTTCGCCGCCAATGTAAACGCCAGCCGTGATCTGCCCTTTCAGCCGCGGATCAGCGGCGATTATGTGCGCCAAGCGAGTAGACTGATCGGTGACAAGGGCGTTCATCGGGTACAGGATGATGGCTTTGATTCCTCCTTCGCCGCGATGAGCATAGCAGAAATCCAAAATGGGGAAAAGGAAACATTCCGTCTTGCCAGAGCCTGTGCCTGTGGTGATGAGTGTAGGCTTAGGTTGGCGACCATCATGCGCGCTCAACCGCTCAAACGACCTGAGTTGATGGGCATACGGCAAAAAATTGGGGCGGATTTCAAGTGGAATCTCTACGTCCGCATCTGCTTTTCGGAACGGCAGGCGCAGCGAAACATAGGGTCCCTTGAACAGCCCATCTATTTGATTCTCACTGTTTTGCTTGGGAGCCAGAAAATCAAGCAGAGCCTTTTCCACTTCTTCATCTTGAAAGTTGAAGGTGGTGGCAAGGTAATCCAGTATGGTTGTGCGGATTTCTTCGGCGATGGTTAATGGAATCATTATATGTCAGGTTGCTTATCAATTCTTATGTAAGGGTAGTATTGCAACCTCCTCCTTTACACACAGGATTATTGCCGTTGTCTTTTTTGAGCGTATGAAAATATTTTTGACAAGACGGGCACTTAAATCTATCTCTAACTTGCTCGACCAATGATAAAGCATTTTTAACTTCACCGAGTGTCATGGGAGTATCTAAAAAGTGACTGTCATGAACGGTAAGATTTAGAATTCTTTGGGTAGTAAAAAGTATTTGAAACAACGGTTCATTGGGGTCTATGAAACCTTTGTTGTCATTCCATAATTCGTTAACTTCGTCTAATATATATCTGCGGTAATCATCCATGCCAATATTCCAAGGCTTATTGGAAAACGGGACTCGAATACCTGACTTATCTATTATGGTTTTGTATATTTGTTCTAATGCTCTTCTTACATAGATACCAGCGGCAATCTCATCATTTAAACTGATATATTCACGAGCCTTTTGCAAAGGGTCCAAAGCATGTTCGGACTCAATTAACATCCTATCAATCCACCAATTTCTAATGTCCATTCTTAGCCAATGCTCCCGCAAATGCTCGCCGGGGCGCTTGACCAGATCAGCCAATGTACGGTCATGCGTAAAGAACAGTACCTGTTGACCGCTTATTTCAGGGAAGCTTGGATTCTCCAACAATCCCAGCAAATTCGTCCTGTGATCAATATCGAAGCTCTGCATCACATCGTCAAAAATACAGAATTCGATGGGACTTCCATTTTGACGCTTGTATTTCATGAAGGCCAGCAAGATTGCCATACCAAGGCTATTTCGATGAGATTCGCTAAGCAAAGGCACAGCAGTTTTGTTCGGAATACCCTTGTATGTGCACGTTAATGTTACCTGGCGTTGAGTACCTGACAACGAAGTTTCTAAAGCAGGGACAACATCATCATCTGGGTGCAATTCTCTGTAATACTTTCGAATATCAGAATTTATTAAAGCAGCAACCCGGCTACTAAAGTCATCCAGCTCTGTGCGAAATTGTTTAGCTACACCTTGTAGTCCTGTTCCAATCTCCTTGGAAATTTCAAGTTGTCTTTCAAGTTGATTGATCCCTTGTTTTTGTTGTGTTAGGTCGGTCAGTGTGGTCCAAAACTGCGAAAGATAATTTACGGTTTCTTGAATTTCAGCATTTGGATTACTAGCTGCAGCTTCTGCTTGAGGAATTTCCTGTTCAACTGCTCCGCGAGCGCGATCCATCTCGCTTGAGAGCGTTTTTGCCTTTGCTACCCATTCCAAAACATAATTAGAGTCAAAATCTGACAACAAAATGGCGGTTTCCATTTTTGAAATATCAGCCACCGCCTTGAGACTATCCTGTACCAAGGTCTGTTCAGACTTAGCTAAATCAGGCTGACGGTTTCTTAATAAAGCTTTGATAACATCCCAAGCATTCATCAATGATATATGATCTGATTGGATATCGTTAAAGTTCAAAGCGATGTGTTTATCTCTGACATGCTTTTCCAACTGAACCCAATCAAATGCCTGAGAGCAAAATGGACAAATATTAGGTTCTGTCTTTTTCTCGGTTAAAACTTTCAAGCCATTTTGATAAAAGCTTGCAAGAATCTCTTTATCAAAATTTGATTTTTTCGGTATCAGCCTTTGAGTAAGGTTTTCTATAAGGCTTAAATTCTCCGCCCAGGCAGGATCGAACGCAGCAAGCCTATCTCTTTGGGATTGCAGCTTGCTTAATCTTTCTGCCGCCTGAACAATATCGTTCGGCGTTTTCACACGTTCTAAAAGAGAGTTCCAATAATCGTGGTTAAGTGCATCTATTTCTGGAAACTCCAACGATAAGGATGCTAAATTTGTTTCAAGACGACTTCTAAATTCGGTTCTTAACTCTTGTAGTGAACTTTGGGAACATTCATAATACCGACAAGCAGTGGCCAGTTCGCCCTCCCATTTCTGCTTTTGAGTATCAATATCTTTACGAAGTTTCTCTGTACCAAGATATGAAGTAAGCGAACTACCTGTAAGGGAGTCGAACCCACCTCTCAATTGATCTAGCATCTCATAACCAAT
>Ga0182027_10011966_pt1 | contig 12208 bp, 15 predicted proteins | sample 712E1DmetaG_FD_121300 | JGI IMG/M metagenome (GOLD analysis project Ga0182027, IMG submission 121300) | Permafrost microbial communities from Stordalen Mire, Sweden - 712E1D metaG (Illumina Assembly) | ecosystem: Environmental > Terrestrial > Soil > Wetlands > Permafrost | place: Sweden...
ATATCTACCTGTGTCTTAAGATCTGAGATCTTTGGTACAATTAATTCCTGACCCTCAATATTGTAAAAAAAAGGTTCCAGGCTGACTCCCTGAAACCCTTGATTTTACTGAGCCACTCAGGGGGCTGTAATTTGACATATTGAAATATAAGCCTATATTCTATTTCCCTTATTCTACAGGCCTTTACCATACCCAATTATATTACTAACAAAATATTGTTAAAAGAAATATGCTTATATTTGTCGTAATTATGACAAACTATATTATCTTTGTTCTGAAAGTTTAGAATCAAAATATTTCATTTTTCTCAAAAAAAAGTATGTCGAAGATACAATTTTACTTAAACATCTTCCAGGCCATAAGATTGGAGGCCGAATCGGATCCGGATTACTCTAAAACTAAAGGTGAAAATATACCGGTCCACCTAAGATACAATAAAACCAAACATTTTAAGGATAGACAGAACCAGGTACCAATATACATGGATTATTCATTCGGAGAAAGACTGAGGATCTCCACTAAGGTTTTTGTCAATCCTAATGATTGGGACCAGGAAAAGCAAAAGATAAAAGGAACTGATACAGATGCAGGCATTAAAAATAACAGGTTAACAATACTCAAAACAAAGCTTTTCACAATAGAATCTGAGGCAATCGCAAACAATATTCATTTAACAGTTGAATATATCAAGAAAAAACTTTCAACCAGCATTCCGGTTAAAGGAAATGCAACAAATGAAAAGTATTTTCTGCAAAACTGGAATGGGTTTGTTACCGGAAATCCAGACATGAATCAAAATACCCAAAGAAACTATGACAATACACTAATTGTATTGCAGGATTATTGTGAGAAATATAGCAAAAAGCTGACATTTGAAAGCATAAATGCTGATTTCTACCAGGGCCTCAGGAGATATTTTGCGAATGATCGAAAGATAACGAATAACACTGCCGGTAAATACATAAAGAATCTTAAGGCATTTATGAATTATTGCACCAAAAAAGGCACAAATACAAATTTGGCCTTTCAGGAATTCGAGATTTTAGAGGATCCAAAGGAGATCACATATCTCACAAATGAAGAGATCCGGAAGATAAAGGATGCTGAACTGGATTCTGATATCCTCGAGCATTCCAGGGATCTCTTTCTTTTCACTTGCTTTTCCGGATTACGATATTCCGATACTCAAAAGATAACACCTGCAAATATAACGGATGAATATATTGTATTTACAACCGTGAAAACGAAACAGCCTCAAAATACACCTATTACACCTCAGGCCAGGGAGATTCTTGTCAAATATAATAATCAACTTCCCAAAATACAACTCCATACTTATAATACCAACATTAAACTGGTCGGGAAAGCGGCCAAAATTAATGAACTTATGACCCGAATCAGGTTCGTAGGATCAGAAAGAAAAGAGGAGACAAAGCCGAAATATGCTTTTTTCTCTTCACATTTGGCAAAGAGGACCTATGTTTCAATCTTTTTCAGATTAGGTGGCAGAATTGAATCAATTATGCAAACAACCGGGAATAAAGACCGAAAAACAATGAAATCATACTTAAGCATTAAAGATGATGATATCAAAAAGGAAACACTCCGGATATTTAATGATTTGAAGATCTGAATTGAATGAAATGAAAAAGAGCCTGTAAGATGGTCAGCAAACCTTAGATCCTACAAGCTCTGAATTTGAAAGAATCTTAAGTTAAAATAACTGATTTAACAATTATTATTAACCCTTAATCCCTTTACCTATGACAAAGATAGCAAAATCTAACCCGGCCTCTTCCAAAAATCTTTTGGGAAATCCACAATCCATTGTTAATAAAAAGGTTAATCCTGAGACATTAGCAATTATGCAATATCTTAATGACCCGGCCGAACACCGTGCCGGCAGTTACATTACGGTCAATGTTATTAAATCAATTGAAGATTTACAAAGCTGTTTTGACGATTTTGATGATTTTGACAATGTAAGGGGAACCGTTTTTGATATTCTCGTAGAACTTACTCATGATAACCCTGAATACATTACGTCAGACTCCGTTTTCTTATTGAAGAAGGTTTATGAACTATTCACAACATTTGCAAAAGAAAAAAAGGAATTTTTGAATAAACAAAAAGAACTTCTGAACTGATCACTGGCCAGCTCTTGATCTTCTACAGGGCAATCTTTTTCCGGATGGATCCCGGTGATATCCGGGCAGGTTCATCCTGGAGCGGCCATCGGGCACTGGCAATGAAACCAATATCATGAAAAAAATAAAACTCACCCAGACGAAAGAGCCAGATAAATCAAGCATATATACCAATGCTCATAATTACGCCCTCTCTCTAGGATTTGGCATAAAGCTCTCTTCAAAGAATAAGAGGGCGTTCAATTCGGCCGTATATCACATTAATGAAGAACTAACGGATATCCTTTACCAGGTTAATGATGCTTATATCTTCTGCTTTACTGAATATCGCCGGTCCTGGTTTTATCTTGGATATCGGTATTACCATATAGTACGTAAATCAGATGAACATGCGGCTGAGCTTACCAGGCTATTCAATCTTCTGGCTGACCGTAATAATTGGGCCAATGGAAATTACTTTGCCTTTAAATACTTCTACCTGATAATTGATGGCCTGGTTGATTGGATGGATGGACTCATAGAGCTGAGGCAAAAGAAAAAGCAATATGTAGAAGTAAAATTTCTGAAGCAGAAGCAAAATGAAATAGCATCCATAAGGCTGCAGCTGGAGAATGTAGGGAAAAACAGGAATTGTCCGGAAACACCTTCTATAACATAGCCCACTAGGATCAAATTGATTTTTATGACTTCTAAAATAATCAAAATTAAATGTCAGGGTTACTTGGTTCAGTTCCTTCAATCCCTTTATGGGAAACAGCCAATAATATTTCCTGAAATTTCTCGCATTCCTAGGGCCATAGATCATGTATCTTATAAATTACTTCCTTTTGATAATAGACAAGAAGAATATGATGAAGAATCCTTATGTATCGAAATATTACCCAAGGAAAATGGACGTCTTAATACTTTTTATCATTTGAGGCCTGTGGCTGAGAAAATATTCAGCGAATGGTTAAATAGATTTTTTGAAGAAATAATTCGAAGCGATATTGATAAGTTATTATCAACGAAGAAATTGAAGAGAAAAGACATTGTAACAATATTAATGGAACGCTATGGTATTTCGGGAGACCTTAAGGCTGTTTTTTTAAGTATTTATAATAGGAAACGAAAGTCAGAATGGAAAAAGCGGTCATTAAAAAATAAAAAATGAGCAAATAATCATAACATTAACAATACCATTTTTTAATTATCTGATTATTAATTATTTATATTTAGAATGAAAATAAATTTTATGACTAACGTGTTCATTTTGTCCCTATGTTATACTTGGTAGACCCTAATATCTTTATATGAAAATATCAGAAATAACAGGCAATACAGACATGATTGAAATAAACTATTTTGCCCATCAAAGTTTCCGGATTTTTTTATCTGTTTGATTCTTAATGATATGACTTATTTGGTTTTTGTCCTTTATTTAAGAGGTATGCTAGTTTACATTTAGCACCAAAAATGAACCAAAATGGAAAAGGAAACCATTGACCCCAGTTTATTGCCTCCCAGAGAACGCCTGGATAACACATTTTCGATAAGGGTTACTAAATCGCAGAAGGAAAGAATAGAGGCCTTTTGCCAGAGGTATAAAGTTACTAAAATTGATTTTTTCAGATTTATGTTACAGGACTTTCTTAAACGCTATAAACTCCCGGAAAATGGCAGCAGAAACTAGAGTAATTGATATTTCAGTTACGGAATTAGAACAATTGGTAGAACGGCAGGTTAAAAAGGTATTGGATGCCAGGTTGCCAAAGGCGGATCCCAAATATTTCACGGTCCGGGATCTCGAAAAGATCTTGGGCGTGTCTACAATATGGATCTATCAAATGATTAAAGCCGGCCGGCTTGATTCCAGGAGGATCAAAGGAACCCGGACAATACGGTTCATCCAAGAAGATATTGATAATTTCCTCAAGGTTAACCCTGGATATAAGCCTGGGAAAATCAGAAGAAGAAATCAAGGCGATCTGGACCCTATTCTGGCTGGAGCTGAATGAAACAAGAAAGCCGGTGAATGAACCGGCCTTCAAAAACAAATTATACCTGATTTGCCTGGCAGCAATAAACATGACAAAGATATGAATGGAAATACAGTTTTACAAGAGAAATCGAAACAAAATATATCTCCGGAGAAGACATTTCAGAAATCTAACCCCAAAATTGATATCAAGTCTAACCCATTGGCTGAATCATCAGTAAACTCTTCTTCTCATCCTTCTGAAAGCAAAACAAACGAGGAACTTACAAAAGAACTCCTCAAATGTGAAGCAAAAAAATATATCCGGGTTGCTACGGATTATTATCGGTTAAGTCACATGCTAAATGCTTACAAACAAAGCACTCCGATACAGCAATTATGGAGAAAAGGTATAATTATAGGTGACCACGGAAAGGAAATATTAACCTTCATCGAAAAATACATAGCTTTTGTGAATATACCTGACAATTCTGAATTCTATCAGAAAGAACATATCCACAAAGGAGATCATTATTTTAATTTGTATGAACAAATAAAATTCATCGCTAAGTCTGGCGAAATAAAAATTACAACAAAATTCCTTTCCCGAATGTTCCAGGACAAACTTGATATCATTCTTGACTACCTGAAGATCATATATGAAAACCCCACCCAAAATCTTCCTGTTATCTGCCTTGTTTCAAAAATTCAGGAGACCGGCAAGTCTACATTTATGGTATGGCTTTGCTCTATTTTCGGACAAAATGCCATTATCCTGGGGAATGAAGAATTCAGCACAAACTTCAATTCTCTTTATGCCAGTAAACTTATTATTTGCATTGATGAATCATTCATTGATAAAAATATCATTAAGGAGAAGATTAAGCGACTTACCACTACATCTTCCATCAACATGGAGGCCAAAGGAAGAGACAGCATCCGAATGGATTTCTTTGGAAAATTAATACTCTCGAGCAATACTGAGGATAATTTTATCAAAATGGATGATGATGATAACCGATTTTTTGTGGTTAAGGTACCGGAGTTGACCCAGGATGACTTTATCCCGGATCTTATGACTCAACTAAAGAATGAAATCCCTGCATTCCTATATTTTTTAAAGACGCGTGATCTGGTTCATCAAAATAAAAGCAGGTTATGGTTTGATCCAAAAGTTTACGAGACTGAAGCACTTTCAAAGATAAGAATGAACACCAGAGGCATTGTTCAAAAAGAACTTTTAAGATGGTTTGGAGATGTTTTTGCTTTTAATGAGGTTGATCATATTAATGTAACTCCTATCCGGCTGGCAAAGGAACTTGATAAATCCTTAAAACAAGTTGTAGGTTTATCAAGCCAGATTAGCCATGTTCTTAAAGATGAATGGAAACTTACTCAGGAAAAAAATAATAAGTTTGATTTCCCTTCCATAGTTGATGAATATGATGATAGTTTATCAATGATGGTATCTAAGATTTCCTTTACAAAAACCACTGGAACTTATTATACGATAACCCTTGAATTTTTTAAATCAAAAACAGAATTATAAGTATATTCCTTTACTTTTTTACTAATAAGCTAAAACATAGATGTATCTAAGTAAATCAAAGGTAAATTTATAGTAAAATAAAGGTAAATTTACCAATTTACCAACAATTTACCACGTATGTTATTGATTTACAGCATATTATTAAAAAGTAAATTGGTAAATCAAAAAACCGTGAAATTGTTTTTTTTTGAGGAAAAGGAAATATGCTAAAAGGCCTGTATTTATTTGTTAAAACGAAAAAATCATGAATTTAACAGAGGCAAAAAGAGTTTACATTGTCGATTATCTTGAATCAAAAGGACATAAGCCTGTAAAACTTTATCCTGGAGCTGCATGGTTTATCAGTCCTTTCCGTGAAGAAACAGAACCAAGCTTTAAGGTCCATCTGAAAAAAAATGTATGGTTTGACTTTGGAGCTGGTGAAGGTGGAAACCTTATTGATCTTATGAAGAAACTGGAGGGATGCAGTGCGAAAGAAGCTTGTAAAAAACTCCCTCAATATTCTTTTTCTTTTGATCCAAACCGATACAAGCATGTTGGCGAACCTGGTAAGCTTAAAATCAAAGAGATCCGGCCTCTTAAAAGCGATGCATTAATTCAATACATAGATTCCCGGTCAATATCCCTGCAGTTTGCAACCAAATACCTTAAGGAATGTACATATTCAATCTATGGAAGGCAGTTCTTTGCCCTGGCTTTTCGCAATGACAAGGGCGGTTATGAATTACGAAGCAAGTTTTTCAAAGGATCCAACAGTCCAAAATACATAACTTCGTTCAAAGGCAAAGGTGATGTCATAAACATTTTTGAGGGATTCTTTGATTTTCTCTCTTGCTGCACTTATTACAATCAGGTACCGGCAAATAACAGCATCATCCTGAATTCTCTCTCCTTCCTGCCAAAATTTTTATCATCCCTGAAGGACCGTACCGTACATCTTTTTCTTGACAATGATCCTGCCGGCAGGAATGCCGTTAAAACGATATCGGCATTCAGCAACCAGGTAACTGACTATGCTAAGATCATCTACCCGGATCACAAAGATTTCAATGAATTCCTTATAAACTCAAATTCTATTAATTCACCTAAATCATAAAAAAAATGAACACTCCAAATTTTCTTATTCCTGAGCTAGACATATTGGGAATAAGTGGTCTTAAGAAGGCTACAATTACAAAAAGTGCCGTCAGTCCAAACCCCTATCTATTGAACCGGGGAGATAAAGTAACCGTTAAAGTTGTTTTTCATGGAGAAGGGGGCCCCAACGCTATAAAAACCTGGACGCTCGAGCGTGGTGAAATGACCCCGGTAAAAATTAACAGGCTTGTCTCAATAGTTGAAGGGGAGGGCCAACTCTTCTTCCTTTTTTCTGACTACCCAAAGCCAAAACATCAGAATCTAAAAAAAGCAGAAATTTCACATATTCGCATGGACCCTCCTGCTTATCTATTTAACAGGGGAGAAAAGGTAACAGTAACATTTATTCCTACCAATGAGCATGGCACCCCTGAAGAGAAGGTTTCCTGGACTTTGGATAAAAATGAAGTTACTCCACTAAAAATCATCAAATTCGTTTCTATTGACGAAGGAGAAGGAGAACTCTATTTTATATTATAAATGGAAATAGAAAAACTAAGGACTTCTGGCCGAGGGCATCTACCTGCAGAACCTTAACCGATCGTGTCGCGCTCGGCAGATCTGCAGGTACCGGCCGGAACTTTTCCATTCACCATGTTAATTCATAAAAAAATCAAACCTCAGAAATAAATTCAATCGCTAAAAATAGGAGAAACACACCATGTCAAAAGATGAAAAAAAAAACAAAAAAAGAGACCCGTACTCAAAAGGCAACATCTTGACCGTACAAGAACAACTAGAGGGTAAACTTTTCAAAGAAAGGATGGATAATGAACGCAAACAAACTACCATTGACAATCTGAATACTTATATTGAAATTTTACATGAAGAATTGGCAATTGCTAATTCACAATTAGCAAAAAAGAAGCGACCAAAAAAATAATCATACCGAATGTTCGATCTACAGGTTTGGGATTTGACCGGGGCACGACAACAGGGTTTCAAGATCCCTTGTTCCCGGTCATTTCCTTCCCTGTTTTATAAGTAAGGAGGTTATAATTATTTTAATCATTATTAATTTCAAAATCAAAAACAATTTATGGAAGAAAAAGAACATTTGAGATTTGATCTATTTGATCCTGATTTTATTGGTTATATAGTTTCAGGTGTAGTAGAATCGCATGCATTACATCGGGCAATAATGAATACATTGGTAATTATTTTTGAAAAACTACCTCCTGGAACCGGGAGGGAAATAAGCAAAGCCTTTTTAGATGAATATAAAAAAGTTATTGAGGAAGAAAAGGGAAAAGTTAGATTGATGGATTTGGATTTAATTGATAAAGCCAAAAAGGATATCGATGAAATTTTTGATAATCCTGCCGGATCCAAAACTCAGCCATAATTATTGCTAAATTCCTTAACCTCTCCAGGATAAAATATTTCCGGTCAGATCTCCGCGATATCATCCCGAGACTATCCTGCAGGATCCATTCGGTACTTATATTCATATTTCTCAAAATTGGAATCTTAAAGTATTGGTAATCTGTAAATAGTATTCTAATAAATACCTACATTTTATCAATTTTATATATGCAGGATCCGGTACCTTGGACCGACTCAGACTCGGTCCAGCTCTTTTCTTTTCACCATGTCATTATATCTCCGGATGGATCCAGGTGATATCCGGCCAGGTTCATCCTGGAGCGACCATCGGGCACCGGCAGGGATCCTCCTGCAGGATCCGGTACCTTGGACCGACTCAGACTCGGTCCAGCTCTTTTCTTTTCACAATGTCATTATATCTCCGGATGGATCCCGGTGATATCCGGCCAGGTTCATCCTGGAGCGACCATCGGGCACCGGATCAGCACCGGCCAGCTCCACAACCTCTCCAGGATAGAATATTTCCGGGCAGATCTCCACGATATCATCCATGGACCATCCTGCATGATCAGGGATCCAATCCTGATCACTGGCCAGATCTTTTCTTTTCACCATGTCATTATATCTTCGGCAACTTTTCATCTTCATGTGTTGAAAGTATAAAATTGGATGATGATGAGAAAAAGCTCGACCGTCTCCAGGACGGTCGAGGTCAACAAAAAATACCTTGATAAGACCCCGATATTTTCCATTCGAAACCTTTTTAATGGAAACATTTTCACAATATTTTGCCCGACCCCATGCCAATGATTTTAGAGTAAAAAGTAAAACCCGCTATTGATAAGGGTTTCAGAGCAAAAAACAGGGGTCACGTTTTTTGTCCTTTTTTTTAGATTATTTGTGGTATAAATTGTCTGCCAATATTCAATAAAAAAACTGGAATAAATGGCCTTTTTACAATATTTTGCCCGATCCCATCTCGATAATTTTGGAGTAAAAAGTAAAACCCTCTATTGACAAGGGTTTCAGAGCAAAAAAACAGGGATCAAAAAAGTGTCCTTTAATTTTGAATATTCACAGTGTAAATTGGCTGCCAATAATTGAGAAAAAAACGAGACAAATGACTTTAAAGAAAAACGAGAATATTAACCTTATAAAACGGATAACTTTCAGGATAACCAGGCAAGATTATGAGATGATAAAAAATCACTCAAATGCCAAAAATATCAAAATGGCACAATATATAAGAAGGGCTTCTCTTGATTCATTAAAAACAGCCTGAGGATATTTCAATAATTCATTCATCATTAAAAAAAAGGAGAATAAACATGGAACCCCTTAAAACAACGGAGAAAAGTTTCTTCACAGAATTAGTTGATCACTTAATTCCCGTTATAAAGGAATTTAAGAATCAAGAAATAAAACCCATAGAACGTAGTAAAATAGATAATGCCCGACAGGATAGCTTTAAGAAAGTATTCTTAGCTAATGAAGATTGGGATTCTGTTTTTGATACGAACCGAATACAAGTTTTCTTTTAATCAATTGATCCAATTATAAATTTCAATAAACAACGATTATTAACCTAAAAATCAAAAAAATGACAACTATTTTAATGGGAACATTCGATCATGAAACTTCCGTATTTTCTTCAGAAGAAGACATGATTAAGTATGGTTATTTAGTAAACAGGGGAAAGGCTTGTGCCGTTGAAGTAATGACTTTTGGCGGTGAACCAGCAAGCTGGAACCTGGGGCTAAATGAAATTTCTCCGGTTAAGGTACGAAAACTGACAAACGTCTCAGGCATGGATGGAATAATCAGTGTTTTATGGAATGATGATGATCAGAAAGTAAAGCCAATAGACCCTCCAGTGCAGGCAAATTCTTTTTACAGTAATGTATTTCATAATGGACAGCCAGTACGAATACCGTAAGAGCTGACCGGATATTATTTATAATAGCATAAACAGGTATTAAGGATCAGGTATTGATTTTTCCATAATGATCTTTTTCTTGATCCTTTCAGGATTTGACCGGGCGGAAATAGCAAGGGTTTTCGATTCTCTTGTTCCCGGTCATCTCCTTACCTGTTTAAAAAGCAAGTATTCTTAATATGAATAATTGCACAAACATAAAGGAATACCAGCACATAGGATTAAGAAGGTTCTTTCCAAGGATTTCCTTTCTTTAAGCCTTAACCTGGTATTTAACCAGGGATAGGGGACGACCGGTCCCCTTTTTCCTGGTTATTACCACTCCGGATCTAGATGCATAATTTATCACAATAATCAATAAAAATAATGAAAGAAGAAATAATCAAATGGCTCAATTCAGAAAGGGTTTTCCTTGATGGAGCTATCATTTATTATAAATATGGGAAAGTTAAAAATTTAAAACAAAACTTTCTCTTCATTACTCCCTCAAAACGGTTAATGGAATCCCTTCTATATGAATTATGTAAGCTGGCTGAGTTATCCAAGGATGAATGTGCTGCAGTTAAAAAAAACATCAGGCTGCCTCTTCCGGAATCCGGACCGGCCCGCAGCTAGTCATCCCTGGGAATAATATGAAAAAAAAGAATTTTGATAGATTAACAATCTTTAAAAACACTGTATTATGTCAAGTAAAACTGAAGAAGCAAGAGTAGAGGTTATCCTTAATGGTCAAAAAGCCAATGCTACCTTAAATGAAATGAGGGCTGCAGTCAGGACATTAAGTGCTGAGTTGGGCAAGATCCCTGATCCTTTAAATAATGCTGATTATTCTGCCGGAAAGAAGAAACTGGATGATTTGAAAGAGAAGGTTGCAGAAGTCACAGGTAAAGCAAACGAAGCCGGAACATCTTTTCAGGGAATGGCAAAACAAATGGCCGGCTTTGCGGTTCCTATTGCAGCCATTGGTGGTGTTGCATATACAGCATTTGAAGGGATAAAGAAAGTTTTAGATAGTACCTGGGGAAGTGCCACAGGTCTAAGGGGGACCATCGAGGGACTCAAGGCCGGATATGATTCATTGTTCGTATCCATAAATACCGGTGATTGGTCACATCTTTTCAGCAATTTTGTTACAGCAAATAAATTAGCGAAAGATCTTGTCGATCAGGAAGAGAAACTTAACCTGATGATTCTAACTAATTCCTTAAAAAATTCCCAACTCCGGGCCCAGGCCACATCGTTATATCAGGATATCTATACCGCCACATCAAAAGAAGATAAATTGACAGCAATTCAAAAATATCTTGATCTAATGCATGAGGTTATGGATAATGATCTTAAAGTAGCAAAACAAGAGGAGCTTACAGCCAATACTGCTTTTGATAAAGCCACAGTCCATTTAAAATTGACAGCAGATGAAGCGTTGGCAATAACCAATATGAATGCCGATGAGAGAGAATATTACAAAATATATAATGAAAATATCGATAAACTGAATAAGGCAGAAACGGGTTTGTCAAAAGCAAGAGGAGATAGAAATGAAACACAGGAAAGCCAATTTGAATTACAGGTAAATCAATATAAAAAATTAACAACTGCTGCAGAACAAACTGCAGGATTTCATAAAGATCTGGCAGAAAAGATTCGTGAATTTTACCAAATCGGTGGAAAGATTGATGAGGCTACAGGAATACCAAAGGTTATAAGCGGATTAATGGGAGCTAAAAAAAATATCTCTGATATTGAAAATCAATATAATCTATCAACCCGCCGAATGCTGAAACAAAAACAAACGGTAACAAATGAAATAAATGGAGAAGATGATAAAACTCAAAATAAATTAATTCATGATGCCGAAGAATATGCAAAGAAACTTTTTGAAATAAGGGAGCAGCTTGAAAAGAGCTTAGCGGGTTTGATTCAGGATGAGCGTGACAAGGAATTAAAGATGGTTGAGCTCGACCTGGTTCGAAATCTTGATAAAATAAAAGGGAAAAGTGAGGAGGAAAAACAACTCCGGGAAGACCTGGTTGATCTGGCTAATAAAAAAGCTGATGAGATCAATCAGAAATATGATAAGAAGAAGATTGAAGATTCTCTGAAAACAGAGAAAGAGAAATGGGAAGCGATCATCAAGGCCGATATCGATGGATCTG
>Ga0182027_10011968_pt1 | contig 12207 bp, 9 predicted proteins | sample 712E1DmetaG_FD_121300 | JGI IMG/M metagenome (GOLD analysis project Ga0182027, IMG submission 121300) | Permafrost microbial communities from Stordalen Mire, Sweden - 712E1D metaG (Illumina Assembly) | ecosystem: Environmental > Terrestrial > Soil > Wetlands > Permafrost | place: Sweden...
CCCCCAGCTCTGGCAAAGACCACAAGGTGCTCTGTCTATAGAGCCGCCTGTGGCGCGGGCGGCGTCTGACGACCCTCGCGAGGGCCCTACTTGGCGCGCAAACGGAAGTCTTCGCTGTTTTCGAACGTGCGCAGGTCAGCCTCATGATCGCGCATCACGAAGGGGGGCCGCAACGGGAAGCCGATCCCGTCTCTGGGGAGTACGAACCGCCAATTGCGGCGCCATGACGCCCAGCCCCAACTGAGAACTGTCCCCGAAGACGTCAGATTTCCGAGTATCGTCCCAGTACCTCTCCAGCATGAGCGTCAGACCAACCCAAGACCAACCCCGTCCTTCCGGTTGACAGGCAACCGCAGGATGAGGATAATAACCCTTCATCCATGAAAGTCGTCATTCTGTGCGGCGGGCAAGGAACTCGACTCCGAGAAGAGACTGAATTCCGGCCTAAACCCATGGTTGAGGTGGGCGGCCGGCCCATTCTTTGGCACATCATGAAGATCTACGCGCACTATGGTTTCCCGAACTTCGTTTTGTGCCTGGGCTATCGCGGCAACGTCATTAAGGAATATTTTCTGAATTACGATGCAATGAATAGCGATTGCACCATCTGTCTGGGCCAGAAGCGGCAGATCGCCTTTCACGGCGAGCACGGCGAGCGCGACTGCACGGTCACGCTGGCCGATACGGGCCTGGACACGATGACCGGCGGCAGGTTGAAGCGCGTCGCACGGTATCTCGACGGAGACGAGTTCTTGTTGACTTACGGCGACGGCTTGGCCGACATCGACCTGGGCCGCCTGATCGAGTTCCATCGCTCGCACGGCCGCTTGGCCACGGTCACTGCGGTCCGCCCCACTTCGCGCTTCGGCGTCATGGACATCGGCTCGGACGGCGGGGTACGGCGGTTCGCGGAGAAGCCGCTCATCGAGGGATGGGTCAACGTCGGCTTCTTTGTCCTCAACCGGCGTGTGCTCGACTATGTGACCAGTGACGACTGCGTCTTCGAAAAGGAACCCTTGCAGCAGTTGGCCGGTGAAGGCCAACTGATGAGTTACCTTCACGAAGGGTTCTTCTTTGCCATGGACACTTACCGCGAGTACAAGCATCTGAACGAGCTCTGGGATACGTCCGCCGCTCCTTGGAAGGTCTGGCAGTGACGGTTGCATTCTGGGATTGCCGCCCTGTGTTCGTGACCGGAGGTACGGGGCTCGTCGGCAGTTGGCTCGTCCGGAGCCTGGTGGCTGCCGGCGCTCGGGTGGTGTGCCTGGTCCGGGACTGGGTTCCCCGCTCCGAGTTAGTGCGCTCGCAGGCGATCGAACACGTGAACGTCGTCCGCGGCGATGTGCGGGACCAGGAGTTGATCGAGCGTTGTCTGGGCGAGTACGAGATCGACACGGTCATCCATCTGGCGGCGCAGACCATCGTTGGTATCGCCAATCGGAATCCGGTGTCCACGTTCGAGTCCAACATTCGGGGCACGTGGGCCGTGCTGGAGTCGGCACGCCGCAGCCCCGGCGTGAAGCAGATCGTGCTGGCGTCCTCCGATAAGGCGTACGGCGACCAGGAGACGCTGCCGTATTCGGAGGAAAGCCCGCTCCAGGGCCGTCATCCCTACGATGTGAGCAAGGCCTGCGCCGATCTTTTGGGGCAGACCTACGCCAAAACGTACGGACTTCCGGTGGCGATCACCCGTTGCGGCAACTTCTACGGGGGCGGCGATCTGAACTGGAACCGGATCGTCCCCGGAACGATCCATAGCTTGCTCCAGGGGCAGCGCCCTATCATTCGCTCCGACGGCAGCTACATCCGGGATTACTTCTACGTCGAGGACGGGGCCGCTGCCTACATGCTTCTGGCTGAGAAGCTTGCCGAGAACCGCGAGCTGGGCGGCCAGGCGTTCAATTTCTCCAACGAGTTGCAGATCACCGTCCTCGAACTGGTCCGGAAGATCCTGGCGTTGATGGACAGCCCTCTCACCCCCGACATCCGCAACGAAGCCCCGAACGAAATCGTGCATCAGTATTTGAGCGCCGCCAAGGCGCGTCGCTTGCTCGACTGGCGCCCGCTGTTTACCCTGGAGGAAGGCGTGGCGCGTACTATCAACTGGTATAGGGAGTTTCTGACAGACAATGAGCGAACGATCAAGCGCGATCCGCAGCCGGATTCTGGATCTCGTCACGGAATTCCACGCTGAGGAATTCGGCCCGGCATCCTTCATTGCGGGCCAGTCTCCGGTGCCGGTCTCGGGCAAGGTGTTTGACGCCGAAGACCTCCGTTACCTGGTCGATGCTAGCCTGGACTTCTGGCTGACTACCGGACGCTTCGCCGAGGAATTCGAGCGGACTTTCGCGCGCTACTTTGGGGTTCGTGGGGCGTCGCTGGTCAATTCCGGTTCCTCGGCCAACCTGCTGGCGCTGAGCTGCCTCACCTCCCCCAAGCTCGGAGAGCGCCGGCTCCGGCCCGGCGATGAAGTGATCACCGCCGCCGCGGGGTTCCCTACCACGGTCAATCCGATTTTCCAGAACGGTCTGGTCCCGGTGTTTTTGGATGCCAGCGTTCCGACCTACCAACTGGACGTCCGGGACCTCGACGCGGCGCTCTCCGAGAAGACGCGCGCGATCGCGATCGCCCACACTCTGGGCAATCCGTTCGATGCCGCCGCCGTCGCCGCTTTTGCCCGCCGGCACAGCCTTTGGCTGGTGGAGGACTGCTGCGACGCACTGGGCGCCACGTTCGCGGGCCGCAAGGTGGGCACTTTCGGCGACCTCGCCACGTTCAGCTTTTATCCCGCGCACCACATCACCACGGGCGAGGGGGGCTGCGTCATCACCGATTCGGCGCTGCTGAAGACTCTGGTGGAATCGTTCCGGGACTGGGGCCGCGACTGCTGGTGCGACCCGGGCCGGGACAACACCTGCGGCAAGCGCTTTGAGTGGCAACTGGGCGACCTGCCCGAAGGATACGATCACAAGTATACCTACTCGCACATCGGCTACAACCTGAAGCTCACCGACATGCAAGCAGCCGTAGGACTGGCCCAATTCCGCAAGCTGCCGCAGTTCATCGAGGCTCGCCGTAGGAACTTCGAACACCTCTACGAGGGCCTCCGGCCGCTCGAAGACGTGTTGATTCTGCCCCAGAAGACGCCCGCAGCGGATCCGAGCTGGTTCGGCATGCCGCTGGCCGTCCGCCCCGGCGCCATCCGCAGAGACGGTCTGATCCGGCATCTCGAGGCACGCCGCATTGCCACCCGCCTGCTGTTCGGCGGCAACCTGACCCGCCAGCCGGCGTACCGGGGCGCCCGCTTCCGTGTCGTGGGCGATCTCCCCGGCAGCGATTTCATTATGGCCAATGCATTCTGGATCGGACTCTATCCAGGTCTGAACCAAGCCATGCTCGACTACATCATCTCTTCCATCACCGAGTATGCACGAGACCCTGCCTGTGCCTGAGTTGCCGCCCGAGGAGCTGGAAGAGGTGGCGCTGGAGATCGGGCCGCAGTGGGAAGAACTCCGCGAGGGCGCTGTCTTTCTGACGGGCGGCACCGGCTTCATCGGGCCGTGGCTGGTGGAGTCGTTCCTGCGGGCCAATTCCCGCTTTCACCTGAAGGCCTCGCTAGTGGTGCTCACTCGTGACCCGGAGCGATTCTGGCGCCAGGCCCCCCATCTGTCCCACCGGCCCGAGGTCCGGTTTCACAGAGGCGATATCCGCTCTTTCGAGTTCCCGCCTGGCAGCTTCTCCCACATCATTCATGGAGCCGCCCCGGCCGCCGCTCCCGCCGCCGGAGAGGACCCGATCGAGCTTGTGGAGACCATCGTCGGCGGCACCCGCCGGGTGCTCGATTTTGCGTCCTGCGCCGGCGTCAGGAAGGTACTTCTGCTGAGCTCCGGCGCCGTATACGGAACCCAGCCGCCCGACATGGCGGCGATACCCGAGGACTATCCGGGGGCTCCCCAGCCGCGAGACCGGAGGTTCGCCTACGGAGAGGGAAAACGAGTGGCCGAGTCCCTCTGCTGTGCCGCCGCGGACCGCACGGGCTGGGAGGCCAAGGTCGCCCGGTGTTTCACCTTTGCCGGCCCTCGGCTGCCCCTTGACGGCCCCTTTGCGATTGGCAATTTTGTCCGCGATGCTCTGGCCCGCCGGCCCATCCGCGTTCGAGGCGATGGCTCGGCGATCCGCTCCTACCTTTACGCCTCCGATCTGGCGGCCTGGCTCTGGACGATCCTGTTTCGCGGCTGTCCCGACAGGGCTTACAATGTTGGTTCGGACTGGGCAATTTCGATCGCGGACCTCGCCCGCACCGTGGCCGCCATCCTGCCGGGAGGCGTTCCGGTCGAGATCGTGGCGCCCGGCGGCGGCCAGACTCCACTGCAACGTTACGTGCCGGATATCGGCCGCGCGGCTGCCGAGCTGGGTTTGCGGGTTCGGGTCCCGCTCGAAGAGGCGATTCGGCGGATGGCCGCCTGGTACGAGCGCTGCCCAGGGTATTGCAGCGCGATAGGTGCAGTGCCATGAAGACAATTAGCGTCGTTACTCCCTGCTACAACGAGGAGGCGAACGTCGAGGAAGTGTACGAGCGGGTGCGGGCCTTGATGGCATCCCTGGGCAAGTACCGCTACGAGCATATCTTCATCGACAACTGCTCTCGGGATAACACCTACGGAATCCTGAGGGAGATCGCGCAGCGGGACCGGAACATCAAGGTCATCGCCAACTCGCGGAACTTCGGTCATCTTCGGTCCCCGATGCACGCCCTGTTTCAGGCCAGCGGAGACGCGGTCATTCTCCTGTTCTCCGACCTCCAGGACCCTCCAGAGCTGCTGGCCGACCTGATCGCACAGTGGGAAAGCGGCCTTCCCATCGTCCTCGCGCTGAAACCGACCAGCGACGAAAACCGGTTGATGTTCTGGATCCGCACGAAATTCTACCAGCTCGTCAATCGCCTGTCCGACACCCGGACTTACGAGAACTTCACGGGCTTCGGCCTCTATGACCGCAAGGTGATCGAGGTTTTGCGCCATTTCAACGACCCCTATCCCTACTTCCGCGGCATGATTGCGGAAGTCGGTTTCGCGCACGGGGAGGTGGTCTACAACCAGCGCCGGCGCATGCGCGGCATCACCAAGAACAACTTCTACACGCTGTACGATCTCGCCATGCTGGGCATCACCAATCTCTCCAAGGTGCCGCTTCGCCTGGTCACGTTCTCCGGTTTCCTCGGCTCGCTGCTCTGTGTTCTGGTCGGGCTGGCCTATTTCGCCTACAAGCTGATCTTCTGGAACAGCTTCAGCGTCGGCATGGCGCCGCTGGTGATCGGCTTCTTTTTCTTCGGCTCGGTCCAGTTGTTCTTCATGGGCATCGTCGGCGAGTACGTCGGCGCCATCCATACCCTCGCGCAGAGGCGGCCTCTGGTCATCGAGCAGGAGCGAATCAACTTCGAATACGGTCCCGGCGAACCTGTAGCGAAGACTTCGGACGCCGCCATATGATGGCGTCGCGGCACCCGTCCTAACTATAATGAGAAAGCTCCACTCTGCGAGCCATATGAAGGTCAGCGACTACGTGGTTGCCGCTTTGTACCAGATGGGTGTGCGACACGTCTTTGAACTCTCTGGCGGCATGATCACGCATCTGTTGGATTCGCTGTATCTTCACGGCAAGATTCGGATCGTCAGCATGCACCACGAGCAGGCAGCGGCGTTCGCCGCCGATGCCACCGGCCGGATGACCGGCATTCCAGGGGTCGCGATGGCCACCAGCGGACCGGGCGCCACCAACCTGCTAACCGGCATCGGCAGTTGTTACTTTGACTCCAGCCCAGGCGTGTTCATTACTGGACAAGTCAATCGCAGCGAGCAGAAAGGCGACCGCAAAATTCGCCAGTTGGGTTTTCAGGAGACCGACATCGTCGCGATGGCGGGACCCATCACGAAGGAAGCCTGGCGGATTACCGCTCCGGAAGAGGTGCCGCCGATCCTGGCCAGGGCTTTTCGTGTGGCCACGGGGGGCCGGCCGGGACCCGTCTTGATCGATATCCCCATGGATGTCCAGCGCTCCAGCCTGGATGGTGCTTGTCTCGACGAACAACCGCCGGCCAGTGAGGGCGACTCGCCGACCGACTGCGGCCCCCTTCGTGACGCCTTGCTCTCCTCTCGCCGGCCCATGTTTCTGGTCGGTGGCGGCATCCGTGCCGGCCACGCGCAGGAAATGTTCCTGCAACTGGTGAACCAGCTCGGCGTTCCGGTCGTGAACTCGCTCATGGCGGTGGACGTGCTGCCCTATGGCCATCCGTCACGGGTCGGCATGATCGGCACTTATGGCAACCGGTGGGCGAACCTGGCCCTCGCTGAAAGCGACCTGGTGGTGGTCATGGGCAGCCGCCTGGATGTAAGGCAGACCGGGTCCCGGACCGACGCATTCAAAGGCGACCGCAAGATCTTTCACATCGACTGCGAAGAAGCGGAACTGAATAATCGGGTGAAAGGTTGCGATGGAATCGTCTCGGCGTTGGGGCCATTTCTTGAGCAACTTTTGAGCGCGCTCAGGGGCGTGGGTCGGCCGTTTGCGTGGGCAGCCTGGTTGGACGAGATTGAAGGGCTGCGCCGTGCCTGGCCCGACACGGCCGAACTGAAAAGCGTGGTTGGAATCAACCCGAACTCGTTGATGCACCAGCTTTCCGACTGTTCCGCCGCCGCCTACGTGGCCGATGTGGGTCAACACCAGATGTGGGCGGCCCAGTCCCTGGAACTTGGACCTCGGCAGCGCTTCCTGACCTCCGGCGGAATGGGCTCGATGGGTTTCGGCCTCCCCGCCGCGATCGGCGTCGCGCTCAGCGTTCCCGGCAAACCGGTTGTCCTGATCGCAGGCGATGGGGGCTTCCAGTGCAACATCCAGGAACTGCAGACCGTTGTGCAGCTTGGCCTGCCCCTGAAGATAGTGGTCCTGAACAACCAATGCCATGGCATGGTGAGGCAGTTCCAGGAGAGTTATTTTGAAGGTCGCTACCAGTCTACGTGGTGGGGCTACTCGGCGCCCGATTTCGCCTCGGTGGCCACGGCCTATGGTGTGTGCGGCCGGACGGTTGCCGACGAGAAGCAAGTGCCAGACAGCCTGCGCTGGCTGTGGGAGGATCCCGACCAGCCCAGACTACTACAGGTGATGATCGATCCCTTAGCCAACGCCTACCCGAAAGTTGCATTCGGGCAGCCGATCAGCGAGATGGAACCCTTCGGCAAGCCGGTGGACATTGAGAGCACTTAGTCCCGTTCGTTAGCATGATCGCGTATTCCGATCCGCCATTTGATTTGACGTATTCCGGCAAGCCGGCATCGAGCGATTCTGTCCCTAGATGCCTGGAACAAGCCCATTCGCGGCTGAGCCTGGCGCTGGAGGCCCTCCGCAGATTCGACGACTACTATCCGTACATCCGGGGCATGATTGCGACGTGCGGCTTCCGTTCTTGCGGGATCGCTTATAACTGGGGGACTCGCCAGCGGGGACTCTCCAAGGCGACCCGGTATGGGCTTGTAGATCGGGCGGTGAACGCCATCATCTCGTTTTCACACGTGCCGGTGCGCATCTGCCTCCTCGGCGGCCTGGTCCTCGCGGGCTTGAGCGCACTATACTCCCTGGTGCAACTGGCGCTGTATATCGTGGCGCCGCGCGCCGGCCCCGGTTTGCCCACGTCGATCGTCGCCCAGTTCTTCTTCGCCGGCGCGAATCTGTTCTTTCTTGGCGTCCTCGGGCAGTACGTCAACGCCATCCACTCCCAGGTGCGGAAGCGGCCGCTCGTCATCGAAAAGGAAACCATCGATATCTGACGCGCGCCTCCGGTCCCCCCTCGATATGACACAGGCTGTTATCCAATCTACCTCGAGCCGCCCGACGGCGGGTGCCGGCTCAAGGCGATCGAGAACCCCGCAGGAGCGCCGCTTTCTGCGGCCAACGCGATACGCCCCGGGAATGATTAACAAAGGAGATAAGTGTGCGCATCTCGGATACTGTGCTCGTCTTCGCAGCAGTCAAACGGATACCTCCCAGGGAAGCAGTCCGGGTCATGGCCCTGGCTCTGCTCGTGGCGCTGCTCTGGTGCAACGTCTACGACATGACGACCCTCGCCAGTTGGAACGTTCCAGTGGTCTATGGAGGCGATGCCTGGTGGAATCTGGCTATGATCAAGGCGTACCGCGACGGCGAGATCACACCGTTCTCATCTCAGACCGTTCGTTCGCTCAATGCGCCATTTAGCGCCAATTGGAACGACTACCCGACTACCGAGAAGATGCTGCCGTACTGTGTCGGCATCGCCGCGCGATTCATCGGACTGATGCCAGCTTTCAATCTTGCGGGTTTACTGGCGGCAATTCTCGCGGCACTGGCGTTCTACATTGCCTGCCGAATTCTCGGTTATCTCTGGGTGTTCGCGTTTGTGGGAGCCGCGATTTTCGGTTTTTCACACTATATATCGGGCCGGGTACTATCCCACCTCAGTCTGACCTACTATTGGCACATCCCGTTCTGCCTGCTGGTCACATGGTGGTGTTTCGATTCTCGAGAGCTTTCCATCGGGTCTCGCCGCTGGTGGTTTGCCGTCGCGGTGGGGGCGGCCACCGGTCTCCAGGCAATCTACTATGCGTTTCTTTTTTGGCAGTTTCTTGGCTTTGCGGTGGTCATCCAAGGCCTTCGCCGAAATAGGCCGAAACTGATCTCCGTGATCTCGGTTGCCGCGATAAGCGTTGGATGCACCGTGTTGATGGCGGCACCTTACGTGCTGTACCGGATTCTGCATGGCTCCAATTCTTTCGTCGTGCAAAGAAGTCTAGGCAACCTACAGATATACGGTCTCCAACTCCCCGAGTTGTTTCTTCCGCCGTTCCACCGATGGAAGGCTCTCTGCGATTTCGCTCAGGCGAACTACTACGAATCGAGCGCGATCGGCGGCGAGATGTGGAGTCCCTATCTGGGACTCGTCGGAATGACAGGTTTCGTGTGGTTGATGGGTTTGGGGATCGTGCGCTTGCTCGAGGGCAAGGCTCAGAGAATACCGGTCATGTTCTGGCAGAGCCTGTGGATCATCGTGTTTTCGTTGACGGGTGGGCTGAACCTTCTTTTGGGGGTATTTGGGCCGCAATTGTTTCGAGCCACAAATCGGTTTAGCATCGTGCTGTTATGTCTTGCGTTGTTTTTCTTGATCGAGCGACTGGGACGGATTTGCCCGCGCGCGCATTGCTACACGTTTGCGTTTCTGTTACTCGTAGCTGGAATCTGGGACTATCCGCCATCCCTCATGAGCCAAGAGAGGGTTGCGAATAGGCGTAGAGTCGTGGTCGCCGACCAGCAATTCGTCCGGCGCTTGGAGCAAGAGGTTCCAGCGGGTACGATGGTGTTTCAACTTCCGGTCGTCGATTTTCCGGAGGTGCCGGCGCACTTGGGAGTGGCGGATTATGCGTTCTTCCGTCCGTACCTCTACTCGCGGGCGCTGCGGTTCTCATATGGATCCGACAAAGGAAGAGCCCGGGAAGGCTGGCAACGTGAGGTAGAGAACCTGCCGGCCCGGGAAATGGCCGAGAGCTTGGAGCGGTACGGTTTCGGTGCGATTTTGATCGACCGAAAGGGATACCCTGATGCGGCTGCGGGCCTCTTGAGAGATCTGGATCTCAGCGGTCGAAAGGTCATTGGGGAGGACGAAATGGGTGAGTTCATTGCGCTGCGCCTGCGGCCCAGGGCGCAGGTCGCGCTGCCGGACATCCCACCGTTCCCCGCGGCCGGATTCTATGGTTGGGAGGGAGATTGGCACAAGGGCGGCCACTCGTGGAGCCGGGGGAATGCAACACTCGTCTTCACAAATACAGCAGGAAGGACTATTGAGAAGCAGTATGCGTTTGTTCTCAATAGTCTCTCAAAACGCGTCGTAACGGTCGTCACACCCAAAGCAGCGAAAGTCGTTGAGCTCGACCCGGACAAACCTGTCACGGTGGGACCCATTGCGCTGGAACTCCCGCCGGGGGAGACGGAAATCGGATTTGAGACCGATACCCCGGCGCAGCTTGCTGAAGGGGGGGATTCGCGACGGCTTGCCTTTTCCGTTGCAGTGCTGCCGGCATCCCAAGATCCCGTCCCCGTTCTTGGACCCGGCTTCTACGGCTGGGAGGGCGACTGGCGCAAGGGGGCGCATTCGTGGAGTCGGGGAGCAGCGAGGCTGGTTTTTGTTAACTCTACGTCGAAGATTATTGAAGGACATTACAGTTTCGTTCTGAATACGAGTTCAAAGCGTCAGGTTACCGTCATGACGCCGGCGGAGACCAAGACCGTTGAACTGATTCCGGGCAGTCCTCTTGCAGTTGGGCCGTTTGACCTGCTACTCGGACCAGGGGAGACACTTATCCGTTTTGAGACCGATCAACCAGCGGTGGCCGCTGGCGCGGGAGACCATCGAATGATCACTTTCTCGGTGGTTATTGTGCCCCACTTGGAGTAATCCACAAACGGCGCCGAGCAGGAATCCGACGAGGTACAAGACCTTCGCTGGTTCCGATGGATCGGCAGTTTCGATAGGCTTCGGGAATGCGAGACATGGGCTGGACGCGGGTTCTGGGACGCTTGAGCTATCGGGTCTGCCCGCAGGAAATCGACGAGACGGAGAAGACCTGAAACCGTCGTCAACTGCGAAAGTCGGGTTAGATCAAACTGCGGGCTCCCTGAGCAGGGGGAAGATCCGTCAGAGCGGCTCCATGGATTTTCGCTCTTCCGAGTCCAGGAGCAGATTGACCGCAGTCTTGCGGTCAACGGCTCCGGCCTCTAGTTGTGCAGCGTACCATTGGAGGCCTTCCTCGTCCGCGTGGCGGCCGAGTATCGTCACATAGCACTGCATGACGAAATCGCGGGTATCGGCAATAGCTTCGATTGCCCTGAGACGCCAAAACAACTCAGCGGACTTCGCGGCCCGGCACTTTTGCGCGTTCACCTCAAACAACCAGCCGTCTTTGACCGCGAGATCCAGGACTGTGAAACCCTCTGTCGTCAAGTATGCCCGCAGCAGCGGTTCTGTGAAGCCGGTGGAATGAGTATCTCCGCTGTAGTGCTGGGTGCCGAAAATGCACTGAAGGAGGCTTTCCTGGCGAGCTGGCGATTGATTCCCCGGATCGGCCAGCGCTGAGCATACACCCAGGACGTTCGTTGTCCGAATCGTCAATGCCCCTGCTGGGGTCAGGAGGCGATTCCACTCGCATAGCGCACGCCGAGTAGCCCACCGGGGAAGATGCTCTAAAACATCTTGCGCCAGTATCTCGTCATAGTGGTCCGACGGCAACATAGGCAGATCCAATATGTCGGCAACCAGATCCGGCTTGTGAAACGAACATGCATCGATGTTGAGGTACCCCGGTCGCACATCAAGTCCGCAGCCCAGATTGAGCTTTCGCGGAAAGCGCGAGAACTCGAAGTTCGCTTCTGCCGCATCCATCACAAATCCTGCCTCCGCTACGCTTCCGGCCGGCTGAAGCCGTCCAGCTGGTCATCTACTGCCGTCATTCTCCATCGGCCTCCGAGAACATCGCCACCCGCCCGCTGTTTCGGACTGCAAACGCGTTGCATCACCTCCACGAGTGTCCGGGCAATCGCGCCCCACGAGAACCGCATCGCTACATGGCCGCGGGCCGCCTCCACCATTGTCGCCGCGACTTCGTCCTCCTGGGTCCGCATCTCTTTCCATCCAAGCGCCGTGGGGCGACGAGACGATTCCCAACAGTGCGGCGGAAGTGAAATACGACCGCACGTTCCCGGTTCGGTCGGGGACGAACGTGATCTCAATCTCGACCACCTGCCCGCAGATTGCCGCTCCAGCAGATCCGCGAGCGCTCTACTTCAATCTCTTGAACCCGAAGATCATCTGGTAGAAATACTCGCGGGCATGCCCGGCGCCCGTCGGCTGCACCACTGCTCTTAAGCCTACCTTAAGTCCGGCTTCTATCGCCTCTCCCCCAGCAGGGCAAACCGGGCGTATATCGAGGCATCGATCTGCGCCGCATCGCAAAGGTGGTACACGCTGAAACTAAACGCCTCGCCGACTGGTTTGAAGATGCGCCGCAGCAGCGTCTCGGGACTGTAAAACCGCCCGTGCCGGTTGCCCCAGCCCTGGGCGCAGTACACCGTGGCCTCCGGATCGAATTCGATGTTCGCCGAAACGCTGTAGACAGGGTCGGTCTGGAC
>Ga0182027_10011969_pt1 | contig 12207 bp, 12 predicted proteins | sample 712E1DmetaG_FD_121300 | JGI IMG/M metagenome (GOLD analysis project Ga0182027, IMG submission 121300) | Permafrost microbial communities from Stordalen Mire, Sweden - 712E1D metaG (Illumina Assembly) | ecosystem: Environmental > Terrestrial > Soil > Wetlands > Permafrost | place: Sweden...
TCGAACTCCGCTAGCTCCGCTAATACCGCTAGCTCCGCTGAGAGGATTTTCCGATGAACAGCTTCCAAAGCCGCGCCGTGCTCACCTCCGGCAGCCGCTCCTACACCATCTACCGCCTCCCCGTGCTCGCCGCCCGCGGCTTCAACCTCTCGCGCCTTCCCTTCAGCCTCAAAATCCTGCTCGAAAACCTGCTACGCCGGGAAGATGGCGTCAACGTCACCGCCGCCGACATTGAATTCCTCGCCAACTGGAACGCGAAAGCTGAGCCCAGCCGCGAAATTGCTTATATGCCGGCCCGCGTCCTCATGCAGGACTTCACCGGCGTCCCCGCCGTTGTCGATCTGGCCGCCCTGCGCGACGCCATCAAAACCCTCGGCGGCGATCCCGAACGCGTCAATCCGCTCGCGCCGGCCGAGCTCGTCATCGATCACTCCGTCCAGGTCGACGAATACGGCACACCCTCGGCCTACGACGCCAACTCGCTGCTCGAGTTCCAGCGCAATCGCGAGCGCTACGCATTTCTCAAGTGGGGCCAGTCCGCCTTCCACAACTTCTCCGTTGTCCCGCCGGGCATGGGCATCTGCCACCAGGTCAATCTCGAATATTTGGCACGCGTGGTCTTCACCAAAGAGTCAAGCAGCGGAGCTCTAGCTTATCCCGACACGCTGGTCGGCACTGACTCGCACACCACCATGATCAATGGCCTCGGCGTGCTCGGTTGGGGCGTGGGCGGCATCGAGGCTGAGGCCGCCATGCTCGGCCAGCCGGTCTCCATGCTCGTGCCGCAAGTCGTCGGTTACAAGCTCACCGGCAAGCTGCGCGAGGGCGCCACGGCCACCGATCTTGTCCTCACCGTCACGCAGGCGCTCCGCAAACTCGGTGTCGTCGGCAAATTCGTCGAATTCTACGGACCGGGCATCACGGAACTTCCGCTCGCCGACCGCGCCACCATCGGCAACATGGCGCCCGAATACGGCGCTACCTGCGGCATCTTCCCTGTCGACGCGGAAACTCTCCGCTACCTGCGCCTCACCGGCCGCAGCGAAGAGCAGATCGCGCTCGTCGAGGCCTACTACAAGGAGCAGGGTCTCTTCCACACGGCAGGCGCGCCCGAAGCCGAGTATTCGCAGGCCCTCGAGCTCAACCTCGGCGATGTGGAACCCAGCGTCGCCGGACCTCGCCGCCCGCAGGATCGCGTGCTGCTCAAGGACGCCGCCGCCAGCTTCACGCAGCAGTTGCCCTCGCTCCTCGCGCCCACGGCCAAGCCGCTCGGCTCGCGCACCGCAGCCGCGTGGAAGCGTGACACCGTCACCGACACTGCGGTCGCCGTTGCTGCCGAAGACAACGAAGGCCCAGACACTTCCTCCGCTGCGCCCGTCGCCGCTCACGTCACCGCGACGCTCGTCCAAAATACAGTCAAAGCCCGCTTCGGCGTCGATCCCGACCAGTATCTCGACCACGGCTCGGTGGTCATCGCCGCCATCACCAGTTGCACCAACACGTCGAACCCTTCGGTGATGATCGCCGCCGGCATGCTTGCCAAAAAGGCCGTCGAGAAGGGCCTTACCGTTCCACCGTGGGTCAAGACCTCGCTCGCTCCCGGCTCGCGCGTGGTCACCGACTACTATCAGAAGGCCGGCCTGCTCTCCTATCTCGAAAAGCTGCGCTTCAACGTTGTGGGCTACGGCTGCACCACCTGCATCGGCAACTCCGGGCCGCTCCCCGCCGACGTTTCCAAATCTATCGACGAGCACGGCCTCGTCGCCGTCAGTGTGCTCTCGGGCAATCGCAACTTCGAGGGCCGCGTCAACGTCGACGTCCGAGCCAATTACCTGATGAGCCCGCCGCTGGTCGTCGCCTACGCGCTCGCCGGCCGAATCGGCCACAACTTCGACGCTGACCCGCTCGGCAACGACCCGTCCGGCAAGCCCGTTTACCTGCGCGACATCTGGCCCACGCAAGCCGAAGTCTCTGAGGCCATCGAGCGCGCCGTCTCCAGCGAGGGCTTCCGCAAGGAATACGCCACTGTGACGGATGGCGACGCCAGTTGGCAGGGCCTCAGCTTTCCCACCGGCGACGTCTACCAGTGGGAGCCGGACTCAACCTACATTCGCAAGGCTCCGTACTTCGACGGCATGACCATGACGCCCGCGCCTGTCACCGACATTACCGGCGCGCGCGTCCTCGCCGTGCTCGGCGACTCTGTGACGACAGACCACATTTCGCCCGCAGGCTCGATCAAAGCGGCCGGCCCGGCGGGAAAATACCTAACCGAACACGGTGTGAAGCCGCCCGACTTCAACTCCTACGGATCGCGCCGCGGCAATCACGAAGTCATGGTGCGCGGCACGTTTGCCAATGTGCGTCTGCGCAACAAGCTTGCGCCCGGCACCGAGGGCGGCGTCACGCGCCTGCTTCCTGAAGGCGAGCAGATGTCCATCTTCGACGCCAGCGTCAAGTACGCCGAGCGCGGCGTCCCGCTCATCATCCTGGCTGGAAAAGAATATGGCTCCGGCTCTTCGCGCGACTGGGCCGCCAAAGGTCCGAAGCTGCTCGGCGTTCGCGCCGTCATCGCAGAAAGCTTCGAGCGCATTCACCGCTCGAATCTCGTCGGCATGGGTATTCTGCCACTGCAATTCGCGCCCGGCGAGAACGCCGAATCCCTTGGCCTCACCGGCGAGGAGGTCTACGACTTCCCCGGCCTCACCGCGCTCCTCAAAGACCGCTTCGCTGGCGGCCGCAATCTTGTCGTGACTGCGACCTCATCCAAAGGCCCGAAAAAATTCAACACGACGGTGCGCATCGACACGCCGCAGGAGATCGAGTACTACGAGCACGGCGGCATCCTGCAGTATGTGCTACGGCAGTTAGCCGCAAAATAGGACTGACCAATCCGGAAACTCCGTGCCGCCCTCGCTGCGTCGCTTCTTTACGGCCTGCGTTGGGCGGTCTCCATGGGCCTTCAACGAATCCGCGGGATCGGAAGTTGCGGCGATGGGTCATCTTGTTCGAGTGCCTGCAGCCACTCGCGCACGCTCTCGCGAACCGCCTCGACTTCGATTCCTCCGTAAGCAGAAGGAAACGGTTCGAGCCGGCGCAATGCTGCGCGCAGCAGTGATGCGGCGCCCTTAAAGTTCTTCCGCTGAAGGTGGTGGAACGCGGCCGTAATTTGAATCAACGCCTGCAAGAACGTCTTCTCCGGCTCTTCACACTTCAGCCAGACGCACTCCCAGTGTTCGTGCGCCAGAAAGAATTCGCCGTTCTCGTAGCATCGCAGCCCGTCTGCCAGCGCCCCGCAGCTCCAGTCTAGGGACATCCGTTCCTCATTCTGGCTCAGTTTGGCCCCTGGGCTGACGCGCATTTCTGGCTGAATTTTTCAATTCGGCGACCTGGGCAAGCGCCTTGATCTCTAATCTCTGATCTCTGGCCGCCAACCGCTAGTCTTTCTCCAGCACCTCATCCAGCAGGACGCGCAGGCTGGCGGCGCGCGCGTGACCCAGTTGAAGATCGGCCGAGGTGGCCTGCGACAGCTCATCGGCAAGGTTCAGCGCGGCCAGAACGGCCACGCGCAACGAATCCGCCGTCTTTCCCTGCGCGGCCACGGCGCGCATCTTGGCGTCGACCACCGCCGCCAGCTCCCGAATGTGCTCCGGGTCCTGCCCCGAGAGATGATAGAGCTGGTCGTAGATCTCCACCGTCACGTAATCGCCCGGATTTTTGTGCGGTTCCTGGGCCATTCATGCCTCACAGTTCCAGCATGTCCAGTTGCTTGAGCAGCCGCTCCACGCGTTGCCGCACTTGGTCGCGTTCCGCACGCAGCGCGGTCAATTCGCTCTGCAGTTGATCCACCACAGGCGACTGCGTCAGCAGTTGCGCTTCAGCCAGCGTCGCACGAGCTTCAAAATCTGCTTGCCGCGTTTCGGCCTGCGTCACGCGCGCTTCCAATTCCGCTGCGCGAGCCTCGGCTGCCATCCGCGCCTGCCGCTCTCGCTTGACTACGTCGACGGCGCGCCGCACCCGCTCCTCGAGAGCGGAAAAATCGTCCACGCTCAAGGCCAATGCGGCTGGCTCCTCGCGCGCTGCCTGCGGCTGTTCCATGCCCTGCGTATCCACCGCTGCCTCTGCTTCCAACATAAACTCTGACATCGATTGACCCTCCGAACAGGCCCCGTTTGCGTTCGAGTATAGCGCCGTTCAAGAGCGAGCTTTTCCTCAAACCCGCAGCCGCGCCCCTGCCTTGCTAACAGCTTCCACCACCCGCGCCTGAAAGCTTTGCAGCTCCTCTTCGCGCAGCGTGCGGTCCGGCGCTTGGAACGTCGCGCCCAGCAGCAGCGCATACTCGCCCTCGGCGTACCGCGGATCGCGAAACACCTCGCGCACGCGCCACTCCACAAGCTCGGGAATCCCAAGTCCTGCCATCGCGCGATCAATCGTCTCCCACGAAATGCTCTCATCGAGGACCAGAGAGAAATCGCGTCGCACCGGCTGGTAGCGCGAAATCTCCCGCGCCACTGGCCTGCGCAATGGCAGCTTGTAGAGCCGGTCGAGATCGAGCTCGCCCACCAACACAGCTTCCTTGATCTTGCGCGCCGCGGCCTCGCGCGGATGCAGTTGGCCGAACCAGCCAACCGTCGCTCCGTCCGCTACCGCGCGCGCCGCGCGATACGGATGCAGCCACTCCGGCGTAAGACCAGCTTCGGCCGGAAATCGGTCGAAGTACATGCCTCGCATCTCGAACCGCGCCAGCACCTGCTCCACCACGCCCTTTACGTCGTGGAATTCGATCGCGCGCCCCGCGTCGAGCGCGCTCTCCTCCGGCAAGCTGCCCACGGCCCCAAACGCCAGCGACGGCCGTTCGTCCACCTTGTCCGTCGTGCCGCTGAACACCGTGCCCAACTCGAACAGCCGCACATCGCTCACGTCGCGATTCAGGTTGCCCGCGACCATCGCCAGCATGCCCGGGACCAGCGAGGGCCGAAGCACGCCCGCCTCTTCACTGAGCGGATTGCCCAGCGGCACCATCAGCCCGGGCTGCGGCGCAGTCAAAGCAGCCTCGGCCGCCGAGCAAAACGTGCTGCCAATTGCCTCGTGGAATCCGGCGGCCAGCAGCGTGTTGCGCACCGCCGCCTCCTTCTCCGCCCATGGCAGCGCGCGCACGCCCTCGCCGAATGCCGGCAGCGTGTTGGCGAAACGGTTGTACCCGTAAACCCGCGCGACCTCCTCGATCAGATCGATCTCCCGCTCCAGATCGAGCCGCCAACTCGGCAGCGTGACCTGCCACGCTTCCTGTCCAAAGGTCTGCCCCACCGCAGGTGGCTGGCTCGCTAAGCCGCACCCCAGCGCCGTCAGCACGCCCTCCACGGTGGCGGCCGTGATTTCCTCTTCATCCTCCGTCGCTCCCAGAATCCGGATCACTTCGCTCAGCTTGAGCGCAATCGGCTTTCGCCGCGCTGTGCGCGCTTCCACTTCGGGGATGCGCACGTCCACCAGCTCGCCCTCGGCCCATCCACCGTTCGCCAGCAGAATGGCGCTCACCAGCGCCGAAGCGACCGGAGCAGCGTTGAAGTCCGTGCCACGCTCAAACCTGTGGCTGGCATCGGTATGCAGGCCATGCCGCCGCGCCGTTTGCCGCACCGCCATGGGATCGAACCACGCCGCTTCGACGAGTACGTTCTTCGTTTCCAGCGTGATCATTGTGTCCCAGCCGCCCATCACGCCGGCCAGCCCCAGTGCCTTCTTGTGATCGGCCACCACCAGGTCGCCTGCGTCCAAAATGCGCTCTATGCCATCCAGCGTCTTCAGCCGCTCACCCTTGTGCGCCCGCCTCACGATGATGCCTCCCTCGATCTTGTCCAGATCGAAGGCGTGCGTCGGCTGGCCCATCGCCAGCCAGGCAAAGTTCGTTGCGTCTACGGCATTGAGGATCATCTTCTGCTCGAGTAGACCGAAGTACGTGGCAACTTCAGCGCCTGCAAACCAGTCCCGCGACTCGCCGATCGTCACATCGCGCAGCACACGTGCCGTAAACCGCCCGCACGCGTCTTCGGCCTCAATTCTCACCGGGAATGCGTTGGCGGCCGGCCGCACCTTAGGAAGCGCAAAGTGCAACTCAGGCAGCTTCAGCCCGTAAACCGCAGCCGCCTCGCGCGCAATGCCGTAGTGGTTCATCGCGTCCACGCGGTTGGTGGTGATGTCCATCTCGTAAACCGAACCATTGTCGATCGAGCCGTTCCGCTCGCCAAGGGGATAATTCCCCTCGACGGCAATGCCGCGCAGGGTGAGGTCCTCGGCGAGCTGCCGATCGTCGACGGTGAGGCCCGGAAGATATGCGCGAAGCCATTTTGTCAGTATCTTCATCGATCGAGTTTCTCTCTTCGCGAGTTGGCGAGCTACGCGCGTGGCAAGTTCGCAGGTTGGCGCGTCCCTGCCGCCTGATCCCCGGGCTCGAGCACGCCAAGCAGCGCATTGATCAGCTTGGCTACTCGTGTGCCGAGGTCCAACAGTTCTTCACTCGCGCTTGGCTTGAAAAAACCCAGGCTTGCTGCCAATTCGATCTGCGTCTGCAATTCGTTAATCGCGGCGCGGGCGGCTCCGAGTCCTTTCCGCATCTCCGCATCGTTCAATCGGCCGTGGGCTTCCGCGATGTGACTTACGACGTTGACTGCCGATCGGCGCAGTTGCATGCGCAACCCAAAAGTCTCAGACTTCGGAAACTCCTCTGTCACGGAATAGACCGCGCGCGCAAGTTCCATCGCCTTCTGCCATGCAATCAAATCTCGATAATGTCGCGTCCTGCTCATGCGGCCAACCTGCCAACTTGCTAATGTGCGCGCAGCGCACGCCAACCTGCCAACTTGCCAACGTCCGCCGCGGCGGACGCCAACTTGCGAAACGATCAAACAAACTGCCCCAAGAACCGCATGTCACCCGCAAACAAGCTGCCGATCTCGCTGATCCCGTACTTCATCATGGCGATGCGATCCACGCCCATGCCGAAGGCAAAGCCGGAGATCTTCTTCGCGTCGTAGGCCGGCTGCTTCTCGGCCGCGAACGCAAACACCGCCGGGTCCACCATGCCGCAGCCCAGAAGCTCGATCCAGCCCGAGTCCTTGCATTTGCGGCAGCCCTTGCCGCAGCAGAAGATGCAACTGATCTGCACGTCGGCGCTCGGTTCCGTGAAGGGGAAGAACGACGGGAAGAATCGCGTCTTCACTGTCGAACCGAAGAGCGCCTTCATGGCGTGATCGAGTGTGCCTTTCAGGTCGCAGAAGGTAATGTTGGTGTCCACGCACAGCCCCTCCACTTGATGGAATATGGGCGAGTGGGTCGCGTCGGCAGCGTCGTTGCGGTGAACCTTGCCCGGAATCACGATGCGCACCGGCGGGGGCTGCTGTTCCATGGTGCGCATTTGCACCGGCGAAGTGTGCGTGCGCAGCAGCAGCCGGTCGCGCAACGGCTTGCGCTCCTGCCCGGCTACAACCAGCGTGTCTTGCGTGTCGCGCGCCGGATGTCCGGGCGGAAAATTCATGCTCTCGAAGTTGTAGAAGTCGGTCTCCACCTCCGGTCCCACGCCCACCGAGTAGCCCAGCGCCGCAAACACGGCCACAATTTCGTTCATCGTGCGCGTGATCGGGTGCTCGGCCCCGGTCAGCCGCCGCGTTCCCGGCAGCGTGATGTCGATGGCCTCGGCCTTCAGGGCGGCATCGCTCGGACCGCCGCCCAGCGCAGCGTCCAGAAGCCCCTCAACCACCGCCTTCAGTGCGTTGAACCGCAGGCCCAGCGCCTTCTTCGCCTCTGGCGGGGCAGCCTTCAGCCAGCGGCCGGAAACCTCGGTGAGCAGGCCCTGCTTGCGGCCCAGCCATTCCAGGCGAAACGCCTCGACGGCCGCTTCGCTCGAGAGCGCGGCGGCAGCCTCGCGCGCCTGCGCCTCAAGCGCGGCAAACGCCTTGTCCAGCGCGGCCTCGTCATACGCCGTCAGATTCGGTATCGCTTGCTTCGTCATCTGTACTGTTCAGAATAAACCACTGCGCGGGACAGCCGCGGTTGCCGCCCTAAGGCTCTGTGTAACGCTGGATTCGGCGCCTCATACCAAGAACCTGCCGTAGCATGGAACTATGATCCGAATGGCTGCTGCCACTGTCATTGCCCTCTGTGTCTCCGCGTTGGGCCTCGCTCCGATTTCGTCCGCTCAACCCGCCCCCGCCGTTTATCCAACGCAGGACGGTTACGTTGATGCCCATGGCGTGCTCATTTACTACGTCGAATTCGGCAAAGGGCCGCCGCTGGTGGTCCTCCACGGCGGTCCCGGCGCCGACCACACCTACTTCCTTCCCTGGCTGCTGCCGCTCGCCCGGACACATCGCCTCATCTTCATCGATGAGCGCGGCTCGGGGCGCTCCGAGCGCCTGCAGGATGCGAGCCAATACACCGTCGATGCGAATGTCGAGGATATCGAGGCCGTTCGCGTCGCGCTCAACCTGGGCAAGATCGATCTGCTCGGCCACAGTTGCGGCGGCGTGCTGGCCGAGGCTTATGCGCTCAAATACCAGCAGCACCTCAGCCATCTCATCCTGAACAGCACCTTTGCCTCAACCCGCGAGATGAACGAGGTTCTGGCCCGTGAGAAAGCACAGATGCCGCCCGAGAAGCTGGCCCGCTTGAACCAGCTCGAAGCGGCCGGCCTCTTCGGCAAAGGCGCCATCTGGGAACACGGACGCTACCCGGCCGAGTACGAAACGCTCGCCTGGGGCGATGGCTATTTTCCGTTCCTTTACGGTGCGCGGCCCGATTCGAGCTACGACCCCGCCACCGGCAACGCCCCCACGAATTGGGAGCTTTACCGCGAGATGTGGGGATCGGACGGCGAGTTCATCATCGATGGCAACCTGAAATCCGTCGAGTATGTTGACCGGCTGCACACGATCCAAGTGCCTACGCTGATCGTCGTGGGCGATCACGACGAGTGCGACCCCAGCCAGAGCCGTGAGATGCACGAGAAGATCGCCGGCTCGAAGCTCGTGATCCTGCCAAATTCCGGCCACATGAACTTCGTCGACCAGCCGGACCTGTGGCAGAAAGCCGTGCAAGGATTCTTGAGCGAGTAGCAGCGCGCGCAAATGCACAACGGCCCGGAGTCCTCTCGAACTCCGGGCCGTTTTTCCGCCAGTCGTATCTTGAGTTACGCGGCCTTGGCCTTGTCTGCCCGGGCTTCGTCTGCCTTGGCCTTTGCCGCCTTGACCTCCTCCACGAGCTTCGTAAAGCCCGCCGCATCCTTCACGGCGATATCGGCCAGAACCTTGCGGTCCAGCTCGATGCCGGCCTTCTTCAGCCCGCTGATGAACTGCGAGTAGCTGGTCCCGTTCAGCTTGCACGCGGCGGCGATGCGCACGATCCACAGCGAGCGGAACTGCCGCTTCTTCAGCCGCCGACCGATATAGGCAAACTTCAGGCCGCGCTCTACGGCCTCCTGGGCCGCCTGGTAGAGTTTCGATTTGGTCAGGAAATAGCCGCTCGCTCGCTTCAGGATCTTCTTGCGGCGGTCGGTCCGCTTGGTGCTACGTTTTACGCGAGGCATGTTTTTCTCCTTTTGGAATTCCGCTGACTCATTTCCGCTTCACGCGGAGAATCGCGGAATTCCGTTGCAGCACGTCGCGCTAAGAGCAAAAAGCCGATAGCTCGCGGCTGTGGTTACGCGGCTGGAGGCAGGAGGCCGTCACATCTGAGTGCGACGGCTGTCAACCTCTTCACTCGCTCTTGTCAAGCCCGATCGCTCGCCGCTGCGATCTGTTTTCGCAAGCGGCGGGGGCCATGCAACGCATTCGCACGGCCCAAAGCACTCCGCATCCCGGAAACCCCGTCGAAAGGGTTCCGCGCGGAGCGCTGCTCAGGCGTAGGGAATCATGCGCGCGACCTTCTTGTAGTCGCCGTCTGAAACCAGCAGGGTCCGGCCCAGCTTGCGCTTCACTTTTGACGACTTCGACGTAAGGATGTGCCGCGTCTTCGTCTGGCCCCGCTTGATCTTGCCGGTGCCGGTCTTGCTGAAGCGCTTTTTCGCGCCCGTATGGGTCTTCAACTTCGGCATTCTGTCTCGTTTTCTGGATTGGACAAGCGGAAGTTACACAGCCGCCGGTCGCGAAGACAGGGACTTCCCTTGCCTTAATTCCTTAACAAGTATAACGTACGGTCTGTTTTAAGGCTAGATCGTGGCATACTTCGCACAAAGGCCTGGAATTCACTGTGTGCAAGGTGCCCTGGAGGCAGCGATCCGGAAAATGGGTCTGAGAATCGGTATTTGGGTACCCGCCGGGGCGATCGTGACCTGCTTCTGGGTCCCATTCGGAATGGCAGTCGGTCCGAGCCACAATTTTGGGCATTGGACGGTTGTTGCAATCACTCTTCTGGCTTCTCTGCTCTGGCAAACGAGGCCCATCAACTGGTACACGGTTATGTTCCTCAACGGCGCTATCTATGGTCTGGTCGGCTTTGCGGTCGAGCCTTTGATTCGGCTCCGCCGCCCATTGACGGCCAAACCCCGCCAACTCCGCTAACTCCGCTGCTTCCCCTCACTCCGCCGGATCTTCCGCCGTGAAGTCCGAGCAGCACGGCTTCTCGGTCGCATGGAAATTCATCAGCTCTACGCGTGTGCCATCCGGATCGTACATATTGAATTGATACTTCCCATCCAACCCAATCTTCGGCGCAGGATCATGGTGGTCACCAAGCCGGTCACCCGTCTCAAACATCTTGTAGGTGTCCGGAACCGAAACCTCGCCGATGGAAAAATGATTCATGACGCCGAGGTCGTGCTGCGTCATGTCTGAGGGGATGCCTGAAGTTCCCCGCGTCATCATGTACTCCATCCAGTCGTGGCCATCGGGGCACTGCTGGCTTACCCACTCGACCTTGCCTCCGCGCCCGCCCCACCAGTACGGCCGGAAGCCCAGCAGGTCGCGATAAAACTTATCTTCGGCAGCGCGGTCGTGCGCGATAAACCCCACGTGGATGATGTGATTCCCGATCGCGTATGGCGCGTCTACCGGTTTCGGGTGCGCCGGCGGCTCGACAAACTGCACTTTGTTGCCTTCGGGATCGAGCACTTCGAACCAGCGGCTGCCGTCCGCGCCGTGCTCCACCCGTGCGGGGGTCTTCCATCCATTCGCGGCTAAGTACTTTCGCATCTCTTCGGCACTGTCGGTGTTCCACGCCGTATGGTCAAGCCGGTTGATGCCCGCGCCGGCGGGCAGAGGCAGCACCTCGATGAACTGCGTAGCGCTCAGCGCATACCGTACGCCCTGCGGATTCTCAGGATCGGGAAGCTTCGCCGCGCCCACAACTTTGATGTAGTAGTGCTCGGTGGCTGCCGGATCCGACGTATACACGGCCAGATGCGAGACCCCGGTAATCCTGGGCCGCGCCGGCCCGGTTTGCGCAACAGCAGCGGTCACCGCGAAAGCCGCGACGAGAGCAAAAAGAAGAAATCTGGTTTGCATTGCATTTCCCTCACGATTGATGGAGCCAGATAACAATAAATCGGTTGTGGTGACGCGCGCAATCAGGATCGGGCTTGCAGCCTTAGAATGCCTTAGGAGAACCGGCGTCATGCTGACCCGAAGATCGTTCGTAGGTGCTTTCCCTGCTCTTTACGGTTTGGCTCGGAACTTTGGGATTGCAGATGTGGCCGCATCAGCCACGCACGAATACCACGTTTCTCCAACGGGCAACGATCATCACGACGGCACGCTTGCCCGTCCGCTCAAGACCATTTTCGCCGCCGCAACAATTGCGATGCCCGGCGACACGATCACGGTTCACGAAGGCGTCTATCGGGAGCGCGTATCGCCGCCGCGGGGCGGGACGTCTGATGCAAATCGCATCGTTTATCAGGCTGCGCCCGGCGAGCGTGTGGAGATCAGCGGCGCTGAAGTCATCAAAGGATGGGAAAGGTTCCAAGGCGACGTCTGGAAGGTGACCATCCCCAATCGTTTCTTCGGGCGATTCAATCCTTTGAGCGACGTGATTCACGGTGACTGGTTCGATCCCAAAGGGCGTGTGCATCACACAGGCGCGGTCTATTTGAACGGCGACTGGCTGGCAGAGGCGGCAACGCTCGACGACGTCTTGCGGGACGCTGCCGAAATGCCGCTCTGGTTTGCCCGGGTAGAAAACGAAACCACCACGATCTGGGCGCAGTTCGGGCCGGCAGATCCA
>Ga0182027_10011970_pt1 | contig 12206 bp, 10 predicted proteins | sample 712E1DmetaG_FD_121300 | JGI IMG/M metagenome (GOLD analysis project Ga0182027, IMG submission 121300) | Permafrost microbial communities from Stordalen Mire, Sweden - 712E1D metaG (Illumina Assembly) | ecosystem: Environmental > Terrestrial > Soil > Wetlands > Permafrost | place: Sweden...
CCCGGGCACAAAGATGCAAGCCTGCCGTCCCCGACGATACGGCCACCGCGTGCTTTGCGCCGGTGAGGTCACAGAAGGATTTTTCAAAATCGAGGACCCAATGACCCATGCTCAGGATGGGCGTATTGAGGACGTTTTGAACCGCCTGACGTTCATGGTCTGTCAGGTCAGGAGAACTCATAGGTATTTTCATTGTCATTGGAGTGTTTTCAGCAAAGATTGAATGGTCTGGATTATTTCGGTTGACTGTATGATCTGGTTTTCAATGCCCTTACGCATCTTTAATTCTACCATTCCCGCTTTCAAGTTTTTTTCACCCACTGTCACCCGCAAGGGTAACCCTATCAGATCTGCATCGTTGAATTTAATGCCTGCCCTTTCGGCGCGGTCATCAAACAAGACTGAAATTCCTGCACTTTGCAGGTCTGAGTAAAGCTTTTCAGCTTCTGCCTTTGTATCCATTTCCTTGCCCGGCAGCTGCATGAGATAAACATCGAACGGTGCTGCCCGAACCGGCAATGTCAGGCCTTTGTCATCGTGGTGTACTTCGGCAAGAGCGGCCAGTATATTTTCATAATATAGGCCGGTATCGTCAGCCAGCAGGTCGGCGTTCGATAAATCCAACGGGGTGCCGCAATTTGGGCAGGCATCCCCAGCACCTGCCTGCACAACATCCGCAACGATCTCAGCGCTGTAATCACGTCCATAGTTTGTGTTTTTCAAGTGATAGCCCGGTTCATTGGCTCCAGCAACCAAGTTGTACGATTGCGGAATGAGGTCATCCACGATGATCAATGCGTTTTTGAGGCCGATCGGAGATGCGTATCCAGCTGAGGCTCCCGATTGTGCAATTTCTTCTGTCGTTGCCAGGCGAATTTCACCTGTCCATTTTTTCAATTTTTCATCGCTGAGCTGCATATCGCCGCGCACAGCGACAAAGATCAATTTATTGTCCGACAGACGTGTATACATCAATGCCTTGGCAGTTTTTTCCCTGGGAATGCCCAGAAAATTTGCCAGCGTCTCGATCGTATTGCAACCGGGTGTTGAAACCTTTTCAACAGGCAGTGGAGCTTCGGCAGGCAAAGCCTGCTTTTTGAACCGGGCGATTTCCGCCCGATCGGCGTAATGACAGGCTGGACATCGCAGGACCTCAACCTTGCCCGAGGGTATTGGAAAGAAGCTTTCTTCCGCTGCTGTTCGAAAAAAAGCCAGGTCCAGTTGGGCTAAAAAACCCGGAGCCGCTTTTGCTCGTTCCTGCATTCGCGATAAGGTTTGTTCAGCCAGTGGTGTCAACCCGCCATCGCGAGTTATGTAACCGGCACGTACAAGATAAGCAAAACCATCCGTCCGTGCATTCGATGGAGCTTGTCGCAGTGTTTCGATTTTCAGTTCAAGGAATCTCATTTTCGTAAAAAGACCCCAAAGGTCGTGGAAGCCTTCAGGGTCTTCTCCATTAGGTCGCGCTCTTCTTTTTCCTGACAACCGTGGTGGTGCCACCTTCAGATTTTGGCGAAGGCGGCGGTGAAATGGGTGTGGGAACGGGTGTCTGGGAGATGGATTCAGCCATGGCAGCCTCGGTCTGCGTAGTCTCCGGCATCGGCTCAAGGTCCAACTCGACCGTTTCTTCCATCCGGATCTGGCCGCGCAGAAATGCTCCTTCGTCCGTCACAAAAGCTGTCGTTACCACATCGCCCCAGACGCGTCCGGTGCCGCGGATCTCCAGTTTTTGCGTTGTGATATTGCCGCGCACAGCACCAGCCACGATGACCGTGTTGGCGCGCACATTGTCGCAGGTGACACGCCCGGTCTCGCCCACGACCAGCATGCCGCGCAAGGCGATCTCACCTTCGAACGCACCTTCGATGCGGACACCTCCCGAACCGGTGATGGATCCATGCCAGATCACGCCCGCCCCAAGCACGGAGGTTATACGCTCGACGGCTTGAACGGAGGTCGGCGTCTCAGTTGTAGTGGAACTACGTTTAAACATGTTGCAATAATTTTACCTTAGAAACGAAATGGGCGGACGCGCTGTCCGCCCACCGATCACCATACAAATCGCGGCTTAACCACCGCTTTCTTTCTGATCCATATTCATCTGTACACCGACTGCATTGAAGCCAGAGTCAACGTATAGCACCTCGCCGGTGATCCGGGCAGACATATCAGATGCCAGGAAGACTGCGGCATTGCCCACATCCTCGATGGTTATATTCTCGCGCAGGGGCGATACGTCCGCGAAATGCTTGTACATATCCCGGAAGCCCCCCACTCCTGCTGCAGCGAGGGTACGGATCGGACCGGCTGAAATTGCGTTGACGCGTATTTTCTCCGGGCCGAGGTCGTAAGCCAGGTAGCGTGTGCTGGATTCGAGCGCGGCCTTGGCGACACCCATTACATTGTAGTGCGGGGCCACTTTTACCGAACCGTAATAGGTCATGCAGAGCAGCGAAGCCCCCGGGCGCAGCACCGGCCGAAATGCCCTGGCCAATGCCACGAATGAGAAGACGCTGATATCCAGAGCATTCTTAAAACCTTCGCGGCTGGTGTTGTAAAATGGTCCGCTTAGTTCATCGCGACCCGCGAACGCGATCGAATGCACCACTACATCCACCTGACCAAAATCCTTTTTGGCTTTCTCGGCGATGGCGTTGATGTGATCGTCTTTCGTCACGTCGCATTCTTCCACCCATTTACAACCGATTTGTTCTGCGAGAGGTTTCACCCTCCGTTCCAGCGCTTCGCCTGCGTAACTGATCCCGATCTTTGCGCCTTCGCGATGCATGGCCTGCGTGATGCCCCATGCAATCGAACGTTCATTTGCCAAACCAAATATCAACGCTGTTTTACCTTCAAGTAAACCCATAGCTCCTCCAAAAAAAGAAAATTGAAACGGAAGGCAGGCGACCGGTCAACTAATAACCGGTCCCTAACGTCCAACCTTTGACTAAAAACCGCCAGGGCTTTGATTTCCACGGCTCCGGCACATTATTTAAACCCACGCGCGGGCCTTTCGTCACGAGCCGATCTGGAACAACCTGCGCCGGTTCGATCCAAAGACCTGATTCAGCGTTTGTCAGGTCGACCCCGTTCTCGCTTTTACTGATCGCCATGGCTTGCGTCAACTTACCGGGTCCGAAGGTATCGCGTCCACTCCGACGCCTGGTCATGATCTCGGCACCCTCGATGGGCTGGATCGCCCGCAAGAGCACGGCTGCGGGGAATCCCTCGCGCTCTGTGACAACATTCAGCATCCAATGATTGCCGTAAGTGAAATAAACGTAAGCGTGACCTGGAGAGCCGTACATGACAGCCGTGCGCGCTGTCCGTCCGGCTTTGGCGTGACAGCCCAGGTCTTTTTCACCGATGTATGCCTCGGTCTCGGTGATGAGACCGACAAGTTTTTTTCCATCCAGCATCCTCACCAGCCGCATTCCGATGAGTTCGCGGGCGACGATCAATGTGGAACGGTCATAAAATTCGCGAGGAATGATCGACACGGTTTAATATCATTATCCTGAACAGATCATCAGGCTGACTTTCAAATCTCCCAACCCGGAAGCCTGATTACTTGAATCTTGGGTCGCGTTGAAGTGTAAGACGCAAACCATCGTCCAGTTTGATCGAAGGATGATAACCCAATTTCTCCTGTGCGAGGGTCAGATCAGCGGTCAGGCAGGAGACTCCACCGGAGGTCCGTGAATTGTAAAGCACTTCAGGTTTGCCGAAAGTCACATCCAGCACGCGCTTGACCAGGTCCCGCACACTCGTCCCGATGCCCGAGCCAATATTGATGACCAGTCCGTTGATATTGGGTGCCGTTGAAGCAGCCACCATTGCAGTGACCACGTCATCCACATAAACGTAATCGCGCGTTTGCCTGCCATCACCGTGGACCACCATTGTCCCACCGCGCAGGGCCTGTTGTAAAAAATATGGCAGCACAGGAGGATGAGAAGCCGGCAGATGTTGGCCGGGTCCGTAGGCATTAAAGATGCGCAGGCTGACAGTCTCGATGCCCCATAATCCCCCGATCGTGCGTACGTAAAACTCAGCAGCCAGCTTTGAAACAGCGTAGGGTGAGCGCGGGTTGGGTGTATCGGTCTCCCGCAGAGGCATTTCCCCCAGATCGCCGTAGACCGCGCCGGAGGAGGCCAGCACAACACGCCGTACTCCCACATCGCGCATGGCTTCCATCAATGCAACCGTACCGCCTACATTGACGGTGTTGTAATCGCGTGGATACAATACTGATTCGGGTACGGAGACACGCGCAGCCAGATGATAAACAACGTCCACTTCCTGCAGAAGAGTCCACAATTTGGGGCGGTCGCTCACATCGCCGCGCGTGAAATGGACATCGGGCACCAGGGCCTGCGGATCGCCTGTGGAAAGATCGTCCAGCCCGCGGACTTGATGACCCTCGCGGGCGAGGTGGTTGGCGAGGGACGAACCCAGAAAGCCCGCCGCGCCAGTAATTAAGAATTTCATGGAAGAGGCATTATAAACTATATCCCCTTCCAGCTTCGGAGGGGAAGATATGATATGGTAAGGCTTCAGTCATTCTCAGAATCCACCTAAGCGATAACATCTCCCATTCGGGAGTAGAAATAGTTCTTGGCTATCTCGGTGACCAGGACGTAAAGGGCTGTCAGTCCGATCACAGCCAGCATGAGCGGTGCAGGCAGGGGGATGAAACCGAACAGCGAATTGAACGGCAAATATGGGATTACGAGTGTAATGATGATAAAAATTAAGGTGCTCACCAATAGCAGGGTTCCCGGACGGCTGCGGAAGAACAAATGCCGCGTACGCACCACTAACGCGATCACCAGTTCGGTGAGCAATGACTCGATGAACCAACCGGTGCGGAATTCGACCGGCGAAGCGTGGAACAGCAGCAAGAGCACTCCGAAGGTCAGGAAGTCGAAGATCGAGCTAACCACACCAAAAAGGATCATATAATCGCGGATGAAATTATTATTCCAGCGAACCGGTTTCTCGACCCATTCCGGATCCACATTATCGCCGGCTATGGTCGTAAGGGGAATGTCAGAAAGAAAGTTTTCAAGCAGAACCTGAGATGCCAGCATGGGTAGGAACGACAGGAGGAGTGAGGCCCCAGCCATGCTGAACATATTGCCAAAGTTGGCGCTGATGGTCGTGAGGATGTATTTGAGAGTATTTGCGAACGTCTTGCGGCCTTCGTCGATGCCGTCTTTTAGGATGCCAAGGTCCTGTTTAAGCAAAACAAAATCGGCGGCTTCCTTGGCAACGTCGACGGCCGTATCGACGGAAATACCAACGTCTGCGGCATAAAGGGCGGAGGCGTCATTGATCCCATCGCCCATGTAGCCAACCACATGCTTTGTTTTCTGCAGGGCGTGGATAATGCGTTCCTTCTGGTTGGGATCGACTTCCGCGAAGAGCGTGGTTTTTTCGGCCGAGTGCCAGAGCGCCTCATCACGCATGTCGTCCAATTCACTGCCGGTCAGAACGCCTGAAAGAGCCAGGCCCACCGTCTCCGCGACATGCCTGGCAACCTTTTGGTTATCGCCGGTGATGATCTTGAGTTGTACGCCGCGTTTAGCCAGATCAGCAATGACTTCCTGAACACCCGGCTTGGGAGGATCGAAGAAGAGCAGGAAACCGGTGAAGGTCAGATCCTTTTCATCAGAGCGCGAATATGAATTGGATGGGTTATCGATCGGCTTTGTTGCCAGACCCAGTACCCGGAAGCCCTGGCCGCTCCAATCGCTATATCTCTGTTCAATATCTGCCCGAACGGTATCGTCCAACGGGCGCGTGTTATTTTCAGACTGCACATTGATGCAGATGCTTAAGATTTGTTCCAATGCCCCCTTGGTGATGAGGGTATCCTTACCTTCGGCATTCGAAGTGATCACGCTCAATCGCTTGCGGATAAAATCATAGGGTATCTCATTTACTTTTTTGTCGGTACCGACCTGCAACCCGGCCTTTTCAGCGGAAGCATTGATCGCCTCGTCAAGTGGATTGGTCAATCCAGTCTGGTAATGCGAGTTTAAATAGGCATACCTTAAAACCGACTGGGAAGGCTGCCCCTTCACATCAAATGCACCGTCGAGTCGAACGACCCCTTCGGTCAGAGTTCCGGTCTTGTCGGTACATAAGACGTCCATGCTGCCGAAATTCTCAATGGAATTAAGACGACGCACGATCACGCCGCGTTTGGCCATTTTCTGTGCGCCTTGAGCCAGTGTAATACTGATGATTGCAGGCAGGAGCTCAGGAGTCAAGCCTACTGCCAACGCCAGTGCGAAAAGCAGAGAATCAATGGGCGGCTTGGCGAGGAAGATGTTGATCGAAAGAACAATAACCACCATCACCAACATGACCCATGTGAGCAAATAGCCAAAACGCCTTACGCCTCGTTCGAACTCGGTTTCAGGCTGGCGCAGGCTTAAGCGTTCCGCGATCTGACCGAATACTGTGGCTTTACCGGTTTGTACGATCAACAATTGGGCTGTACCACTTGTCGCACTCGTACCCATGAACACACAATTGGTGCGTTCCGCCAGGCTGGCTTTCGCGGGAACGGCGCCGGGCTTCTTCTCGGCCGGGAAGGTTTCGCCTGTCAGCACGGCCTGATTCACAAAGAGCTCCCTGGCATCCAGCAGGACACCGTCGGCGGGAATCATACTGCCTGCAGAAAGCTGCACGACATCGCCTGGTGCGATCTGTTCCGACGACAAAACGCGCGTCTGACCGTCTCGCTGGACGTTCGAATTGATCGTGACCTGAGAACGAAGTTTTTCAACGGCGTTGCTGGCATTGTATTCCTGGGCAAAACCGAGGATCGTACTCCCCAGCACAACGGCCAGAACGATTGACGCATCGGTCCATTCCCCGACCAGGATGGAGATAATTGCTGCAGCGATCAGGATAAGTACCAGCGGACTTTTAAACTGGTTTAAGAACAGACCCACAGCATTTACCTTATGCCGTTCCTCCAATGCATTCAAACCGTATTGTTTGAGACGTCCCTCGGCCTCCTTCTGACTGAGACCTTTATTGGAAGTTTTCAACGTGGAAAGAAGTTGATCAGTTCCGAGACTCCAGTAGGCCTCCGGGGCAGATTCGGAATCCTTGGATCCCTTTTTTGAAGATGCGCTGCGAAAAATATCTGCGAAACGTTTCATTTGAGTCGGTCCTTATTCTAGATCCTGGGTAAAAACAAAATAAGTTGGCTTAGTAACAACCTTGCGAATGACTGCTTCTACTTCGTTCCTCTGTGCGGTTTTTCAATGCGGATCCGTCGTTGTTCCAACATAAAAGAAATAGAGCTTATGCGAATAATATATTATATAACAAGCTGAGTAACCGCAGTCACGTCAGTGATCTCCGGTAGAATACGCCGCCACTCGAGAGAGGCCAGCGGGGCAGAAAGAAGCTGTCCATCCGATTGGACAGCCAGTAGTTCACTTCCGATTTGCATAAAGCGTTCCACCATGCCGCGTTGCCAGGGGACTTTGAGACCCTTGGAGGCCAACGTCCAGGTCTCGCCTCCATCGCGAGATTCCTCGATCCGCCCATTGCGGTCCACACCGTCCGCGGGACTCAGGATCATGTGCTGGGAATCCAACACATCCACCCATACGGTCCGGCAGTAACATTCATAGATGCATTTCCATGTTTTACCCCCGTCCGTCGAACGATAGAAGCCGCCGCCTGTCGGTGCAAACACCAGGTTCGGTAAGAAAGGATGGACAAATACGGAATGAACATCGGGATAAATGAATGGCTCTGGCGGCCCCTCGAGGTCCGGTTTCCCATCGCTGCCCTCGACCAGACGCCACGACTCGCCGCTGTCATCGGAACGCAGCACACCGCCGACTTCGACCGCAGCATAGGCGCGCAACCCGCGAAAGGCGAAACCGCGCACACATCCTGCTTCCGGCGAATAAGGCAGAGCCCACTTGAACGTATCGCGCATTTGATCAACCTCAGGGCAGGCACGCCAGGACTCGCCGCCATTATGCGAGACGAAGATACCCGCCGGTTCGGTTCCTGCAAATTCAAAATCTGAAATATCGGGATGATTAGCCAGCCAGCGGACATGGCGAGTGCTTAAACCCAGGCTGGCTGCCTGCCATGTTTTGCCAAGATCATCAGAGCGAAATATGCCATCCATCGATCCAACGAGGATAACGCCCTCGCGGGCGATCACGCTTGTAACGTGATGATCCGTAAGGCCGCGTGAGTCTTCGCGCCAATTCTCTCCATCCCGATCGCAAATCACCAGGCCGTGTTCGGTTGCAAGAAGTAGTTTAACCATGGAGGAATTATAAACGAATCAAAACCCGCCTCTCAACGAGACGGGTAGCCGTTTACTTCCTGCCATTTATCCGATTATTTTCTTCTTCTCGGCGCCAGGTGATTATGACCAAAACTCTTCGGCGTCGGAGCAGGCCTGCGCTCCATAGGGCGACCCCTGCCGTGCGAATCGGGTGCGGACCTGGGCGGTGCGGGGGATGTATAGTCGAAGTCCGGAAGAGTCGTACGAGTGAGCGGTTTGCCCATGATGCGCTCCAGTGACCGTATCATGTCGTTATCTTCAGGCGTGACGAGTGTGAAGGCATCGCCGGTACGTTCGGCGCGGCCGGTGCGCCCGATGCGATGAATGTAGGCATCCGCGGTATCGGGCATGTCGAAATTGATGACGTGCGATATGCTCTCCACATCCAGTCCGCGGGCGGCAATATCCGTGGCGACCATGATGAGATGCGTGCCGTCTCTGAAACCCTTCAATGCCGACTGTCGCTGACCCTGTGTGCGGTCACTGTGCAGGCTGGTTACCTTGTAACCGGCGCGCTCGATCTGGTGCGTGAGTTTTTGAGCCCGGTATTTTGTACGGGTAAAGATCAAGACTGATTCTGTCGCAGTCTGCTTGAGTATTTTGAGCAGCAGACCCGACTTCAAATGGGACGGGACTGGATACAGTGCATGTGTCACAGTGTGGACCGGCCGGCTGAGGCCCATTGTGATACGCTGCGGATTTTTAAGAGTCTGTGCAGCCAGCTGCTCGATCTCGCCCGGGAAGGTGGCCGAGAAAAGCATGGTCTGACGTTGGGCAGGCACGGCGGCAATGATGCGCTTCACATCGGGCAGGAAACCCATATCAAACATGCGGTCGGCTTCATCGAGCACCAGGATTTCGATGCGGTCCATTTTGGCATAACGTTGATTAATAAGGTCCAACAAACGACCGGGGCAGGCAACCAGGATTTCCACACCGTCATGCAGGGCTTTGATCTGAGGCCCGGCTCCGACTCCGCCGTAAATTGTTGCACTGCGAAGCCTGGTCCCCACTGCCAGGTCACGCACAACCTCGTGGATCTGTTCTGCCAGTTCGCGCGTCGGCGTGACGATCAAGGTGCGTGGTATGCCGCGCGGCCCTGTGAGCAGTTTATTTAATATCGGCAACACGAACGCTGCCGTCTTACCCGTGCCTGTCTGGGCGGTACCGATGATGTCGCGGCCTTTTAGAGCTGCAGGAATGGCCGCTTCCTGAATGGGCGTCGGTGTTTCATAACCGGCGCGTTTGATCCCCGCCATTAAGCGTGAATCCAAATTGAACTGATTAAAGTTCACGATAGTTCCTATTCTTCAGAAGTCAATTAATACCGTGGAATTCAGGGTAAACTCGAACGAAAACAGCGGAAGACTGCTGATATTTGAAAATTACAGATCGAAATCAATAATACAGAAAGATTATAGCACCAATAACTGCCGTTCACTCATTTTGTAAGTTGAAATTATACCCTTGCTAAAAAATCCATCTGATGAGCAATATAGACCAATTCCCCGCGCTGGATCTGTTCACGCCGCTGCGATAGCCAATCTGCAAAGGCAGCTTTATCCAAACCCGGGTGCGCTGAAAGTGACTCCTCGAAAAAATGCAGAATAAACTGCAGGAAGTAAGCTTCATCATACTGGTATTTTCCGTCTATGGCATGTACCACCCAGTCCGAAGCGCCTGCAGCCAGGATCTGTGCCTTTGCCAACCTCAAATGTGCAAACATGTGCCGACCCGCCCGGCTGTCACCACCGGTCGGGCGTTTATCCATCGATTCGTGATATAAGCGCTCGATCAGATCATCCAACCCCGCATCAATGGTCGGTTCCAATGATGTCACACCGTCAAAGTTCACCGTCAGCCACGCCAGGTTCTTCGTCAAGGATAACAATCTGGGAAGGCTCTCCGGCATGGGGAGCAAGTCCAAAAAAGCATGCGCGATCAACAGGTCGGCAGGGACATGTTTTTTTGAAATGAAATCGAAGACATCTGCACACTCGAGTTGGATCTGAACGTCCCATTTTTTATCGAAAACATGCAGTTGATTTTCAGATGCTTTCTCCACACTTAAACCTGCACCGGCGGCCCACTCCGGGATCCAAGCCAGCGCAAACCTGATGTTCTCTTCCATTGCATCCACATGGATGTAATGGGCCTTCGTGATCACACCCCATGAAAGCAGGCGGGCCAGCATATTCCCCATTCCGGCTCCGACTTCAATTATATTGATCGGCATGGGCGGTAAATTGGTCTTCAAGGCCTCCATGACGCCTCGATTCAAGGCGCGGTCATCTACTGTTTGTTTGGAGAGCAGGTAGCGGGGAAAGGAATATTCCATATACTTTCAACCACCAATTTTATTAGACGATCACAACAAACTTGAGATCACAATTTGCGCGCCGATGGCGATCAACACAAGGCCACCGATGATTTCGACAGATTTGCCGAAGCGGCTGCCCAGTCTGCTACCCAAGCGCAGGCCGACCAGCGAAAGTACTCCGGTCACCACGCCGATAAAAATAGCGGGATACCAGACGAAAATACCCAGCAACCCGAGGCTCATTCCGACCGCCAACGCATCGATGCTGACGGCAATGGAAAGCAGGACCAGTGTCAAGCCTCGCGATGGATCGGTTGAATGATTTTCCTCGCCATTCAAGGCTGAATAGATCATGCGGCAACCGATAAATCCCAATAAACCGAAGACGACCCAATGGTCATAGTTTTTTGTGACCGGCGCGATCCTGGTGCCGGCCATCCAACCCAGAACAGGCATGATGAATTGGAACAACCCAAAATGGAAAGAGAGCCGGAACGTGGGACGGGCCCCTTGTGTCTGAGGTAATGAACCTGAAGCAAGACAGACCGCGAATGCGTCCATAGCCATGCTGAAGGCGAGGAGAAGGAGTTCGAGGAATGGCATAAGAGAAATGGATTATTTGCTTCTCCATGCCCTGAATTCCCTCAAGATCGAACCACCGATGAATTCGCGCACAATTGAATTCTCGGGTATAAGGCCAGCCTCGATCGGCAGGAACCATTCCAGAAATGTCAGCAGGCGTTTTGCTTCGATATATTCAGGGATCCCAAATGGCACTTGTCGCAATAAAGGTTCAGCCAGGGGCTGGAGTGCGGACAGCTCGTAAACGAGAGCCGAATTGAACATTACATCGGCGTTCTCCTGATAGGGAAAGATATATTTCTTCTCCCCGCGGCGGACCGACTCCCAGCGCGAGATCGTATCCTTGGCAGAATAGCCGCGCTCGCGCGCATCGCGCACAATGCGCCGTATCAGGCGCGTATCGGTGGTGGAGACACGATTGAGCCGGTCGAGATTGAGTTGCGTCAGGGCCGATACATAGATCTTAAACGCCCGACCGCCCAGCTTTGGAGGCAGAAGGTTCGGATCCAAGCCATGAATCCCTTCCATAATAATGGGTTGGCCGCGCCTTAATTGGATGTGTCCACCCGGTTCCGGTTTGCCGCTCTCGAAGTTATACCGGGGAATTTGAACTTTTTTACCCCCCAGCAATTGTTCGAGATGTTCAGCCAGTAAACCCAGGTTGAGCGCTTCCAGGGCTTCAAAATCCGGTTGACCGTCTTCACCCGGCGGCGTCTCGGAACGGGCGACAAAATAATTATCAAGTTCGAGCGGATAAGGCGAGATGCCCAGGGCCAGCAATTGAATGGTGAGGCGTCGCGAGAAAGTGGTCTTGCCCGAAGATGTAGGGCCTGCGATCAAAACGATCTGAGGTTCCTTTACGGCAATTTTCCGCGCGATCTCCGCCACGTTTTGTTCATGCAGGGCCTCCGAGACCAGCACCACCTCATATACACGCCCGCCTCGGATCGCATCGTTCAACAC
>Ga0182027_10011971_pt1 | contig 12206 bp, 7 predicted proteins | sample 712E1DmetaG_FD_121300 | JGI IMG/M metagenome (GOLD analysis project Ga0182027, IMG submission 121300) | Permafrost microbial communities from Stordalen Mire, Sweden - 712E1D metaG (Illumina Assembly) | ecosystem: Environmental > Terrestrial > Soil > Wetlands > Permafrost | place: Sweden...
AGGGTCGGAACAACCAGCTAATTTTTATTGTTGATAGAGCTTTGACTATATGACAAAGGGCGGAGATACGTGAATTCGAGAATATTCTAAAAAGGCTTTTATTCTTTCAAAACTTATTTATAAATAAAACACATATGATATCAGAAAATCTATTCCTTATAAAGCGATCGGAAATTTAATAGAGATATAGGGGATATTTATATCGAATGGGTTTTTGAATAAAGACAAAGGGATAACAACGAAGTAATGGCAGTAGAAATTACATTCTTCCTTCTGTTATACTCTTTACTAGTAACCTGGCATTCTCAGTTAATTTATTGAAATTATTTTCTTTTATAGCTCTCTTTTCAAGGAGTGCTGCTCCAACTCCAACGGCGCATGCACCGGCTTTTATCCAATCGCATGCATTTGTTAAAGTAACACCCCCTGTGGGCATTAATTTTAAATGGGGCATTGGTGCAAGAATGGATTTAAAAAAAGACATACCTACTATATCTGCCGGAAAAACTTTCACTATATCGGCGCCATTCTCATAAGCAGTCTGAATTTCTGTAGGTGTGAATGCTCCTGGTATTATAGGGATCTTAAATTTTAAAACTGTTTCAACTATATCAAGTTTAAAAACCGGACATACGACAAACTGTGCGCCTGCATTTATGGCCGAGATAGCTGTTTGAGGAGTAAGTACAGAACCAACACCTATGATAATCTCATTTCCCATAGATTTGGACAAGTTTTCAATAACTGCAAGGGCATTTGGTGTAGTCATAGTAATTTCAAGGGCTGAAACTCCGCCTTCGTGTATAGCTTCACTTACTCTTTTAAGTTTCTCAGTGTCACTCATTCTGATCACTGCAACTGCCCCTAATCTGTTCAATTCTGCCAGTATTTCATCTTTTTCCATTACAATCCGATGATTTTTTTTGTTATAAATAATTAATTTTATGATAATCTGTATTAAAATTAATAAAAATTGAGATTCATCCTTGACAATATAATAAAATATTTAGAATTTAGTAACCGATAAATATATCGTTTACTTAAACGATAAAGTTAGTCAATCATGCCTGTGACTTACCAGGCGAAGCATTGAAAAAATCAATCTACATGAAATACTCTTCAATATTAACCTTTATATTAGTTCTTCTTTCCGGTATATTGCTTTACGGAGCAGGTAAATACCAGCCCATCACAATCAAATTAAAGAATCCCATACAATTAGCAAGACGGAATGAAGTAATCGTTGTGCCGGTGAATGCTGTAAAGGAGCGTTCAAACGATTTTGATGAAAACTATCTGGCTGTTAAGGAAAAAGGAAAAACTCGTCCATACGAAAAAATAAATGATGAAAATGGGGAAAGAATAATTTTCCAGACAAATTTCCTTCCGGGAGAAAAAAAGGAGATAGTTTTTTGCTGGTCAAAAATCAAACCCGCTTTGAAAGCCGGAAGGACAATGGCTTATCTGGGGGTGAAGAAAAATTATATCTTGAAAGACGGAATCTATACGGGGGGTGATTTTGAAAGTGTCAATAGCGTAGTTGTCCCGAAATCTCATTTCCAGCATGATGCACTATATCAGATGGAAGGTCCTGCATGGGAATCAGACAAAATTGCTTACAGATTTTATCTCGATGACAGAAACAGAACAGATATATTTGGTAAAACTACTCCCAAAATTATTCTGGATATAGTTGGAAAAAACGATCTTCTCTCAGGAGATGAATCTTATGAAAAGCCCCTCTGGTGGGGACAGGATATTTTTAAAGTGGGGAATTCTCTTGGGATCGGTTCAGTAGCCGCATTTATTGATAATAATGTCGTTACAATTTCCCAAACAGACAGCATTAAATGTAACGTGGTTAATAATAATGTTTCCTCATCAGTTATATCGGAATATTTCGGATGGAATGCCAGGAATGAAAAAGTGAATATTAAAATTAATTATAAGATTTTTCCCGGTTCACGTTTAACTGAGGTAAATATAAAAACAGATAAACCAGTTGAAAATATCTGTACCGGGTTAGCTAAACATGAAAATACAGAATTCCTTTCTGCAGATAATAATGGAAAGTGGGCCTATATAGGCATATGGGGAAAACAAACAATAATAAACGACTATCTTGGTATCGCTTTATTCTATAACACTGATGAAAGAATAAAACTTACTGAGGATAAACTCAGCCAGATAGTTATACTTAAGTCAGGCAGTAATAAAGCTAATTACTATTTTGCGGCTTGCTGGGAAAAAGAAAAGAATGGCATTAAAACCCTGAAGGATTTTCAATTATTTCTTAATAATACAATTGAATGTTTGAATAATCCGATTAATTTAGAAATACAGTAATTAATTATTGATTAAAAAACCAGACCATATATGATAGAAGCGACATTAAAAAATAATACAGTCCATGGGTCAAAAGGTAAAATCGGCGGGTATCGTTGGACCATATTATCTCTTGTATTTTTTGCTACTACAATAAACTATCTTGACCGCCAGGTAATCAGTCTTCTCAAAGATGACTACCTCACACCAATGTTTAAATGGACTGAAAGCGATTATGCTAACATAGTTGTTGTGTTCCAGATTTGTTATGCGATTGGTATGTTAGGGGTTGGCTGGGTAATTGATAAAGTTGGTACAAAGATTGGATATTCATTATCCTTGGCGGTATGGAGTGTGGCGTCTATCTTTCATGCTGCTGCACGTAGTACGCTGGGGTTTATGATTGCACGCGGCACATTGGGAGTAAGCGAGGCTGGTAATTTCCCTGCTGCAATAAAAACCGTGGCTGAATGGTTCCCTAAAAAGGACAGAGCTCTGGCGACAGGATTGTTTAACTCAGGATCAAATATCGGTGCTATTATTGCGCCACTTACTGTTCCACTTATTGCGGTAGCCTGGGGATGGCAATGGGCTTTTATAATTACGGGAGGTATAGGTCTTATCTGGTTAATTTTCTGGCTTCTTATTTATGAAGTTCCGGCAAAACATAAAAAACTATCTAAAGAAGAACTGGTATATATTAATAGTGATAAAGAATCTATTGAAGAGAATAAATCCCTAATAGAAAAAGTAAGCTGGTTAAAACTTCTTACTTTCAGACAAACCTGGGCATACTTTATAGGTAAGTTTCTTACTGATCCTGTTTGGTGGTTCTATCTTTTCTGGTTGCCTTCGTTTCTTAATAAACAGTATCATATGACAAAGATTGAACTTGCAATTCCTATTGCTGTTGTTTATACAATGACAACATTCGGCAGCATATTCGGAGGATGGTTGTCCGGGAATTTTATGAAAAAAGGATGGCCGGTATATAAAGCAAGAATGACCGCGATGCTTATTTTTGCCATTTGTGTGGTCCCTGTTGTTTTCGCGCAATATCTGGGACAATTTAGTCCCTGGTATGCCATACTGATAGTTGGACTTGCGGCAAGTGCGCATCAGGCATGGTCTGCAAATATTTTTACAACTGCATCAGATATGTTCCCTAGGAAAGCGGTTGCTTCAGTTACCGGAATTGGCGGAATGGCAGGAGCGGTTGGAGGAATTTTAATTGCAAAATTAGCTGGGGCATTACTTGATTACTACAAAGCACTTGGGACAATAGAAACGGGTTATTATATAATGTTTATTGTCTGCGGCTCTGCTTATTTAATCGCATGGGTTATATTTAATTTATTAGCTCCCAAAATGAAACAGGTAAATCTGAGTTAAATAATGAATACAAAGTTAAAAAATATTGAAGCGGATATTATGGCAATAGATACTGAATTTATAGACGATAACTTTTTGCTGGAAAACGATACTGCTCATAATCTTTATCATAATTACGCAAAAAAACTTCCCATTATCGATTATCACTGCCATCTGCCCGTGAACGAAATTGCCGATAACCGTAATTTTGAAAACCTTGCAAAAATATGGCTGAACGGAGACCATTATAAATGGCGCGCCATGCGTGCTAATGGTGTGGATGAAAAGTTCTGCACTGGTGAAGCTTCAGATTGGGAAAAGTTTCTTGCATGGGCTAAAACTGTTCCGTATACAATCAGGAATCCCCTTTATCATTGGACTCATATGGAACTGAAAAATCCATTCGGCATTTCAGGTCGTCTTTTGAATGAGGAAACGGCGAAAGATATCTGGGAAAAATGTAATTCTTTGCTGAATACGCCGGAATTTTTTGCCAAGGGATTGATAAAAAAATTCAATGTTGAAACTATTTGCACTACTGATGATCCGACAGATTCGCTTGAATATCATATCCAGCTAAAAAATGAAGGATATGAAATTAATGTATTGCCAACATTCAGACCTGACAAAGGGATGATGATTGAAAACATCGGTTTATTTAACCTATGGTTTAGCAGACTTCAGGAAGTTACAAATAGTAATATCGGGACTTTTCAATCATATATTGATGCGTTAAGGTCAAGACATGATTTTTTTCACATATACGGTTGCCGGTTATCTGACCATGGATTGGAAACAATTTATGCCGAAGATTACAGCAGGGAGGAAATTGAAAAAATCTTTTCCAAAGTACTGTTGAACAAAGAATTGAGACAAGAAGAAATTCTGAAATTCAAATCTGCCATGATGTATGAATTCGGTATAATGGATTATGAAAAAAACTGGGTACAGCAGCTTCATATCGGGGCGTTGAGGAATACAAATACAAGGATGTACGGGAAACTTGGCCCTGATACGGGTTTTGATTCAATCGGAGATTTTGAAATAGCCAGACCTCTTGCTAAATTTCTAAGTAAACTTGACCATCAGAATAAATTAGCAAAAACCATTATATATAATTTAAATCCTTCTGATAACGAAGTTCTTGCTACAATGACAGGTAATTTCCAGGATGGTACAATTGCCGGAAAAATACAATATGGATGCGGTTGGTGGTTTCTTGATCAGAAGGATGGAATAGAAAAACAAATTAATGCTCTGTCTAATATGGGGTTATTAAGTAGATTTGTGGGGATGCTGACTGATTCCAGGAGTTTCCTCTCCTATCCAAGACATGAATATTTCAGAAGGTTATTATGCAATATAATAGGGAAGGATGTTGAAAAGGGACTCATCCCCAATTCTGAAGAACTTATAGTGCCCTTAGTTGAGAATATCAGCTATTATAATGCAAAGAATTATTTTGGTTTCAATAAATAATTCCTTCGCTCAATTGATCTCTTAATTACGTATTTAATTTTAATCTCACTCAATGGATATTTCCGAGGCCTTATGAAATTTCTTTCTATTATCGTTTTGTTTTGCCTTCTATTTGTCTCCGTCCTGAATTGTAAAACTCTTTATGTCGCAACTACCGGACTCGATACTAACCCGGGTACTTTTGATCAACCCTTAAAAACTATCTTAAAAGCACTTGCATCCTCTATCGTTGCCGGAGATACAATATTTGTACGGGGCGGCGTCTATTTATCTAATGCAACAATAACTATTAATACCACAATTAGCGGTAAACAGGATACATTATGTCATTTATTTGCATATCCAGGTGAACGGCCTATACTAGATTTTTCTTCAATGGCAGTAGGAAGTTCAAACAGGGGTATGCAGATAAAAGCAAAATACTGGTATATAAGAGGATTTGATATTAAAGGAGCAGGCGATAACGGAATAAATATATCCGGTTCTTTTAATATTGTTGAATTTTGTTCAATGTATGAATGCAGTGATTCCGGTATGCAGTTAGGTGGCGGGGCAAATAATAATAAAATAATTAACTGCGATTCTTATTACAATATGGATCCCTCGGAAGGAAACTCGGATGGTTTTTCTCCAAAACTTGATGTCGGCACCAATAATTATTTCTATGGCTGCAGGTCATTCCAGAATACTGATGACGGTTTCGATGGCTACCTTAGACCATCAAATGATATTACAACTACATTAGATAATTGTTGGTCGTTTATGAATGGTTACCATAAAGACTTCACTGTCAGTGTTCCGGGTAATGGAAACGGGTTCAAAATGGGAGGGAGCGACCTAAAGAATCTTGAACATAATTTTATCCTGTATAACTGCCTCTCTTTTGATAACAAAGCGAAAGGGTTTGACCAGAATAATAATAAAGGTTCAATGACCCTTATCAATTGCACAGGTTATAGAAATGGCGCTTTAAATTATAGTGTTGTTTCAGCCCTGGATTCAGGAAAAGTATTAACTGTAACCAATTGTTTGGTTTATGGAAATATGGGAACTTTACTTAATGCTGTGCTGACTACAAATAGCTGGCAGCGTTCAGATTCAGTTACAATTCATGATTTTATTAGTCTTGATACTACTGGTGTAAGAGGCATGCGTAAACCGGATGGCAGTCTTCCTGATGTTGCTTTTATGCATTTGGCTCAAGGTAGTCATCTCATAGATGCCGGGACCATTATTCCGGGAAGACTATATGCGGGAAATGCTCCTGATATGGGGTGTTTTGAAAATGGATTAATCCTGGGTCTTAAAAATGAAGTAAACCATAAAGTCGGTTATTATTTATCAAACAATTATCCTAATCCCTTTAATCCGTCTACTGAAATAGCTTACCAGGTACCTTCGCTGACTCATGTAACATTGACAATCTATAATATTTTAGGTAAAGTTATTGAGACTCTTGTAAACGAAGATAAAAAAGAAGGGACCTATTATGTTAAATTTAATGCCTCCAATCTTGCAAGTGGTATCTACTTATATTCTTTAAAAACAGGTGAATATACTCAAACTAAAAAAATGATATTAATGAAATAATAAATTATTTATAAACCCTGACAAAAAGGCCTATGAAAAAAGCGCTACTGTTTTTATTACTTACATTATTTTTTGCCTACAATAATGAATTTCCCGCTGATAACGGCTGGAATAATCTGAATAAAATATTAAATAACATTAAACCTCCGAAATTCAGGGATAAAAGTTATTTAATCACTTCTTTTGGTGCTGTTTCTGACGGGATTACAGATTGCACATTTGCATTCAGAGAAGCAATTGACAAATGCTCAAAAGAAGGGGGTGGCAAAGTAATTGTCCCAGAGGGAACCTTTCTTACCGGTGCCATCCATTTGAAAAACAGCGTGAATCTTTACGTGTCAAAAGGGGCTATCGTAAAATTCTCAACCGATCCTTCCAAATATTTACCCGTAGTATATACCAGATTCGAAGGTGTTGAATGTATGAATTATTCACCCCTTATTTATGCCTATGAGCAAAAGAATATAGCCGTAACTGGTGAAGGATTGCTTGACGGTCAGGGGAGTATGGAAAACTGGTGGAAATGGAAAGCATCCGATGGTGAATTAAGCCAGACTCCTGCAAGAAATAAATTGGTTGAAATGGGTGAAAATAATATTCCTGTTCAAGACCGCGTATTTGGCAAAGGATCATTCCTAAGACCTGTTTTCTTTCAGCCCTATAAATGCAAAAATATATTGGTTGAAGGGGTGACTTTTAAAAATTCCTCAATGTGGTTCCTTAATCCTGTTTTATGTAAAAATGTTACTTTCAATAAAGTTGCAACCGACGGTATAGGCCCTAACAATGACGGATGCGATCCTGAATCATGTACTGATGTTTTAATAAAAGGATGCTCTTTTAATAACGGAGATGATTGCATTGCCATTAAATCAGGCAGGAACAATGACGGCAGGAGAGTTAATGTTCCCTCTAGCAATATTATTATTCAGGATTGTATTATGAAGGAAGGCCATGGGGGAGTTGTAATTGGAAGTGAAGTTTCCGGAAATGTCAGAAATGTATTTGCTGAAAACTGTGTAATGAGCAGCCCTAATCTTGACAGGGCTTTACGCTTTAAGACTAACTCAGAAAGGGGAGGGATTATTGAAAATGTATATGCAAGGAATATTCAGGTCGGAGAAGTGAAAGAAGCTATTATACTTATTGATTATTATTACGATACAGGAGATAAAGGGAAGTTTACTCCTGTTATGAGGAATTTTTATTTCAATAATATTTCTTCCAAAAAGTCTAAATATGCTTTGAATTTGAAAGCATATGAAAGATCCCCAGTAAAGAATTTTCAAATTGAAAACTGTTCCTTCAATAATGTTAAAAACCCAAACGTGATTGAAAATATTGAAATCACCAAATGCAATAATGTTAAAGTGGATGGTAAGCTAATCGAAATTAAGAATAAGTAATTTCTATTTATAAATATATTCAACAGAGGTTAATATGAAAAAAGTATACATTTTCTTGTTTGTTCTAACCCTCTTTTGTGTCACTTCCATTACAATTTCAGCAGCGACTATTTATAGCATTGGTTCAATACCAGGTACAGTTTCCAATGCTGGTGTTGCAACCGGAGGGGGTCTTTGGAGTGCAACAACTACATGGGCCGGAGGAGTTGTTCCCGTGGATGGGGATAGTGTTGTTATTGTTAACGGAGATATGGTTAATATCAATGCTGCTGCAAATGCATTATCTATTACAGTTAAAACCGGCGGCACTGTGTGTCAGGGTGCTGGTGTTACAAATTCTGCTACCGGTACAGGTACTTTTACTCTTGAAGCAGGTTCATGGTGGTACGCGGCTTACGGCAGTGCAACTAAAATGCCTCAGGGATTTGGAACTTATACAATCAATCCCGCAAGTAATTGGGTATTTACTACTGCTGCAAGCTCTTCTTTAATTAATGCTTTACCTTCTGCCGGTCCGGTTATTTATGGAAATGTAACTGTATATAAAACAGGGTCTGTTTTAGCTGCTGCTACTACAATTACCAATATTAATATTCAGGGTAATTTAATTGTTAACGTTTCAGGTAGCACACTTAAATCATGCAATAATAAAAGCAGCGTCTCTACTACAATTCATGTCGGCGGGAATGTTCAGATTATTGCAGGAGCGTGGACTGGAGTAGATGCAGTCGTACAAACTACTTCCTGTGTCTGTAATATAGATGGTAATGTTACTGTTGGAGATGCTTCGACAGCCTCAGGTGTTGCAGCCCTGGCTCCTGTGTCAGCTGCTGATGCCGGTTATCTAAGAACAGGAACTTTCAATATTAATGGGAATTTGAGCTATATAAATGGTGCAAAATTAGAAGCCGGGACAAATGCGACTTCTACTAATGTCCTTGAATCAGCAGTAATTAATCTCAAAGGAAATCTGTCAACGGATGGTACTGTTACCACTTCATCTAACACTGTAGGTACATTTAAAATTAATTTCATCGGTACAATTCCACAGACTATTTTTCTTGGTGTACCAATTGTGTTTTCTTATCCAACAATCTTCACAATTAACAATGCCTCAGGTGTTTCACTCGTTGGTCCTGCAGAATTAAATAATAATACGGCTTTGAATTTACTTTTAGGAAATATAAATACCGGTTCTACAAATCTTTTAACAATTAGTGGCTCAGGCTCCATTACTGGTGGGAGCTCATCAAGCTTTATCTCTGGCCCCTTAGCGTTTAATAATACTGACGCATCATTAAAATCTTTTGTTTATCCTATTGGTAAAGGCGCTATATATCGCCCGGTAACCATATCGGTTACACAGTCAGCGGTTACACTTTCAACTTATACTGCCGAAATGTTTAATGCATCTCCTACTTCCAATGCTGTACCAGGAACTCTTGATAAAGTGTCTTCTGTAAGATATTACAATGTTATTGCAGGAACAGGGGGATCAGCATTTACTGCCGGTTCCATTTCATTAAATTATAATACTGACGATGGTGTTAGTGATTATACAAATTTAAGAATAGCCAAAGATGATGGTGCAGGAAACTGGGTTGATTTGGGAGGAACGGGGACAGCCAACACTAACGGGACAATATCATCTACAATACCCTTTACTTCCTTTGGTAAATTTGTCCTCGCTAATAATAAAGGAGGTCTTAATACATTACCTGTTGAATTATCATCTTTTACAACAGCAAAGGATGGGAGAAATATAAAGATTGATTGGTCAACCAATACAGAAATTAATTGCTTTAGATTTGAAGTTGAACGTTCTTTAATAAATAATAATGCGGAAGCTTTACCATGGGTATCTGCCGGAATTGTTAAAGCTTCCGGTACAAATAATTCACCTAAGAATTATTCATTCACTGATAAAAATTTACGGTCCGGCAAATATCAGTATAGATTAAAAATAGTTGATTTTAACGGATCTTATAATTTTAGTAATATTGAAGAGACTGAAATTGCAATACCAAAGAATTTTGAACTTAGCCAAAACTATCCCAATCCTTTTAACCCTTCAACAAGTATTAATTATTCTATTTCATCTGATTCGAAAGTTATTCTTGAAGTTTATAGTTTAAAAGGTGCAAGGGTAAGTCAACTGGTTAATGAAGCCCAACCAGCAGGTTATTATACCGTGAATTTTAATTCATCTCAAATAAATAATAATATCTCTTCCGGTGTTTATTTCTATAGAATCATAGTATTGGATAAAATTACAAGAAATACAATCACAGAAGTAAAAAAGATGATGCTTCTTAAATAATTTAAACAAGAAATATTTCTTAAATAAAAATTATTAAAGTAATTTAATATTGGCTACTTCACTTATAGCGAAGATAATTAGAAAAAAGGTACCTAAATGATAAAACAGATTACTTCTTTTATCAACGCTCTTTTACAAGGAGCAAGAGTAGTTTCCTATATAGGTTTAATTTCAGCAACGTTGGCTAGCTCTCTTTTTGCACAAGGCGGCGGTAAATTGTCAGGGACAATAAAAGATGAATCCACAGGCGAACTTCTTTTCGGTGCAAATATTGTTGTGGTTGGAACCAAATTAGGGGCTTCTTCAAAAATTGACGGATCATATTATGTTCTTAATTTGGATCCTGGTAAATACGATATTCAGGTTTCTATGCTGGGATATAAAACGATTATTCAGAAAAATACTATTATAAATTCCGATAAAACCACAATTGCAAATTTCTCAATGGCCTCATCAAGTCTTCAATTTGGAACTGTTATTGTTCAGGCAACCCGTCCTGATGTGGAGAAGGAAAAAACTTCGACAAGCACAATAATTCGGCCTGAAGAAGTTCAAAATATGGCCGGAATTAGAGATGTTAGCGATGTTCTTGGCCTAGCTGCGGATGTTACAGATGGTCACTTCAGAGGAGGCAGAGCAGGAGAAGAATATTATACATTGCAGGGAATGGGGATTGTTAATCCTCTAAACAGTACAACTGCTTTTATGCCTATTATGAGTGCTGTAGAAGAAGTTGAAGTTGTAACCAGCGGTTTTGGTGCCCAATACGGAAATGCCCAATCAGGAGTCGTAAATATTACTATGAAGGAGGGTAAATCAGACAAATGGAGAATGACCGGTGATGTTCGTTCAAGAGCTCCGGGGAGAAAACATTTTGGACCCAGTGTGTTTGACCCAAATGCAAATCCGGGAATAGCTCTTCTGCAAGATAGTATTTCAGCGTGGTTGTCCACTGATCCTAATTCCAGTAACCAGGGTTATTTCAGGTCATATGGTTTAAATAATATTTTCGGTGGTGATACACTTGCTCAGCTTGCTGCCGCCAGGACAATCTGGCGTTTAGAAACTAAACGCGACCTTAATAAAAATTATGGAGATGATATTGACCAATCGGCAGAATTTACTCTTGGTGGGCCGGTTAATGAAAAGATGCGTATGTTTTTAGCTTTTAGGAATAATATTACATGGCCAACTTTCCCCACTGAAGAACCGGATAAACAACGCCAGTTAATGGGCAACCTTGTATATGATGTCGGCGTCGGAAGCACTCTTAAAGTGAGTGGTGGGTACCAAATCGAATATACAAATGTTTTCCCAAGTCAGAATAGTTTGGGATTTTATAACTGGATGTGGGACAGAATACTTTCAATAAATTACCAGAAGAATGAAAATATTCAGCTTGGTTTAAATTTCTCAAAAGCAATTAATAAAAGTACTTTTTATGAAATCAAACTCAACACTTTAATTACAAATAATAATGTCGGTTCAGCTCCTGCTCCTAGCTGGGTCGCTGATTCGTTAATTTACCCAACGCCTAAAATCGATTGGGATAAGGTTCTGATTGGGGCCGCCTCTTCTCCTGATCTGTTTTATTACCTCCGTGGAGATGATCAGTTCAAAGATGAAAAAACCCGCACTTTTTCTCTTGATGCTTCATTGACAAGTCAGGTTGCTAAATCTCATATGATTAATGGAGGTATTCAGTTTAATTATTA
>Ga0182027_10011972_pt1 | contig 12205 bp, 3 predicted proteins | sample 712E1DmetaG_FD_121300 | JGI IMG/M metagenome (GOLD analysis project Ga0182027, IMG submission 121300) | Permafrost microbial communities from Stordalen Mire, Sweden - 712E1D metaG (Illumina Assembly) | ecosystem: Environmental > Terrestrial > Soil > Wetlands > Permafrost | place: Sweden...
TAGCCTGGGAAAGTAAGAATATTCCAGCTAGTTCTAATTCCAAAAGAATCAATGTTAAAGATTTTCGCGATATTGTTGAGGATGGGCTGTATTATTTCCGTGTACGTGCTTATTCTGAAAGCGGGGAATTGCTGAATTATGAAGATCCCGAGGAGAACTCTCGTGTACTTCGTGACCCTTTTAATAATGCTAGTAAACGTATCAACACCAGTGAAGATGTTTGGTTTTGGAAAGATCTAAATGGGGAACCACCTCCCGTTGAGGCTGCTCGCAATATAGTTGTTAATTCTTTTCTAGATGCTCAGTTACAGGTACGTTTTGCAGCTATGGATCGAGGGGCAGATCCATTTGACTCTTCATTGATACCCCGACCGGAAAAAACTGGATGGTTCGCTTCAAAGGGTAAAAGTGCAGAAGCGGCTTTCCAGATTGTTTATGATGCCCAGATGAAATATACTTTGCCTATAAGTAGCCTGCTCCGTCAAATTGAAAATGATACGCTAAGCAAACCAGAAAACTTAGGGCGTTGGCGCGTAAATTTTAGTGATGGAAAAACTTATCAAACTGTTGATCCTACTGAACGCCAATTTAACAACCACAACCAGATCCCAGCAGCTTTCCTTAAAGCACGAACGAACCTATTTTCAGCTATACAAAACGGTGATCAAAAACTACTTATAGAAACTGTTGATTTAACACTTTATACTGATTTGATTCTAGCCTATGCGAATGCTTACCAAACATGGTTAGAATCTGTCAATATTGATTATGAACAGGCTCTCATTATCACTGGGGATGATGGTCGACGTCGTACTGAGGCTGTCTTATTGGATATCGACACAGTACAAGTTGAAATTCCAAATGACACACCCATAAATGACCGCGTCTACCTAATGATCCCGACACATCCGTTACGTCTATTGTGGCATCTTCAGCGCAGCATTCTAGCAAAAACCTGGTTGGAACAAGCTATGCAGACCGACCAACCCAAGAATGCAATACCTTCTAGTCTTCGAGAATTTTTACGTCGTGGACTTGCGCCGATGAACCTGCCCCCATTTCTACGACCAGCTCATGAAAGTTTCCCATATACCGCATCCCGTTTTTATATTGAACAGGGACCTCTAACGCCATTTTGGAGTTTATATATTCCTGAGGATGTTAAAGATCGTCGGGCATTGTTTGCCCGCGTAAAACGGGTAATAGCGATCACACGGTCCAGCGCAGATGCGGGGGCTGTTGGAGGAGTCGATAGTGATACTTTAGCTCAAAAGTTTCGCCGCTACCTTATTCAACACCCATACGTTCAAACATTAAAGATTAATGCTTTCAATGCAGGCGATGCGACTTTACTTGTAGGTGCAATTCTAAAAATTGAGAAAGATCGGCTTAAAGTAAAATTACCTGGATTATGTTATGAAATACACCTATTTACTCAGGGAAGCTTGTTGGATGACACAGGGGAAGCTATTGAAGATTTAGTTAATCCGGAACGACAAGTCAGTCCCGAAGCCGACGCGTTTTCAAACCCTAGTCAGAATCACTTATTTCCAAAATTACGTTTTTACCGAAACCATATTGACGAGTTCCTTGAAAATCATGAGAATTATCAAGCACATATCAGTATATTGCACGATGTGTTTCCGGTGGAAGTCGATGTTAACACAATCCTTGAAGGTCGTTCAAGTTTCTTGTACGGTTTAATACAAGACCAAGTTACTGCATTCGGTAGTGAGGAACAAGCTGAATACGCTTGGCAACGTCAACTTCACCCAACTACTTGCCCTGGATTGTCACAAAACGATCCTATTAGCAAATTATTCTCAACAATTCTAGATCAACTTGCATTGGTTCAAGCATCGGTTTCTGTTGGGAAACCTGTGCCTAATGCACGACCTACACTGCACTTAAGATTACAGCTTAAACATAAGAATTTACTCAATCTTGTTCACAAAACAACAGATTGGGTTTTTGTTATCGACCGCAATCTTGGTTTAGAATACTTCGACAGCGGCCCAACTCAAGGTGGTGCAATTTATTTATTAGATTTTGTGCCCGAATTTGCCACCATCGATAACGACCGTTTATTTCTGACTACACAAGTCACAGAGGAAATTACAGGGCTGATCCTGCCAGTATTAGTGGAGCGGGGCTTGGATCGTGGTGAGGGGATGGAGATTTATATTCTAAACTTGCTCCGTTCACTTAGCGGAAGATTAGCTCTCAAATTACTATCTAGCCCCACAGACGTCAGCGGTGTACTTGGATTGGCCTTAGCTCGTTTATTCTTAGAGCAATTCGGTTTACTTGAAGATTGCATTCTTATACCAATCGATTCTCATATAGATCTCTTCACTCAATCAGGAAAAGATAATCTTTTGGAAGATGAGGTCTCATTCAAAAGGGGCGATTTATTATTAGTAAGTTGTGATCCAGAAAATCGTTCGTTGAATTTCAATATTATTGAAGTCAAACTTCGATCGGATCTTGGAGAAATTAATGCGTATCTGAGTTTGCGTCAGGAAATTGAAAACCAATTAAACAATACAGAAATTGAGTTGCGAAAACAGTTCGATCCTTCTATCCACTACATTGACCGTATTGACCGACAAGTTAAAACAAGAGAATTAATCACGCTTCTAAATTTTTACTTGCAGCGTTCTCAACGCTATGGTCTTGTAAGTAAAGAAGCAGGCAATCTTTTCGCAGGTTTTATCCAAACCTTGGACGAAGGATATAAAATTGCGACTTCAGGTGTGGGATTGATTTTCGATTTCGGTAGTGAGGACATATCTGTGGACGAAGAACACGCCGGGTTGATTTTCTATCGGGTCGGTAAGGCCTATATTCAACGTCTGGCAGATGCAGGTTTGCGGCAAGAAACATTATTACAAGAAACCCATCAAAAAGCCGCAGCCATTTCTGAAGCGTTGCAAATTGCGGAAAAACGTCATGAGATATTAGAATCCTCCGAGGTTCGTAACGATGTTCAATATGAGCAAGTCCGTACAGCTTTCCGAAAATCCACTGAACCTCAAAAAACAAATTCACAAATAAAAGCCTCTAATCAAGACATACCTAATATAAAAGATAAAGACCATCAATCGTCTGAAAATAAACCCGTTCTTACACCAATTAACCCAAATCCTATCCAACCATTGATTCCCCCAATTAGCGAAGCAGAGTCATCAACAATTCCCGCTTCTGATGGATCTCTACAACCTAATGTTTCTCAAGCCCTAGAAGTACCTCAAACAGTGATTGAGGAATCCACCCTGAAAGGTGAAGGGCTAAAGTATGACGTACTAATAGGGGATACAACAGCAAGTAAGCAATATGGAATAATTGGAAAAGCAGGAGGAAAGGTTTTAGCCTTAGATCTCAATGGCACAAATACCATTAGCCTCTTTGGCGTTCAAGGAGGTGGAAAATCGTATACCGTGGGTACAATTGCAGAAATGGCAACCCAATCGTTACCAGGTATCAACTGCTTACCTGGACCATTAGCAACGATCATTTTTCATTATCATGAAAGTCAGGATTATCCACCTGAATTTGTTTCAATGGTAAGGCCTAATGAAAATGCAGGCGAAATCAAATCTTTATTACAAGAATATAATGCTGAGCCAGCAGCACTGCAAGATGTTCTTATCCTTACCTCAGCAGATAAATTGGCTGAACGTCAGGTTGAGTTTCCTGGAATCCCCATAGAGCCCATTAGTTTTAGCTCGCGTGAACTATCCTTCAAAGATTGGCGTTTTTTAATGGGTGTTGGCGGCAATCAGATGTACATGAAACAAATAAACATGATTATGCGTCAACTCCGCCAGGAAATGACACTTGGAACTTTACGCGAAGAGGTTGAAAATTCCGAACTGACTGATCAGCAAAAAAGTATCGCCAATCTACGATTAGATTTTGCTAGTCAGTTCATTGATGATGGGCGGCACCTTGCAGAGACCCTAAAACCTGGCCGACTAATTATTGTTGACTTGCGCGATGAGTTTATTGATAAAGATGAAGCACTTGGGTTATTTGTCGTAATGCTGAATATTTTTGCCAACGCTGGACAAGATGATGGGTATAACAAATTGATAATTTTTGACGAAGCCCATAAGTATATGGACAATCCTGATCTTACTAGCCATATTGTGGATGTGATTCGTCAAATGCGTCATCAAGGTGTGTCAGTAATGATTGCCTCTCAGGATCCCCCTTCTCTTCCCAATGCGATTATTGAGTTGTCATCGATAGTAATATTACATCGATTTAATTCACCTCAGTGGCTTCGGCATATTCAGAAATCAATCACTGCACTTTCTGACCTAACGCCACAACAAATGGCTGCTCTATCACCAGGTGAAGCTTTTATATGGGCGACAAAATCAACCGAGCGAATTTTTACCCAAAAAGCTGTCAAAATTCGCTTCCGCCCCCGTTTAAGCCAACATGGTGGTGGCACAAAAACAGCAGTATAAGGGAGATAATGTGACATATAAAATCCTGCACTTTAGTGACCTACATCTGGATACTTCATTTGCCGGACAAGGTTTTTCTTTGGGATTTGGTGTGGAACGTAGGCTTGATTTACGGGCTTGTTTGACAAAAATTTTAGCGCGCGCCAGAGATTTGAAAGTTGACGCGGTTACAATCGGTGGTGATCTATTTAACCATGAATATTTGCAACCAGAAACTGCTGAGTTTATCCAACAACAATTTGCCTTATTAGCTCCAATCCGAGTAATTATTGCCCCAGGTGGAAAAGACACTTATACGAGCGATTCTCCATATGCACGATTGAATTGGTCCGATAATGTGGATATTTTTTATCAGAGAAAGCTCACATGTCTAGAACTATCTGCTGATATTCATTTATGGGGGGCATGTAATCCGCCACCCACTGGCCATAAACTTTTCGATGACTTTACACCAGCCAACGGGGTAAATATTCTTTTACTACATGGAGTGCAAAGTAGTAACAACAACGATATCTATAATATTAATAATGAGGTTGTGAAAAATACTGGGTTTACTTTTGCTCTACTCGGTGGTGAACACATCGCTAATAATAACCCTCCGAATCAATCGATTTGCATATATCCGGGCACTCCAGAACCTCTTAATCAATCTGAAGAAAATGGGTTGCATCAGATAGTGTCAATTGATATTACAGGACATGACTATATTTCGCAATCGTATGAAATCCAACAATGGCATTATCGTGAAAAGCAACTTGACATTACTAAATATTCGTCAATTGTAGAAACAGCCCGCCAGATTAGTAATTTACTTGAAAAAGAAAACGGAAAGGCATCCCGAACAGCGGTTTCTGTTCAATTGAAAGGTTGTCCACAGTTTGATTTGAATTTGTCTACTTTGCGAGAATTGATTCAATCAAAAGTGTTTTTTCATATAGAAAGCCACATTAGTATGAATTATGACATTGAACAACTTTCTCATGAACAAACAGTGAGAGGCTTGCTAGTGAACCATTTTCAAGAACGTCTTAACCGAGCTATGACTGAATCTGAACGCAATAAAGAGTTAACTGCTTTAAATATTGCTTTACAAGTCCTTGAGGGAAAGCAGGTTAGTCTTTATGAAATTAAAGAAAATTGAAATTGGTGGTTTTGGCAAACTAATTAATCGGTCCTTTGAATTTAGCCCAGGATTGAATTTAATATACGGGTTTAATGAATCTGGCAAGTCAACTTTGCAACGCTCAATTTTAGCTGCTCTTTTCGGATTCTTTGACGATGGCCCAATTACTTCGATAAAGAAAAGTATATTAGCCTCATATGAACCATGGACTCCAAAGGTTCCATTTGGGTTAAAACTTCTTTTTGAAACAAACAATGGATCTCAATATAGGGTTGATCGAACTTTTGCTCCGAAAGCAGAAACAACACTTTACGATTTAAAAACTCAGAAGAATCTTAATTCGAATTATCGTACGTCTTCCCAAGGACGGTTGTTCTTCGCAGAGGAATTATTGGGGATGCCCAGAGAAGTGTTTGAAAATACATGTATGGTACGCCAGGCAGAACTTGCTGCATTGGAAAAATCAGCATCAGCAATTTCTGATTCACTTTTACGTTTATCCGCTTCTGGATCCCAGGAATCTACAACAAGCCAAGCTCTCGAATTCCTCGAAACGGCTTATAAGGAGCAGATTGGTACGCAACGGTCACGCAATAAACCCCTACCTGAAGCTCAACGCCGGCTTGAAAGTCTACAAAATTCACGGAAACTTCTGCTATCAGAATATCAAACACTTTCAAATAGTATTCTAGAGCTAGCTCAGGTTGCTGAGCATTTCGACTCATTAAACAAAGATCGTGATAAGGCTGAATATCAACATCTATTCGCTCAATTCCAAATACTTCAACAACAACGTTCAAATTTAGAACAAGCTGATTCACAAGTAGCGCGCTGCCAAAAAGAATTAGCTCGTTATCAAGCCTGGTCATCATTTCCTAATGATCTACAACCAAAGATTCAACGACTGACAGCCCAGCTTGAAAAGAGCTGTAGTGAAACCCAACTCTCAAAAAGTATGGCGGAAAGTGCGATTCATCGTTTGGCTGATTTGCAGAATCATATAGAATCCCTACTCAAATCCTTAAACAGCACAAGGGTAATGAGTGATATAGCAGATCTCCAAACTCTTTCACCAAATGATTTGAACAATACGGTCAAAATCTGGATGGATGATGAGTTTTCAAATCTAGCGAATGAAATAAAGGTCCAACAACAAGCTTTTGAGTCAAGAGCTAATAACCTTGATGGGTTAATTCAAATCGGACGTGAAAACCTCTCTAAGGACCGCCAGGAGCTTGTTAATCTTGAGCATGAATTTGCTGTTGCGGAACAAACCTTACATCAGGTAATTGAAGCCGCAAACCAAGATGGTTTTCCACCAGATGAATGGAAAACCATCTTATCAAATGCAGAAACTCAGGTAGCCAAGTGGGACAAATGGAGTGAATTTCCAATACACCTAAGGGATGAACTATTACAGTTAACAGCCCAATACACTCCATTACATCAAACTTTATCTGAGGTATCTGAAAAGGCATCGGCTTCCGAGAATGAAATTACCCAATTGAAGGGAAAAATCCAAGAATTAAAGCTACAAATTTCTAGTTTTGAAAACGTGCGTAACCTTCCAAGCCACCAAAAATCCCGTATACAAGAGATTGAAATACAGGCTAAGGCAACTAAACAAAATGTAATTGATTCACTTCAGCAATTAGGTGAGATTGACAAGGAATACCAAAATGAACAAAATGCATTTAATGTTGAAAATGAGAAACTAAAACTTCTCAATCAATTGGGAATTATTGGTCTATCCACATTACAACAGAGGTGGTTAAATACTAAGAATCAACTTCTAAGTGCCCAATCACGCCTAAAGCAATCAAAAGGATCATGGAATCAGGTTGATATGTCAATCGTTGACTTTAATCAACTAGAGAATGCTGCAGTTGAGATCAATCAAGAGATTCAACCTGAACCGAAACCAAGAAAAGGGTTCTGGGCATTTTTAATAAAACTATGGAATTTCTTCCGCTCAATTTTTACTCCAAAACAAAAGGATCTTTCTAGGCTGACAGCCAGCGAGGTATCAAGTTATTCACAAATGCAATCGAAATCTGCGGATTTCGTTCGTAAAAATGAAGAAATTTCATGTAACGAAAAAGAGTTACACCAAGTGGAAAATGAATTGAGAGACCTTCTTGGTGAATTGGTTCCGGAATCCATAAACGAAGAATTTTTTACAAACCTACTTCTTCGTATACAAAATCATCAACAGCTATCATTGCATATAGAACAGCGAAAAAGTATTTGGAATGCTATCAACAACCAGTTGGAAAAAGCCAAGAATAATGAAGAAATAATTCGGACTCGTCTGGAAAGCGAATTAGCGGAATTTGGTTTTGTGGAATCTAGTATTGAAGATAGAATTGAGCGTTTCTATAAAGCCTGTGAACAGAAAGAAGAATTAATTAATTTAGAAATTACTTTAGAACGACTACAATCTCAAGCTACGATTTTAGATCAGCAATTCGAGCAATACCAAACCCAGAAACAATCTTTAACTAATATAGAAAAAAACATCATTAATCTGTTGGCTAGAGCGAATATTCATGCTAAAGCTGATTCATTACCTGAATTTATCCACCAATTCGAGCAAGGAGAGGTAAATTACCATCAATGGGAAAATGTTCGGCTAAATCAAGAGGAAATTCAAAAACGTATTACTGAGTTTGAGAATCGATTAACCAAAGCACAATCATCAGTTTCACTAAAACAAAAGAAACTGGATGATCTTAGGCAAGAGTTGGTTGGAAAATATTCGGGCTTGCTATCTGTAGATTTTACTAATCAACAACTTGCTCATTTGGATTCCGAATTACAAATCCAAAATGATGCTAAATCTCTGCTTGAGAATTTACAAGGGCAGTTTGAACGGTTAAATTTATAAAGCCAAACTATTCGCAGTGATTTAGCGAATTGGGTTGATAGAGAAATATCAACAAGAAACCTCGAAAATGAGATCCATCAGACAATCTCTGCAGCAGGAATTCAAGTCGATCAATCGTCCCTTACTGACGTTTTACGAAGTTACGATGAAGCATTTGATGGTTATAAAAACTGGCAGAAAGCACAACAGTTGCTCACTGCAGCGATACAGGCACAACAAGCTGTACGAATGAACTTACCAGAATTAAACAATGAAATTACACGTTTAGAAACCAAGATAGTTAAAATGACTAAGCAACACCTAGAATGGAAGAATTTAACTTTAATGTACAAAGCAGAAGAATATGAACAAAATATGAAGAAATTAGATGATCAAATATTACAAGAGAGAGATCATTTAACCCGGTTGCAGGATTTTGTAAATCAAAGTTCAAAGAATCTACGGTCCTTGGCAGAACTTGAAGAAGAGCTTGCCTTAGCAAATTCAGCGGTGGTGCAATTAATGGACTTTGGACAAGTTCTTGAAATTGCAATTAAAGAATTAACGATTGCCACAAGTGATTTTCAAAAAATATTTGCACCTCGCCTCGAACGGATCGTGGAAAATGGGCTTACTCAAATTACCAATGGCCGCTATCAGCAAGTAAAAATCGATCCGAACTCATTGAGTGTTAGCGTTTTTTCACCAGAACGAAAGGAAAAGGTACAAACCGAACAACTTAGTACTGGAACACGCGACTTAATTTATTTAATGTTGCGGATAGGAATCGCACAATTAATGAGTAATTCTGGAGAGAAATTGCCATTATTATTAGATGACCCGCTTGTGGAGTTCGATATATTGCGGCAACAATCCTCGTTGGAATTCATCCAAAAGTTATCAGAACAAACTCAAATTCTTTTATTCACAAAGGATCAAAGTATATTGAATTGGTTCAAGAAAGAAGATACGGCAGGGATACAGAATAGAGTCATCGAGTTAAGTTAAGAAACAATAAGGAATGGAATATTTCTGAATAAATAAAGGATTGATTTCTTCTCGGCTTTAAAAAATTAATTACTTCACTTCTTGACAATTACCTTGAAAAACTGTGTATGAAATTTTCTTCATAGATGGTTTCTAATAGTTGATCAATTAAAATCTTGCTTAAAAAATTTCCTTGTTTTAAAATTTTCATTTATCGAAAAAGGGCTGACAAATCTTCAGCCCTTTTTATTATTTAAATTCCGAATCCCATCTGCCCCTCCGGAACTACCTCCTTTCTTCTTGTCTTTCTAACGATAACAGCCTTCTGAAAAGCCCATTCATCCCAAGTCATTACCTTCGGACCCGATACAATCGCTACGCTTGGAACCGTCAAGCTACCCATCGGGTTATGACTCACCTGCAGGTCGTCAGCGAACAAGGTTTGTAAATCAGAGAGATTCGCTCCATCCAGTACATCACGTGCCAGCTGAGTGAGAAAATCACCTTCCTCCTCTGGAACAATTGCTCCCCCAACCTCATCGCCATAGACGAGCTGCGCAGCTTTCATTTTTCTGCCCATTAGACCCAGAGCGGTCGCTTCCATTGCTGAGTTGTAAACCGAGAAGATCGCCTTAACCGGTTGGGTCTGTCCCAATCGCCACACACGTCGGACGCTTTGCCAAAGCGTATAGAGTGAATACTCGATCTCGAAGAACACAACAGTCGAGAATTGCACCAGATCGAGTCCAGTTTCCACGAGCCGCGGGTTACAGATTAAGGCATCAATACTATTCACCCGATTGGCGATCCATTCTTCCCGTTTACGCGGGTCGACGTTACTGCTCAGGACAGAAACTCTCAGCCCATTGGCTTGTAAGGGTAACATTACCCGGTCTTGAATATCTCTGGTACCAGTCTGACGTACATAGATTAGTACCTTGCGTCCCTGCTGCTTCTCCAGCTTGCAGAAGTCGGCCAGCCAACTTTCTTTCGGTAACCATTTCTGGCCATCTGGAATGATTGCCGGCAGTTCCATCAGCGGAATTTTGCGGACTGAATTGCCATCCTTATCATTCACCTCATCCACCACCACAACCTCATCCCGAAAAGCAGAATTCGGTCGTGCCAGACTCCATTGGAGCCAGGTGGACAAGTAGCGACTGGATTGGACTGCCAATTGTTTCAAGCTGCTATCCATTCTGTGGTATTGTTGCTCCTGATCATCAAGCATATCCAGAGCAACCACTTCCTCCTTATACGATGGTAGTGCTAAGTTCAGATCCTTCAAGCTCAGGAAGATTGTTGTATCCAACAATCGACTGACGATAGCCGGACTGACACCAGGTTGTTCTTTCGCCTGGTTGCGGTAACGCCTATTGCCTGTGTAAACACCGTCTTCATCCGCGTCATCGTCACGCCGACGTCTGCGAGTGGTTTCAAGCACGCCATAAAGCCGTGCCCAGCGTTTCTCGTCATGAAAAGCAAAATCACGACGGACACCATGATTCAACCGATGCAGCAGCCAGAAGATCGATGTGCTTTTCCCTCCAAAGAACGTACCAGTGAGCGTTAGCGTCCACTTCGCAGATGTTACCAGTTGGTGAAACGCCACACCACGATCAGATGATTTGGATTTGAACTGATGAACCTCATCGGCAATCAGCAGCTTAAAGGCACCTTTGGCATGTTTGGTGATGTACTCTGAAATGCTCTGCCGCCGCGCGCCAGTAAACTCAAACAAGGGCGTCCCACATGGACGAGTACCCCATATCGAGTCACCGCTCGCATCAAGTTTGATCCTTCCATCTGCATCCAACTCCCATCCAGGAATGCGATTGCAGCAGAATTTGCGTTTCTCAGCCAGTTCACCTGAGTCAGTCACTGGAATGATGAAACCATCCTTCTCAACCGTGACTATCTTCCCACAACCCGGGCAGGCACAGGCATCCACGATCTTACCGGTCAGCGGATCTCTCGTCTTTCGAGTGATTACCGCCGGCTGCCAACCTGCTCCAAACTTGGCTGAAGTATGGGCCACGACTGCCACCCATTTGGGTTTTGAACCTCCTGTCCTTTCAGCCTTTTCACTGGCTCGTTGATATTGATCTAGAAAATCACGCACATCATTGACATCATAAACTTCGTCACTGTTTCGACCGATGCGTCGTAATTCCCGTGCATGTGCGCCAGGGATTACTTCTTCAATTTCACGGATCCACTTGGGTACCAGGTGCGGCGGACAAAGCACGATTGCCGGATAAGCATCCAGTAGTTCGAGCACACCGGTGGAAATGGTAGTTTTGCCCGTACCCATTTCCGCCTGGCAGTTGGCTACCCCATTCTTGCGAATCGAGCGGGCCAAAGCTGCTGCAGCATGTCGTTGCGCGGGAAGCAGGCCGGCGTGTTCTTGTCCTGGGAGTGCCTTGCGTTGTGTTCCAAGAGTATCAAGAACGTCAATTTCCTTTGGGGTCGGATCCAGATTGTAGAGCGGTTTATAGGTTTCCAGTACATGAGCTGCGATCTTCTCGCCATGAGTTTTCATGAACTCTGAAAGACCTTTCACGTCTTGGATCACCTGGATACCATCCTGTTTGAGCACCGCTACCGTTGTCACAAAGCGGTCTTTGTAAGTCTCCACCACTGTATCCGTTTCTTTGGCGTCTGGCTGTTCGGTTTTTTCCACGACCTTGATTACCCGCCCTTTGATCAGCATAGGTTTGCCTTCTTCATCAGTCAGGCGCACCGTCCCCA
>Ga0182027_10011975_pt1 | contig 12203 bp, 11 predicted proteins | sample 712E1DmetaG_FD_121300 | JGI IMG/M metagenome (GOLD analysis project Ga0182027, IMG submission 121300) | Permafrost microbial communities from Stordalen Mire, Sweden - 712E1D metaG (Illumina Assembly) | ecosystem: Environmental > Terrestrial > Soil > Wetlands > Permafrost | place: Sweden...
CATAAATAAAAAATCTTTATCTTCCCTTGTTTCATCCATGCAAATAAAGTATTTCAAATTCTTATTATAACTTTTACCTTCGGCGAGAATACCGGAAAAATTACCGCTAAATATTATTCCTTCTGCATCGGACTCATAAATAATATTTAATATTTCATTAGTAGTTAAATTTTTATCTATTGGGATAATTACAAGATTGAAGCACATTGCAGTCAAATATCCAAGAGCCCATTGAACTCTATTATCTCCAATAACAGCGATGTGGGTTCTTTCTTTAATTCCCAAATTGTTTAAAGCGGATCCAAATCGTAAGATATATTCAAGCAATTCATGATATGTAAGGCGGTTTATAGGTGTGGGGTTTAAATCTTCAAGAGCTAATTTTGTCCCGAATTTCTTAGAAGATTGCAAAATCATATCTTGAATTGATTCAACCAAGGGAACGTCATAAAGTATAGTTTCTTTTTTCATGATAGATCTATTTTTATGAATGAACTCAATTGAATAGAAAATTCATTAACGGTTTTTATTATTAATGATTATCTATATTATTTTTGATAGGAGATCTCTTCCAAAATAGCTAACAGCAATCTGTAAAATTTTTCAACATCATGAATCCTGACACGTTCATCAGGAGAATGAGCACCTTGAATTGTTGGTCCAAATGAAATCATTTCAAGTCCGGGATACTTATCAGCCAGAATCCCGCACTCAAGTCCGGCATGTACGGCTTTAATTTCAGGTTTTTTAGAAAAAAGAATTGTAAATACTTGTGCGGCAAGTTTTAATATCTTGGAATCTAATTTTGGCTGCCAGCCGGGGTAACCGTCACTAAAATCAATAGCTGCTTTACCAAGTTCTAAAACTGCCTGAATACTTCTGGCTATATTATTTTTTTCACTTTCAATTGAACTTCTTTGACATGTTCCAATTATTAATTCAGTTTCAGTTACATTTACGGTAGCAAGATTTGTAGAAGTTTCAACGAGTTCCGGAATCTCAGAGCTCATTGCTACAACGCCATGGGGCATTGCGATCAATGTATTTATTATTTTTTCAGTAAATCCTTTTTTATATGCACTTTTAAAATCAGAAAATTCTTTTCTCTCAAATGCTATTTTAATGCCGTTATCTTTTGTACTAAATTCAAGAGCAGTTTCAAGAGAAAATTCATTAATAATTTCCCTTACTTTACTGTCATAATCAGGGTTAAGAAAGATAACTGCTTCGGATTCCCGAGGTATTGCATTCCGTTTAGAACCTCCCTGGATAAATGCCAGTTGATACTGAAATGGTTTTAATTTATCCAAAAGAAGTGCGATTAGTTTTATCGCGTTAGCTCTTTTATCAGCAATATCAATTCCTGAATGTCCGCCTTTTAATCCAGTGATAAATAATGAAAAAGGAATTGAGTTTTTACTAATTTCTTCTTTCTCAATCTTAAATGACCCTACCGTATCTACTCCGCCGGCACAACCGACATAGAAAGCCCCATCCTCTTCAGTATCAAGATTTAATAATGTTCTGCCGGTGATAAATCCTTTTTCAAGATTATTTACTCCGGTAAGACCGGTTTCTTCATCTACGGTAAAAAGCAATTCTAAATGTCCGTGATTAAATCCATCATCCTGAACAACTGCCAAAGCAGCCGCAACACCAATACCATTATCTGCACCAAGGGTTGTACCGTCGGCTTTAATCCATTCGCCATCCCTAACTAACGTTATCGGATCATTAAAGAAGTCATGATCCTTTTCTTTATTTTTTTCACATACCATATCGATATGGCTTTGAAGTACAATTGTTGGAGCGTTTTCAAATCCCGGTTTTGGGGGAACTTGTATAACAATATTTCCGGTTTTATCTTCCTTTATTGTTAAATTATTAAGTCCTGCAAAATTTATCAGATATAATCTGATTCTATCTTCAGACTTGGAAGGACGGGGGATCTGGCTTATTTCGTAAAATCTTCTCCATAATAAATGCGGTGATAAACCGTCTATTATATGTGACGACATTTTTCCTCCTGAAACTTAATTGTGACGAATATTAAGAATATCCCCATCTTTAACTATATATTCTTTCCCTTCAAGACGCCAGGCACCGGCTTCTTTACACTTACCGAAGGACCCATGTTTTAAGAAATCTTCATAATGAACTACTTCTGCCCTAATAAACCTATTGAAAAAATCAGTATGAATTACTCCGGCAGCCTGTTGAGCGGTATAATTCTTTTTTATTGTCCAGGCTCTACATTCATCTTCACCTACTGTGAAAAAAGACTGCAGTCCCAGCAATTCATATGAAATTCTTAAAATTCTGTTAAGTGCCGATTCTTTAATACCATAATCTTGCATAAATGTAGACTGGTCATCATCATTTAATTTAGAAAGCTCATGTTCGATTTTAGCAAAGAAAGGTATTATTGAAGTATTGGATTTTTTAAATTCCTTCTTTAACTGTTCGATTTGACTGTCAACATCCTGAATTGAGTTTTCATCGTAATTTACTGCAATGGCTAATTGTTTCAAAGTAAGGAGCTGATACCCTGATAACAGCTTAGTCTCATTTTCATCAATTTGTAAAGTATAGAGCGGTAATTCACTTTCGCAATGTGCGAGACATTTTTCAATTAATGGAATTTCACGTTTAATTTTATCATCCTTCGCCTTCAATACATCCTTTTTCAGCTTTTCAAGCCGGGATTCCAGAAAAGCCATATCGGATAAAAGAAATTCCGTATTTAGAAATTCTATATCTCTTTTAGGATTTATTGAATTCATCGGATGAGCTACACCATCATCGATAAAACCACGAATAACATAAAATAAGGCATCATTATTTTTTACACCGGAAAGAAAACCGGATGTGATTTTAACTTTATTATCATCCGACATTTTGAGACCCGGAATGTCAAACACTTCAATTGTAGCATTAACTTGTTTTTTAGGATTGAATATTGAAGTCAATTTATCAAGTCTTTCATCAGGAACTTTGACAACTTCAATTGCAGCTTCTTCTTTTGACTGGGAAGATTCGGAATTTTTTTTTGAAAGAGTATTAAAAAGAGTCGATTTGCCTGAGTACTGAAGTCCTACTAAACCTATTTGCATTTAATTACCTGAGATTTATAGAATACAATTTCAATTAGAAATATAATTAATTTTGATTCAAATAGGAGACTTCAATACAATAATAAAGATTTCTAAAATATTTGAGAAAATGAGTACGATTACGAGTAAGATTACGATTACGAATACAATTATGATTACGATTAAGATTACGAGTACGATTACGATTACGAGTAAGATTACGATTACGAATACAATTATTATTACGAATACAATAATGATTACGATTAAGATTACGAGTACGAGTACGATTACGAGAACGATTACAAGTACGATTATGATTTAGAATAAGAGAATGAGCAGGATTAAGACACAATCTGGGTATTTAGCGCTATTTCTTCCAAAATTGCACTTACCTTAAGACATTTATTAAGATCTCCTTTATAAACTTCCGTTTTGCCTTTAACATGAGCTTCAAATGCAAAATCCCGTGCTTTATCGTAGCTGCACCGAACAGCTTTAATAATTTGATTAATTACTTCATCAAATGAATGCCATTCATCATTATAAAGAATTACCCTATAAGGATTTTTTACTGAAATATCTTCTTCTTGTTCCGGTTCAAATTGCCCGGTTTTAGGACTGCCATTCATATTTATAAGTTTTCTATTACAACTCAATTTATAAAATTGTTATGCAAAAATAAATTTTAATTATATTTGTTCTGTCAAGTATAAATAATATTTAATAAAACTCCTCGATCTTGCAAGGAGGTATTATTAAAATAATTTAACCCATTTAAGACGGGTTAAATAAATAACATTGAATATCTGGAGGATAAATGAAGATTGCTGTTTGCGTTAGTCATGTACCGGATACTGCTTCAAAAATAAATATTTCCGGGGACGGCAAAACTATAGATCAAGCTGGTATCACTTATGTCGTTAATCCATACGATGAATTTGCTATTGAAGAAGCATTGAAAACGAAAGAAAAAATAGGCGGTGAAACTGTCGCTATCAGTCTTGGAAGTGATGCCAATAAAGAAACATTGCGAAAAGCTCTTGCAATGGGAATTGATAATGCCGTATTATTAAAGGACGATTCCTATCGCGATTCTCTATCAGTTGCAAACGCGTTGGCAGAAGAAATTAAAACACAAGGTTCGGAAATTGTATTTTTTGGAAAACAATCCGTCGATTTCGATAATTCGGTTGTCGGTCAGTTAACAGCTGAAATATTAGGATTTAATTGTGTATCTGTTGTAACCAGTTTTATTCTTGATGGTAATAAAATAATTTGTGAAAGAGAAATAGAAGGCGGAAAGGAAGTAGTTGAAACTTCAATACCGGCTGTTATTACTGCTCAAAAGGGATTAAATGACCCAAGGTATGCTTCATTGAAAGGAATTATGGCAGCAAAGAAAAAAGAAATTGTAGATAAATTGCCTATTTCCTCTCCTAATTATGTTGAAGTAATTGCATTGAAAAAACCTGCACCTAAACAAGCGGGTAAAATTCTTGGGACAGACTCTTCGGCTGTTCCTGAATTGGTAAGGTTATTAAGAGAAGAAGCTAAAGTAATCTAAGAGGAAAATATGGCGACTAAAATTTTAGTTTTTATCGAACAAAGAAAGGGACAAATTAAGAAATCCTCTTTTGAAGCTGCGAAGGCAGCAGCAGGGCTTTCTTCCCAATTATCAGGAGTTGTAGAAGCTGTTACAATTGGAAATGAAATTAATGATTTAGCAAGTGTCGGCAAATACGGAATTGTTAAAGCAACACTACTTAAAAATCCCGAATTGAATGATTATTCACCTAGTGCTTATACTGATCTAGTTGTGAAATTTATAAACGACAATGGGTTTGAAATAATTATATTTGCCAACAGTGCTTTAGGAAAAGACCTGGCTCCTCGGGTTTCAGCTAGAATTGAAGCAGGTCTGGCAATGGACTGCATTGCATTAAATATAGTAGATAACAAAATAATTGCCACTCGTCCAATTTATGCAGGAAAAGCTTTGCTGGATGTTTGTATTAATTCACAAAAAAAGGTATTTACGTTACGTCCTAATGTATTCAATCCGGGAGTACTTTTAGACAATATTGCCGAAGTATTAATTGAGAATGTTGATTCAATAAATTTAAAAATAAAATTAATCGACATGAAAAAAGCTGAAGGGAAACTTGATGTAGCCGAAGCTGATATTATTGTATCAGGCGGTCGGGGAATGAAAGGGCCTGAACATTTTCATTTTGTTGAAGAACTTGCAGAACTTCTTGGAGGCGCTACAGGCGCATCCCGCGCGGTAGTAGACGCAGGTTGGAGATCTCATGGTGAACAAGTTGGTCAGACCGGGAAAACAGTCTCGCCAAACTTATATATCGCACTCGGGATTTCCGGAGCTATTCAGCATTTAGCAGGGATGCGTTCTTCAAAATATATTGTCGCAATTAACAAAGATAAAGATGCTCCTATTTTTCAAATTTCTGATTATGGAATTGCAGGTGATATTTTCGAAATTGTTCCGAAATTGATTGAAGAAGTCAAGAAAATTAAATCATAAAAAGGATTATTGTGCAAAAGGTTCAAGTCGAGATTCTAGGTCTGTCAGCAAGTCCATCAACCGGTGGAGCGTATGCCTTATTGTTAAAAGAATCATATGGAGTCAGGCGACTTCCTATAATAATAGGACAATTCGAAGCTCAGTCTATAGCTTTGGAAATGGAAGGTATAAAGCCTCCCCGCCCGCTAACACATGATCTTTTGAAGAATGTGATCGAGAATCTCGGCGGAACAATTTCTGAAATAATAATAGATGAATTAAGAGATAACACTTTTTATGCAAAAATAAAGCTTGAAATTTCCTCAATGACAAATGATATTGATTCGAGACCGAGTGATGCAATTGCGCTTGCTGTCAGAACAGGCTCGCCTTTATTTGTTTCAGAAGATGTGATGAAAGTCGCTTCATTTATTCCGACAAGTGAAAATATTGACGATGAAACTCAACTTACGAATGAGAATAAAGAAATCAATGAAATAATTCCAAATAATAATTTACAGGAAACCAGATTAGCAAAGCTTCAGGATCAATTAAGGGAATCAATTGAAAAAGAAGATTATGAAAGAGCGGCTAAATTAAGGGATGAAATAAACAAGCTTACCGGCGGTTCCAATTAAATCAATTAAATAAAACTTTTCCAATCTCGCATTCAAGACATTTATTTTTAGAACAGTAATTCCTAAATAATTCGATCATACCTTGTGAATAAACAGTTTTATTCAGATGGTCATTAAATTTAAGTGATTCCGCAACTTCATTAATGATATGATTCTCGGCTCGCTGTTCATAAATACTGAACAATTTCAGGATTTTTTTAGAAGCGGCAGGGTTACCATAAACTTCAAAATAAACAGAGAAAAAAGGCAGCACAACATTAACAATTATTTCATCTGATCTTGAAGCGCCAACAAAATACTTAATTTCGGTCCCGGATTTCTGGTCAAAAACATAATGATCTTTCCAGAATCCATCAGATTTAATAACAAAAACCGAGCGTAATGAATTCATTAAAACAGTAAAGTTATGAATTTCAATGATTTTTTTTGCCAATAGTCCAATCAAATTGTTATGTAGCAATTCTTTAATTATTCTAGCTCCACCGGCAATGCGAACGGTAGGAAAGTTTTGGGGACGTAATCGAAAAAAATGCCATATTGCTTCATCCAGAAATTTACCGTCATATAAAGATCTGACAGACTGCCAATGAAGAAAAATTCTTTCATAATAATCGCGAGATTGCTGTTCAGAACTATTGGTTTGATTCCCAATAATTCCGCTTATAAAGAATAATGCGGATTCATATTTTTCAGTTAATATACCATCTTTTTCAATTTTAGATAGGAATTTTATATTTGCTGTTTGTGCCAGATTTACCATCTGATTTTTGTTTTTTGAATAACCCAGAGCTTCAAAAATCATTTCATAAAAAAGCTGCTGCCAAATTTCTTTTGAATTAAAGTCGGAATGATCAAATTTTTTTTCATGAAAATCATTTGTTAATTCATAACTGATAACAGGTTCATTAACATTTAATTCTTTAAGAAATTGCAATTCCTTTAATCTGGTAAATACTTTTTTACATTTCTTCTCAAAACGGTCAATGCCAAGCTTTTGTAAATATTTCTCTTTAATCTCAGGAGAAAGAGAGTCAATAACATTTTGACATTTAAGATTAGATGTCAGTTCCTCCTTAATATTATTCGCTTCCGGAGTGCCAATGTCATTTAATTTCTTATCAACAAATTCAGATAAACATAATGAAGGAACTTTTCTTCCATCCCGAGTATATACGAATCCATAACCTCCCTTATTAAAGAGAGCGACGTGCAGAATTACTTTTGTGTATTTATTATCAATATTGTGACCGTGTGATTTCCAATCCGCATAATCGCAATCTATTTCAATATCACCAACATATGTTAAGTTTCCAATTCTAATTCTCGCATTTTTAAAATCCGGTCCGGCATCATCTGTAGAATGAGTCCCTACGTCAAGTACTGAAATGTCATCGCCATTAACTGTTTTTAAAGAAGAATGGAAATTCTGTTTTTTCCAAATATCATAAAGAATATTTTCAGATATTTTGGACTCTTTATCTGTCATAATAATTAATTAGAATAAGAAATATTAAATCAATCAGAAATGGATTTTATCACTTGATTTCAAGTTAACAATATAAGAATTGAAATGCTATCTAATTTATTTTTTCAATCGACTTAATTACTCCATCAAGTCTATTTATGTACTGATTTACCAGATCCCCAAAATTTGAAGTATTGTCAATATAAATCAAAGCACGACTTACGTTGACAAGGTAATTAATATTATTATTATCGGTAAATGTTTTAACTACTTCTTCCAGACTACCACCTTGAGCACCTATGCCCGGCAAAAGAATTGGCAAAGACTTAAAAGCAGTAATGTTATCTTTTAGTTCTTCGGTATTTGTCGCGCCAAATACAATTCCGCAATTTGTATTTGTATTCCATTCATTTACTTTTTCAATTACGAGTTGATAAAGATATTTTCCATTAATTAATTTTTGTTTCTCAAAGTCAATGGAACCATTATTGGAAGTAAGTGCAAGTATGAAATTTATTTTATCCTTATAATTTAGAAATGGACTTAATGAATCAAATCCCATATAAGGATGAAGTGTAACTGAATCAAAATGGAAATGATCATAAATAGATTGAGCATATAATTCAGAAGAATTGCCGATATCTCCGCGTTTTGCATCTGCAATTGTAAGTATATCCGAAGGGATTAATTCCAGGGTTTTGTATAAAGTATCGATCCCTTTTGATCCATCCTTTTCGTAAAACGCAAAATTAATTTTAAATGCGCATGCATATGAGGCAGTGCTCTCAATTATAATCTTATTAAATTCAAATATAGGATCTGTATTAGCAAGAAGATGTTTTGGTATTTTTTTTATGTCTGTATCAAGACCAACACAAATATGCATTCCTGCTACGGTTTTAGTTTTAAGTTTTTCAAATGCTGACATAGTCTTTTCCAATTCTACCAAATGTTGATAATTGACTATTAGGTATGAAGCTTTCTATTCCTATAGATATTTAATATTATTCCGAGCAAAATCATATTTACTAAAAGTGAACTGCCTCCATAGCTCAAGAAAGGTAACGGTATACCTACAACCGGAGTAATTCCAATATTCATTCCGACATTGATTGCAAAATGTGAAAAAAACATAGCTAAAACGCCAATTACTATTAGCACACTGTATTTGTCTTTAGCAGTAGATGTGAGCTTCAATAATCTTAAAAAGATAACAAAAAAAAGGGAGACGACAAAAACACTTCCAATAAAGCCAAATTCCTCCCCGATAACACAATAGATAAAATCAGTCCATTGTTCAGGTATAAATCTGAGTTGGGTTTGATTTCCCTGTAAAAAACCCTTTCCAAATATTCCGCCTGAGCCAATCGCAACTTTTGCTTGAAGGGCATTATATCCTGCTCCAAGCGGATCAGCATTCGGGTCCAAAAATGTTATTATTCTTTTTTGCTGGTGCGGTTTAAGAATTTTGTAAGCATATTCAAAAAAGAAACTTGATGAAAGATTAACTAAGAATACTGTTGTACTATTAAATAAATCTCTTTTAAAAAACAGTAAGGCCGCAACAACCAAAAGCATAGAAACAATAAGTGGATAAATTCCAAATAGAGATGCAAATGTAACTAGTGCTGGAGATAAAACTACAAACAATCCAAACAAAGAAATACCACTCCAATAAAGCATCGCAATGGTAATCAATGCAAAAACAATTGATGTACCGGTATCCCCGGCAAGTAGAATTAAGGATATTGGAATAAATCCTATCAGTAACGTAACTCCTAAATCAATAAAATTATTTATATCCCGGTTTTTATAAGTAAGCCAATAAGCAAACATTAATATTGTGCCGAGTTTTGCAAACTCTGAAGGTTGAAATCCTATTGTACCAATACCAAACCAGCTTTTGGACCCATTTACCGTTTTGCCTACTATTAAAGTAGCTATGAGTAATAATATGGAAATTACATATGCAGCTACGGAAAACATTTTAAATGTTTGTAGAGGAAGAGAATAAATTATAAAAAAAATGACCAAAGAAATAACTGCCCATACTAGTTGTCGTTGAAAATTCCCTGCAGCAGTAGGGTGATGAACTGTAGAACTATAAATTGCAAGAAGTCCGGCAATAATTAAAAAACATGCCGGAAGAAATATTGCAAGATCAAATTTATCCTGAAATTTATAATCAATTTGCAATTTTATTCATCTCCCGACCTTTCGAAATATTTGCAATTTCCAATGGTTTGGTTTCCTTCTTCCCCTTATGCAGATAAGCTTTTATGATATCACGGGCAACAGGAGCAGCGGCAACACTTCCATAGCCGGCATTTTCAACTATTACAGCTACTGCTATTTTGGGATTTACGTATGGAGCGAAACTTACAAAAACTGCATGAGGTTTACCTTGCGGATTTTGCGCAGTTCCGGTTTTCCCTGCAATTGCTATTTCAGCATCTTTAATACTGACTGCCGTACCTGCCCGATTGACAACATAATACATTGCCCGTCTTACAATTTCTAATGTTTTTCTACTTATATCTATATCAAATGTATGTGGTTTAGTTTCTACAAATTTATTTGTTTTAGTTTCAACATATCCTTTTAAGAAATGAGGAGTTGCGCTCTGTCCGTAATTAGCCAATAAGGCAACATACTGTGCCAACTGTATTGGTGTTACACTCAGTTCTCCCTGACCTATACCTAGACTTAATAAAAATCCTTTTGTCCATCTGCCTTTACCAAAAAGTTTGTCATAATATTGAGTTGAAGGAACTAATCCTGCGATTTCTTCAGGAATATCGATACCGGTTTTTTTACCAAATCCAAACTTGGTTGAAAAATTATGCCAGCGATCAAGTCCGTTTTTTAGAATCAATTGATAATAAAATGTATTACATGAATGTTCAATTGATGTTATTATATTCATAATACCATGAACATGCTCACATTTAAAATATCTATCTCCAAACTGGAAACCGCCGTAGCATGTAATTTTAAAAGTTGTATCAACTATATCGTCTTCTAAAGCAGCAGTTGCAGAAACCATTTTGAAAGTTGATCCGGGAGAATAAATTGACATTGAAGCCCGGTTAAACATAGGGCGATCGGGATCATTATTCAATTTATGCCAAATTTCAGAAGAGGTAACCTTAGCAAAATCATTTAAATCATATTGAGGAGCGCTGACAAAAGCAAGAATTTCTCCGGTTGAAGGATCTAAAGCGACAGCAGCTCCCCTTTTATCCTTGAATGCTTCCTCTGCAACTTTTTGAGCATCTTTATCTATAGTCAGTATTAAATCATAGCCTTTTACGGTTCTAACATCTTCATCCCCATTTTTATATCTGCCTATGGTTCTTTGCTTTGAATCAACCAACATATATTTAATACCCTTGTCGCCCCGCAATATATCTTCATAAGTTTTTTCAAGGCCTGCAAAGCCAATTTCATCTCCAATATCATATTCATCTTTACGCCTTTGTAATATATCAGGCGGGATTTCTTTTGAATAGCCAAATATATGCGACCCGATCACTCCAAAAGAATAATCCCTTTCTGTTTCCATAACATAATCAACTCCAGGCAGCTTCGATGCATTTTCTTCATACCAGGAAATAACTTTAAAGTTAACATTTTTTGCTATTCTTCTAGGTAGATATTTTGAATAACCTTCATTTTGTTTTAAAATGTTATCAACATAGCCCGAGCTTACACCCAGTATTGCTTCAATATATGGAGATAATTTCTTATCATATTTGGACGGAGTTATTCGAAGTGTAAATGATGGTTTATTTCCAACTAAAACTTGATGGTTTCTATCATAAAGGACTCCTCGAGGTGCAGTTTCGTAAATCGGCTTAACACTATTCTCGTCAGATTTTTCAGAATATCTAAGCTGCTGAATTATCTGCATATTAAACAGTTGAATTACACAAGCAGAGAAAAATCCAATAACAATTATATAAAGAATTCTTTTTCTAAAAAACGAACCAAAACTTGTATCGTCCATTAAATTCCTTTTCTTGAATTATATACAACAACAGGTAATCCGAATAAAGTTGTATATATACCAGGCAATAATCCTTCTTCTATAATGAGCAGTAATAAATTCACGTTGGAAGCAGAGTTTGAAATCCTGGCAAATAAAAATGAATTAACACATGCGGAAATAAATACAATTAAAAGAAAAAAGTAAGTTGCTAAATTAGTATCCATTTTATTTTCACTATGAAAATAACCGGCGATAAATGCTGAAATTGTAAATGAAAACATGAATGCCCCTATTAACCCACCGGAAATCAAATCCAATAATAATCCTAAAATAAATGCAAGGATAATTCCAAAAATTTGTCCTTCTTTAAGCGCATAATAAACAATTAGTATAATTATTAAGTTAGGAGTGATGTTATATATTGATATTAAAGGTATTATTACCAGTTGCACAATAACAAGCGGAATAAAAAACAAAATCGGTTTTAGATAAG
>Ga0182027_10011976_pt1 | contig 12202 bp, 12 predicted proteins | sample 712E1DmetaG_FD_121300 | JGI IMG/M metagenome (GOLD analysis project Ga0182027, IMG submission 121300) | Permafrost microbial communities from Stordalen Mire, Sweden - 712E1D metaG (Illumina Assembly) | ecosystem: Environmental > Terrestrial > Soil > Wetlands > Permafrost | place: Sweden...
CGGATCGGTGCGAGCGGGGGTGTCACCTCCAAGGTCAGTAATCAAAACATCATCAAAGCCTTGTGCATCAAGGTGAGCACGCAGTTTTTTCAAGATATCCTCCGGCTCCTGGTCCGGGACAAGACGAAAATCTACTTTTGCTGAAGCACGTGCTGGCAGGACTGTCTTTGAACCATTCCCCTGATAACCTGAGGTAAGACCGCAAATCGTGCAGGTCGGTGTGAATACCTCTTCGACCCGTAACTCCACTCCACCAGTAAGACCTTTAATGAATTGCTTAATCCCATATCGCGACTTATATTCACCGGCAATTTCAGGTAATGCAGACATAAGTTCAAGATCCCTTTTAGACGGCGGGCGAACTCCGTCATAAAAACCAGGAATCCGAATCTGCTCATCCTCACCTTTTAGAGTGTTCAAAGCCCAAACCAAACGCCAGGCAGCGTTAGGGAATATCGAACCTCCCAATCCCGAATGAACATCAATATTTGCAGTTTCAACGCTGAGCTCTACGTAACAAATACCACGCAATCCGAGATATTGCATCGGAACATCGCGTTGGCCCACTCCACCAAATTCCCATAAACAAGCATCAGCTTTAAGTCTCTCCCGGTTCTTTTTAACAAATTCAAACAAGTGAACACTGCTAGTCTCTTCTTCACCCTCGATAATGAACTTAATGGTACAAGGAAGTTCGCCTTCATTTGCAAGCAGGGAATCGATTGCGAATAAACGGGCAACAATATGTCCTTTGTCATCACTCACGCCACGGCCGAATAACTTACCGTCGCGTCGAGATGGTTCGAACGGGGGTGTTTCCCATAATTCAAGAGGTTCAGGCGGTTGGACGTCATAATGATTATAGATCAACAATGTTCTGGCTGATTTACCTTTTCGTTCGCCGAAGACAACAGGCGCACCCCCGGTATCCATGATCTCAACCAAGAAGCCACGTGATTTGAGCATTTTACCAACCAAAGAGGCACATTCCTTCAAGCCCAAATTCTGGGCTCCGACGCTAGGTTGGGCGACCAACTTTGATAATTCAGCAATACTTTTATCGAGGTTATCACTTAGATAAGTATCAATTTTCTTGAAGTCGGTCATATTGGCGTCCCTTCAGGAAGATTCATTATTTGTTTCTTTCATTTAATAAACCGGGAAAGCCAGTTGAGTGAGTAAGCGCCGGTGAAAGCAAAGAAGCCCATTTTAAGGATTTGTCCTATCCAACAAAACAGCAAGAAACGCCAGATGGGCATTTTTGAGACACCTGCCGCAATACCGGCAAGATCAAATAAAGGATTGGGTATAGCAGCAAAAACCAGGATCGCCCAACCGCCATATTTCTCGACCCATGGATGGATACGATTATAAATATCGGTTCGTTCAACCACCGCTTGTCCGCCGAAACCAGCCAAATAACCGGAAAGCTCGCCCAGGGCGCCACCTGTCCCGGCTATCAGTGCAATCGCCAGCGGGTTAAATATACTCCCCATAGCGAAAACAACAGCTATACCAGGCGCGGGAATTAATACAGTTGCATTGGCGAGAAGAGCAATAATAAAAATGCCGGGATAACCATATACCGCAAACTCCTGAATGTGATCACGGATACTGTAAATATAGATGGTGATCGCCAGGACAAAAAGCAGTGCGAAGAAACGCAAGATGTTTATAGCGACATTTGATATTTTGATAGTCAAAACTGACGACCGTTTGTGACTCGCGTCAGGATGATTCTTCAATGTTCACTTTAAGGATCTTGACCCCAGGATATTCGGGATGCATTGGATCGCGCGGTGGAATCGACATCAATACATCCATCCCGTCAACAACCTGACCAAAAATTGTGTGTTTATTATCCAGCCAAGGTGTCGCAACATGAGTAAGGAAAAATTGTGAGCCGTTTGTGTTTGGACCAGCATTTGCCATGGATAGCTTGCCCGGTTTATCATGTTTCAAGCTAGGATGAAATTCGTCGGCGAATTTATAACCAGGTCCGCCAGTGCCCTTGCCCGTTGGGTCGCCACCCTGGACCATGAAGTCTTTGATGACCCGGTGAAAGATGATACCTTCATAAAATCCCTCTCGCGACAGAAACACGAAATTATTAACAGTCTTTGGAGCTTTATCTGCAAAAAGTTCAATAACCATCGTACCTTTGTCGGTCTCCATTCGGGCTTGGTATTTCTTTTTAGGGTCAATAACCATTGCTGGCGGTGTATTCCATTGTTTTGCCATTTTTTCTCCTTAGGATGGTTTAATTCGGGACTTCATCTTATCATGTTAAAAGAGTTTGAATACGGGCAGTGAGCATGTCGAGTGCGGCAGCGTTGAAACCGCCTTCAGGAATAATAACATCTGCATAACGTTTGGACGGTTCGACGAATTCAAGGTGCATTGGTCGCACAGTGGCCTGATATTGTTTAATAACAGACTCCGTTGTCCGCCCTCGTTCGGAAATATCGCGCTGTAAACGCCGAATAAAACGGATATCGGCGTCAGTATCCACAAAGATTTTTATATCAAACAATTTGCGCAGAGATGCATCCACAAAAATAAGAATACCCTCTACAAGGATCACACGATGAGGAGCAACTGTGAACGTTTGGCCTGTACGACTATGAGTTGAAAAATTATAAATAGGTACATCAACAGTTCTCCCCTCTCGAAGAGACAATATATGTTCGGTAAGCAATTCAGACTCAAGAGAATTTGGGTGATCAAAGTTGAGTTCGGAACGAAGTCCCGGGGGGAGACCACTTAAGTCTTTATAATATGAATCATGTTGAAGAAAAGCAATGCGATCAGCCCCGACTCGGTTGAGGATTTCTTGAGCGACAGTCGTTTTACCTGAACCTGAACCACCTGCTATGCCTATGACTAACGGAACGGGATGATTCATGCCTGAATTATACCTTGCAAAGAAACTGGTTCGCAAAGGTGGAGTGCTTAATGAAGATCAGGATAAGAAATTAATTTGGGTTAAATATCTAGCGACGGAGCAAAACCATGCTAAATCCCTTCCATATAGGTCAGGCCTACAGTTCCGGTGCCGGCGTGCGTACCCACCACTGGACTCACTGAGGAAATCAACCTTTCGACTGGATGAAATTGTTGACAAGCACGATCGAGTAAATCCAGTGCATCCTGCTCTACATTAGCATGCAAAGTTGCGAGATGAAGTTTGATTTACCTTTAACCCGTTCAGTAACCAGATCGATCAAGCGATCCGAGCCTTTCTCATTGTCCAAACTTGACCTTCGGCTTCAACACGACCGTCTTTAAGGGCTAAAATGGGTTTTAAGTTAAGCGCAGATCCAATGAATCGCTGAGCACCACCGATACGCCCCAACGGTGTAAGAACTTGAGAGTATCAACCACAAAATAAACGCCAACGTGGGCACGTGCTCTTTCTATCAATTCTATACAATCTGTCAGGCTGGCTCCCGCATCCGCAATTCGGACAGCGGCCAGAATCTGAAAACCCATTGCCATTGATGTGGAATGGCTATCAACAATTGTAACTTTTCCAGCCCTTAATCCTAGTGCCGCATGGCCCTTGATAAGCGGACTGGACAGTTCCTGAAAGGTTTGCTGAAATAAATACCCCCAAGACATCGAATTCTTTATCAACGAGGTTGCAGAATATATTTTCCATTGTGATAACTGAAACTTGTGAAGTTGTTGGCATGACCCTTGTAGTTTTGAGGCGGACATAAAATTCCGCCGTTGATATGTCCTCTCCGTCCTTGTAGGTCTTATCCCCAAATCAATACTTGGGGAACAACTGTGATATTGTATTTCTTAATCAGTTGATCAGGTAAATACGCTGTATTGTCCGTGATGAACGCGATTTTTGCCATGATACTTCCAATTAGATTATGCGTTATCAGGATGTATTAAGCCGTCCTGCTGTGAACTTTTACACAAAGTGCCATTTTGACCTTATGATATAATCACTTCCGTCAAGCCGTCGGTTTGCAAAGATTCTCATAAAGGAGCCTTTCTTTGGCCTTCAACCCAATAAACTGGCTGTTAGGCCTGTTTTCTCTAGACATTGCCATAGATTTAGGCACCGCGAACACCCTCGTTCACGTGCGTAACAAGGGTATAGTTATTAATGAACCTTCCTGGGTAACAATTGATAAAAAATCTCGTTTGCCTTTAGCTATCGGCCTAGAGGCGAAGGAAATGGTTGGCCGCACACCCGGGAATGTGGTCGTGGTGCGGCCCGTACGTGATGGCGTGATCTCTGAATTTGATGTGACACAGGTTATGCTGGAATACTTTATTGGTAAAGTCCATGAACAAAGTGTTGTTCCGCTTCCTCGTCCTCGAGTAGTGGTTGGTATACCGACCGGAGTGACAGAAGTGGAGAAACGGGCTGTCTATGATGCTGTAATGGCTTCTGGAGCCCGTCAGGCTATGTTGATCGAGGAACCGATCGCTGCGGCTTTAGGAGCGGGATTACCGATTGGAGATGTCCGTGGTTCCATGGTTGTTGATATAGGCGGCGGAACCACCGAAGTAGCTGTTATGTCCATGAGTGGTGTGGTTGCATCTCGTTCTTTGCGCGTAGCCGGCGATGAGATGGATCAAGATATTGTCCAGTATGTACGAAATAAATATAATTTGTTGATAGGTGAGGGGATCGCCGAACAAGTAAAATGGAAAATTGGTTCCGCCTATTCACTGCAACCTGAAAAAACAATGGAAGTTCGTGGCCGAAATCTTGTTACGGGGTTGCCTGAAACTGTAGAAATCTCCTCCGTTGAAATCCGTGAAGCACTGTCGGGTTCAGTGCAAGTAATTATCGACACAGTCCGTGATGCTTTGGATGAAATCCCTCCTGAAATTGTTGCGGACCTGATGGATATCGGTATTTGTCTTGCTGGAGGTGGTGCACTCCTGCAAGGGTTAGCTGATCGATTAACGGATGAGCTTAAATTGCGGGTTTGGGTTGCAGAAGATCCTCTTACCTGTGTAGCTCGCGGTGCGGCCGCCGTATATGAAGATTTCGATAACCTAAGCCGATATTTAGTCGGTCTGGAGCGTGGTAGCACTCGCCACAACTTTTAGAGTATATTTGCATTTTGACTTCTAATCGTATATTTAAATTAATTAAATAATGAAAGATCAGTTTTCGCGTACTTTGCAAACAACAATAGTATTTTTGATTGTAGGGGGGGTTTTAGCACTCGCCTTTGGTGGTTTTTTTAGCCCAGCGTCCAATCAATTTACGGGAAGTTTAGTTTCGATTCAAGAATGGTTTGCCACGCGATCTCAAGCTATTCAAGAGTTCCTTGCCGCTCCGCGCGATATCGTAACCTTGCGAACGCGGAATGCTGAACTTGAAGCGCAAGTATCACAATTGCAGACACAAGTAATCGATTTACAACAGCGTGTAAATGAGACTGAAATTCTCGCCGCACTCGTAGATTTTTCCCGTGCCAACCCGGAAAGCAGTTATAAAGCTGCATCAGTTATCGGCCGAGATCCCAGCCCGTTTCTGCATTATGTCATTATCAATCGCGGTTCAAATGATGGCATACAACGAGGAATGCCCGTAGTAACAAATGAAGGCCTGGTCGGTCGTATAGACGCTGTGATAGCTGATGCAGCTCGCATCCAATTGATTACTGATCCAGCCTCTTCTGTGAACATCCATCTGAAAAATGCAAACACAGATGCATTATTAATCGGATCTGTAACCGGTGATGTTTCGCTTGATTTGATTTCTCAAGATGCAACGGTTGATTCGGGCGATCTAATCTTAACCTCCGGTTTGGGTGGGGGGTATCCGGCCGATCTAATCGTAGGGCAGGTCGTCAATGTCCGCAAACTTCCGGCTGAATTATTTCAGCAAGCTACTGTCCAACCCGCAGTAGATTTTAGCAGATTGCAAATCGTCCTTATCATTACGAATTTTCGTGCTATTGATACAGCGCCATTGGCGCCTCCAACTACCACTCCTTGATATGCGTAATATTATCGCTATTCCCTTACTTGGACTTGCAGTTATTGCCCAATCTGCAATTGTGGGTCAATTCTCGCTACTGGCCGGTTATGCCGACCTATTATTGGTTATATTAGCAGCCTGGGCATTGCAAGAGGGTGTCACCACGGCTTTTCAATGGGCATTCCTTGCCAGCGTAATGATCAGTTTTGTTTCGCATTTACCCTGGATCATTTACTTTATTGGTTATTTTGGCGTAGTGATAATGGCTTTATTGCTGCAACGACGAATCTGGCAAGTACCTTTGCTGGCAATGGTCAGCGTTACGTTCCTCGGAACGTTGTTCATGCATATCCTGACTTACTTCTATTTGCGGTTGAGTGGAACGCCTCTATCATTTGCCGACTCTATGGGACTCATCACTCTTCCAAGCCTATTATTGAATATGTTTATTGCCATTCCGCTTTATAGTATGATGCGAGATTTAGCACGTTGGGTGTTTCCTTCATTGGAGGGAGCATGAGTTCACCTGTTTTACCCCATTCATCGCGCTTTGAGAGCTGGAGATTGTTCGTTGTTTTCGCTGTAATTCTGGTTGTCTTAACTATTCTAATGGGACGCCTATTATCACTACAAGTGTTTGGCAGCCAGCAATGGACTGATCTCGCGGTCGAGAATTACACAAAAAATATCAGTTCTGCTGCTCCGCGCGGCATTATCTACGACAGGAATGGTTATATACTGGCACGCAACATTGCCTCCTATAACGTGACGATTACTCCTGCATATTTACCGGATGATAATGCGGATATTCAACGAATCTACCGTTCGGTTTCTGATCTAACAGGAATTCCAGTAAATGAGGGCACAGTAGATCAAGCAAAACTCTACGCACCATGCGTGGAAGGCTCAGGCATCTCACAATTAGTCGATCTGGGTGACTCACTTGCGCCCTATAGTCCAGTAGAAATCAAGTGTAATGTGACTGAAGACGTGGCGCGTTTGGTGCAAGAACATACTTCAGATTGGCCTGGAGTAAATGTAGAAATCAACCCGATCCGAGATTATCCAACAGGATCGTTGACCGCCGATTTGATAGGTTACCTTGGACCCATCCCCGCCATTCTCGAGCAACAATTCCTTGCAAAGGGATTTGTTGCGAATCGAGACAAAGTTGGCTATGCCGGTGTGGAACTCTCGCTTCAAGATATTTTAACGGGTCAAAATGGCAAACGCGTTATTCAAGTGGATGTGGCGGGTCAGGAGATCCGAAATTTAGAGCCTCCCCAAGCAGCGGTGCCGGGATACAACGTGTCGCTAACTATCGACACGCGTTTACAGGCAGCGGCACAAGCAGCCCTGATGGATGAAGTCAATTATTGGAACAGATATTTTTATGGCAATTCAGGACAACAACGTATCTCAAGTGGAGTAGTTATCGCCATGAACCCAAAGACAGGTGAAATCCTGGCGATGGTTTCCTACCCTACATATGAGAACAACCGCATGGCGCGTTTTATACCCGCATACTATTATGACCAATTAAGTCAGGATCCGCGACACCCGCTTTTGAATAACACAATCCAAAGCGAATATCCTCCGGGCTCGGTGTTCAAACTCGCAGCTGCGAATGGGGCATTAAACGAAGGCGTTATATCAGGCCCAAATCAGGTCATATTCGCTCCCGGTGAACTACAGTTGTGTGAGCAATTTACTCCGAACGAACCCTGCGGGCCAAATAATACGCGTCCCTTTGTTGATTGGATTTTTGACACTCGGCCATCCGGTTTCGGTCAAATTGACTTTTTGCATTGTATTGCATTTTCCAGCAATGTGTGCTTTTATAAATTAGGCGGTGGCTTTGACGATGAGATCAAGAATGGCGGGCTCGGGATCTTCCGATTAGGTGAATATGCACGTGAATTGGGGTACGGTGCGGCTTCTGGCATTGAATTACCAGGAGAGGCGAAAGGCCTGATCCCAGACCCACAATGGAAGCGAATCAACCAGGGAGAAAACTGGTCTACTGGTGATACTTATATCGCCACTGTAGGCCAGGGATTTGTTCTAGCGACTCCTCTGCAGGTTTTAATGTCTGGAGAGACGATGGCGAATAACGGTAAATTAATGCAGCCCACCGTTGTTCGCGCCATAGAAGATAGCCAGGGAAAGGTCCAGACCGTTTGGTTTAATCCCACGGACTTTAGCTTATGGATGCCACGTGTGATCACTGATAGTGAAGGTAATTCACGTCAGATGTGGGTTAATCTAGGCGATTCGTCCACCGCCAATCAGCCGCCTGCCGGAAGTTATCAAATCTCACCTTTTGTACCCAACTTGAAATGGGATATTACAATAGACCCTCGGATAGCCGTTTATAACTGTGAAAACAGTAACTGTCTACCGACCGGTGCTAAAAAGACAGAAGATCCAAGCGTTATCAAGAACGTGCAAGCCGGAATGCGACTTGCTGTGACAGATCCTGAAGGTACTTTACACCAAGCCTTTATGGTTAATCTTTCGTTGCCTATAGCAGTCGCCGGAAAGACCGGAACAGCCGAATACTGTGACGATGTTGCCCTCAAGGCAAATCGCTGTCAATTTGGCGAATGGCCCGTTCATGGCTGGACACTTGCATATGCCCCTTATGAAGACCCTGAGATTGCCATTATGGCCTTTGAATACAATGGCGGGGAAGGCGCTGTTGTCGCCGCTCCAGTGGTTGCCCGGGTGATGAAGGCGTATTTTGAATTGAAATCCATAGACCTTGCAAAGAACGGGGGCTAAATATAACTCATCTGACACCAGCAAGTCAGGCATTAGTCATGCTATAATTTGCACAAATTATTTGTCAGATGAATGATATTGCTTCCTTAATTCATATCAAGGGGTTACGCGATGGCTTGCTAGTTTCCCTATCGGATGCGCCGTGGGGGGAACAATGCGCTGCTTTGTTGGCTCAAATTGATGGACAACAGGCCTTTTTTAATGGCGCCCGCCTGGCTTTGGATATTGGGAATCAGATATTAAAGGTTAATGAGATGGTAGAGTTGCGGGACCGCCTATCTGAGCGAAACGTTTCCCTTTGGGCCGTCATCAGCGAATCGCCCATCACAGAAAAAACCGCGCAGTTATTAGGATTAGCCACCCGAATTTCGAAGCCGAGGCCGGAAGAGAGCCATACCTTTGATACGAGGAACATCAATGAAGAAATGGCGCTCTTCGTGAATAAGACCCTTCGATCGGGTGCGCGGATAGAATTTTCGGGCAATGTCGTTGTATTAGGCGATGTAAACCCAGGTGCGGAAATTATCGCCGGGGGGAGTGTAATTGTCTGGGGGCGGCTGCGCGGCGCCGTGCATGCAGGTGCAAAAGGGGACCAAAGCGCTGTCATTTGTGCATTAGATTTATTACCGATCCGGTTACAAGTAGCCGATGATGCTATGAATAGTTCGACCAAGAAGGAAACAGGTAAACCCGAAATGGCTTTTATAAGCGATCAAAAGGTCATCGTTGAAACCTGGCAACCCGGCAACCAAGGATAACTCATGACTGCTCAAGTAATCACGGTATCGTCAGGAAAGGGCGGTGTTGGAAAGACAACCACCGTAGCCAATATCGCGGTTGCCCTGGCTGCAGATCAGGTGAAAGTCGTTTGCCTCGATGGCGACATTGGCCTTCGAAACCTGGATGTCATCATGGGGTTGGAGAACCGTATCGTTTACGACATTGTAGATGTGATCGAGGGACGATGTAAGTTGCGCCAGGCGATGATCCGTGATAAACATCTTCCAGAACTTTATCTTATCCCTGCTGCTCAAACCCGTGATAAAAATGCAGTCTCTCCATCCGATATGATGCGAATTTGTAATGAACTCCGTCCCGAGGTTGATTTCATCCTTATTGATTCCCCGGCCGGGATTGAGCGGGGTTTTCGAAACGCGATCGCCCCTGCCGATCGGGTCCTGGTAGTGACCAATCCTGAGGTCTCCGCGGTGCGTGATGCCGATCGCGTGATTGGGATCCTGGAGGCTGAGGAGAAACGGTCCACAGCTCTAATCATTAACCGGTTAAATCAAATGCTTGTAAAACAACACGATATGCTATCACCAGAAGATGTCCTCGATCTGTTGGGTATTCCTTTAATTGGAATCGTTCCTGAAGATGAATCCGTAATCGTAAGTTCGAACCGCGGTACGCCTGTAGCCCAAGATCCCAAGAGCCGCGCAGGACAAGCCTTCAGAAACATAGCAAAACGGATCAAAGGTGAAGAGGTTCCCTTTCTGGATATGGATAAGCAGGCGGGCCTCTGGGATCGTCTCCAAAAAATGACGGGGAGGAGATAATGGGCTGGTTTGGATCGAAGCGCAGCGCCGATAGTGCGAAAGAACGTCTGCAGCTGGTGCTCATCCACGACCGGACTGACCTGACGCCGACAGAATTGAGTTCCTTGAAAGATGAGATCCTGGAAGTCATTTCACGTCACGTAGATATTGATTCAAATGCGGTGCAAATCGCCGTAGAACACGACGGCCGCCAACAACGGCTGGTGGCTGATATCCCTCTGAAGAGCCAGCGCCGCCGCACGGGATAGATTATGCGCGGACTTTCATGGCGTAATTTCGATTTCCTGCTGCTGGGTGCCGTAATCCTGGCGAGCGCTTTCGGGGCAATGATGATTCGCTCAGCGGTCGCGGGCAATGAAGGATTGCTGCCGCTCGGGAACCGCCAGATTTATTTTGCGATCGCCGGCGTGGCGGTGATCGTGCTGCTTGCGGCCATAGATTATCACTATTGGCTTTCCATCCATTGGTTCATCTACATCATAATGATGGTCTTCCTCGTGGCGTTATCCGGGTTGGGTCAGCAAGCCTTTGGTGCACAGCGCTGGTTCCAGGTGGGTGTGTTATTCGTGCAGCCTACCGAATTTGCCAAGATTGTGGTCATATTAATACTGGCCCGATTTTTTGATAAAAGCCGGAACGATCCGCGGGACCTGAAGTGGCTGTTTAAAAGCCTGGCATGGGTCTGGGGCCTCGTAATATGGATCCTGCTCCAACCGAACCTTTCGAATGTTATCGTAACGATGGTCATATGGGCAGGAATGATCTGGATGAATGGCGTGCAGATCAAACAGATCCTTTTGTTGGGTCTGGTATTAGTATTGATGTTTGCCGTAGCTTTTCCTCACCTACAGTCTTATCAACAAGCACGAGTACTTAATTTTGTTTTACCCGATCCGAACGCACGTAACGGGGCGACTTATAATGTTTTACAGGCATTGATCGCGATCGGCTCCGGAGGACTGTTTGGGAAGGGATATGGTCATGGAACACAAACCCAGTTGCGTTTCATGAAAGTCAGGCATACAGACTTTATTTTTTCCGTGACTGCAGAGGAATTCGGAATGGCAGGGGCAATCGTCGTCATCCTTATCGAAGCAGTTATTGTCTGGCGTTGTTTTCGGGCAGCTCAAAAAGCCCGTGACCTTTCAGGTGCGATGATCGCGTATGGCTTTGCCCTATTGTTGTTCTTTCAGGGAGCGGCTAATATAGCGGTTAATTTGAGACTTATCCCCGTTTCAGGCCTGCCACTACCTTTCGTAAGTTATGGAGGTTCAGGTTTAATGGCGCTGATGATCGGGGTTGGCTTTGTCGAAAGCGTTGTGATGCGGCACAGAGAGATGGATTTCTAGCATTAATCTCATCGAACATTTCGTAAAAGACCAAAAACGGGCTCGGGTTACAAATTTGTAGAAAGCCCATTGATCAAGGATAGGACTTAAACCGATATTTGAAGCCGCAGCCGATGTGAGCTTCGCGAAAGCTGGCGAAACGCAAGGAGATGAATGACAGATTACTCAAAACCTGCACGAGTTCGCGTTGCTCCTTCACCAACCGGGCATATGCACCTCGGCACGGCGCGCACCGCACTATATGATTATTTACTTGCCAAAAAGACGGGCGGCAAATTTATCCTGCGCGTCGAGGACACGGACCAAAAACGGACAGTCCCTGGAGCGGAACAAGAGATCATGGACGGCTTACGCTGGGTGGGTCTGGAATACGACGAAGGCCCGGATGTTGGCGGGCCTTTCGGTCCTTACCGCCAAACCGAGAGGCGAGAGATCTATCAGCAGCATGCCAATATCCTTGTCGAAAATGGTCATGCTTATCCATGTTTCTGCACTCCGGACCGGTTAGAAGCGTTGCGGCGAGAACAGCAAAAACTTAAATTACAACC
>Ga0182027_10011977_pt1 | contig 12201 bp, 11 predicted proteins | sample 712E1DmetaG_FD_121300 | JGI IMG/M metagenome (GOLD analysis project Ga0182027, IMG submission 121300) | Permafrost microbial communities from Stordalen Mire, Sweden - 712E1D metaG (Illumina Assembly) | ecosystem: Environmental > Terrestrial > Soil > Wetlands > Permafrost | place: Sweden...
TGTAGTCATTCAGCTACAATGTCGCATTATCTATGCAGCAATATGTCGTCTCTGATAGACTAGTAGGTTCCCGGAAATGAGTCAGGCAAGGACAAAAACGCATGACTCAGGAACAGTTGCGGCAATTTGAACTGGTAGCGCCGCTGGTAGAAACCGGCAAACTGCCAGTAGCTATTGCCGCCAGGATGTTAACAATCAGCACCCGTCAGTTGGAACGTTACTTGCAAGGCCAAGGTGTGACTACCAAGAAAGCCTGGAATAGAATTAATGAGGACATGAGGCAAGAGATTACTGTACTCAAACAGGAGAACCCAAACTTTAACTGCCAATGGATTAGTGAACTCATTAGCGATCGTCACGAGCAGTCGGTTTCCCAGTCCAGCGTCTGGCGGATTCTAAAAAAGGCCAACCTTCTAAATACCTTTGTGGACACGCCCATTGTGCGAAGCAGATTCGAAGCCAAGGGATCCGGAGATATTATTCAGCTCGACACGTCTTGGGGTTACTGGATAAATGACGAGCGGCTAAACTTAATTCTTCTGCTCGATGATCACTCCCGCTACATTGTCGCCGCGGAATTCTTTTGGGAAGATTCGGCCTACAACAATATGCAGATGATTCGAGACGTGGTGGAGGATTATGGCACATTCCGCTTGCTCTACACCGATAATGCCAGTTTTTTAAACCCCTTCGCTACAACCACAGCTTCTACCAAACCCACCGCCAGGAAGAATACGAAAGCCAGATTACCAGGGCCTTAAAAGAAATTGGCATTACCCACGTAACCCACAAACCTTACCAGCCCCAGGGCAAAGGAAAAATTGAAAGAATTTTTCGCTTTATCCAGGAACGGGTAATCAGCCAGTTTGAAAAGGAAAAAGTTTGTGATTTGGAGAGTGCTAATGGGCTGCTATGGGAATGGATTGACTGGTACCATGAGAAGCATATTAACCGGACTACCGGTATGACACCAAAAAAGCGGTTTAACCCAAATGGGTTTATCCCGCTTTCCGGAGAAGTAAATCTAGACGATGTCTTCTGCTTCAAGGATACCAGAAAAGTGGATAGTTGCAATAGCTTTAGTTTTGAAGGAACAACTTACGTAATCCCGAAAGAGCATTGTATGGTGGCCTTTAAAGTCGAGTTGCATATCCACCCCTACCGCTGTATTAGGGTCTTCCATACTGGCAAATTCATCTGTGAACTGCCTATCCCGCAATCGCTTAACTAAAATTAACCATTAAATCACTGGCTCATCTCCGGGGACAAAACGCTGAATAGTTAATGCGACATATCGCTGACTTGCTACATGCGATTTTTATTCTCGAAATTCTTTTCCCCCTCTTATTTATAAGAGGGGGTAAGGGGGTGATATTTTTTATCCTGATAATAATATCCCCTCCTAACCTCCCCTTATTTTAAGGGGAGGAGTACAACAAAGAGATGAGCACCTTCTCGTTACGAGAAGGTGCTCATCTTAGATCTATTTTTATTTTTTACCGATAAACTTGTCCCGTGCTAGTCACGGGATCGGCACACTACAATCAGCGACAAATCAGCGGATTATTCCATCTCTTCTATAATTCTTTGTGCGGCTAAAATGTAGGCCGCAACGCGGAATGTTGTTTTGTATTTATTTTTTACTTCCAAGACATCGGCAAAAGCCTGCTTAATTTGTTTGGATAATTTCTGCAAGACCTGGTCCTTATCCCATTTCTCGTTATGCATATTTTGGTACCACTCGTAGTAACTTACGCAAACACCGCCGCTGTTGGCCAAAATGTCGGGGATGACCGCAACATTTTTGGTGGCAAATACCATGTCCGCGGCCGGAGTGGTCGGGCCGTTGGCCATTTCAATGATGAGTCTGGCTTTAATTTTTGAGGCGTTGTCACCGGTCAAAACATTTTCCAAAGCCGCCGGGACCAAAACATCTACCGGCAGTTCCAGTAGCTCAGCGTTAGTAATATTTTTTGCTTCGGCGAAGTCTTTAAGCGCGCCGGTGGATTTTTTATGAGCCAAAACTTTTTCAAAACCAAGGCCCTCGGGGTTGTAAATCCCGCCCTTAGAATCCGACAGCGCCACTATTTTATAACCCAATTTTTCCGCGGCCTGAGCGAAAAAAGTGGAGACATTGCCAAAACCCTGCACAGCTACGCTGGCGTTTTTGGGCAAATCCACGGCTTTGCTTTTGACCACTTCTTCAAATACATACACTCCGCCAAAACCCGTGGCTTCTTCGCGGCCCTGACTGCCGCCGTTATCCAGCGACTTGCCGGTAAACCCAGCACCAAAATTCCTTAACCAATAAGCCGTTTTACACTGAGCTGGGGTGTCTTTTTTATTTAAATATTCTTGATATTCCTGATTTTGGTGCTGGGTAAACGTGGCCATGGATTTATTGCCGCTACACTTTTGGTATTCGTCCAGCATCCAGCCCATAATTTGGCCGGTGGTATTTACGTCCGGCGCCGGCACGTCCGTTTCCGGACCGATAATCGGGTAAATCTTTTTAACATAACCGCGACTTAAGCGTTCCAGTTCACTTACCGATAATTCTTTTGGATTAACAATAATTCCGCCTTTGCCGCCGCCGAACGGCACGTTGACCACGGCGTTTTTAAAAGACATCCAAAAACTTAAAGCACGGACTTCATCCAAATTGACCTGCTGGTGATAGCGAATGCCGCCTTTGTAAGGCCCGCGCGCATTATTGTGCTGGCTGCGGAAACCTGTAAAAATTCTTTGCTCGCCTGAATCCATTTTTACCGGAATGGAAACTTCCACGTAACGATCCGGAATTTTTAACTGCTCAACTTTGTTTTTGTCCAATTTGGCTATTTCCGCGGCTTTTTGCAGTTGCTCCTTAGCCGTCTCAAACGGGTTGATGGTCATAGTTTTGATTGACAAGATTGAACAGGATTGATCAAGATTGACAAGATTGCCAACCACAAACCATACCCAATCTTTTAATTAATTATTTTTCCGCCAAAGGCGGATCCGCTTTTAGCGGAAAGTCTTGTTCGATATTATTTGTTTGTAAAACTAATAACGTTACTGAAGCTAATAATACCAAAGCGCCGATAATTTGCCAAATGTTCAGGGTAATCCCTAAAAATTTCCAGTTTACAACGGTTAAAGCCAAAGGGTAGCCCAATTCCATTAACGTTGCCACAGAAGCTTTGGTAAAACGCAGGCCATAGTAATATAGCCACAAGGAAAAAAATCCCGTTACCAAAGCAATAATCGTAACATTGCGCCAAAAAAATGGCGTCATTTGGCCAAACTGAAAATGATAGCCGATGGCAACATAAAACGTCAAAAATATCAAACCAAAAACAAAGCGCATACCATTAACCAATTGTACGTCAATATTTGACATTAAAGAGCGCCCGACCACGGTGCCGCCGGCCCATAAAATTGCCGCGCCTACGGCCAGGGCCGGCCCCACAAGATTTAAATGCCCGCCAGTGCTCCAAAGACTTGCCGGGCTGGCCCAGCCAAATGTTACTAAATAAGCGCCCAAAAGTGCCGGCACGGCAAACAGCCAGAATTTTGGCGAAAGTTTTTCCTTTAAAAAAATCACGGCCAAGGTAATGGCAAACAGCGGCTGGAGTTTTTGCAACAGCGCGGCCACGGTAAAATTATAATTCATAATTACCGCGGCCTGGACATAAAGTACTGCGCCGAAAGCCGAAGCGCCGACGCCGATGTAAATTAGCCCGACCCATTGTTTAAAAGTCAGTTTTTTAAACCCCGCCCGCTTGGCAAGCAACCCGGGCAAACTGACAATGCTGTTTAGCAAGTGCTCCAAAAACCCGACGAAAGGCACACTAAGCCCGCCAAGCAGCAGTGGCTCGCGAAACGGCGCATCGGCGGCCCAAAACAGGGAAGATAAAAATACTATCAGCGGACCTTTTTTCTTAGTTTCCATAGTTTCTAATTTCCTAATTTCCTAATTTCCTGAATATCTCTCTTAATCTGCTCTTTCAATAAATCAACCGATGCAAATTTCTTAAACGGCCTGATATATTTGCCTAAATATAATACCATTTTCTTTCCGTATAAATTTCCCTTAAACCCAATCAGGTGCGCTTCAAGTTTCGGCAAACCACGATGATCGATCGGGCCAATCACAATCGCCGCACGATAGCTCCCCTTGATGGCCGTCTTCTGGGGTAGCCCCAGAAGACGGCCATCAACTTCCACCCGACCGGCATAAACCCCTAACTTAACTTTCAAATTTTGGCGGATAAAATCGCGGCGATCAATATTGGCCGTTGGGAAACCAAGCTTTCTGCCAAGATGCTCGCCATGGATAACCTTTCCTAAAACAACTATATCCCTCGCGCCTTTCTTTGCCACAACAAGCAGCCTTTTAAATCTTTCATTGTTTATGCTAAATTCAATGATCTTTTTTTCTAATATATCGTAACCCGTTGATTTAATTACCTTAACCGTCTGCTCTAAACTTGTTGGCTTGTTTTTATGAAATAGTTTCTTAATACCATAATTTGTTACATTATTAACCAACAATAAGCCGTTGTCGACAAGGGAACCATTTATTTTTTTTAAAAACTTTTCGTAATCTATATAATTAAATACCTGAGAAACAACAACGGAACTGAAAAATGAGTTTGGCAGAGTATATTTTTTATTTAGATCAATGCCGTAGACCCTTTGCTTGTTGCTTCGGAGCCAACCCTGAACAAATTTATCCCGATCTAGGTAATAGACTTTATATTGACTTGATGGTTTTATCAGCGGATCAAAAAAGGGGCCAATCTCCAATATGTTCCTGCCTAAACTTCTTTTGTATTTTTTTATGAATACCATCAATTCTCGACAGCCTTGAACCATTCTTCCCCTTGCGGCAAGATCAAATTCGTCGCCGAATTTATTATCTTTCAGCCTCCAGCCCGACCAATCGTAATTTTTAAATATTGGTGTCTTATTCATGTTCCGCTAAATACTTCTCAACATCTAATGCCGCCATACAGCCCATGCCGGCGGCAGAAACTGCCTGGCGATAACGATGGTCTTGCACGTCGCCGGCCACAAATACGCCGTCAATGTTGGTACGGGTATTATTTTTTACCGCAACATAGCCTTTTTGGTCTATCTCAATTCCGGCTTGTGCAAAAATTTTGGCCGCCGGGGTGTGCCCAATAGCCACGAACAAACCCTGAACAGGCAAAACCGTTTCTTGTCCGGATGAATTATCCTTAATCTTTAATCCTTCAACCAAATTTTCTCCCAACACTTCTATAATAGTGGCATCCGTAATAAATTTTATTTTCGGGTTATCCTGCGCCCGCTTGAGCATAATTTTGGAAGCGCGGAATTCGGGACGGCGATGCACAATAGTAACGGATGTTGCGAACTTGGTCAAAAAGGTGGCTTCTTCCATAGCGCTGTCTCCCCCGCCGGCCACGACCAGGTCCTTACCTTTAAAGAAAAAACCATCACAAGTGGCGCAGGCGCTAACGCCTTTGCCCCGCAATTTTTGCTCGCTGGGCAAATTCAGCCAGTTGGCATCCGCGCCCGTGGCAATAATTACGGTTTTGGTCTGATATTCGGCTTTGTCGGTCTTAATTACAAAAGGCTGTTTGCCAAAGTCCGCGCTTTCCACATTTTCCTGTTTAATTTCCGCGCCAAACCGCCCGGCCTGCTTTGTCATATTATCCATTAACTCCGGCCCTAAAATCCCATTTACAAATCCCGGATAATTTTCCACTTCCGTGGTATCCATCAGCTGTCCGCCGGGCTTAAGCCCCGCAATAACCAAAGGCTTCAACTCCGCCCGCGCGGCGTATAAAGCCGCGGTCAAGCCGGCCGGACCGGAGCCGATAATTATGGTATTGTATAAATTTTTATCCGTCATAAAAAAATAATCCTTTATCTTTTATTTATATCCTTAATTAAGGCGTTCGGCTCAAGTAAAGGATTTTTATAAAAGATTTAAGATGTGTATTTTTATTTTAGCAGATATCACCCAGACTTGACAAATCCTTTAATATTCTTTATAATAGTCGGTTCCGCCTCGGCTCGACGCCGAGTCGAGACGGGCCACCGGCAAGGGTCTGTCGATACCCAATACCGATGGAAAAAATTTGCAGGAGGGAGAAAGGAACTCCCATGTTAACGTTCCTGATGGTAGCCGCGGGGCTGCTGGTTGTGCTGGCCGCGCGCGAGTGCAAGAAATTGCGCAAAGCGCTGGCCAAGCACAGAGGCAAAACCCGGACGCTACCCAAAGCTGTCAGTCTGTTCGTTATTACGATGCAGGTGTCCGAGCTGCTTAAGACGCTCGACCATGTCACAATAACGAACGTCGCCACGACTTTGTTTTTACTGGCGATTCTGGCAGCCGCCAAATCAGGAACGGAAAGCGAACTGTACTAATTTCCCCTCGCTTTGCGAGGGATGTTTAGGCGGTTTGCTAAGGAGTTCCTGATAACGAAATTAGCAAAGCCCCTGGTTGTTGAAAAACAATCGGGGGCTTGCTTTATGTAAAGCTTAATTATTGCTGCTGCCCCAAAACCACCGGCACATCTATATTTGAACCGTTGCGCAATACTTTTAAAGTAACCTGGCTGCCGGCCTGTAGTTTGCCAATAGCATCGTCCAGCGATTCATTCTGGTTTAAGGCGGTGTTGTTAACGCCCGTAATAATGTCGCCGACCAAAAGGCCGGCCGAATCCGCGGGCGTTCCCGGTTTAACGGTTGTAATGAGCGCACCGTTTTGTACGGACAAATTCCGGGTAATTTGCGCGGCCGGGTCAATACTCACAAACATAACCCCTAAAAACGGACGGGAAACTTTGCCAAAAGTCTTCAGTTGCTGGACCGCATCTTTTATTGTGTTGATTGATATGGCAAAACCAAGGTTGGAACCCTCGGTGTCTATAAGCGTGTTCATACCTACAACCTGGCCGGCCAAATTGACCAGCGGGCCTCCGCTGTTGCCGGAGCTGATTGCCGCGTCGGTCTGGATTAAATTGTGGAGCCTGGGACTGCCCCCGCTTATGTCAACGCCGCGGTTTAGTCCCGAGACCACGCCTCGGGTAACGCTAAACTGGTATTTGCCCAAAGAATAGCCGATGGCAAACACGGTTTGGCCGGTTTCTAAAGAATCGGAATCACCTAAATTAGCCGGGGTTAAATTAGGCGCGTCAATTTGGAGCAGCGCGATGTCGTCGAATTTGTCCAAATATAAAACTTTAGCCGGGTACTCGCTGCCGTCGCTTAATATTACCGTATAATTCATGTTCGGGTCTTCCACAACGTGGTTATTGCTGGCAATCGTCCCTAAGGAGTCCAAAACAAAACCGGTACCCAAAACTTCGCTTGGAGGAGCATTGGACGAAATTGAAGGGGCGCCACTTGAATCCGGACTACTGGTGGCCCGGTTTTGCACCCCAAAAATATTGACCACCGAAGCCTTGGCCGCGCGCACCGCCAAAATCCCCTGCTGCTCATCGGTTAGAACCGTTGACGAGGCTGACGGTTTGATGGAATTAAATTTTATGGTCTGACTTAAGGCGCTGCCGGTAACCAGGACTGCGGCAGTAACGACAATAGTAATTATATAAGAACGATATTTTTTCATCATGGATTATTTTTTAGTTATTCTATATTCTGTTCCTTTAAGGCGTCCAATATCTGCTGTGTCGCGAGTAGCCAATTCGGGTTGCAGGGTTTTACGTAAACCCCGCACATTTGCTCCAGCGTCCAGTCCTTGTATTTTTTATCCAGCAGGCGGTTAAAATCCACCACCCAGGCGCTGTAGCTGGCGTAGCTGCGCCAGGAAGGGGCGCCGGGTTTTACCCCGATGTTGCTGCAGTTGTTGTCCGCGCAATTTTTGCCCAGGGTGCTTTCGGCAAAAGCAATGGCTAAAATCAGTTTCCAATGGTCCTGTTCGGCAATGGTCTCCGAGGCCCCGGCCAAGGGTGAATGCATATCGGTTAAAAATTTCTGCAACTGGTTTTTCCGGTTGTTTATAATGTCAGGTTGAGATGTGCTCTGAAAATAACTCTGTAAATATTCAATCGGCGTGTTAAATAAAACATCGTTACTAACGCTGCCGCCGTTTTGTCCCTGAAGCTGTGCGCCGGCTATGGGAGGACCCGAGGGACCGGTTTGACTGGCGCTGGGCTGGTCGGTAAACGCCCCCAAAACCTGGGGCTGGTTGTCGGCAATACTACTTTTAGTGTCCAGCACCGACCACATGCCAAAGCCAAAGGCAATAATCAAACCGAGTACTGCGGCCGCTATCGGAACTTTTTTGGGGCTGTAAAATTTCCGGAAAAATAAAAACGGCGCGCCTTGTTTGGCCTTGGCCTTGCCCGGGACTACAAAAAATGGGCTCAAAACAGTTTTAGCCGCGATTTTTTTTGCCGGCCGCCTGACTATACTGTCCACCCGCATAAGCTTTGGCCTATGAGGCTTGGGTTGCATGCGGATGCCGCTCTTTTTTGATTTTTTTATCCAGCACCACTTTTCTTCTAAAAGTGGTGCTGGATTTATTCCGTCTATATTTGTATTATTTTGCACCTAGTTATTATAGCATTTCCAATGCCAATAAAAAACCACCCGTTTTAAGCCGTTTTTATCCCGCCGCTGTTTTTATATGATGGCACCCGAGGAAGCAAAACATTAAGCTGATTATTAAAAAACACCTTGGGTAAAATCAGAAGGTGTTTATTATTTAATAAAATATATTTTACCTTAAAAAACAACTTCTGTTATTTCTTTTATTTCATTAATCGTCTTGGATTTTATAAGCCTGCGTATGGCACTGTGCCACTGGTTTATGGGAAACATACCCAAAAATGGAACAATATCTTTTGTCTCATAGCCTCTCTTTTTTAAACTTTTGATTAGGTCAGTCCAACGTTGTAATTTTTTTTCATAATCTTCGGCTAAAACTCTTTCCGCTTCCGATTGTGCTGCTGTTTGGTCATCAGGGGTCCACTGTTTTTTTAAATTAAAATCCACTACATATCCGGAATTTCTTATCACAAACTCGGCCGATCCTTTTGTTAACAATGTCTTAGTGAGGCGCAACGTTTCGTTTTTCACAAAATCCCCAATCGTGTCTTTGGTTCCGGCAATAAGCTCACCTTTATAGTTGTACAGAGGATTTTGGGACAAAACAAGAAAAGTTCCTTTGGGACTGTAGCCTTCGCGGGTAAAAGCTATAATCTCGTCTCGGGCCCGGGAATCTATATAGGCTTGCCTGAAAATCCGCGCAAACTTTTGCGCGACAAGCGAAACAACATTCTCTTCAGGATGCGCTTCCGCGTAATGACCGAGCCGTAAAAATTCAAGATAAGGCAAATTAAAGGCACTATTATTTTCTGGCTGAAAAAGTTTATTGAACTGATGCTGTTCTTCGTGCAAGCGTTTTTGCCTGGAAACATCTTTATCTTTAACAACCCGCTCGGTTCCGACATATTCCACGGTTTCAAAGCCCGCGCCAATTTTAGTGTGGTCGTAAATTGCAAAACTGCTGGCCGCGAATTCAAGTCCGACCCACTCATCGGCGCCGTATTTTTTTGCCGGTATGGGAATTTTAAGCGTCTCGGTCTTTTCAAACGGGTCAATATCCGCGATCTCTTCCGAGTCGCTGCTACGAACCAGCCTAATGGCAACAATTTTGCCTTTGGAATTACGCCTTAAATGGGCTTCAATTTCCCCGATTTCGGGTATCTTAAAATAAACCAGGTCCGCTTCATTAGCCGCGGGGTAGTTAAAGCGCTGCCAATTATTTTTTTCCCGCCCCTTTATATTCACTTCGCGCTTGTGGTAAATCGGACGATCCTCGGAGTTATTTCCGGCGCGTTCGGCAATAACACTGCCTGACAACTCGGCAATTTTAACCTTAGAAAACGCTGTGCCGCCGCTCTTTTTAGCCCTTTCTATTTTTTTTGTTTTCAAATCCTCCGCGCTTTCAGATGCTACCCCATGGGTGTATGCCGCAATATAATCTTCGTCCGTAAAACAGCGGAAACATAAAGTCATTGGGCCAGGGACAACTTCTATTTTCCCAACGGGTTTTATGCCAAAGCATTTTTCAAACATCAGGTTTGGATCCTTATTCTCGCGGACAAATTTTTGGACTACAGCCCGTTTTTGCCGGTAACTTTCAAGGACCGCCGCGAATTGTTTGGTAACTTTTTCGGAAAAAGAACCCTCTGGATGGTTTTGAACAAAGTCCATTAAAATTTCCGGTGTGGCTTTATCAGGCTGATAATAAACGGCATCATATAACAGGCCGATTGTCTGGGCAATGCGCGCCTGCTCATTAGCCAAATCCTGGGACCTGCTCTCCACGATTTCCCGTTTTTGGACGCGGATGCGCTTTCTGCCTTCTTTTCCAATTATCTCTAAATCGCCTTGCAACTCAGGCATAAAATCAAGGGGATCTCTGGATTGTGGTTTTTCCGTGGGCATTATATAAAAATAAATTTCTATTTTTATATTTTAACATTTTTATAACTAATAAAGAAGCATTGTCGCCTTGCCAGGGCGGGCTGGGTTGAAGTGAAGACTTGGTTGGGAAGGGGTTTTTTAAAAATGATAAATAACAGAGAACATAAATGGGGGTTTACAGAAGATGTTTTGGGGGTTTACAGACAAAACAAAAGGGTATATAATGGCTTATATGGCTATAAATATTACAAAAATAAGGGATTTCATTATCCGTGAAATAGAGAATCATGCTTCAAACATAGTGCCTCTTGTGGCTAAAGAATTTGGCTTCTCCAGGCAAAGAGCCCACGTATATGTCTCCAGAGAAGTCGCAAACGGGACGCTTATTAAAGTCGGCCAAAACAGGTGGACCCGTTATTTTCTTGCCGGCAGTAAAAATATTGAATTCAGCATAAAAATAAAACCCGGGCTGGCAGAGGACCAGGTTTGGTCGAAATACGTAAAACCCATGGTTTTATCTTACCCTGAAAATGTCAGGCGCATATGTAACTACGGGTTTACAGAAATTTTTAACAATGCCATTGACCATTCTTCCGGAACCTCAATATTTGTAAACATCAAAATTGACGAAAAAAATATCAATATAGTTATAATGGATAACGGCGTAGGCATATTCAAAAAAATACAAAGGGCTTTAAACATGGAATCAATGAGAGAGGCTATATTGCATCTTTCAAAGGGAAAATTCACGACCGATCCTTCCAAGCACACCGGAGAGGGAATTTTCTTTGCCTCAAGAATGTGTGACAGTTTTTCCATTCTGTCAGATGACTTGTTTTACACCTTTACGGGTAAAGATTGGTTTTTGTCTTCGGAAAAAAAAGAAAATTTTGGCCAGGGGACGCTTATAAAAATGGTTATCCCGAAAGATTCAAATAAAATTCCAAAAGAGGTGTTTGACCAGTTTTCAGATCAGGAAATAGGGTTTGGAAAGACCATAGTCGCGGTCGCCCTTAGCGGGGATCCAAGCGATCCCCACATATCGAGATCACAAGCCAAACGTTTACTGATGGGTCTGGAAAAATTTAAACAGGTTGTTTTGGATTTTAAAGGGGTTAGCTCCGTTGGGCAAGCCTTTGTAGATGAGGTCTTTCGCGTATTCCAAAACGAACATCCGGATATTGCGATTCAGTATTTTAATGCAAACCCTGAAGTTGACACAATGATCAAACGGGGATTGGCAACTAAATAATGCTTCGTTCAAAAGCTGCCCCGTTTTCGCGAGAAGTGTGGCAAAACCTTGAAAAAACCTTGAAAAAACCCAATGTTTATGGTAAACTTACAAAAGTTAAAACTTGGCGCCATCGTCTAATGTCACGCGGAGCGTGATCCGGCTCCGCCGGAGTTAGGACAATGGCAATCAAACGGTCAAATAATCTGTGATTGGATATGTACTACATTTATATCCTCAAAAGCAGAATAAAGGTATGGTATTATGTGGGAATGACAGATAACGCATTAAAACGTCTTGCCGAGCATAATGCTGGAATGACTAAATCTACAAAAGCATACCGGCCATTTGATCTCGTATACACAAAAAGTTATAATAGCAAAACTGAATGTAGAAAAAGAGAGCTATCTATAAAGAATAATCATGCTCTAAAAAAAGCGTTGATTGAACAAATTAATATGGCGCCATCGTCTAATGGTTAGGACAACAGCTTTTCAAGCTGTGAATCGGAGTCCGATTCTCCGTGGCGCTACCAA
>Ga0182027_10011978_pt1 | contig 12201 bp, 9 predicted proteins | sample 712E1DmetaG_FD_121300 | JGI IMG/M metagenome (GOLD analysis project Ga0182027, IMG submission 121300) | Permafrost microbial communities from Stordalen Mire, Sweden - 712E1D metaG (Illumina Assembly) | ecosystem: Environmental > Terrestrial > Soil > Wetlands > Permafrost | place: Sweden...
CAGCGATATGTCGTCCGGAATCTTCAATCCCTGCTTGAACAACGCTTCCGCGCAGCCGATGGCCGCCAGATCGCTCACGGCCTGGATGGCGGTGGCGTGGCAGGATTCGCTGAGCAGCTGCAGGCCGGCCTTGGTGCCGTCTTCAATCGTGTTGCCGGCGGCAAAAACCAGCTTGTCGTCCACCTCGATCCCGGCCTCACGCAACGCGCGGCGGTAGCCTTCAAACCGTTCATGCGCCCACGGCGCCACGGGCGGGCCGGTGAGATAGGCGATGCGTTTGTGGCCGAGCTTTAACAGATGTTGCGTGGCCGTGTAGCTGGCGACCTGTTCCTCGGTTTCCACGCTGACAAACGATTTGCAAAAGGGCGCGGGCGGGCCGAGCAGGACCGTCGGGATCTGGCGCGCGAGCACTTCCTTGTAAATCCGCGCCTCGGCTTCAAAACGATAGACCGGCGAAATGAACAGCCCGTCCACGCGCCGCGACAGCAGCCGCCGGAGGCAGGCCTCCTCGCGGTCGGGCAGGTTGTGGGTGCTGGTGAGCAGGATGTCATAGCCCAATTCGTGAGCGCGTTCCTCGATGGCAAAAACGATGCGCGCGAAAATCGGGTTCATGCTCGATGGAACAGCGAGGCCGAACAATTTTGTCGTCCGGGTGCGCAATCCCTGCGCGGACGAATCGGGAACGTAGCTCATCTGCTGGGCCAGTCCCTTGATGCGCACCTTGGTGGCCGCCGACACATCCGGCTCGTTGCGCAACGCCTTCGAGACGGTCATCACCGAAACGCCCGCCTGCCGGGCTATGTCTTTAAGTCGGACCATGATTGTAAAAGGCTGAAGGCTGAAGGAAAAACATTCATCAATTTAAATTTGGATTTCTTTTCATTCAGCCTTTGGCCTTCAGCCTTTCATAAATACGCTCCGCGCCAGTGCAGTTTGCGGCGCAAGGCTTCCAAAAACGAACTGTCGGCCAGGTGCATCAGCCGGACCGTGCCCCGGCTGCGGCGGATCGTCACCTCATCGCCGGCGCCGAGTTCGGCGACAAACTGGCCATCCGCGCTCAAAAACGTCGCCGGTGGCGAACTGATGGCCTTGACGCGAATGGTTGAGGTCAACGGCAAAATGAGCGGGCGATTCGACAGCGTGTGCGGACAAATCGGCGTGAGCGCAAACACTTCGGCGGTGGGCAAAACAATGGCGCCGCCCGCCGCCAGCGAATATGCCGTTGAACCCGTTGGCGAACTGATGATTAATCCGTCGCCGTGGTAGCGCGCGACCAGTTCGCCGTCCACGCTTACATCAAGTTTGATGAGCCGTGAAATCCCGCCGCGGCTGACCACAATGTCGTTGAGCGCGGTTTCATGAATCCGCCGTCCCTGGCAGCGGCCGCCGACTTCGATCAAAGCCCGGGACTCGTATTTGAATTCACCGCGCCAGACGTGTGCCAGGGCGCGGGCTATTTCATCCGACGGCACGGCGGTAAGAAAGCCGAGGCCGCCAATATTGACGCCGAGCATCGGCGTGGGCGAGCCGGCGATTTCGCGGGCGACGTGCAGCATGGTGCCGTCGCCGCCAAACACCAGCAGCAGGTCCACTTCGCGCGCCAGCGCGGCGGCGTCGTTGCACGCGGAACCTTTCAGTCCGGCCAGCCGGGCGGTCCCGGTGTCGTACAATACCTTGCGTCCGGCGCGTTGAATGAGTCGCGCGGCCTTGCGAACGCTGCCGGCGCCGGCGGCCTTTTCGGAATTGCCGATCAGCCCGACGCGTTTGATTTTGTCAGCCAGTTTTTTCAATCAACGCCAAAAATTCCTTGTTGCCCGCCGGTCCGAGCAACGGTGATTCCACCACGCCCTGCCAGCGCAACCCGGGTTGCGCACGGACGAATTCCCGCAGTTCATCCAGCACGCGCTCATGCACCGACGGGTCGCGGATGACGCCGCGACCCTTGTCAGCTTCGGCTTTGCCGGCTTCAAACTGCGGTTTGATGAGCGCGACGATTTTGCCATCTGGCCGCAATAATGCAATGGCGGCGGGTAAAATGTTTCGCAACGAAATAAACGAGCAGTCAATGACGGCCAGGCCGGCGGGGGTGAACGGCTGCGGGAATTGCGCGGCCGTCAGATGGCGCGCATTGGTTTTTTCCATGACAACCACCCGGCGGTCCTGCCGGAGTTTCCAGGCGAGTTGCCCCCGGCCGACGTCCACGGCAAAAACCCTTGCGGTGCCGTGTTGCAGCAGGCAATCGGTAAATCCGCCGGTGGACGCGCCGAGGTCGAGCGCGGTCATTCCGGTGACGTCCAGTTGAAAATGGTTCAGGGCCTGTTCCAGCTTGTGGCCGCCGCGGCTGACGTATTTTTCGCCCGCATCCAAGGTGAGCCGGTCATCGGGTTTGACGGAGTCGCTGGGTTTGTGGGCGGACTGGCTGTTGATGCGGACCTGGCCGGCGAGGATGGCGCGTTTGGCGCGCTCGCGGCTTTCGCAAAGGCCGCGTTCAACCAATGCCTGGTCAAGGCGAGTCATGTGGAAATAAATTTGATCTCTCTTTGTGTATGCCACTGCCAGCAATCCGGCAAATCAAGGAACGGCGGATTGATTGACAGGAAATTCACAATCTGCCAATCCTAAAATCACAGAGCCGGATGCAGTCGCGTTTCATACCCGGTTAGCAGTAGCAGGGGAAACTGAATGGTTCCCGGGACGTTGGCTTGCACCTGAAAAGCCACCGGCAAGGGAGCAAAGCCGGCGACCGGCGTGGCTTGAAGCTGGACCGGGTCATTCATGCAAAGCTGGCCATGTCCCCGCCTATGGCGCTGGCCATGCGCGCCAGGTAATGCTGACATCCACCCAGCCAATCCAGCCGCCACAGTTTGGATCGTCAGTTGCAGTAATATTAACTTGCAGACGATTGCCCACCACCGTCACTTTATTGGATGGAACGGCTGTATTATCAATCTCATTGCCCCATCCATACCCGCCTTGCCCAATCGTACAGGCCACACTTGGCCCGGTTGATGGAATATCTCCAATTGTTCCCTTGTCATCAAAGTATGCAGAATTGATTATCACCTCGTAGTTGCCAGGAGTCGGAGCAAATGGGAACTCATCACTTTCCAAGATTCCGGTAATTGTAGCCCCCGGCTGAAGTCCTAAACTTTCCAGAGGCACCCAATAATTGGTCGTTGTGGTTTGTTCGAGCCACGGCATGAATTTCTGGGCCGCGATGCCAATGTTCGCATCCACCGGATCACTCGGACTGCCGTCAGTCGGGACGATGGTGCCTTGATAGACGAGAACAAGATTAGTGGATTGCGGTGTGGAGCTTGGGAACGTCATGGTCATGCTGTCGCCGTCCAACAACGTTTGGTTCAAAAAGTTGGTTTGCGCGATTAAAGTTCGGATGCTGTTGGTGTCATCCTGATAGATGAAGAACGCGCCGCCGCTGAAATCCTGGCCGGACGTGTTCACGATCAGATTGGTGTATTGCAGGGAATTCGTGTCATAACCGATGATGCTCACGTCCATCGTGCCGCGAAAGAAGTAATCCAGAAGACCGGCACTGTATTCCACCGCTTTGGGAATGAGGATGTTGTGGTAGTCTTGAAGAACTCCGTCGTCATTTATCGTGGTGTTATGGGTTGTTGGCACGTTCGGGAATTTAGTGCCCAAATAAGACAGAATGCTGTGACGGAAGCCCGTAACACCATCACGGGTTTTTGTAACAACATTATTGGTCATGATGGTGGGCAGGTTTCTGCCATTTTGTCTGATGGTAATGCTTTGAAAATGGCCTGGAAAATCTGTGCTGCTTTTACGCGGATATGGGAAGTAATGCTTATCACCGGGTTTATAACATTCTGTGTAAAGTGCTCTTTCACCAAGAAAATTGCCGTTGCTCCATTCGGCAAGGCCCAGTTTGACACGGCCGGCAGCTTCTTCACCAAGGTTAAATGAACTGCTGTGAACATAATTGCTTGTATCCCAAAAATCCAACAATTGTGAAAAACCTTGCGCCTGCCAGTTCGCCCAGCCAATAGTGGGATTGTTGGTCGGAACAAACCATTGCGGATTATTCGTATAGTTATCCAAGCCGTAGTTTTCAATGTAGGCTTTGATGACGTGATCGTCATTTCGCGCATGATCGGGAGATGTCAAATCCTGATTCAAGTGCAGAATGTGGCCCAAGGCATAAAACGTCATTGCCATATTTGTGTTGCGGGCAAATTGATTGGTGCTGGTTAAGGCGGCAAACTCGTATTGGCGCGCATTGTCCCATTTAAAAATATTGGTGCCAATTCCATACGGACGTTGAACGGTGCCGTCCGTGGCCCACTTAAATGAATTCGTAGTAGAGGTTGCAACCCAATGGCCGACGACGGGAGGTTCGCTCCAGTCAGTTAAACCTATCACCTGACCGGGCGCGCGTTCTGGCATCACCGTGTAAAAATGATCCACGCAGCGCTCATCGCTCAGGTCGCCAAGCCCTACGGGGGCTAATAGAAACGTCAAGGGGGACAGAATCCCGTATTTTTGTTCATCTTCCATTTTACTTCCCATCGTCAGCCAGTTGGATGCTGTGGTAGTGTCGGAATATTGAGGCGGGCTGGCGGTCAACTTATTGGTTTCCACATTTTCATTAAAAAATGTTTGCAAACCGCTAGACAATTGATATGCGCTTCCCGTGATTGCCATGTGAACCGGCCAGTCATGCCCGTAACACAAACGCGAGATCAGCATAACCGCCGAAAATGTGGTCAACCAAAAATATTTTCCAACGTCTTTGAAAAAGTGATTCATAGGGTGCCTTATTTCTTCGGAATTACAGTCCAAGTTCCGTTGGCTGGATCGTATAGTTCTGCGCTAGAAAGAGCAGACCGGCGACCAACGCCGTTAAGATTATAGCCCCCCGCGACCAATATCTTTCCATCAGGCTGTAGTGTTGCTGTGTGACCATAGCGCGCGACGTTCATTGGGCCGGTTTCCGTCCGTTTTCCCGTAATCGAATCAAATAATTGGGCCCGTGAAAAAACATGGCTTTCAAAACAACCTCCTGTTATCAGTTTCTTGCCACTGGGCAGTAGCGTATCCGTCCAGCCATAGCCAATGACGCCTAGGGGACCACTGTTGAGAATAAAGTCCTCCGCTTCCGCCGCTGCATCCCGGTCAATGTTCTTTAACGCACCAAGCAAAGCGCCGGTCAAACACCTAATCAAGTATTCGTTTGTCCCACTGACGACATTCGTGAAGACAGACAGAAGTTTCGGAGCCGCACTTTTCGCCGCCGGACCCAAGGTGCCCAGCGTCTCAGCAGCACTCAAACAGTTGCCATAAATAATTACCTTGTCGGCTTCGGTCCGGCACCGGTCATAACCACTCACATCCAAAAGGGGCATGAGTGTGGCGATGACCAAGTCCGGGGCTTTGTCCCGCAGAAAATCAGCCGCGTGCAACCGGATGTTTGTGTCCGGGTCTTTGAGCGCATTGGCCAAAAGCTGCCGGATCGCGTTGGTATCACCCCCGCCTTCCTTGCCAATCGCCCGAATCACTGCATCCCGAACTCCCATGTTCGAGTCATTGATCTCATTGGTCAGCGCGGAAAAACCCTTTGGCCCGACCACGAGTAAAGCGCGGGCCCGTTCGTCCGAGAAGAGTGATACATTGGTGATCTGTGGAACGGCAAATTCCGCGTTGGTTCCCAGAATGGAGAAACCTTCCAGCGCCAGTTTTCTAACATTTTCAGCGGCGCTGAAAGGATTCTCTTCATATTTATACCAAGCGGTGAGGTCCTTGTTGTGAAGCTTTGATAAGACCTTTTTTGCGCTCCGCTCGTCATAAACGTTCAAGAGGTCAATCATTGTGGGTATCCCGTTGGTGCCGATTTGCCGGATGGCCGCTTGCGCGTCCGCTTCATCGATCATTTCGAAAGCGTGTCGCTCTTTCAATATCAGCAGCCATTCGCTCAACGGCCTGCCGTTGTAACTTGGCTCGCTGGATCGGGCAGAGGGAGCCGCGACCAGACAGGCGATGGCGGAGGTTAAAAGTAGAGTAAAACGAATCGGTTGTTTTTTGGACGTGTTCATAAATGTGGTTTTGATTTTTAGAATTCAAAGATTTTCCAGACGCCATTCTCCTTTACAAATTCGACCTTGAAAGTAATGGCTTGTCCGTTGATGCTTTGCTGGAAATAATATTCGGCTTCGTCACCATTTATAAACGATGGCGTGAGCGTTTCGATTTGGTTGATAGCTGAGATTGCGTTGGCGGCGCCGATGGCAAGAAAATCCTGGTTGTAATCCTCCGCCGTCACCCCGGAGAAATACTGCATGGCACCGGAAATATCTCCGGCGGCAACATGGGCCGTCATTCCAGTCCATGCTAGTGTTGCATCATCTGCAGTCAGATTGCACAAAACGATCCGATTGTTGCCCGTGTCTGCCACATAAAAAATATCTGTCGTCGGGTCGTCCACTGCCGCAACCGAGGCTGGCGCGCTGAGATTGGTCGAGACCGCATAGCCAATGCTGGCAGGCGTGATGCTGAATTGTGCGCCCGCCGGAGAATCGAACTTCTGAATCCGGCCATTGCCGGTGTCGGCCACATAAACGCCGCGTTTGCCCACGCTGATGTTCACCGGCCCGCTGAATTGGCCCAAGTCCGTTCCGCTTGTGCCGGTCACGCCAATGACACCAGTGAATTGCGCCAATACAATTCGATTGTTCCCGGAGTCCGTGATATACAAAATTCCGGATGAATCGAACGTGAGTCCTTTGGGCGTGTTGAATTGGCCAACTGCACTGCCCTGGCTACCGAAAGCCGCAACGAACGAACCATCCGCTGTCGAGAACTGCTGAATCCGGTTGTTGCCGGAATCGGACACGGAGATTTGTGAACCATCCGGCGACACCGCCACGTCAAACGGGGCGTTGAACTCGCCGTTGTTTGCCCCGGAAGCTCCGTTCGTGAGTCCGATGCAGCCGCCGATGCCAAAATTCGTGTCAGCTTGAAAGGAGTTCGTGGTCGGGTTAAGTTTCCAGACCTGATTGCTGCCGGTCACCGCCACATAAACGTTGCCCGCGCCATCCACGTCAATGCCCGATGGATTTGCCCCAATGCCGCCCAACGAACGGATCGTGTCTCCATTGGTGGCGAATTCATAAATGGCCGCGCCACTCCCGGACAGGGCATAAAGATGGGTTCCATCCCATTTGAGGTCCACCGGGTCGGCGATGTTGGCGAGCGTGGATTGAGTGGCCGGAGTCTGGACGTTGATCCGTATCGGTTGGTTGCTTGGGTCAAGCGAAGCGCCATTCCATCCACCAACACTGGAAAACCGCCCAGCATCCGTTTGAATGGTCACAACTGGAAAGTATTGTCCGTTTGTCGCATAAGTGTAGGTGATGGAATCAAAATTGTTGGTCAAAAAATCGGCGATGCCGTCGCCGTTGAAATCATAAGATACCTGCTGGATGGTTCCCGGCACGTTGGCTTGAACCGAAAAAGTGACTTGTAATGGCGCAAAACCGGCGACCGGTGTTGCTTGAAGTTGAACCGCGCCATTCATGCTGCCGTCGGCATTGGTCAGGCCATTTATGGTGATTGAGGCGGCGCTTGTTTGACCGGTCAAATCTTCGATAACAGCGGTGATGGTGTTTTCGTCTGGAACTAGCGGCACATTCAGGGCCTCGAAATTTGTGTTGTTCACAAAAGCGAGAACGCCATTGACTGTTATTTGTTTCAGGGAAGCGGCGGTGAAATTCCCGCAAACATTCACTCTGGACGCATTCAATGAAGCGCTATCCACAGGGGTCTCTTCCCTTGCATTTCCGTTCTTCTGAACCAACGGTTTTGGAACCATTGCATAACAATTTGGATTTATACCTTTCGCCTAAAACTGCAAGAATTATTCAAGAAACCTTCAACCCATCTTTTGTCTTGTAGGGTAGCAAAATGAGTTTAGAGGTTCGAAGGTTCAACGTTCGGGTTCAGAAAATCTATAGTGAAATGGCAACTTTATTGCCAGCAGGAATACGGACAAGAAGCGCCGCGCTATTTTATAATGCCAATGCCGCGGGGATTATTACAAGCGATTGCCGCTGGTATAGACGCGGTTCTGGACTTCGCGGAAGCTGTGCAGGAACAGGTCGTTGTCGGCCACGGCCTTTTCCACCAGTTGCTTGAGCAGGAACATTTCGGAACTGTTGATGACGACGTGGACGCTGTGTTTGAAGGCTTCCATGGGCGTGAACGTCTGGAACGAATCGCCGAGCAAAATGATGGTGGTATGGCGGCGCTGGTTGACGGGCATGGCTTGCAGCGCCTTCAGCGTGAGATTTTCGTCAATGTTGTTCGCGCCGAACAGTTCCTCGACCACGACAACCTGGTAGTGGGCCTGGCCGAAACGGACGAGAAAATCGCTGTGGGTGGCGGCGGTATGGACCTTGTAGCCGAGTTCGCCCAGGGCGGTCTTGGCGGCCTCGAGCCATTCGGGCGTGGAGAAGGCGATCAAGGCCGGTTTGTCCTCGGTGCTGACGAAATCGAATGAGCCATTCATAATTATTTGATTTTCAGGATGGGCGGCGCGGCCCCTCCCCCGCCCGAGGGCGGCGTTTTCATGCGCAACGAACCCATGGAGGTGGTCATTTCGCCGCGGGACTTCTTGAGGTTGTCAATGCCGCGGGAAATGGTGCTGCGTTTGCTGCAGTAGAGCAGGGCGGTCTCCTCGGTGATGATGTCCTGTTCGAAGGCTTCCATGCAGGCATGATCGAACGTCCGCCAGCCGAAGGGATAACTGGCCTCGATGATTTCGTAGAAGGTTTTGCCTTCGCTTTCACCCAGCCGCACGGCTTCCTGCGTACGAAGGTTCGCGCCCATGATTTCGAGCAGCGCAAAGCGCGCGCCGCCGACCTTGGGCACCAGCCGCTGACTGACAATCCAGCGCAGGGAATCCGCCAGGCGCACGCGGATTTGTTCCTGCTCATCCGGCTCGAACATGCCCAGGATGCGGTTGACGGTTTCGCCCGCATTGATGGTGTGCAGGGTGCTGAGGACGAGGTGACCGGTTTCCGCCGCGCTCAGCGCGATCTTCACCGTATCGCGGTCGCGCATTTCGCCGACGAGAATGACCTTGGGCGCCTGGCGCAGGGCCGCGCGCAGGCCGTTGACATAGGAATCGAAATCAATGCCCAGTTCCCGCTGGTTGAAAGTCGCTATTTTGTGGGTATGGACATATTCCACCGGGTCTTCGAGGGTGACGATGTGGACGGGCTTGGAGACGTTGATTTCGTTGAGAATGGCGGCCAGCGTGGTGGACTTGCCGGAGCCGGTGGCGCCGGTGACGAGAATCAGGCCGGTTTTTTCCTTGGGGATTTCCTTGAAAATCTCCGGGAACTTCAATTGTTCCAGGGTGGGGATGGCGGCATTGAGCTGGCGGCAGACGATGGAATAGTTTCCGCGTTGGGCGAAAACATTGACGCGGAAGCGGGCCTTGTCCGAAAGCGCGTAGGAGGCGTCGCAGGAACCGTGGCGCAGCAGGTCTTCAATCTGCCAGAGATTGTCGCCGATGATGTTCAGCCCGATGATTTCGGTCTGATACGGCGTGAGTTTTTCGATGGGCGGATCGAGGATCACCGGCTTGAGTTCGCCGTAGGCCTCGACCTGCGGCGGGCGGTCCACCGTGAACAACAGGTCGGAGATTTCCGGCTGTGAAGCCAGCATCGTCGTCAGAATTTGGTCCAGTTCGGGTCGGCGCATAAATCAAGTGACATCATCTTCATCCGGCGGATGGGCGAGCAGGGCGCGGAATTTTTTCCGGTCCAGCGCCTTGTCATAAGCTTCTTCCGGCGAAATGCGTTTCATCCGCACGTGCTCCATGATGTGGTCGTCGAGCGGCTGGTTGCCGTATTTTTTGCCGACCTGGATCATGCCGGGAAGCTGGTGGGTCTTGCCTTCGCGCACGAGGTTGGCGACGGCGGTGTTGAAGACCAGGATTTCAAACGCCGCGATGCGGCCTTTCTTGTCCGTGCGCTTGAACAGGGTTTGCGCCACGATGCCCTTCAGGGCCTCGGAAAGCGTCTGGCGGATCTTGTTTTGCTGGTCGGCAGGAAACACGTCAATGATACGGTCAACCGTTTTGGAGGCGCTTTGGGTGTGCAGGGTGCCGAAGACCAGATGCCCGGTGGCGGCGGCGGTGATGGCCAGCTCGATGGTTTCCAGGTCGCGCATTTCACCGACAAGGATGATGTCCGGGTCTTCACGCAGCGCGCCGCGCAGTCCCGCGGAAAATGATTTGGTATGGACGCCGACTTCGCGGTGATTGACGAGGCAAGTTTTGCTCTCGTGGGTGAATTCAATCGGGTCTTCCAGCGTGATGATATGGTCTTTGCGGTTTTTATTCGCATAATCCACCATCGCCGCCAGGGTCGTGGATTTGCCGGAACCCGTCGGGCCGGTCACCACGATCAATCCGCGGTTGAGCATGCAAAACTTTTTAAGCACGGGGGGCAGTGGCGCTTCGATCTTTTCAAAATCTTCGAACGAAAGCACGCGGCTGGGGATCTGGCGGAAGGCCGCGCAGATGCCGTTTTTTTCGTTGTAAAAGTTGACGCGGAAACGGGAGATGTTGGGGATTTCGTAGCCGAAATCCACGTCGCCGGTTTCCTCGAACTGTTTGATTTTGTAATCCGGCGCGGTTTCGTAGAGCATCGTCTTGAGTGAATCGTTTTCCAGGGGCGGGTAGTCCACGCGCTGAAGCTCGCCGTTGATGCGTAACATGGGCGGGTTGCCGGAGGCCAGGTGCAAGTCTGACGCCTTTTGTTCAAACATCAGGTTGAAAAACGCATCTATTTTGGCCATAAATCCTTTCTTTGGAAAAATGTTAGCTAGCGCCGCGCCAAACGCAAGTCATGAACCCATTGTCTGAAATCATCCGCCGCGAAGTCGCCCAAAGTGGCATTCTGCCTTTCGCGCGATTCATGGAACTCGCCCTCTACTGTCCCAAACATGGATATTATGAAGTGAAAAAAGACAATCCCGGCCGGCGCGGCGACTTTTACACCAGCGTCGGTGCCGGCGAAGTCTTCGGCAGACTGCTCGCCTGCCAATTTGCCGGATGGCTCGAAACCCTCAACTCCGATAAATCGCGAGCCGGCCCTCAACCTCTCGCCGCGCCAAAGCGAAGCGCAGGCGGGTCAACCCTCAACCTGGTTGAAGCCGGCGCGCATGACGGGAAACTGGCCGGGGACATCCTGGCCTGGCTGCAGTTGAAGCGCCCGGAACTGTTCGGGCAGATTGAATACTGGATCATCGAGCCGTCGGCGCAAAGGCAGGAGTGGCAGCGGGAAACGCTGAAGCATTTTGCGCCGCGTGTCCGCTGGTTCAGTGACTTTGACAACATAAAACTCCAAACGCCAAACGCCAAACTCGCCGGAGTTATTTTCAGCAACGAACTGCTCGACGCCATGCCCGTCCACCGGTTTGGCTGGGACGCCGCGAAAAAGACCTGGTTCGAATGGGGCGTGGCCGTTGACGGCGAAAAATTCATCTGGGCCAGAATTCAGCCTTCAGCCTTCAGCCTTCAGCCTTCAGCCTTGGAATCAGTGCTTCCTGACGGCTACACCATCGAGACCTGTCCCGCCGCCGAAAGCTGGTGGCGCGAAGCCGCGGGTATTTTGGGGCGCGGAAAGTTGATGACAATTGATTACGGCCTGACGGCTGAAGAATTATTTTCACCGGGCCGGTTGCGCGGGACGCTGCGCGCCTATTTCCGCCATCACGCCGGCGAAGACCTGCTGGCAAACGTCGGGGAGCAGGACCTTACCGCGCACGTCAATTTTTCCGCCATCCGGGCCGCCGGCGAATCCGCCGGGCTGAAAATGGAAACTTTTTCGACGCAGTCACAATTTCTGACGCAGATTTTGGAGAAGGCAGCAAAGGACAATTCCCTGGGTGCATGGACTTCCACCCAGGCGCGCCAGTTTCAAACCCTCACGCACCCGGAACACCTGGGCCGCGCGTTTCGGGTGCTGGTGCAATCAAGGTAGGGGCACATTCCGTTGCGTGCCTGCTTTTGCCGTTGGAGAAATGCTGTTTGGGCGAATGCATGCCGGTTTTCCTTTTCCATTCCTGCCGAAAACCACACCATTCCCCCATCAATTTCCAGGGCATGACCTTCGCTGAATTCAAGAAGAAGTGGTCGCGCTACACCGGCAA